>TARA_B110000503_G_scaffold72604_1_pt1 | contig 63556 bp, 51 predicted proteins | sample TARA_B110000503 | Tara Oceans TARA_B110000503 (sample SAMEA4397472) | marine metagenome | biome: Polar Biome; feature: [SRF] surface water layer (ENVO:00010504); material: water (ENVO:00002006), including particulate matter (ENVO:01000060) such as... | depth 5 m | reverse complement strand
CGCAGCTGGGCGGCTACCTCATGTTTGCCTATGCGCTGTTTCGCTGCGCCGATTCTCGGCAATTTGGGGGATAGGTTTGGGCGCCGGCCGATCATTCTTTATTTCCTGATCGTCTTGGCCATTGGCTATGCAATGATGGCGTTCGCGCCGACGTTCCTCTGGCTGTTCGCCGCACGCATGGTTGCAGGCGCCGCAAGTTCGACATTCTCGCTCGCCTACGCCTATATCACTGACATCACCCCCGAAGAGAAACGTGCACAGCGTTTCGGCATGGTAGGTGCAGCCTTCGGTGGCGGCTTTATATTGGGGCCTATAAAGCCGGTCTCAGACGATGACTATTGGGTTTAGTGGCTACGCGCTGTCCACCGAAAGCTGGCAGCTCTATGTGTGGCTTGCCTTGGCGGCAATGTCTGGCTTTGTGTCTCCTGCATTCCAGTCGATTATGACCAGTCAGGTTCCTGCAAACGCGCAGGGAGAGTTGCAGGGCGCGCTGAGCAGTCTAAATAGCGTCACGTCGATTATCGGCCCGTTGCTAATGACTAAACTGTTTTCGACTTACACCGGCGTCGATGCCAGCTATTACTTGCCGGGCGCACCGTTTCTCGCCGCCGCGCTACTGACTCTCGCAAGCCTCATTGTATTTGTCCCGCTGGTTCGTCATTTCGGGCTAACCACGTTGGGTCGGCGGGCTGCATCCGCGCTAAGTTAACACCTCGGATGGGTGTGGATTCCAATGGTTAAGCTATGTTCGTCAGCGTGGCTGACCCGGCATGCACGCCCGCGGTTTTGAGACGGCATCGCCCTTGACAGTTTTGAGGCGCGATGGTTATATCGACGCTATACATTCGATATATATTTGGGTCTAAAAACTAATTAAAAAAACAAGGGATGAACTATGAAGATTCAATGGCTGCTTTCTGCAATCGCCGCGCTAGCCGTGGGTTGTTCCCCAACCGATACTGCCTCGACCGAGGCGGGTGCGAATGCGAGCATGGCTATGGCCGCAAGTCACGATATTCCGAGAACCCCAGCCGGTAAACCAGACTTCAATGGTATCTGGCAGGTGCTCATGAACGCGAACGACAACTTAGAGCCAGCGCCACCTAAGGCTGCTTATCAGCTCGTGCCAGGTGATTTTGTGCCAGTGCCGGCGCCTGAAATCGTCGCGATGGGCGCTGTTGGCGCTGTCCCTGCGAGCTACGGCGTCGTCGAAGGCGGAACGATTCCTTATAAGCCTGAGTCCCTCGCTCGCCGCGATGAGAATGCCGCTAACTGGCTCGCCAACGACCCCGAGTTGAAGTGTTATATGCCGGGTGTTCCGCGCGCTAACTATATGCCGCATCCCTTCCAAATTTTCCAAAGCGAGAGTGCCTTCTTCATTGCGTACTCGTTCGCCGGTGCGGTGCGCAACGTATTTCTCTCAGATCCGGGTGAAGCGCCTCTGGATTCATGGATGGGGCAATCGCATGGCTATTGGGATGGCGATACTTGGGTTGTCGAAGTTACTGGCCTCGACGATCGCACATGGTTCGACCGCGCAGGTAACCACCATAGCTACCAGCTCAAGGTTACAGAGCGTTACACGCTCGTTAGCGAGAACGTCATAGAATACGAGGCCACAATGGAAGATCCGCAGGTGTTTGAACGTCCTTGGACTATTAAAATGCCTATCTATCGAAGGCTTGAAGAGGGCTATGAATTGCCCCAGTTCAAGTGTGTCGAATTTGTCGAAGAGATGATGTACGGAAAATACAGGAAAGGTCGCGAGTCTGAACTTGGATTTTAAGACCCACTAGCCATAAGGGAAGAGCGCCTCATATCGGGTGCTCTCAGGGCTAAAAATAGATAATTACCGATGCCTTGCTTAGATGCGCGAAAGCGTTAGAATAGGACTAACACTGATGATTTTAAGACTGGCGAGTGAAAGCTCACTGGGTTCTAGATTTACAATAGGGTTATACATATGAAAATTAAACTACTGGCTCTTGCCGCTGTAACCGCTTTTGGGGTTGCTGCAATAAAAACTCCTGCGGTTGCTCACCATGCTTTCTCAGCCGAATTCGACGCTAATCTGCCGGTACGACTCGGTGGCCCAATTACTCGCGTAGAGTGGATTAACCCACATACTTGGATTCACCTCGATAACAACGACCCTGAAGCGACTCGTGATCAGGGCCCTTGGATGGTTGAGGGCGGTACGCCAAATACGCTTTTGCGTCGCGGCATTAACCGCAACACGCTCGTTTTAGGCACCGATATTGTCGTCACGGGTTACCAGTCGAAAGATCGCCTCTGCGAGCCAACTTGCCGCGCGAATGGCCGTGACATCACATTCCCTGACGGTCGCAAACTCTTTATGGGTTCTTCAGGCACTGGCGCACCACGTGATGGTTCAGACCAGGCTGAGCAGTAAAATTTGAGCGGAGGTTGTTCATAAAGAAAAACCCACGGAGAGAAATCGGCGTGGGTTTTTTTACGCCTCTAGTTAAAAGGTCAGGCGACGTTCAGAGGCACAGATAGATAACGCCACGTGTGTTTCTCTTTAAGGTGCGTTAACAGCGTCGATATTACGCTCATAGTCGCCACCATCTCTGAATACCGTCGACGCATAGAAATAGCCGGCTGCGTTAAGGGTCACAGTGACCTCGCGGCCACTTCGGTTTTCCCAGAACCAGCCATGAATCCCTGCAAATGGCGCATGGAAGGAGCCTGTCTGTGCGATTCCGTTGTCCTGTTTGAAACTTTGTACCCCTGCCTCGCCAATCCCTGCCGGTTCTGCGTGCATGTCGTAATACACGACGCCTGTCGACTGCCAATCGAATACCATCGGCGCATCAAAGTCTAAGTGGTATTTATACTCTACCGATTGAAATGGCTCGAGGATGAACTCCACAGTATCTTGCCTATAGCCTTCGACCTGCTCCTCTAAAGGGTTTTCGCCATTGGTTAGCGCGTTGAGTCCAAGCAGTGCGCCTGTGCCTAAGGGGTCGCTGCCGTATTCTGCGGGGAGGATTGCTGCAACAAAGACCAAGGCCGCGACGACTATTGCTGCCAGTGTAGCGATGATGATGCTGCGCGGGGCATACGTGGTTGCGCCGCTAGTGGGTTGTTCTTGAGTACTCATTGGGTCTCCTCGACATGGCTCGCGGTTTGGATAGAGGATGTCACGGCTTCGGCTCAGTGCCGGCAGTCTCGAACCTCACTGAATATGAATTACGCTGCCAAAAAATAGCCGCTCAGTTGATAGCAGGTAAGTAAAAAGCCGCCTGCCATTAGCGCCGTGTTTGTGGCAAACGCATAGCGCAAATAGCTTTGTGTTGTTCGCCAGAGTGTGAGCGCAATAAACACAGCAGATAGTGCTAAGACCTGGCCGATTTCGACGCCGACATTAAAGCTGATGATGTTAGTGACCAGGCCATTTTCGGAAAGCGCAAACTCCTGAAGCTTTGTCGCAAGCCCCAGGCCGTGGAAAAGGCCAAAGACGAAAACGGCGAGCCTGGTATCAATGGTAAAGCCCAGCAGGCGTTCGAACCCACCGAGGTTCTCAAACGCCTTATAAACGATTGATAACCCGATTATCGCGTCGATCAGATAGGCATTCACCTGCAGGCCACCTAGCACGCCAACGAGAAGCGTAATGCTATGTCCAACAGCAAACAGGGTAACGTATTTGATCACGTCAACCGGCCTGTAGAGAAAGAATATGACGCCGACTAAAAACAGCAGGTGGTCGTAACCCGTCACCATGTGTTTCGCGCCGAGATAGATAAAAGGGCCTATTGCCGGACCATCTATTGAGGCGACGAAACTCGCGTCGCCGCCTTCGATAGAATGAGCAAACGCAAAATTTGTGGCGAAGGCTGCCGCTACCCCAATCATATACCGCAGCAGCAGGCTGCTGCGCAGGGAATTTACAAGTCGTACCGGTGTCTCAACGAGCAACATGTCTCTCCGATTTTATTGGCCGGCTACTGCAGCGCTCAGCGCAGAAAGTAGCGAGCCTAGTCAGACTCGGCAAAGCGGCTAACAATGTCTGGATTGTAAGCTTGATGGCACGCCGAGCAAACGCTATAGAGCTGCGCACCCGCCTGGAAAAACTCCTCTTCGTCTTGCGCTGCGGCGGCGTTCATTGCGCGCAAACCAGCATCGCTTAAACCCTGCGAATAGATCATCCACGCGTCGCTATCCTCGGCTCTGCCGGGTAGGGCGAGCATGTTGCCAGCCTCGACCACTATGGCTGCCTGTGCGCGAACATAAGCCCAGCCGGCGTCAGTAGTTGGGTAGAGCTCTTCGTAGCCTGAGGCATCGAGCACCCAGCCGCCGGAATCCCAGAGGATATCTGACGCGGGTTCTATAATGAGAGCCATTAACTCTTGATTGGTAAGCGTCGTGTTGTAAATAGCCGCGGTGTCATCGACGAGCGGTGTTTCCTCGGGAGCAGAACAGGCGGCTACACCTACTATCAGGGAAAGCGACAAAAATGTCTTGGCGAGGGTGGCGATGTGGCGCGATGCATTCATAATTTGTACCTGTTAGTCTTCAGTAGCAAAAGCGGCGTATAGAATGTTTAGTCTGCCCTAAATCGCTAAATGCTGCCATAAACAAATCGAATAGACGCGCGCTGATTTCATCAAAGAGACCGCCTTATTAGTTACAGAAAGAGGAAATATCATTGTCACACTCGATGAGTAAACAGAAGAAGATAGCGCTACTAGTTGCGCATCGAGCGCCCCTGCTGGCAATGCTCCTGCTGCTGTGTTCTGTCGTCGCACGCGGCGAAGTCTTCGTTACCTCAACCCCCGATGGTGGCCTGCAGCCGCGACTCGTTACAGCAGCCGATGGCGGCGTGCATCTTCTCTATTTTAAGAAACGCCTAAGCGCCCCGAGCGCCCGCGAGGGGAACCTTTACTACCGAGAATATTTACGCGAGGAACGCCGTTTTGGCCTCCCGATAAAGGTCTCTAGCACTGCCTTTAACCTGCAAACCTTCGCTATCGCGCGGGCGTCGATGGCAATTGATGGAGAAGGGCGAGCGCATGTGATCTGGTATCTGCCACGCGAAAATCGCTATCTCTATGCCCGCTCCGATGCACAGCGCTTGCAATTCGAGGAGCAGCGCTCGCTAGTTTCTGAGTATATTGAAGGGGTCGACGCTGCCGCTGACGTTGCCGCGGAAGGAAATCAAGTGGCAATAGTTTGGGGTGCAGGCGCATTAAGTGCAGAGCAAGAAAGAACTGTGTATGTGCGTTTTTCTGACGATGGCGGTGAGAGTTTTGGTGCCGAGCAACGCGTTGGTAACAAAGATTTAGGGGCGTGCGCCTGTTGTTCCCTAGCAGCTGAATTCGACCCGCAAGGGCAATTATCGATTGCCTACCGGTCAGCAATCGACGGGGTGGGTCGCCATATGCAATGGCTTACGCTGCACGCCGAAACCCCAAGCCTTGCCAAGGCGAATGAGGCGCTTCGAGGTGACTATTCGCCTGTGCAGCCGCTGCAGGAATGGGAGATGAGCTCATGCCCTCTGAGCACCAATGATTTCGCGCTCGATACGAATGGCGAGCCTTGGGTGGCATTTGAGACGGCTGCGAGGATTATTCGCCTCAAGGCGAATGGGGCTGCCGCAGCTGTGCAGGAACCCGCGACACAGACTAGGCAGAAGAACCCGAGCATTGCGGTTGCAGCCAACGGCGACGCACTCACTGCGTGGGGTGAGGCAATCAGTCACAGCAAAGGTGGTGCGCTGCGAGCGCAACTCGAGGACGCAAACGGCGTAATTATCGAATGGGAACTCGGCGCTGAGATCACGCTGCCTAATTTCAGTTTTCCTGCCGCCGCAGCGATTGGGGACAACGATTTTTTGCTGCTTTGGTAACTTTCTGGTTGGCTTTTTTTGAGGCTCAGCCTGCCTGCCTGCCTCTATTTTACGAACGAGATTTTTCGAATAACAGCTTCGGCAAATGCCTAGTCGAGGCGCCTATCCCAGTGTTTGAATCGCGAACGGCAATACTGCTCTAGCTGTTCATAGGTGCTAAAGAACATTTCGCTGCCCTCAGGGATCGACTCGTCGAGTTCGCAAAAGTCATTGCTGTAATCACGGCACACAGCAGGTCTCTTGTCATAAATTCCACAGAATCCGCCCGTTTGCAAATGAGCGCAGCGCGTTTCGATATGAAGAAACCAGCCGTCGGAGTCTCTGAACAGATTGATTCCCTCATGCGCCACCTGCCAGAGCAAATGATCGAAGTCGCTTTTGCTGCGCGGAGTGGGGACTTGCTGGTTTATCGAATTACAACAAATCGAACGAGTGCAACGTCCGCATTTAGTATCAACGCCTGTGCCACCGGGTTTAGGTGTCGGCATAAGATCTACGACGGGGACTCTGCTCTCTATTGTTTTGCTGACCATCGACTCTTAAGTACTCTGCTAGATTTCAGAAAAGAATTCTAGCATTTCCGACGCGCCAATAAACCATCTGCTCTTATGTCGTTTGCGCGCAGATATTGAGTAAAGCAAGCTAGTGCATATTGCCTAATAGGGCTAAGTGGTTTAGCTTCAAGTCTCGACTTACACTTAGCAGGAGACGCCGTTATTAGCGTCTTACGCATCGCTGAGTTTGGTTAAAGCGGATAATAAGAGAGGACTCACTATGAACGCTCCAGCAGAACCCCACTTCGCCGTACTCACTCCATTTGTGTCATTGCCGTTAGCCTTGGCTACTTTATGGGTAGGTCTTTTGTTGCCCGCGAGCGTTTTCGCGCAAGATTATGAACCACCGCGCACACAATCGGGAAAGCCGGACCTGCAAGGTTATTGGAGCAATGCATCGCTCACTCAGCTTCAAAGGAATGCGAATTATGAGAACCTCATCATTCCTGCGAGTGAGATTGAGGATTTCACTCGGAATAATCACCAAAATGTGAGGCAGGCAACAGATGATGGTTTGGTCCAAGGCGAGCTCCTCGACGGTTCCGATCTGGGTAAAGGGCGTGGCTACAATGCGTTTTGGGTCGATCCCGGCACGCGCTATGGCATCGTAAAAGGCGAAGCGCGTACCTCTTGGATTGTCGAACCTGAAGATGGTCGAATTCCCTTTTCGGATGTGGGTAATGACCTACGCCGTGCTAATCGTGCTAAGTTTTCCGGCAATGACGGACCCGAGGGGCGCGCATTGGGTGAGCGCTGCATTATCGGCTTTGGCAGCACCGGTGGCCCCCCAATGAACAATGTTCTCTACAACAATATGTACCAAATTGTTCAGACCGATGATTATGTGATGATACTCGTCGAAATGGTCAATGATGCTCGAATTATTCCAATTAGTGACGATCACCGACCCGCAGAGCACCAGCGTTGGCTTGGCGACTCCATTGGTCGGTGGGAAGGGGACACGCTTGTCGTAGAAACTATCAATTTGCACCCGCAACAAGCGCCGCGTAATGCTGCTCCGCTGTCTTCCGAAGGTAAAATTATCGAGCGCTTTAGTCGGTATTCCGATGAGCAAGTCCTGTATACGTTCGAGGTCTCAGACCCTATTTATTACACCCAGAACTGGCGCGGAGAAATGAGTCTTAGCGCGTCGGAGAATAGACTTTATGAATATGCGTGTCACGAGGGTAACTACGGGCTGCCCGGCATTCTCGCTGGCGCAAGAAGAGAAGACGCCGACGCAGCTGCGAAAGAGTAGGTTCAGTCTCTATTCCAGATTTGTGCCATCTCCATAAACATGAATGAAGCAGATCAGGTGATAAGGGAGAGGCCAGTGATGGCTTCGACGCCAGAGAGGAAGCGGAGGCTTCCTTGCGGAGGGATGTCGCCGTAACCCACGGTCGTGTAATTGGTAAACGAGAAGTGGATACTGTCGACAAGGCTGCCGTCGAAACTTCCTGCTAAATCCCCGAAGCCGCCGTCTCTCACCATGAGATAGAAGGCGAGACCGAATAGGCAGATTTCGATTATATGCGCGCAGATGGTGCCAAAGACACCAATCAGCACACGCAGGAGGTGTTTGATTCGTAGCCTAGGAATCAAAACCGACAGCAAACGCAGCATTTCATAATGAATCACTACGGCGATTGCGACGAGTGAGGTGTTAATCGCGAGGGCTGCAATCATGAGGCAGAATCAACCATTATTATTACTCTTAGGTTAGATGCGTTCGATTCTATGAATCACCTCGTCCAGAGAGTGGAGCATACTATGGTGGAGTACCGATGTAATCCTGCTCTTTACCGCGCTCTCTACACCGCTCTAGTCAGGGGCAATGTTATGGCGATATCACCCAGCAGTTTCGCTTTAGTCTACCTGCATAGAGTGCGAAGCGCCTTAGTCTCGACCGCGCTTTTATTTTGCCTCACTCTCACGATCTTTCTGCTACTGGCGTCGTCGGAAGTTGCCGCACAAGGCACCCCGATAGAGGATGCCGCGTCTGCAGATTCTGCGGTTTCTTATACTGCACAGATACAAGAATTTGAGTTTGAATTTGGTCCACTAGATAGACGTCTACTTGAGCCTTTAGCGGGACTCGCTGAGTTACAGTTTGAGCATGGTGATTTCGACGCTGCTGCAGCGACCTTGCGGAGGCAGTTACAAATAACTCGAAATACGTTTGGTTTCGAAGATTCGCGCTTACTGCCCTTAGTGGACTCGCTCGTGCGGGCCGAGATTGCCCGATCAGATTGGCAGCAGGTTGCAGATTATCTTGACCTTCGCAGTCAGATTTTTATCGGCTCTTTTGACGAATCACGTGCCCTCGAAGAGGATAAAGATTTACTAAATTTAGAGGGTGTTGCTGCGCGTATGGAGTTAGCGAATGCGCTGAGCCTTCAGTCTGGATGGCTTATGCAGCAAGTTGCTCTCACGCGAACGCGAGACGCGATCGACAGTTTCTTCGATGCGCGAGAATTAGACGAACGGATATTCGATCTTGCAGAAGACGTTATCGAAAGCCTCGAGTCTATCCCGCGCGAGAACAGCTCGGCTGCAGAGTTTTTGCTACTCACCCGATGGCTTCCGTTCATGTACCGTCAGTCGGTTAACGACTATAGCCTCGTGCAATTGCTCAATGCGCAGAGCGGCTTTTCGTATGACACTATCGATTATTTAATACGCAGAGAGGGCGGTGCTATTAACAAGCTCAGCTCGCCCGGGTTCTCTGCGCGTTCGATATCGGGTCCGAATAATAGGGTTCCAATGTTAGAAAAAGGCGATCCAATCGGCGTTGGCTACCTTCGCGATGGCTATTTCGGTGTTAGAGAGATGGATATTCGGCTGAGCGATTTTCTCGAGCGGCAACTGGCAGTCGGCGCCAGCGATAACGACCTTGCATCGACACGGCAAGCTCTCGCGGCGGCCAAAGTCTATCGGGGAGATTATCTGCTGCTGCAGAATAGAGGTTCGGGCATGCGCGAATATCGCGAAGCATACCAGCTGCTGATCGAATCGGGAGTCGATGCGGTCGAGGTCGACGGCTATTTCGCCCGACCAGCGCTCATTCCCGCTACTCAACTGCGACTGACGTTTGATGAGCTTAAGGCAGACAAATCAGATAGCGAATGCCTCCCAAGCTTTACCGCGCTGAGCGAGCGACTTGCCACGCTTGCGGCGCCTTCGGTTGACGCCTCTGCTTGGGCCATTGAGCTGCCGCACGCCGAAATCACGGCGCGATTTGGGGTGTCGCGCAGGGGGAAAGCGACCGGAGTAAAAATCGACGAGGTCGGCGCAGAGGACGCGGGACTGCGCAGGACTGTAAACCGCGCGATGAAAGACCTGCAATTTAGGCCGGCGATTGCCAGCGGTCGCTCGCAGCGGCTTCGCGATCAGTGTCTGCTTTTTCGCATCCCTGTGCTCGACTGATGATAAGTTGGCAGGGGCAAACCACCTTGTTAGACTCGCTCGCCTAATGATCGAACTCATCCACGTACAGAAAAGTTTTGATGGCGGCGCAAGCTACGCTGTTGCTGATACATGCCTCACCATCCCGCGAGGAGAGTTGCTCGCCTTAATAGGTGAGTCAGGCAGCGGTAAAACCACGACGCTAAAAATGATCAATCGGCTCGAAGAACCAACCTCCGGGCAAGTGCTCGTTGCGGGACGCGATGTCTTGGAGCAAAACGTTCAGGAACTGCGCCGTAATATTGGCTATGTGTTTCAGGGCGCCGGCCTCTTCCCCCACCATAATGTGGCACGTAATGTGGCTGCCGTGCCGGAGCTACTCGGCTGGTCTAAGGAAGTAATCGAGGCACGCAGCAGAGAAGTCTGCGCCCTTGTTGGCCTGCCCTTCGACGACTATGCGCGGCGGATTCCTGCGGAGCTATCTGGTGGCCAACAGCAGCGTGTTGGCGTTGCGCGTGCGCTTGCGGCGCGTCCAGATGTGCTGCTTATGGATGAGCCTTTCGGCGCTCTCGACCCGATCACGCGAGCAGGCCTGCAAGAGGAGTTTCGCCGTATTCAGCAAGAGCTCGACCTGACCGTTGTGCTGGTCACGCATGACATGACCGAGGCGATGCTGATGGCTGATCGCATCGCGGTGATGCAAGGCGGCGAGCTTTTGCAAGTTGGCACAGCGAGCGAACTACTTAATCATCCTACCCACGACTATGTCACTCAGCTGATGGAAATGCCGCGCCGCCGCGCAGAGCGCCTCGAACGGCTAATGCGAGCGGCGGAGTGATAGCATGAGCCCCGTGTTACGCGAGCAGTTGCTGCTTCTTCCGGAATACCTGCAGGGTCATCTCGCATTGACCTTCGCCGCGCTTGGCGCGGGTATCGCGATGAGTGTGCCGCTCGGGATTGTCGCATCGCGTTCGCCACGCATTCGTCATCCGCTTCTTGCCACGGTTAGCCTTATTCAAACTGTCCCCGGGCTCGCAATCCTTGCCCTCGTTGTTGCGATGCTAGGCGGTCAGATCGGCTTTTTGCCGGCGTTTATCGCCCTTACGCTTTATTCGATGCTGCCTATTATGCGCAACACAGTGAGCGGCCTCGAGGGCGTCCCGGCAGAGGTGGTCGAGGCCGCACGCGGCATTGGTCTCGCCCCGCGGCAGCGTTTATGGAAGGTGGAACTGCCGCTTGCGCTGCCGGTTATCGTTGCGGGTATTCGCACTGCCGCGGTGTGGACTGTTGGCATGGCGACATTGTCTACATTGGTCGGTGCGAGCAGTTTTGGTAATTACATTTTCATTGGTATTCAGACACGTAATCTCACCGCGGTAACCGTTGGTAGCCTAGCCGCCGCGGCGCTGGCGATTTTACTGGACACCCTTATCGGCAGCCTGCAATGGATTGCCGAACGCCGCGCGATTGGTGTTGGCCTGCGTGAACTCCGTCGGGCGATAGTGCTCGCGGCGACTCTCTCGCTCGCCTTTGCGATGGCTTTGGTTTTTACCCTTAAGCCTGCGCCGAAGCCGGATTTTATCGTTGGCGGCAAGCCGTTCACCGAACAGTATATTCTGGCAAGCCTCTTGGCCGAACGATTGACGGCCGAAGGCTTTTTGGTCGAGCAGAACATAGGCATGGGGTCGGATGTTATTTTCAATGCCATTGGCTCAGGGACGGTCGATCTCTATGTCGAGTATTCTGGCACTATTTGGGGCAGTTTCATGCGCCGTGAGGGTAACCCCGGGCGAGCAGAAATTACTGAAATCACCCAAACCTTTGTGCGCGAACGCGGATTGAATCCGATCGGCCTCGCCGGGTTTCAGAATCGCTACGCTTTAGCGATGCGCCGAGAGCGGGCAGAGGAGCTCGGGGTTGTGAGTGTGCAAGACCTCGCGCCCTTGGCATCAATGCTAAGCGCTGGCGGAGATCTGGAGTTTTTCGGGCGTTCGGAGTGGAAGCGTCTGCAAAGCCTCTATGGCTTAGATTTTGCGCAGGAACTCACCTTCGACGCCGCACTGATGTACACCGCGGTAGAGGCGGGGCAGGTCGACGTGATTAGCGCGTATTCAACCGACGGCAGAGTTGCCGCTTACGATCTGGTGCTGTTGGAAGACCCGCGGCAGGCGCTTTTGTCATACGACGCCATGTTATTGGCTTCGAGCGCTGCGGCGCAGGATCCGCGTTTCACCACAGCACTCGCGCCGGTGCTCGGGGCAATTAGTGATGAGGCGATGCGCGAAGCGAATAAGATGGTTGATGTTGAGGGGCGTTCGGTGTCCGAGGCGACAGCCTATCTGCAAGCGATTATTAACAAATCGCGATGAACCTCGATGAACTTGAATTAGTCCGAAGTAGTCCTACTCAGTCGGGCGCAGCGCTAGAGAGACCTCTTGAGCACCCGGCGGCGCTCGCGCTAGTCGCCTTTTAAAAATCTATTCAGCATGCAGAGCAAGCCAAGCGCGCATCATATTGGTGATGACATCAGGTTTGTCGTGGTGAGGCCAATGACCGGCGCCCGGCACGGTTACCAGTGTCCAGTCTTGGTCGAGTTCGTCCCATGTGTCGTTCAATGAGTCTGGCAGCAGCGCCGTATCGTTCATTCCATGAAACTGAAGCACCGGCATCTGAATGCGCGGCAAATCCACAAACGTGCCCGATGTGTAGGGCTCGCGTGGGAAATTCGCGCGATAGTAATTCATCATCGCGTCGGCGCTCGAGCGTTCGAATGCCTCGAGGTAAATCGGCTGCAAAATCTCATCGCCTCGCGACAGCGCCATCGCTAAACCCTGCGCCGAAATAGACTCATGACTGTTGGGGCGTTGAAAGTTGCGCGCATAGGTGGAGTTTTTGTGCTGGTCTTCCATCTTCGCGAGTTCGCGGGCGAATCCCTTGAGATGGGGCAAGTTCATGATCACCAGATGACTTGTCATCGTGGGGCGCCAACCGGCAAAACTCCACGCGATACCACCGCCCCAATCGTGGCCGACGATAATCGCGCTTTCCTGCCCCTCGTTGCGGATTACCGAAGCCACATCTTCGATGAGTACTTGCATGTCATAGTTTTCGACGCCGGCAGGCTTGTCGCTTAGGTTATAGCCCCGAGTGTCCATCGCGGCAACCGTGTAGTCCGATGACAGCCCCTGCATCTGATGCCGCCACGAGAACCAGAAATCGGGGAAGCCATGAATGAAGACCATGAGAGGTCCCGAGCCCATTTTCGCGTAGTGGATTTTCGTGCCATCGTTGTCGGCGTAAACATGCTCCACTTCGCTGCGAATATCTTGTGCCGCCGCAAGCGGTGACAGCAGCATAAGAAAGGCTGCGAGAAGAAGCGCTGCGTATCCCTCAGTGTCGCGGCTGTTCTCGCGTCTCGTTTTATTAGCCTTGCTATAAATGGCTGTGTTCATAAACCCCTCGGACTAATCACTTGATAGGCGTATTTACTTTAAGCGTTTATGTAAAAGGCGCCACGTCAATTTTGCTTAAAGCTCAAGCTGCGGAATCGAGTACGGCGAATCGACTTCTATTGCCTGCCGCAGCGAAAACACGTTGCCGTCTATGTCGTGTGTGTACGCCTGCCAGAAATCGCCGAGCTTAACCGGGGCGCTCACAAACTCGACGCCCAGTTCGGTCATGCGCGCAACTTCGGCGTGTATGTCACCGACCTCGATAGAGAAACTATACCCAAAGTCGGTTAGGCCGCGCTTGCCGATATATTGCTCTGTGAGTGGGTTTCGATACTGCCAAAGTTCGATCGTTTTAGAGCGCTCGTTCATGCGAAACCACGAGGCGAGGAGTGAGATATTTTCAACCCCTGCTATCTCGCCTATGCGTTCGTTGTTGATATAGTCGCCCTCGCGATAGGGTGCGAAGGCGAGTATTTTTTCGTAGAAATCGGTCAGCGCCACGATGTCATGTGTGACGAGAGCGACCTGCGTCATCCACGAGTTGTAGCCTTTCTCCTCCCATCGTTCGTTGTAAGCACCGGCACTCAGTGGCGCTGCATCTAGTTGCTCGAGCTCAATCATATTGCCCTCGGCATCGTAGGCATAAGCATAGGTGACGCCGTAGCCGCCGAGATCGATTGGCTCGCCTCCGGTCGAGAGTATGTCGGCACCTGCTGCTTTGAAACGGTCAAAGGCCGAATCGTTAGAAGGCGATTGGAAACAGGTGTGGGTCATACCCGGGCCCTGCACTGGCATGCGCGTGATCGGCTTGCCGGCGTTGTGACTAAACTCATTGAGCTCGAACAACATGTTCGGCGCCTCGAGTACGGCGGTTTCATAGCGTATACCGGGCATTGAGAAGAGCCTCTCTGCTGCATCGCCGCTGACAGCTTCGCGGCGGATGACCTCGTAGCCAGTAACGCCTTGATAAAACGCGAGCGCGGCATCGAGGTCGCGCACCGACAGCGCGATATGATTAATGCCAAGCAGTGTCGTGGGCGAGTCCGCGATGGTCGACTCTGGGTCGATCTCATAGGCGAGGCTGCTGCTTGACTGAGTGCTCAGCGCCAAACCTGCCGCTAAGGAGCAGGCGAGCGTGAGGCGAGACTTTTTCAAGCGCGTAATCGGTATATCTGCCATCTGTAATCCCTTGCTCTTATTTTTTAATCGAATAAACCAGCAGCATATTGCCCGGCTGCTCGCCCCATTTCTCATATCCCGAGGTGATATAAACGGAGCCGCCAGCGATTACTGGGCCATCTGCTTCGATGGCGCCGCCGAAGCCGCGGACGCCGTTAATGTCTCCGTATTCTTTCACCGTGTTAGTCTCCCATAGAATCGCGCCAGACTCTGCGTCGAAAGCGCGCAGCATGCCGTCGAGTCCCCCGGCGAAGACAAGCCCCGGCGAGCTACTAACGGCTGCCGAAATACCTTGGAAGCAGAGGAATTTGGTCTCACCGCACACATTAGGCAGCAGGTTTCGCCACTCGATTGCGCCGCTTGCGAGGTCCAGGCGATGAATGCCCGGCTGCCCCTCGCCGACATTGTAAGGGTTGTTGGTAGGTAGGTCGGAGACGCCGACGAACAGGCCGTCGCCGTCGCTGCTCATGCCGTAGTGAATACCACCCATGGTGCCGCCGCTGCCGGCGCGGGTCTCCCACAGGAGTTCGCCGTCAGCGTCTGGGTCGAGTGCATAGACCATGCCCGATTTTTGTCCGACGACTAGCAAGTCTTGGCCCGACTTACTTTCGATTAGCAGGGCTGCGGCACCGAAGTCGAAGTCGGGGCCTTTCTCCTCTGGGCAGTTAAAGCCGCCAGTCGAGCAAGCTCCGTTCCACGCGTCGTTTGTGGTGACTTGCCTTACCCAGTGTCGTTCGCCCGTGTACAGGTCTATCGCAATCACCGCATCGCTCGTCTTCGTTGCAGGCGAGGAATAGTTCTCGCCTGTCGTCGCATACACGAGACTGCGTTTCGTATCGATTGTAATCCCCGACCAAACCGGCGCGCCCGATGGCCCTTGCATCTGGGTGCCGAGGCGGTTTTTGCTCGTTGGCTGAGGTGGCGGCGTGGTGTAGTGAGTCCAGAGGATTTCGCCCGTCGCGATACTCAATCCGACGACCGCGCCGCGAAAACTGCAGCAGCTGTATTCGTTACGCGAGGCCGCAATAATTTCGAGAGACGACACGGGAACGACCAAAATGCCGTCTGCCACAGCCGTGGCGCCGGTAATCGTCGCTAGGCGGTGCTCATGCACCGAGGTTTTCCAACGAAGCTCTCCGGTCTGTGCGTCGACTGCATGCGCGTTAGCACCAAAGTCGCCAAACAGCAGAGTCTCCGGTTTACCTTGCTCGTCGAGATCTAGGATCACAGCGCTGCGGACTTCGGATTCGGCGTCATACGTCCAAATCGGACAGCCGTTAGCTGAATCTAGCGCGTAAACGACGCCTTCTTGGCTGCCTATAAATACCGCCTGCGGCGTAACGAGTGGCTGTGATCGGGAGCGCGTTGCTTCGGGGAAGGCAAAGGCCCAGTCGAGGCTGAGTTCGCTGACATTGTCGGGTGTTAGCAGTGTTTCGTTAAACTGATGGCGTGAATTATTGATGCCCGCACCCCAGCCATTCCACAGCGGCGGCTGATCTAGCGCAGCGCCATTACTAAGCGGGGAGTCGCAGGCGAAAGTCATCACTTGAGAAGCGGTCTCATTGACGCGCTTGCCGGTTAAAAAGAAGGCGACATCGCGCTTTTTCGCGCGAGTGAGCGGCATACCCTGCGTCGCCATAATGCCAGATTCGAGCGACTCAACGATGCGCGCGGGTGAGAACAGGGCCAGTGCGCTGCGTTGGGGGGCCTCTAGCAGCGCGCCTTCGTGGCAGCCTGCGCAAAGAAGGGCGTAGTCAGAGGCGCCTGCACTGCGGGCCGCGTCGTCTTCCGCAGTTTGTGCGGCGGCTGGAGTGAAGCCGAGTGTCAGACAAGAGGCGAGGGTCAACAGAGAAAGGCGTCTATTAAGTCGGGTAACGTGAGTAACGCGAGCCACAAGGGCTGAAGGGGCCATTGCAGGGGCAGCGTGTAAGCAACTTGTCGGCATTCTGTGTGATCCTGATGGGCAGAGTATTAACATTGGAGACAGCTGATGAACAATATCTGACTAGGCAAAAATGTCAATCGCGACGAGAGTCCTGCTAGACTCGGCTAGCGATACAATCAGCGAAAGCTGGGAAGACCGAAAGCAGCTTTAGACGAAAAGCAAAACAGAAAAACAGAAAAGAAGAATAGCGAGAATAAGAAGAGGCAGGTATGACCAATCAAGAGCTAATGCTGACCCTGTCGAGCTGTGTGTTTTTCATGGGACTGGTGGCGTGGATAGCATACCGGCAGACCCGCGGCGAGGTGGCTACACGCGAGGGGTATTTTCTTGCGGGCAGAGGGCTTAGCGCAGTCTTTATTGCTGGTTCGATGCTGCTCACTAATTTGTCGGCAGAGCAGTTAATCGGCCTCAATGGCTCTGCCTATGGCTTTAATCTCAGCAGCATGGGCTGGGAGGTAACAGCGGCGATATCAACTATCGCGATGGCGTTTCTGTTTTTGCCACGCTACCTCGCCGGCGCGTTTTCTACCTTGCCTGAATTCCTTAACGATCGTTTCGATAGCGATGTGCGCCGCGCGTCGGTTGTCTTGTTTATGGTGGGCTATGGCCTTGTCACCATTCCTTCTGTGCTCTATTCGGGCTCGATTGCGGTGTTGCAGCTTTTCGACATTCCTGCCATCACCGGTCTCGCCTACTCTCATGCCTTGGCGGTGACGATTGTCGCGATCGGGAGCATCGGTGCTGTCTATGCTATCTTCGGTGGTCTTAGAGCCGTTGCCGTTTCCGATACGCTGAACGGCATTGGTCTGCTTGTCGTTGGCATTGCAGTACCTCTGCTCGGCCTCGCAGCGCTGGGCGACGGCAGTGTCTTGGCGGGCCTTACGGTGGTGACGACAACCGATACTCACAAACTTAATGCCATCGGGTCGTCGAGTGACCCGACGCCCTTTGCGACGCTCTTTACCGGCATGATTTTCGCCAACCTTTTCTACTGGTGCACTAATCAATATGTGATTCAGCGAACACTCGGCGCAAGCAGTTTAGCCGAAGGCCAGAAGGGCGTGCTTTTTTCGGGATTCTTCAAGGTGCTTGTCCCGTTTCTGATGATGCTGCCTGGCGTTATTGCCTACCACCTCTATGGGCCCGAACTCGCATCGATAGACCTCGCCTATCCTGCCCTGATTCGTGACGTGCTGCCCGTTTATGCGAGCGGCTTTTTCTTGGCGGTGTTGTTGGGCGCTGTGTTTAGTTCGTTTAACTCGCTGCTCAATAGCGCGGCGACGCTTTTCTGTCTCGATGTGTATGTGCCGTTTAAAGAGAGGCTGAATAACGGCGAGAGAGTTGAGGATGCACAAGTTGTGCGAGTCGCGAAGTGGGCGAGCGTCGCCATTGCGCTCTTTTCGTTTGTGGTGGCGCCGCTGCTGCAATTTGCTCCCGATGGCCTCTGGCAGATCATTCGCATTTTTACCGGATTTTACAATATTCCGATAATCGCGATCGTCATAGTAGGACTCTTTACTCGTCATGTGCCGGCGCTCGGCCCTAAACTCGTTATTGGCTTTCACCTCGTCGCCTATGGTCTTTTGCAGTTTGTGTTTAAAGAGCAGGTAGCTATTCATTTTTTGCATCTCTACGCTATTCTGTTTTTCATCGAAATCGGTATCATGCTCGCGGTTGGGTATTGGCGTCCACGGGCAGAATTGTGGACTTATACGACAGTGAGTCGTGTCGACATGAGCCCTTGGGCGTTGGCTGGGCCCTGCGCAGTGACGCTGTTCTCCTGTGTCGTGGCGCTTTATCTTACTTTCTCGCCGCTCGGGCTTGTGGGGGGAGGCAGCACACTGTACGGCCCGATTTTAGGGTTATTGTTAGTGATGAACGCGGCGATTTGGTGGCGCGGTCTTCGCTTTGCTTAGAGGCTCTGGCAGGAGTTTAAAAGGTTTTAACCAGCCACTGTAAAAAGCCACGTTAAAACCCTCGAAGGAATTTTATGAGTAACGACAAGACCAAGCCTAGGCTGCGCTTCTTTGAAAACGCAGCGGGACAGAAGCATATCCCAGAGAAAGATAAATACCTCTACGCAGTGACACCGCCAAAGCATCGTCTCGCGATTATTGGTACTGGGACGATTGGTCAGGAACACATGCGCGTAGCACGACTCTTAGGACGCGCTGCCGTGCATGGTATTTTCGATAACGAGCAGCGCAGCATCGATGTTGCGCTGGCCAATTTTGCGGCGTTGGAGGCAGGTATGCCAGAAGGGCAGCGGCACCCTACGCCAATTGTGTACCCTAGCTTGGACAGTGTTTGCAATGACCCCGCAATCGATGCGCTGATGATTTGTACACCCAATTACACGCATTTCGACGTGTTGCAGGTGGCGATGGCCTCGGGCAAACCTATTTTTCTTGAGAAACCCATGGCTACGACATTGAGCGATGCCGCTGCAACTGTTGCGCTCGCGCGGAGCTATGCAAGCTTTGTGCAGATTGGGTTGCAGTATCGCTACAAGGCGCAATATGTCGAGTCACTTCACGAAGCATTGACGCGCAAGAGCGTGGGCGAGATTAGAATGATTAGCATGAGCGAATACCGCCCGCCGTTTCTCGATAAAGTGGGGCAATGGAATAAATTTAATGACCAGAGCGGCGGTACGCTGGTCGAAAAGTGCTGCCACTATTTCGATCTAATTAATTTATTCGCGGGGGCACGGCCGGCGCGCGTGTATGCGAGTGCGGGCCAGTCGGGTGTGTTTGACGCCCTGACGCGAAACGGGCGCAAAAGCGACATCGATGACAACGCGTTTGTCGTCATCGACTATGACAACGGCTGTCGGGCCAACTTTACACTTAATATGTGCAGCCCTGATTTTACCGAAGAGCTTTGTGTGGTCGGCACTAAGGGGCGCTTAATCGCCTTAGAGCGGTTCGATATGCATCACAGGCAGGAGGCGAAAACGAGCCTTTCGCTAGAATTAGGTGAGCACGGCGCCTCGCGCGAGGTTGCCCTTGGCTATGCGTCGGTTATCGAGAAGAGCGGCCACCATGGGGCAACTTATTTTGAACATGCCGCGTTCCTCGATCGCCTCGAAGGGTTAGGAGGTAACGCCGCAACGCCGGAGCAAGGGCTGTGGTCGATGCTTGTTGCGAGCGCGGCGCAGGCGTCGAGTAAAACCGGTGATGCAGTCGATCTGGCTGAATTTATTGCGGCCAACGGCCTTGCTGAGGCGCTTGGCGTGAGCACAGTAAGCGACTAGCGCTCGCACGTCAGACGAACGAATTTATTTTTAGCGAAAAGTGAGAGAATTAATGAGCACAAGTGAAACCGTCACCCTAGCCGTCGATGGCAAAGTCATGCCCGCAGTGGGACTCGGGCTGTGGAAAATCGAGCGCGATGCTACCGCCGACGCTGTGTATGCAGCGATCGACGCGGGCTACCGCCATCTCGACAGCGCAGCCGATTATGGCAATGAGCGTGAGGTGGGTGAGGGGATAACACGAGCGATTGCCGCGGGCCTCTGTTCGCGCGAAGAGCTTTGGGTGACCTCAAAGCTGTGGAATACGTTTCATCGGCCCGAGCACGTGGAGGCGGCGTGTAGGCGTTCTCTAACAGACTTGGGACTCGAGTATATCGATCTCTATCTCATTCATTTTCCCATTGCCCTCAACTATGTCGATTTCGACGATCGCTATCCTCCTGAGTGGGTTTTCGATCCTGCTGCGCAAATCGGTTCGGCTAGCGCAGGAATGCAGCGCGATGCTGTGCCATTGAGCAGCACATGGGCGGTGATGGAGGGATTAGTCGAGAGTGGGCTTGCAAGACAGATAGGGGTGTGCAATTACTCAACGGCGCTGCTCCACGACCTGATGAGCTATGCGCGCATTAAACCTGCCATGCTCCAGATCGAATCGCATCCGTATCTGACGCAGGAGGCACTGCTGCGCACGGCCAATGACTACGGCATCGCCGTGACTGCCTTCTCGCCGCTTGGCGCGCTATCGTATGTGTCCCTTGATATGGCGACGCCCGCAGAAAGTGTCCTCACTCAGCCTGTTGTTTTAGCTGCAGCCGAGCGCACGGGAGCGACGCCGGCGCAGGTAGTTCTTCGCTGGGGTATTCAGCGCGGCACGGCGGTGATTCCAAAAACAAGTAAGCCTGAGCGATTGAGAGAGAATCTTGCGCTCGCAGGCTTTGCGTTAAACGAAGAGGAGATGCGCGCTATAAGCGATCTCAACCAGAATCGCCGCTTTAACGACCCGGGCGTTTTCTGTGAGGCGGCGTTCGGTACTTTTCATGCAATCTATGATTGATCCATGCAATGCGTACTTGAGTCACGCTCGCCACGACTGGGTGACGAAGGCGTTATACGCCGGCCAGTCCCAACAAAACTTAAAAGATCATCAGAGAAAATGGCAACAGGAATAACACGATGCAAGTGCAGCAGATCACACTCGATGGACAGCAGCATTACGACGACGCAGGCGGTGTATTTCCGCTCATTTACACGCCACTCGCAGCGTCGACTGCGACGACCATTGATGAGAATGATTCTGCGAGGAATAAGTCGGGCAATGTCGCGTCAGCAAAACGCTGGGTGGTCGATAATCGCGAGTCACTAGCTCTAGCACTTGCGCAGCACGGGGCCTTGTTGTTTCGCGGTTTCGGAATCGAAACCGATTTTGAATTTGATGATTTTATCGGCGCGTTCGAGTTGCCTAATTTCACCTATGCCGAATCGCTGTCGAACGCGGTGCGCCGCAATCGCACCGAGCGCGTGTTTACTGCGAACGAAGCGCCGCCGTCGGTCAGTATTTTCCTGCATCATGAAATGGCGCAGACGCCGGTGTATCCATCGAAACTGTTTTTCTTCTGTGAACATGCGCAGATGACCGGCGGGGCGACGCCGCTCTGCCGCTCCGATGTTCTGCTTGCTGAGCTAACCAAAGTGCGCCCCGGTTTTGTCGCAGCCTGTGAGCAATTAGGCGTCCGCTATTCCAATACAATGCCCCTCGAAGACGACCTCGCCTCGGGGCAGGGGCGAAGTTGGCGTAGTACTTTGTCGGTTGCAGATAAAGCGGCAGCCGAAGAAAAACTCACGGGGCTTGGTTACAGCTGGCAGTGGCAGGATGATCAGAGTCTTCGGGTAATCACGCCGAGTTTGCCTGCCGTGCGCACGCTAGACGATGGCCGCAAAGTATTTTTCAACCAGCTGATTGCAGCGTTTAGGGGCTGGAAAGACGCGCGCAATAGTGCAGAAAAATCGATCTGCTTTGGGGATAGTAGTGCCATTGATGCGGCCGACATGGCTGTGGCTATTGCGCTCGCCGACGAACTCAGCTTCGACACGCCGTGGCAATCTGGTGATGTGGCACTTGTAGATAACTTTTTGGTAATGCACGGACGCCGCCCTTTCGAGGGCGAGCGCCGTATCCTTGCGTCGCTGGTGGGCTAGTCTTGCAGCTCGCGAGCGTCGCCGATGCCGCCGACATTCGTGGCGTTGGTGTAACCCATCTCCTCGAGCGACGCGAGGGCAATGCCTGCCCGCCTGCCGCTCCGGCAATAGACCCTAATCTCAGTGTCTTTATCCAAACCCAGATCGGCGATCCGTAGGGCAATCTCCTCATGGGGAATATGTGCCGATCCTGCAATATGGTCTTCAGCGTATTCGGCGTCTGTGCGTACATCGAGCCAAACCACTTGTGATGAGGTGCTTGCGCAGCTTACTAAAAGGCTGAGCCCGAGCAGCAGTGCGGCGGTTGCGAAAAGTCGGCCATGGGCAGTTCTTGCTAGTAATGAGTTGATCAGAATCATTGTTTTCTCTTTCGGACGTCGCGAGAGCCTGAGGGTGCTAGCAGACGTCAGTTATCGTTGTTGGGGCTGGCAGTATAGCAATTTCTCGAGTCTGTCGATTGATCTAAGTTTCCTTCAAAGTCTTATTCTTCTTCATTCTCTGCGTTTAACTGCGCTCAATTGTCATAGTTTGTTACGACGCGGCGAATTTGCCCTGTTAGTCCGTAGTAGTTCTTGAGTCATAAAAATTTTGCGTTATAGTACGCGGCAAATTGGTAAGACCAATATGGACTGACCAATACGAGCAGGCCATTACGAGAAGGCTAATACGGGCTGACCAATACGGGCTGTCCAATTGCTGCAGCCGAGCCGAACGGGTCAACTCAGAGAGTTCGTTCTGATCGTGCCAGATTGGAGTGTCCAGGTTGGAAGGCCCAGATTGGACGGGCCGCATTGGACAGTCCGTATTGGTAAGACCAAAGTGGTCCAAAGCTTGACCGCTATGCGTAATGAGCTCTATGAATTCAATAACCCCCATAACAGTTCCGCCCACGATGACCCGCAGCCATGAAATCGCGGGCGTTCTGCGCGATGAAATCCTTCGCGGCCAGTTTCGGCCGGGTGAACGCTTGCCGTCTGAAAGAGATCTTGCCGCCCGATTCGGCGCTAGCCGTGGCGCCGTGCGTGAAGCGCTGTCGCAGATCGAGCAGCTTAGGTTGATTGATATTCAGCCCGGAGGCGCGCGCATAAAAGAAGTCAACGACGCAAGTATTGCTGTCCTAGGGCCGCTCCTTGGTCTGGGCTCGGTACCCGATGCTGGGCTAGTTGATCAATTTCTCGATACGTTTTCGGCCTTGGCACGCTTCACAGCGACCCGAGCTATTCCTCGAATCACAGAAATGCAGCGAACGGATCTGCTTGCGCAACTGGATGCGATGACCGATGACTTCGGTAGCGTTGAATCACTGCAGCCAAAGATGCGTGCGTTTTTACTGACCCTCGATCGAATCGCGGACAATTTGGTGGTACGGCTTATCAGTAACGATTTGCAGGCTCAGTTTGTTGAAAGAATGCTGCTATTACATCCGCGACCAAGCCTCAAACCGGAGTCGTTACAAGCACTGGTCTCAGGGATGCGCTTAGGTGTCGAGAATGGCGATGGTGAGGGGGTTGCTGCGGCACTCGATATCCATTTTTTGAGCATGCGCGCGTTAGTCGCCCAAGCTCTTGCAAGCGCATAACCGATTTGACAATGTCACGCTAGCAGCGTTCTACCGAACGCCGCCGGCAAAGGATTAAGAAGTCTAGGAGTTAGACATGAAAAGAGTATTGATGCCGATTGGCATACTTTTAGGAAGCATTGTTGTCGCAGTAGTATTGATTCGTAATCCCACGCGGGTCTCCGAATCGGCGCCAGAAATCATTCCAATCAGCGTCCGCGTCGCTGAGGTTCAGGCAGAGTCGGTGCAGCTATTCATCGAATCGCAGGGCAAGGCACAAGCGGCGCGTCAGGCGAGCGTCTCGTCTAATGTTCAAGGCCCAGTTGCTTGGGTGTCACCTTCGTTAGAGGCGGGCGCTTACGTCATGGCCGGCGAGCCGTTGGTAAGGTTAGAGCTGACTGATTTTGAAACGGCAGTGACGCGCAGTCGCGCTAGCTTCGATCAGGCGTCTGCCGAGGCAGAATTTGCTGCGGCAGATCTCGCTCGCATCACCGAGTTGGCTGCGAAAAATTTGGTAAGCGAGGCAGAGCTGCAGAATGCACAACGTGCCGCTACGGTTAACGAGGCTCGATTCGCCGATGCCGAAGCCAATTTAAAGCAGTCCGAACTTGATGCAGAACGGTCGATATTGCGAGCCCCATTTAATGCTGTTGTAGCGTCGCGTGATGTCGAGCTTGGTCAGTTTGTCAATCGTGCACAGAGTGTCGCGGTGCTATTTGATGCCGACAGTGTCGATGTGCGCGTTCCAATAGCGATCAGGCAGCTTGGCTATCTCGATGTTCCCACCGGCTTTCGCGGTGAGTTCGAGTCAGCCCAAGCGCCAGAGGTAGAATTAGTCGGAAGCTACGGTGGTAAGGAATACACCTGGATGGGCAAACTCTTGCGCACCGAGGCGACCATCGATCCGAACAGCAATACGGTGCAATCAATCATTCGTATCGAACAACCTTCTGCGGATGTCGTAGGTGAGTCTATCCCTTTACCCATAGGCCTGTTTGTCGAAGCGCGCATCGCAGGCAAGCTAATAGAAAATATCGTTTCGCTGCCGCGTTCGGTTATTCGCAATAATTCGCAGGTGCTTGTGGTGGATGCCGAGAGCAAAATGTATTACCGCGACGTAGAAATATTTCGTCTAGAGCAAGACCGTGTATTGATCAGTGGCGGCCTTATGCCTGGCGAAAAAATCTGTACATCACCGATCCAAGCTGTTGTAGATGGCATGTCCGTGCGGCCAGTCCTCGAGATAATTTAAGCAGTGGGCCCAATTTTACTACGCAATTTACGCTAGCAGTATAGGCGCCTGAGGGCGCGTGGAGAATGTCAGTGCGAACTCCCATTACTTGGTTTGTTAAAAACCCCGTAGCCACAAATTTGTTGATGATGATCTTCCTAGCTGGAGGCTTCGTCTCCTATCTAAATCTCAATCAAGAGGAGTTTCCCGATGTCGACTTTGGCATAGTTCAGGTTAGCGTTGCTTATTTAGGCGCTACACCCGACGAAGCCGAGTCGGCGATTTGCCTTCGGATAGAGGAAGCACTCGAGGGCGCAGAAGACATCGATCGTTTAACCAGCACCGCACGCGAAGGCGGCTGTGATGCCACTATCGAGCTCACGAGTGGAGCAGATCTCAATCGTGTTCTTAATGATGTAAAGGGCAAGATTGATGCGGTGAGTACATTCCCTATCGAGGCGGAGCAGCCGACCATTCGCGCGTTCAGTGCAAGCGGTAACGTAATGACGCTCGCCCTTTCTTCAAACATAGACGATGCCGGCCTTAAGCTCGTTGCCGAACAAATTCGTAATGACATTCTTGATTTAGAGGGCATCTCGACTGTAAATATTGCTTACCTGCGACCATTCGAGATTTCGGTTGAGGTCTCTGAAACGACTCTGCGTCAATATGGATTAACCCTTGGGCAGATCTCCACTGCAATCGATCGGGCTTCTCTCGACTTGCCTGGCGGTACGATTAAAACCGCATCAGGGGAAATATTGCTGCGCACCAAGGGGCAGGTCTATAACGGTGATGAGTACGAAAACATTGTTGTGCAATCCTATCCCGATGGCACACAGCTGCGTCTGGGGCAGATTGCCACCGTAAAAGACGGCTTCGAAGAAGGCTATCTCGATGCGCGACTCAATGGTGTTAATGCCGCAATTATCGATGTTTTGAAGGTAGGCAACGAAGATATCGTTAAATCCGCAGCTCAAGTTAAGCGGTGGATGGCGTCGAGTGATTTCATCTTGCCCGAAGGAATGGCGCTCGAAATTATTTCTGATTCGGCTATTTCAACACAGGATCGCATCGCAACGGTTGCAGGTAATGCGTATACCGGTCTGATGCTCGTTCTGGTTATTCTCGCTCTATTCTTGCGCTTCAAACTCGCCATCTGGGTCGCTGCGGGCATCCCAATTGCTATCGCGGGCGCGCTTTCTGTATTCCCATCGGTTGGCCTAACGATAAGTTCGCTGACCGTCATGGGCTTTATTTTGGTGTTAGGTATTATCGTCGACGACGCTATCGTTGTGGGCGAGCGAATTCACGCATTCGAGGTGAAGGGATTCTCAAAAGAGGACGCCGCAATCGAGGGTACTATCGAGGTGTCGGTGCCGGTTATCTTCGGCGTGCTGACAACTATCGCAGCCTTCCTGCCAATTTTGCTCCTTGGTGGGCAGTTAGGTGCCTTCTTTAACACAATCGGTGGCGTCGTAGTTTTCTGTCTCATAGCGAGCCTTATCGAGTCACAGCTTATTCTCCCCGGCCACATTGCGCACCGCAAAACGGAAGGTTATTTTGGCGACGGCTCACGCTTTGTCCTCGCGTGGCAAGCCTTTCAAGGGCGCATTGCGCAAGGCATGGAAGACTTCGCAGAGTACCGATACAGGCGTGCGCTAAAGAAAGTGCTCAAACATCGTTACGCCGCATGGGCCACTGCCACGGGCGTCATAATGGTGACCTTCGCACTGATGCTCAGCGGCCGTGTTGGTCTTCAGTTTTTTCCTTCTATCGAGGGCGACACTGTCTGGGGCACGGTGGTCATGCCGGTGGGTGTGCCGGGTTACATCACCGAGAATGCTATTGATGCTATCGAGGAGAAGGCGATCGAATTGGCTGCCGAACTTGAGGCCGAATTGGTTGGTCTGAAAGCGAGCGGCCAAGCGCCGGAATCCACTGAGCGAGTGGTCGATAGTGTGCTCACTATTATCGGCGGCCGCGCACCTCGAGGCGGGCCATCGTCTCCGGGTAGGGGCGGTTCGGGTAGCAGCGAGGTGGCAGAGGTTGTCATGTATCTGTCTCCCTTCTTCGACCGTGGTGAAATTAGTTCGGCCGAGGTGCGTGATCGATGGCGTGAGAAAGTCGGCAGCATTCCTGATGCACTCGAGCTAACGTTTGTATCGGATGCCTTCTCTGCTGGCGATGCTATCAATTACCGACTCGCGGGTCGTGACGAAGAAAATCTTAAGAGGGCGGCGGCGGAGTTGCGCGCCGAGCTCAATCGCTATCCTGGTGTGTTTGACGTATCGGATTCGTTCCGCGCGGGCAAACAGGAGGTTCAGATTCAGATTCTCGAGCGAGGAAAAACGCTTGGCCTGACGCTCAATGATATTGCGACGCAGGTACGGCAAGCCTTTTTCGGTGCAGAGTCGCAAAGAATCCAGCGCGGCTCGGATGACATCCGTGTGATGGTTCGATATCCCGAAGAAGAAAGGCAGTCGCTTGCGAATCTTGAAAAGCTGCTCATCAGAACGCCGACGGGTGCCGAGGTGCCATTCTTAAGCATCGCCGACTTCACGCTGGGTAACAGCTATTCAAGTATCAATCGCCAAGATGGACGCCGCATAATTACCGTGCGCGGCGATATTGATAGAACAGCGGTTGCGCCCGATGAAATACGCCGCGATGTCATACGTAAGTTTCAGTCTAAATGGCAACGCGAACTCGATGTCGAGCTAGTTGTCGGCGGTGAGAGTGAGCGTCAAGCGGAGTCGTTTGGCGAACTGCTGTCTACATTCCCAATTGCGATGATGGTGATATTTGCGCTGCTCGCGATTCCGCTTAAATCGTATTTTCAGCCGCTCATTATTATGAGCGTGATTCCCTTCGGTGCGATCGGTGCGATTTTCGGTCACTTCATCATGGGAGCAGACTTAGTTTTCTTCTCGGTGCTCGGAATCATTGCGCTGAGCGGTGTGGTAGTGAACGCAAGTCTGGTGCTCGTGGTCTCGGTCAATCGCTTGCGAGAAGAAGGGATGGGGATGGTGGATGCCGTGTCGACTGCTGGCGCGCTGCGCTTTCGTCCTATTTTCTTAACCTCGCTTACGACGTTCATAGGCCTCGTGCCGTTAATGATTACGGCGAATCCTGCGACATTTTTCGTCGTGCCAATGGCGATTTCCCTCGCGTGGGGCGTGCTTTTCGCTACCGTGATAACGCTTTTCCTCGTGCCTTGTCTGTATTTGATTCTGCATGATTTTATCGGGCATACCGATTCCGAGGAAGAACGCGCGAAGGCTTACAAGCACATGCCAAAGGTTGTGGTCGAAAATTAGTTCGCTGTCATCACCTGTGGGCATTGCATCGCAATGCCCTCAGGTAATAGTCTAGGCGCTATCAAACTTTCTTATTTACTCACCTCATTGGATTCGACTATGACGCGCTTCCATTCGCTCCATCAAAAGTCCCCATTCGTTTCTATGGCAGCTTCGGCCGCTAAAACTCTGACAATCGCAGGTGTGCTTATCATGAGTTCTGTCGCAAGCAATGCGCAAGTAAACCGCATAGATATCATTCGCCCAGATGCGCCGAGTTTGGCGGCTTATGGTGACTTTGATATTGGTGTGCGGACACTTACACTCACTGATGCGGGTCGTGTCGATGTGCTTAATACTCAACGCGGAGCGGAGGCGACAATCTATGATCGCAGCCTAACCATCGAAGTGTGGTATCCAGCGCAACTTACGAGCGGCCAGTCACGAGGGGGAGAGTATCGTGCGATTACCCGAAACCCTGAGATTACGGCGACGCTTTCGGGTCAGGCGGTGCGCGACGCAGCCCCCGATACAAGCGTTGGGGCGTTTCCATTAGTGGTTATCTCGCACGGTTACCCGGGTAACCGCTACCTGATGAGCCACCTCGGCGAAAATCTCGCCAGCAAAGGCTATGTGGCTGTCTCCATCGATCATAAAGACAGCACTTACGACGACGCACAGGCGTTTTCTAGCACCCTTTACAATCGTCCACTAGACCAGCGTTTCGTGATCGAAAGCATGGCGCAACTTTCTGCAGATGCAGATAGTTTCCTTGCCGGTATGCTTGATGCGAACAACACCGGAGTCGTTGGCTATTCGATGGGCGGCTACGGGCTTGTAAACAATTTAGGAGGGGGTTATAGCGACGAGATCGTTCCTTCTTTTATGTCGCCACCTAATGAGCTGCTTGCGCTGCATGCGACAGGCAATCCCAACTACCGTGACAATCTTGACTCGCGGATCAAGGCGGGCTTCGCGATCGCGCCTTGGGGAATGGAAAGAGGGTTTTGGCGTGAGCAAGACCTAGCAGGCATCGAAGTCCCAACGTTTTACCTTGCGGGCGACAACGATACTGTCGCAGGTTATGAAAACGGCGTCCGTGCAATTTACGAGGCCGCAGTAAATAGCGATCGCCATCTGCTCACTTACAAAAACGCGGGCCACAATGCTGGCGCGCCTTATCCGGTGCCACGTGAAATACTAGACAGCGAGACAGGTGAGGGCGCAAGTCATTACACTGATCCGGTATGGGACAGTGTGCGCATGAACAATGTGATGGATCATTTCGTCACCGCTTTCTTCAATTATCATCTCAAGGGTGATGCCACAATGCTTGAGTATCTCGACGTCTATCCCGACGGAGCTGACGCGATCTATTCGGTTAAGAATGGCGTGCCAGACGACGAGCATAGTTATTGGCCCGGATTCGAAGAGGGTTCTGCGGTTGGGTTAAAGCTCGAGAAATTAGCGCGCGGCGAGTGACCGCCTCGCTATTTCTCGACCGAATAAACCAGATCGATACTCTGCTGGGCGCCTGATTCGGCTTTGAGCTTGAGGCGGTCGCTCAGCGTGTAGTCGAGATTTACTTTCGAGCTGCTGTCGAAGAGTCCTACCCCATAACGAGCGAAGAGGTTTGGCGTCAGGTATTTGCCGACAGTGAGCACACTATTGTTTAGCGTGTCTTTGGTGTCTATCGAGAGTTCGTCGAGACCAAGGCCGCTTCTGATCTTATTGGTTAGTCCGCTGTTCCGTTCAAGTCCGAGCGAGGCTAGAGTGCCGAGCAGGGCGCCTTGATCGCGCTGTCCTATCGAGGAAAAGGGCCTGCCGGTCGCGAGCATAGCCAGAATGTCGGTTTCACTGAGATTGGGCGATGAGAAAAGATTGCTGTTCATGCTTTTGAGAGTGCCACCCATCTGAACGCCCACCGTCTGCGCGTTAATTTGCCTCACCGCACGCACATCGACACCGGGATTATCCAACGCGCCGAGGAAAACGAAACGCCCTTGGCGAATGGCTAAGCTCTGCCCATAGAGCTCGTAGGTGCCGTCAAGTAAAGACAGCTCACCGTAGGCAAGGTTGCTCTGATTATCTCCGCGCTGTAAGCGCAGGCTTCCGGCAAGTCGCGTATCAATTCCGAAGCCGGCTATGGACGCGTCGTCGCCAAATTCCACAACAAGCTGTCCGGTTATCCCATTGCGAGTCACACGTTCGAGATATGTCGTGGCCTTGCCTGCATCAAACTGAGCCTCGATCAGCACAGCATCGCTAGAAATATCGATCGCATTGGGAGGCAATTCGTTAAGAGTAATATTGAGCAAGGGGATGCTCATGCCACCAGAGTAGTGAAGCGCACCGCCGATTGCCCGTGCGGTAAAGTTCGGAGACGCGGTCATGCGTAATGTGTCATTGTCGGCGACGAGAAAATCACTTCCGCTAACGACAATCTCTGCTTGCAGTTCATTGCCTTGTTGATCTCGTTGCAATAAACCAAGGCGCGAGGCGTGCACGGCGATCGACAGATCGCCTTCACCAGACCTACCTCGAGCAGCCAGCGTGAGTGTCTCCGAGTCGTTCATGTCAGCATTCAGAGTGATGTCGCTAAGACGAATACCCAAGCTCGGCAAGGTGAAAGCGCCCTCAAGCAGTGTCGCTGTTGCGCTCACTGTAGGGTTTCCTAAACTGCCGCCGATCGCCATTTCGGCACTTAGTTGACCGCTGAGCGCTTCGAGATCTGGGGTAAATGCTTCGAGCCATTCAAGTCCAAGTGCGCGCAGTTTGAGAGTACCGAAGAGCGATTCATCAGCGCCTAAACGAACCTCTGCTTCGAGGCTAGCGACTCGGGTCATAGTGTCAGTATTGGAATCAATTTGAGCTGATTCGACCAGCGGTTTTTCTAGCAAAATTGCGTGACTTTCTAGCTGCCAAGAACCCTCCTCAAAGGCCGCCCTGAGACTAGCTTCTTCGAATGCGTAAACCTGCTGGCCGTTGCCGCCATCAATGTGGAAAGAGATTTGATCGGCGTTTAGGTCCGAGTCTATGGTTGCCGGCGCAGTGTTCGATTCGGTGTAATCGATAGAGGCGTCGATCATGCCGGCTGCGCCGTAGCGCTCGATAAAAATGTCTAATGCTGGAATTTCGGCTAATCCGATTAAAGTGGCGATTGGGAGCTTTTCAAGCGTGACTTGCGCGTGGCGCTGAGTGTCATCCAGTGTGAATTCTATGCAGGTCGCGGCCGTTCCCTGCAGCCAACAACTCGGCGGGAGTGTAACGGTAGAGCGACCGAGTGTGAGGGCGGCGGGGGTGTCGAGAATCCAGGGTGCGCCTGCGGGTATGTATTGAACGCGACCGAATTCTGCAGTGCCTTTCCATGCCGGCGTAGCGCCTGGCTTAAACGGCAGAGGAAGTTCTCCTTTCAGAGCGAGCTCGATAGAGGCAAGTGGCGAAGTCAGATTAAACGAGAGGGTGTGATTCGAAGGAGAGCCTTTTGCTTTGCCCTCGACGTTTATTGGACCTTGCGCTTCACCGAAAAGGACGGCGTCTTCGAGTGAGAAAGTGCCATCAAAAACTGCCGCATCCACGGTCGCCGTAAGCGAAATGCCTGCGATAGAATACGACTTATAGCCCATTCGAGAGCCGGCGATAGCGACCGTGGCGATGGGTGAATTGGCGGTGCCGCCTAAATGACCCTCGCCTAATAGAGTCCCGCTTGCTCCGGGCACAAATTCATCCCAGTCGGTAATGTTAATGATAAAGTCGAGATTCAGTCCGTCGTTTGCCCTGCCAGTTGCTGTAATCGAATTGCCGACGGTCGCTATTTCTAAACTTTCTATGGTTAGCCCATCAGCAGATGCTTCAAGGCGCGACGATGCCTCGAGTGGTGTGCCGTCTATCGAGGTGGTGAGAGTTTCAATCGTGAGGGCCGTTGCGTCAAGAGGCGTCTGGTTGAGCCTTCCTGCCACAGTGAGAGGGCCTAGGTTAAACGAGGAGAATGCCAGGTTTGAGAACACCGCGGTGAGGAGGTCAGGTGTTTGTACAAAAAGAGAAAAGTTAGCGCTGCGATTTGCTAATGCAATTGATGAGTTAAGGGAGAGGTTGTTTGCGCTCGCTGCACTCTGTGCGGGGTTTTGCAGGCTGCTGACTTCTCCCTCATCAGCGATGTCAGTAACCAACTCTGCTGCTAATTCTGTAGTTAGTTCTACCTGCAAATTCGCCTTATCTCCGACAGTGGTAAAGCGGGGTCTCAATAGGAACAGCGACGCCTCTTCGCGTCGCAGCGCGATCTGTTCGCTTGAATGATCAAAAGCATAGGAAAGCTCGGATGGATTAGCAGTGCCAGATGATGCTAGCTGCAGAGGGGACAGGAGTTCATGTTCTATCGTAATCGACTCAAAGCTTCCCGAAATAGTTGCTTTGCCCGAAAGCGAAAAATTTTCTTGGCTATTGAGTGATGTCACCGGCGCAAGCAATGACTCAAGCTCACTCGTTGAATCGATGCGCCACTCGATGTCTAGATGATGGATCGCAGTGAGATCGATGACACCTTGGCTCGAAAAATACGCCGACGGGGTGCCAATATATTCACTCTGTATGAGGTAACTGCCGGCTAATTGCTGAATGATTAACTCATTGCGCAGCAGCGCTAGAAGTGAGACTTCACTTACAAAATCGGTAATTTCATAGAGCGAATCCCCTAAGCGTATCGCTACGCGTTCGGCGTTCACTTGCCGCAGCAGGCTGCCAGATACCCCGTGCAGAGTAAGTTCAAAGTCTTCGGTCGCTGTTCGATTCGAGACCTGTGCCAAGAGAGCCTGAGTCCCACTCTCGGTGCCAATGATGGCAACGGTGATTAAAGAGATCAGCAGCAAAAGCGGCAGGCTAAGGCGAAGAATTAGACTGAGAATGCGCATCATAAATCCGGCCCCATGCTAAGGTGAAGCCTGACGCTCTCGCCTCCGTCAAGTGGGCGCGCGAGGTCAACTCGTATAGGGCCTATCGGTGAAATCCAGCGGATTCCTATGCCTGCGCTCTGATTAAGATTGAGCCGATTGAGGTCGTCGAAAGCATTGCCGAAGTCGGTGAACGCGGCGAGGCGCCATTTCTCGCTAATCGCAAAATCAACTTCGAGTGAGGCGACCGCCAGACTTTTGCCTCCGCTGATCAAGCCCTCGGAATCGAGGACTCCAATCGATTTATAGTCATAGCCACGAATGCTTTGATCTCCGCCGGTAAAATATTGGATAGATACTGGGAGCTCAGCGATCGAATCGGCGAATGTCGTACCTAGCTCGAAGCGCGAGATGAAGCGTGCTCGCCCTAGGGGCGTAATCCACTTTCCGTTAAGATTTAATTGTAAGAATGTTTCGCTTGCGAGAAGGGCGGTCGACGCGCCTCGTACCTGTGCAAAAAGTTGCCAGCCATTGTTCGGGACAAGCGCGTTGTCAGACTGGGTCTTGGTTATGCTAAGACCCGGTATCAATAAGTCCGAGGTTTCGCGTATGCCATTTACCTCAAATTCATCGTGTCTGTAATTGGTAAAATAGCTCTGACGCCAATTCGAGCGATTAACAAAAGTATAGGCAATGCTTGTGCGGTAAGAGCGGCTATCAAAAGTATCTGTGTTCTCTTCGATCCAGCCTGCAGACACGCGCAAATTTTCCATGGTTGGATTTGCTAATGGGATCAAATAGTCGGCATCTAAAGAACGCTGAATCGGTGAGAGGCTGGTTGATGCATTGAGGCGATGACCGCTCGGGTTTCTAAATCTGTCTTCATAGTAGCCACTTATTCTGGGTCCTGTGTCGGTAGTTATGCCTGCGCCATACTCATACACGCGTCGAGGTCGTGAAGTCATAGCGATATCTATTGGAACATGGCTGCCCTCTCTGGCATTGATGCGGGGCGCGATACTGATGTCTGAAAAATACTGTGAATCGTTAAGCGCGCCCCTCAGGTCGAGCAATTTTTGCGGTGAGTAAAAATCGCCTTCGCTGAAGGTCACAAAGCGTTTAACAAAGTCATCCGACAGCGCGCCTCCCGTATTGAAGTAGATTTTGCCGAAACGATGTCGCAGGCCCGGATCGAGGGCGAGTTCAACGGACGCCTCGCGCTGCGTTTTGTCTATCGACAAACGGGCAAGAGTGTAGCGAGCATCGAGAAAACCTAAATCGAACGCGCGGGCAGCTAATTCGGCTTTTGCGGCTTCGTAATCTTCGTGATTGAGCTGAGCGCCTTCGCTTATAGACAATGAATTAAGCGTGTTGGCAAACAGTTCAGCGTCCGCCGCAATCGAGAGTGTTAGGGCCTTGATTACGAGTGGCTCACCGGCGTCTACAGAGACCGAAAGCAGCCAGCATTCACTGGTTTTCGATAAGCTGATTTGCGTTTGCGCCACATAATAGCCTAGCGCCTGACTCGCTCGCTGCACAGCGTTATCGAGGCTTGCCATTCGTGATCGAAGTGTGCGCGCGAGCTGTAGCTCATCGCTTGTACAGCTTATCGGAGGGAGCCGCAGGTGAGCACGGATGTTGGTAGATAACTGCGCGTCCGCCGTGTTGATTTCGAGCTGGGGTGATTGTGCTACTGCCGCGCCTACGCATAAGATTAAGCAAGCAACGATCAATAGGTAGCGGCAAGTCAGGAGTGGCTTCATAACCTCAGATGATACTCCCTGCAGACCGCGTGCTGCGAGCACAGACTCGCAGTAGGCGAGTCTAATTGATCGATTTGGCGATAGTCGAGGCTAAACAGTTAGGCGAATCGGGCTAATGGTTATATCGCGCCAAACATCGCCGATTACATAGGGATCTTGTTGAAGCCAATTGTCTAGATCGGCGCGTGACGCGAAGTCGACATACGTAGTCGATCCGATCATGCGCCCAGCGTCATCTAAGATAGCGCCGCCGGCGATCAGATGTCCCGCGTTTTTGAGCGCTATCGCACCGGCGATATGCGACTCTCGGGCAGCGAGTCTTCGATTGAGTGCGCCTTCGTCGTGGCCATCATAGGCGACGATCATAAATTGCATAGTGTGGACCTCGGTTATTGAGTCTTTGCATTGGGCTTATCCGGCGAGAGGTTTGCCGATATAAAACGCTTCTAGAACTTCTCTAAAAACTGGAAAAAGGGATGCTATCAACAGAGCTGCCATGCTCCAGTTAAACCAGCGTATTGCTCGCGGGCTGCGAAGAATGCGTTGAAGAGACGCGCCTAGCCAAAGCCAGAGCCAGATACACGGTGCGCCAATGAAGAAAAACAGCGAAGTGATTAATACCACCTCTCCAAGATAATCGTTGCCGATGCTTGTGTAAGTCACGATCGCCCCGACAGCCATGACCCACGCCTTTGGGTTAACCCATTGGAAGGCAGCAGCTTGGAGAAAGGTGAATGGCTTGCCTGCGCTCACCGCATCGCTGGACACCGGCGCGGTGGCGATTTTGTAGGCGAGATAGGTTAGGTAGGCGGCTCCCACGATTTTGAGCACGGTGTGCAAAGAAGGGTAGAGATCGAATACCTGGGCGATGCCTAGCCCGACCGCCAGAATCATGAGCGGAAAGCCGATGATGATGCCGAAGTAATGAGGCAGGCTGCGCCGCGTTCCGTAGTTAAGCCCCGACGCCATGAGCATCGAATTATTGGGACCGGGGGTAATGCAGCTTGTAACCGCAAAAGCGATAAGTGAGGCGTATTCCATAGCGGTTAAAAAGGCTTCGTCGGCTAACTAGGTTTCTCTTGCTACTTCGCGTCGGAGTCGACAGCGCAGAGCGCAAGAACGATGGCACGAGTATAAAGCGCGCGCGGCGGGCTCGCTAGGAGAAAAGCCGCTTGGACATCGACATGTGCAGTTTGCTTCCAATGAGGGTAACATCTCGCCCGCGACAAAAACCCTTGGTCTCGCTGCCGCTCAGTGTGAGTGGAGCAGGGATTGCGAGCAACGTGGTTAACCCCTGCTATGATCGAAAAATATTCTGTAATCGCCCTCTATTTTACTGTCCTCTTGGTCTTGGGTTTGTTTGCTGCGCGTGGTGTGCGCGACATGAAGGGCTTTGTCATTGGCGGCAAGTCGCTTAGCTTCTGGGTCGCTGCTTTTTCTGCACAGGCGACAGGGGAGTCGGCGTGGCTGCTGTTAGGCGTCACTGGTATGGGTGCGATGCTAGGGTTTAGCGCCTACTGGATTGTCGTCGGCGAGGTGGTTGGCGTGTTCTTTGCCTGGTTTGTCATGGGCAAGCGGTTCAAGCGCCTTACCGATCTCTATTCCTCGATCACCATGACCGATTTTTTGGTGAGTCGATTTCAGAGCAAAACTTCTATTCTCAGACTGCTTTCGGCGATCTCGTTAATTATCTTTGTGCTGATTTATATTTCGGCGCAGATCGATGCCACCGGCTCCGCGTTCGAGGCTTTTCTTGGTTGGAATTACCACCAAGGCGCGCTCGTAGGATTTGGGATAGTAGTACTTTACTGTGTAGCGGGAGGCTTTTTAGCCGCAGCGTGGACTGACATGTTTCAGGGCGCCGTCATGCTCGGTTGCCTTGTGGTGCTGCCTATTGTCGCGTGGCTGGCGATTGGCAACTCTGCCGAAATAATTTCAGGCCTTAGTGCTATCGACCCTGCGTTGGTGAGCGTTTGGGGCGGTGAGTTCAACCTGATCAATGTCTCGGTTGTACTTGGTATGATGCTGATCGGGCTTGGCTTCGTCGGCTCGCCGCAGGTGTTTGCGCGCCTGCTTGCCGTGCGCTCGGAGACAGAAATAAACAGGGGCAAATGGGTCGCGCTGCTTTTTACCTTTCTCGTTGACGCCGCCGCAGTGAGCATTGGTGTGCTAGGCCGTTATCTGTTTACCGAACAAGGCGTTGATCCTGAATCGGTGTTAGGTAACGGCGCACAGAACGTGATGTCTGAGCTTGTGCACGTTAGTTTTCCGCCTTGGATTGTTGGCCTCTATGTGGCAGCGGTCTTGTCTGCGATTATGTCGACAGTCTCGTCTCTCTTGGTCATGGCAGCGGGCGCTGTCACCCATGACCTGTATGCGAAGTTGGTTAATCCTTCGATAAGCGACTCGCTCGCGGCGAGGCTGTGCCGCTACTCAACCTTGGCTATTGCTATTGGTGCGATGGCGCTCGCTACCCTCGTGTCTGTTATTGCCCCTGAGCGCACGATCTTTTGGTTTGCTATCTTTGGATGGTCGGGCATCGCCGCCACTTTCTGCCCTATGGTGATTCTTGCTTTGTTCTGGCCCCGATTCACAGAGAAGGCGGCGATTGCATCGATGGCCGCAGGCTTTTCGGTCACGATGATAAGCAAGTTTCTACTGCAAGAATTGCCGGGTATTGGCCCCGTGTTCGTTGCGCTCGAGACGATGCCGCCTTCTTTCCTCGCAGCCTTGATTGTTGGTTATTTGGTGTCGATAATCTCACCCGAGCCCGCCAATGCTGAGCGTTTTAGGCGCGATCTCAAGATCTGTAATCAGAAAAGAGACCAATGATGAACCGTAGACTAATTTTACTGGCGCTAGGCTTATTAGTGGCGTCTTGTGTGAGTTATCCGAGCGGCGAGAAACCAACGAACCCGCTGTACTGCGATAACTTTATGGTCTACGAGATGTGTGTGACCGATCTTAATGGTGACGGTGAAATCGAATTCGTCTATTTCGAAGGCTCACAGCAGGCTTTTATGTACAGGCCGGGTGCGCTTAGACGCTTGCCCAAGTCGCTCTCTATGCATCCCTGTGCTACCGAGATGGATGAAGAAATGGTGAAGACTACTTCGCGAATGTTCTACATCGATGAGTCGACGACCCTGCTCGAGAAGACCGATATTCGCGGCACGCTGCTGCTTAGATACATGACAGCGCTGCCCGAGATTACTGCCTGTAATCTGCGCCGCGAAGCAGCGAGCGACGCAGGTTCATGACTTGCTTATTTTTTGTGATAGTCTCTATTGCGTCCTAGATTAGATGCCCTTTGTACTCGCCCGCAGAGGGAGTTAAAGGAGGTGTTGAAGAGAGTAGTATCGCAAATCTTACTGTCATAAAGAGTCGAATCATGAAAAGAACTTCCCTTGCCATCCGTAATAAAGTGCTTGTTGTTAGCGTTTTACTGGGCGCGGCTTTTAGTGCCGTCAGTGCAGCAGCCAATGCGCAAACATTAAACAACGAACAAATATTCGAGCCTGTGCCTCGGTTAGTCCAGTCCCAACCAACCCTCTTTCAAGCCCCAAGCGACGCGATAGTGCTTTTCGGCGGCGGTGAAAAAGATCTGGAGCAGTGGCAGGAAGTAGGTTCGGGTGATCCGGCAAGCTGGCTTTTGCTCAACGATTCGATGACCGTAAACTGGGCTATGGGTGCGTCAACTAGCATCGAAACGAAACGCACCTTTCGCGATATTCAATTGCACATAGAGTGGAGCACTAATCCCGTCATCGACGGCGATCAGCAACTTAGGGGAAATAGCGGGATTTTTTTGCATTCTCAGTTCGAATTGCAGGTGCTCGACAGCTGGCAGAACCCGACTTACGTTAATGGGCAAGCTGGCTCGATTTATTTGCAATACCCGCCGCTCGTGAATGCCTCGCGGCCAGCGGGCGAATGGCAAAGCTACGACATTACTTTTGAGGCGCCTCGCTTTAATGCTGCGGGTGAACTTGAAACGCCTGCATTCATCTCCGTTCTGCATAATGGTGTTGTGGTGCAAAATCGCAGCGAAATACTCGGTGCGACCTATACTTCGCAACCAAGTTATGACGTAACCTGCACACCTTATGCGCAGACTGTGGCTGTTGATTGCAGTGGCGCGATGCCACTAATTCTCCAGGATCACGGGCAGGTTGTCTCTTATCGAAATATATGGGTGCGGGAGCTCTAGGCGAACAAGCTCGAGCAAAAAACTTAATGGACAGGGGCGTTACCATGCAAATCAAGCGAATAAAATTACTGCTGACCGCATCGATTCTTAGCGCTGCCGCGACGCTTTCGATGGCGCAGGAAAAGAGCGAGTGGATTCCCTTGTTCAATGGGAAAGACTTATCTAATTGGACCATTAAATTCACGGGCTTCGAATTAGGCGAAAACTATCGCAATACCTTTAGGGTCGAAGACGGTCTACTGCGAGTCGTGTATGACGAATGGCCCACCTTTGATGGCGAATTCGGACATCTGTTTACGCAGGAATCTTATTCTCATTATCGACTCCGACTCGAATATCGCTTTGTAGGCGAACAGGTTACCGATGGCCCAGCGTGGGCCTATCGGAACAACGGCATGATGCTTCACAGTCAATCTGCCGAGAGCATGCTTTTAGCTCAAGATTTTCCTGCATCGATCGAAGCGCAAATGCTCGGGGGTAATGGCAGCGAAGCGCGCCCGAACGGCAATGTCTGTACCCCGGGAACACACATCGAGATTGCGGGCGAACTCATTAAACGCCATTGCACCAACTCCGAGTCGGCTACGTTTCACGGCGATCAGTGGGTGACAATGGAGATCGAAGTGAGAGGCGCGGAGAGTGTTAGACATTTCCTCAATGGCGAAGAAGTTTTCGTCTATGGAGGGATTCAGTTAGACCCCGAGTCTGTTGAAGCTGCACCGCTGATTGCGGCGGGTGCACCGATTCAACTGTCGGCGGGCCACATTGCCGTGCAGGCAGAGACGGCGCCCATCGAATTCCGCCGCATTGAACTGCTTCACCTTGCACACTGAGGCGAGAAGCTCAGTCAGCGACGAGCTGGCTTTGCATTGCGTCGCTCGACTCATTCGTGTTGAACCGAGGGCTAAGCTTTAGCCGAGGAAAACTCCGTAGGCTGGGTTTTCTGATTCGTCCCAATGGCGATAGTTGAGGCGCGCTAGCGATTCACGAAACTCCTTCCTCTCGCTCTTAGGGACCTGCATGCCTGCGAGCACCCGACCATAAGCTGCGCCATGATTGCGGTAATGAAACAGCGTGATATTCCAGCGTGCGCCGAGCAGAGTAAGAAAGTCGGCTAGTGCGCCCGGGCGCTCAGGGAATTCGAAGCGCGTAAGCCGTTCATTATCGATAGACTGCGCCTTGCCGCCGACCATATGTCGCACGTGCGTTTTCGCCAGTTCATTATCGGTAAGATCGAGTACACAATATCCTGCTTGCTCTAAATGCTCTATAACCGTCAGGCGCTCTTGTGCGCCATTAATTTTTAGCCCTAGAAATATCTTCGCTTGCTCGGCGTCGCTGCTGCGATAATTGAATTCGGTGATTGAGCGCTTTCCTAACGCCCCGACAAAGCGTTTAAACGCTCCTTTACGCTCCGGTATTGTCACCGACAAAATAGCCTCGCGCTGTTCGCCGACCTCTGCGCGCTCGGTGACATAGCGAAGCCGATCGAAGTTAGAATTTGCCCCGCTTGAAATTGTAACTAATGTTTTGTTGCGGCAACCGGTTCGTTCGACGTATTTTTTCATGCCGGCAACGCCAACTGCGCCCGCCGGTTCTGCTATGACGCGTGTGTCATCAAAAATATCTTTTACTGCCGCGCAGATTTCATCCGAGCTTACCGTGATCACCTCATCGACGGTGTCTTTTAATATTGGCCAAGTGTGCTCGCCAACTTGTGCGACAGCGATGCCGTCGGCGAAGATGCCCACTTGCTTTAAAGTAACTCGGCGACCCGCGGCCATTGCCGCTGCGAGGCACGCGCTCTCTTCGTACTCAACGCCGATAATCTTAGTTTCGGGGCGAACGTATTTTACGTAAGCGGCGACTCCCGCGATGAGACCGCCTCCGCCGACCGGAATAAATATCGCATCAATCGCGCCGCTGTGCTGGTGAAGAATTTCCATTGCAACAGTGCCCTGGCCCGCAATAATCTCAGGGTCGTCGAAGGGATGGATAAAATGGAGGCCGCGTTCCTTTTCGAGAATAAGGGCTTGTGTCAGAGCCTGATTAAAGGTGTCGCCAAAAAGAACGACTTTTGCACCGCGTGAGCGGACGCTTGCAATCTTGATTTCGGGCGTCGTCACAGGCATGACGATGGTTGCCTTCACCCCCATGAGCTTTGCCGCCTGAGCTAACCCCTGAGCATGATTTCCTGCTGAGGCGCAAATTACCCCTTCGCTGCGTTGAGTCTCGCTCAGGCTGCTCATCTTGTTGTAGGCGCCGCGTATTTTAAAAGAGAACACCTCCTGCAGGTCTTCGCGCTTAATCCATACTTTGTTGCCCAAGCGCGCGCTCAACAACGCGGCGACATCGAGTGGCGTCTCGACGGCGGCGGCGTAGACGTCGGCGTTGAGTATGCGTTTGACCGTTTTCTCTAGCATGGATGCTCCACATTCTGGGCTGCATGCCCTTATCCACTCTATGTCGGCAGATTGGGTGATGGCTTGCCGACTATCGAGAGAGTATAACGCGAGGTAGCTAGTATTGGCCTGCAGGGAGGGAATAAAGGAGTTTCTGCAGATGCGCCGTGAGTGATAAGGTCTAGGGTTAAGATGTCGTTTATTCGAGAAAGTTGAGGTTTCATGTTTTTCTGGTTAGAAAGCACGCCACTGGCACTTTGGGTGAGTCTCTCATTCTGGGCTTACCCTGTGCTTTTAAGTGTCCATATCGTTGGGCTTAGCATCGTTGCCGGAATCTACGCAATGCGCGACTTGCGCTGTCTTGGCGTTGTGAGCGAGCCACCCTTGTCTCTTTTTGTTCGCTTCCATCGCCTTGCGCTTGCGGGTCTCGCCTTGAATGTTGTTTCCGGCTTCCTCCTTTTCTCTTCGCAAGCAACAGTGCTGATTGAGAGTGTCCCGTTCTTGATTAAAATGGTCTGTGTCGGCTTGGCGAGTGCTATTGCACTGATCATTCACGCGCGTTTTAGCGCGGCAATCGTAGGACAAGCACACGTCGGTGAGAGCGATGTGTTGCTCGAAAGCCCGGCTATACAAAGGCTCTCGGTTCTCTCTTTAGCGCTGTGGCTATCGGCTATCGTTGCCGGTCGCCTCATAGCCTATATTTTTTGAGGCGCCGCTAGGGTGATGACACTCGCACAATTTCTTAGCGAAACGGCCCTTCACACTTGGATAGTAGGGCAAGCATGGCTTTGGCCTGTGCTTGAAATAACGCATTTTATCGGCTTGACGTTGTTAATCGGAGGCTTGCTCGTTGTAGATTTGCGCGTGCTTGGCGTTAGCGCGTCGACCCCCTTGCTGGCGACGTATCGGCTGCTGCCCCTTGTGCTATTGGGCTTTGGGCTAAACCTCATTAGCGGTGTGTTTTTTAGTGTTGGCGATCCTTTCCGCTATGCTGCCAATATTGGATTTCAGGCGAAGATGGTTTTCGTACTCCTCGCTGGCGCCAATGCTCTCTATCATCACATCAGCATTACGCCACTGCTTATTGGCTTGGAGGAGGGCGCGAGAACGCCAGCGGTTGCCAAAATCTCCGCGGCAGTGTCGCTGCTCGCATGGAGTGCGGTGTTGCTTCTCGGGCGCTTAATTCCCTACGTGGGCACCGGTTAGGCGCGCCGTAGGGAAGTTAAGCCACCGGCTATTTGTACTTAGAAGGGAAAAACCTAACCATCGCACGAGACGACTCGGCGTCGCAGTCGTAGGCGGCGAGTTTGTAGCCCTCACGCGCGGGAATCCAGCGAGTAGTATAAGAGGCTGGCTCGCGGAGAAACATGGGGTCTTCCACGGTCAGCGTAATCCAGAGGTCGTCTCCTTCTCGCCAGTAGCGCTCTCGAACCACTTTCTGTGACGAAGAGGGGATGCCGTTATAGTCATCAAATCCTGCCACATCGAATACAAAATGTGTGGTGACCACTTCGAGTGCGCCATCCGCGTAGTGTCCTACCGAAAACCCCTGAACACCAAAATCGGTTGCTTTAGGCTCGCGGCCGTCTAGCCATATGGTGCGCAGCTGATCGTCTTTCTCATAGCGAAAAAGGACTCGGTCTGGCCACTGTGTGACCTCCATATGATAGGGGTCATATTGAATGGCGGGAGAAGACGCAGGCTGGCAGTCGTATTTTGGGGCAATTATTTCTTCCCAAACCTGTTGATAAGCAAGAGCGCGTTCGTTAAGCACTGGAAAGTTTGCTGGCTCCCAAGGCATGTTTTCGCCATTGATGGGGCGTGCCCGGGTCCCGCCGTCCCAGATGCCTGTGAGATCGGGCACGGCGGCAGAATCTGTTTGAGCAGAGACTGCTGCAAGCGGCAGCCAGATTGCCAGTTGAGCGATGAGTAGCGCTTTGTAGACAAAGAGGCGCGCTCTGGGGTGTGAATGAGTTGCTAGTGAGTTGCGTGTTTTGTTCGCATGCATAAGTAGCTACCTGGTGTCGGTTAATAGTGGGGAAGGACGCTAGCGGGTAGGCGTTGGGTCTTGCGTGCGACCGCCTTCTAAAACAGGGCTGCCATCTGCGCGAGTGAGTTTTCGGCCCAAGAGCCCTTTTGCGCCCTCTGCCCGCGCGGAAGGTCCCGCCACGCGAACCACCATGCCGACGGGGAGCAAGTCGGGAGTCCAGCCAACACGACGTAACATCACGGGCGCCCCTAGTTCTACTTGCCACTCTGCAGTTGCGCCTGACTCGTCGGTCACATCGAGAAAGAGCGCAGCGTGCGGATTTCTAAAAACGAAGCGAGTCACGACGCCTTCGATTTCAATCGGCTTATCGGAATCGTAAAAAGGGCCGCTAGCATGGTGAGCCGTAAGTGGCAGCGCTAGGCCAATAAAGCTAAACGAGGCTAAAAAGAGCGAAGTCAGTAAGGTGCGATGACGGGTCATGGTATCTCCTTGTTGTTCCTGTCAGCCCAACGTTTCCATGCGTAACGTTGGCTTAGAGGAAGTAGTAGAAACAGGGTTAAGTAAAGGCTTCCGGCGGCCATAACATAGGTTTTATTGTCGTAGAAAACGAACGCTGTGATGCAGGAGAGAGCGGCAACCGTGGCCACGACAATCCAAGTAAGGCAGGCTTTTTTTGCAAAAGAAAACCTCGAGATGGCGAAGCTGGAGTTCGCTGCGGTATCGCAATGCGTTTAAGTACAGCGCGACGAGAATCGCCGACAATCCGATTAATCCAAAGCCAAAATAGATAAACAGAATAGCGACTTGATTGTCATCCCAGCCTCCAAGCACAAAAATGTCAGTGCCAAGGGCGTCACCGCTTGAGTAGAGCACCGATGCCTGCGCCATCAGTTTTATTGGGTAGACAAACACGAGAACAAGCATCACGAGCGCAAAGCTGAGATACAGGGTGGCGGAGTCTTGGAGGCCAAAATGGCGACTCCAGTTTGCATGTGTGACCCAGATCGAACCGATAATTATTGCACTAATTAAAAAGGCGGGGATGTCGCGCGATAGCTCTAATAACTCTTCGGGGTTGGTAGGTATTTGGTCGATGCTGATTACTAGCATCGTGAAAGCGAAGGCGAACGCCGCGTCTACGAAGGTTTCTATGCGGCTCATGTTTTCGCCCCTTAGAATCTTCCCTCGGTCGACGCGGCAAGTTGAGATGTATTCGTCGGACAGGCGGTTCATTTCTATTCTCCTCGTGCGGCTCTGGCGTGTTTTAGCCGAACGGCTCGCCTCCGTCGATATCGCCAATCGCAAGAATTGGCGAGGCATCAATATCCTCGGCATCCATCATACTGGCTACTCGACCTACAGCGCTAACCAGCAAATGTTGCTCCCAGGATTGGAGTTTTCGGTACTCGCGCAAAAAGCCAGATTGAAGTAACTCAGGCGCCTCCTCGTATTTAGTTTCGCCAAGTTCTGTAAGCACGACATTTATTGTTCGCTTGTCGGTACCGAGGCGTTTGCGTTGGACGAGTCCGTTTTTTTCAAGGCGATCGATAAGGTTGGTGACCGTGGCCTGAGAGAGCAGAATCGATTTTGCAATCGCGCTCGGGGTCGGCTTGTCTATTTTGACGATTGCATCCATCACCAGCAGCTGCGAAATCGTCAGCCGCGTGTCTTTTTGTAGGCGTTTCGAATAGAGGTCGATCGCACGGGTTATCCGTCTGAGTGCAATCAGTAGTTCGTCGTAGTCTTTCATCTAAGTGAAGGTCCGTTTATTTAATGGTTCCGCGTAGGGGGTTTCGTTGAGGGGTTCGGTTTAAGAACTCCGTGCTGATGGTCTGCTTCTTGGAGGTGGCGATCTGATTTTTCTTTCATTTTAATGCAAAGGGGCGCGGATAAGCTGCTAATACTTATAGTCTCTTTTTGCTGTCTATTAAGCAAATTGTTTAGATATCGAATTAAATTGCATGACACTTCTTCGTAGAGTTTGGCGCAGAGCAGTCAGAATTTGCTCTTTATATTGTTGTTTTTATTAGCTTAAAAAATATTCTCTTCTTTTTCCTACCCCCTTCCCTAGTGGCGATATCATTCTGGGGCTACTAATTTACTTCTACTTCTATATACTGACTGGGAAATTAATGACATGACAGTGCCGCTTGGTGAGTTCACCGAGACTTGCGGCGCCTCAATTTTGCAGGCCTAGGGGCTACGTTCCCTAGGTGTGTATTCCAGCAAAGAATGTAAAGGAGATGTATGTTTGGTAGTCAGTTCCGCAAAAAGCAATTAGGTCTCGCAGTCGCGCTCGCGTCGACGGCCTTCACAGCCCACGCACAAATTGAAGAAGTGCTGGTGACCGCGACCAAGCGCACCGAGAGTATGCAGGACATACCGGTTGCGGTTTCAGCGCTAGGCGAAGAAGCCCTCGACCAACTCGGCATTTCGAATTTCGAAGATTACCTTCTCCAGCTCCCTAACGTGACAGCCGGCGGCAGTGGCCCTGGCCAAAACACGATTTATATCCGCGGTGTTGCGTCTACCACTCCTGGCCTGACTGTTGCCGGCGTTGCGGGTCTCGCACCTAATGTCGCTCTCTACCTCGACGAACAGCCGCTCGCGCAGCCGGGTCGAAACCTCGATGTCTATGCCGCTGACTTAGCGCGTGTCGAAGTATTATCGGGTCCGCAGGGCACGCTCTTCGGGGCAAGTTCGCAAGCAGGTACGGTACGCTTGATTACCAATAAGCCCGATCCGAGCGGCAATTACGCGAGCATCGACCTCGGCACTGCCTTCACCCGCAAAGGTGAGATGAGCAATAATGTCGAGGCTATGGTTAATATTCCGATCAACGACAAGCTCACCGTCCGCGGCGTGGTTTACGTCGACAATCAAGGCGGCTACATCGATAACGTAGTGGGCCAACGCAATCTTACCGAAAGTGCGCGCTTTAGACCCGAAGGCACAGTGCGTAGCAACGGCTTACCAGTCAGCGCAGGCAGGGCAGGTTTTCAGTCCACAGCCGATCTTAGCGGCGTGAACTTTATCGATGCCGACAATTCGACGCGCGTTGAAGAAGATTTTAACGATACAACGTATTCAGGTGTTCGTCTGTCGGCGCTGTGGGATATTAACGACGACTGGTCTCTGACCGTTGCACACACCGAACAAGAACTCGAGACCGACGGTGTTTTCTTTGCCGATCCCAATCTTGGAGATCTCGAGATTCAGCGATACGAAGATGACTCATTAGAAGATGCTTTTAGCAATACTAATTGGACTCTCGCCGGACGCATAGGTGAATTGGAAGCAATCTACACAGGCGCCTTCACTGATCGCGAGACAGATCAATTTATTGACTATGCTGACTATATTTTCGTCGGTCAGTATCTGCCTTACTACATTTGTGACGGCAGCGTGACTTATCCGGGCGCAAGCGCGCCTAGCGGCACATGTCAGGCGCCAAACATGTTCGTAAAGAGCACGTCGCAAACCGAAGTCAGCAGCCATGAAATTCGCTTATCGACGGATGCCGATCGTATGATTAGCGCCACTGTCGGTGGTTTCTACAGCACGCTCGACCTCGCTGAGAAGAACGACTTTACCTACCTAGGCTCGCGTCAGGCCATCGCGTTTAATGGCGAGACAGGCTTCGGTCCAAATTTTTCTGCTGAGAACTCAACGAGCGACCAAGGCCAGTGGCCAAATGGCGTCATATTCCGCAATGACGTGTTGCGTACTGACGAGCAAAAAGGGGTGTTCGGAGAAGCGAAAATTCGCCTCAACGACGAGTTTGCTGTGACTGTTGGTGCGCGTTGGTACGACGTAGAGGTTGACCTCGTAGGTAGCGCAGCAGGTTCATTCGGCAACTTCGGCGCAACAACAGATAATAATGCGGGTAATAATCTGGATACTCTGTTTGCAGACCCGCGACCAGATACTGCCTCGACAGACGGCGTTATTACCAAGGCAAGTGTGACATGGACGCCCAATGACAATCAGCTACTTTACGCAACATTCTCCGAGGGCTATCGCCCAGGATTATTGAACCGCCCAGGCGGCGCGACTAATCCTGCTGGCACGTTTACAGTGCCATACGCGATCGATACCGACGACATGACTAACTATGAGTTTGGTTGGAAGACTGACTTGTTAGATTATACGCTTCGCTTCAATGGTAGCGTGTTCTTCGCCGAGATCGAACGCCTGCAGACCACCATTTTCGATCCGTCGATTACTAACCTGTTCTTCTCGGACAACGCAGCCGATGCGGAAATTAAAGGGGTTGAAGGTGACTTCATCTGGGCGCCACCTTCAATGTCCGGCCTCACTGTTACCGGTGCATTCTCTGTTTTAGATACGGAAATTACCCGAGTAATAACTCCAACTAACGACGTTACCCTAGGCGACTCACTTGCCTACGCACCTGAGCGTCAGGCGAATCTTCGCGCGCGTTACGAATGGAGTGTCGGGTCAGGAATGATTGCACACGTCATGCCGCAGATTGCCTATTCGGCGGCTTCTTATAGCGACATCGTGTCGATTAACCGTGACAAGTTAAACAGTTGGACACTGCTAGGCTTTAGCGCCGGTGTGACATCGGATACGTGGTCGGCCGAATTCTTTGCCGAAAACCTTAGCGATGAGCGGGCTGAAATCGCCCGTTCATTCAATTTCGATAGAGATCGTGTGAACTACGTGAGACCAAGGACGATGGGAGTCAGAGTCTCTTATGACTTCTAGTGCACAGACGGTTTTTGCATAGAAGTTAGACGAACGCCCCGCTTCAGGGGCGTTCTCGTTCTCGCCTATTACAGGCGCGGCATCGATTTGACTCTGATAACACTGTATGGTCTTAAGAGTAGGCCGCACAGGAGTCATACGCAAAGCAGCAGAGGCAAAGGAGCCTAAGACCTAGAGTATGAGCGCAATCCAACAGACGGCAGAAATCGACAGCAAAATAGATCTCGGCGTCAGCGATGCCGGTGACGCTGAGCTCGTAGCGACTATCGACAAGGCCACTCAAGCTATCTCCCAAAAAGAGTTTGCCGCGGCACTTTCTCTCTTGTTACCCCCAATGTCCGAGCATTCGCGAAACGAAGAAATCCTCTACCTTGTTGCGGTAGCGCAGCGCTATTTAGGCGACACCGGAAGCGCGCTTGCAACGCTTACCTCGCTGGTTGCCTGTGCGCCAAATCATGGTCGAGCGTATCAAGAAGAAGGGCACAATCATCGAGTGTTGGGCGACGCAGAAGCAGCGCTTAGAGCCTACAGCTGGGCTTGTCATTACAATCCTGCCTTGGAGGCAAGCTACAAAGGACAGCTGCAAATGTTGAGGCAGCTTGATCGACCCCAGCTGCATGAGCAGGTAAGCGCGCAACTAAAACAGTTATTGAGTCAGCCCAAACCCTTGGTGGCGGTCGTCGATCTCATTTCGCAAGGAAAACTACTCAAGGCCGAAGATTTGTGTCGGCAATTTATGCTGCGCGATCCTGCTAACGTCGAAGGTATGCGCCTGCTCGCCGACATCGGTTGTCGCCTTGGAGTGTTAGACGATGCCGAGACACTATTGTCCAGCGCGCATGACCTTGCGCCAGACAATATTCCGGTACATATCGACTACATTCAAACATTGCGTAAGCGCCAACGATTCGTTGACGCGCGGGCAGAAGCTCAGAAACTTCTTGCAAGCAGCCCAAACAATCCGCAATTCATTTCGCTCGCCGCTGTTGAAGCGATGCAGAGCGGTGAATTCGACGAAGCATTAGGGTTGTTCTCGCGTGTGCTTGAATACCTTCCCGGCGACAGTCTTACGCTGACATCGATCGGTCACGCACAGAAAACGCAGGGCGACTATGATGCAGCGGTTGCCTCGTATCACCGCGCGCTCGCCAATAATCCCGGTCATGGAGAGGCCTACTACTCGCTCGCTAATCTTAAGGTGTATCAATTTAGCGACGACGAAGTGATATCGATGCAGGCGCAGGTCTTGCAGCCTCGGCTTGCGCACAACGATCGTGTCTATATGAATTTCGCCTTAGGTAAAGCGTTCGAAGATCGTGAGCGCTTCGCCGAATCGTTCGAATATTACGAGCAGGGCAACGCATTAAAAAAAGCACAGAGTCGCTATCGTGCAAGTTCGATGACAGAGGATATTGCAGCGCAAAAAATCGCCTGCACCCGTGACCTGTTCGAGTCTAAGAATGACGCCGGCTGCCAAGCGCCGGATCCTCTATTTATTCTTGGCCTTCCCCGTGCGGGTTCGACACTAGTCGAGCAAATACTCGCGTCACACAGCCTGGTTGATGGCACGCTCGAACTTCCTAATATCCTGTCGCTTTCGCAAAGGCTGCGCAGATTAGGGCAGGGACGGGGTGCAGGCAAGCTGGTACGTGAACGTGACGATTACGACGCCTATCCAGCAAACCTTGCGCAATTAAGTAGCGCGCAGCTGACAGAATTTGGCGAAGAGTTTATTGAACAGACTGCTGTTCATCGTGCCGGCTCACCATTTTTTATAGACAAGATGCCCAATAACTTCCGTCATATCGGGCTCATCAAGCTGATTCTCCCTAATGCCAAAATCATCGATGCGAGACGTGGCTCGATGGCGTGCTGCTTTAGTGGTTTTAAGCAGTTGTTTGCTGAGGGGCAAGAATTTAGCTACTCGCTGGAGGACATCGGCACTTACTACAGCGACTATGTAGATTTGATGGCGCACTGGGATGAAGTCTTACCTGGTTTTGTGCATCGAATCGAGAACGAGAAGTTAATCGATGATTTAGAGGGCGAGGTGCGTAAGCTTCTCGATTTTTGCGGTCTGCCTTTCGAGCAGGCGTGTGTAGAGTTTCATCGTAATAAGCGCAACGTAAGAACGCCAAGCTCTGAGCAAGTTAGGCAGCCGATTAGTAAGAGTGGCGTCGACCAATGGCGAAACTACAGTAATTATCTCGACCCCCTGCGCAACGCGCTGGGCGGCCTTAGTCATGAATGAGAAGAATAATGAGTGTGGCCAAAAAAGGCCGTGCAATTCGTCGTCGATAAAGGCACGAATCAACTAGGAAATATTATGCTAGACCAAGTAAGAGCCAAACTGGATCCTGCCTCACCTGAGGAGCCAGAGTCGACATTGAATAAGCCAGTATTCTTTATTTCCGCTGGCCTTATTATCGCCGTGTGTTTATACGGCGCGCTTTTTAGTGAACACGCGTCGTTGGTATTTTCTGATCTTCAGTCTTGGTTACTCACGAATCTTGGCTGGCTCTATATGGGGTCTGTCGCTGGCTTTTTCATGTTGGTGATCTATTTAGCCTTTAGCCGTTTTGCGCACCTAAGGTTAGGTGCAGATGACTCGGAGCCTGAATACAGCTACGGCAGCTGGTTTGCCATGTTGTTCAGTGCGGGCATGGGAATTGGGCTTATGTTCTTCGGTGTTTCGGAGCCGATGACACACTTTCTGGAACCGCCAGTAGGCGAGGGTGGCACGATAGACGCGGCACGCAATGCAATGCAAGTGACGTTCTTTCACTGGGGTCTGCATGCGTGGGCAATCTACATAATTATCGGCTTGGCGTTAGCGTATTTCTCTTTTCGCCATGATCTCCCCCTAACACTGCGTTCGGCGCTATACCCGGTGATTGGAGATAAAATCTACGGCAAGTGGGGAAACGCTGTCGACATTTTCGCTATCCTAGGCACGATGTTCGGCGTTGCCACCTCACTCGGTATAGGGGTTATGCAGGTGAATGCGGGTCTCAACTACCTGTTCGGCCTGCCCGTTTCTATTATGGTGCAGGTCGCACTGATAGCAGCGATCACCTGTGCCGCAACAGTTTCAGTGGTTGCAGGTCTGGATGCAGGCATCAGAAGGCTAAGTGAGCTTAATCTAGTGCTGGCATTGCTGCTGATGGTTTTCGTGCTAATTGCGGGTCCAACCGTCATGCTGCTCAGCAGTCTGATTCAGAATATCGGCATGTATTTGTCTGGTCTTGTTGACATGACTTTTAGAATCTATGCCTATGAGCCAAACGAGTGGATTGGCAATTGGACGCTATTCTATTGGGCGTGGTGGATTTCATGGTCCCCGTTCGTCGGCATGTTTATCGCTCGAATTTCACGCGGTCGTACGATTCGCGAGTTTATTCTCGGTGTGTTGCTTGTTCCGTCGGGCTTTACCTTTTTATGGTTAACGATATTCGGCAACAGCGGATTATGGTTAGAGATGCACGAAGCAGGCGCAGGCTTGGCGACAGCAGTACAAACTAATATGCCTACGGCGATTTTTGTTCTGCTCGACCAGTTGCCACTGACCGGCATCACGTCTGCACTGGCCACGATGCTGATCGTGACTTTTTTCGTTACTTCATCGGATTCAGGTTCTCTTGTTATAGATATCATTAGCTCAGGTGGCGCCGAGAATCCGCCGGTTTGGCAGAGAATATTCTGGGCAGTGTCTGAGGGTGCTGTGGCGGCAACACTGCTCGTCGCGGGCGGTCTAGCTGCGCTTCAAACAGCGGCGATTAGTAGTGCGCTGCCGTTAATCATCGTGATGTTTTTAGTCTGTTATGGGTTAATGAAGGCGCTGCATGCAGAGCCTTCTGTGCGCGGCGTGCGGCCAATCGCCACATCGAGCGTACCTGTTGCTGGGGGCTCTAAGGCGTGGCAATCGCGGTTAAAAGCGATGCTGGGCCGGCTTAAAGAAGGCGAGGCGCAGGCGTATCTGGAGACCACGGCGAGGCAGGCAATGGAAGAGGTGCTGGCGCAATTGACCACGCAAAATATCCTGCATGCAGGGATTGAAGCCGAGGAGAATTTGATCCGGTTAACGGCGGGTCAAGGCGAGGAGTTTGATTTTCTCTATGAAATTAAGCTGCGCGAATACTCGCTTCCCTCAGTTGCCTTTCCAGAGCTTCCTACGAAAAAATCTGAGCGCAATTATTGGCGGGCAGAGGTGACGCTATTAGAAGGCGCGCAACAGTATGATGTGGCGGGTTATTCGAAAGAGGAGCTTATGAGCGATATCTTGACCCAGTTCGAAAACCATCTACATCTGCTGCACACTGATATTTAGGCGTTTCGCTTTTCTTCTATTGCGTCGACGATCGCGCCTATATCGTAGTTCCAATCTGCTAGGCGCAGATTGAATTGAGTAGGCCATTCGAAGAGCGCGTTGGTGTCTTCGAAGCGGCTCTCATCGATCGTGTCTAGCCAGATTGTAAAGTCTGCATGAAACGTATCGCGGGTTATGGTTGTGGGTGCAACGAAATCGCACAGGGCAATTTTGCCTTGGTCGACCTGAGCTTGGGCAAAGTCGGCCATGCGCTTTGCCTGACGTAACCGGCCTTCCTCAGAAAAGTCCCAATCGTCGGCCTCTTTGCGGACCTCGTCAGCGTTAAGCCATGTGCAGTTTGTCAGTTTTTTGTGCAGTTGCTCGGCGAGCGTCGTCTTGCCAGCGCCGGGTAGTCCCATAACGAGTATTTTCATGATGCTTACTCTTTTTTTGGTTTAATAGAGTCGTTGCTATGGGATGAGGATAGCACTAAATATTTTGACAAAGAATATCGCTTTCCCAAGCCTGCTGTAGGGTTGTCATTTGTTCGAATTATCTTCCCTAAATGTACTTATTTCTTTGAGTGTTTTTTTCTGTTTGGCGGTAGTAGGCACTGTCGCCTCTTCGGCCGGATGGCCTACGACTAGAAGCAGATAGGGGCGCTCGGTTGGAGGCCGTTCAAGGATCTCGCTGAGAAATTTCATCGGATTCGGTGTGTGGGCCAGCGTTGCTAGCCCAGCCGCATGCAATGCGTTAATGAGAAAACCGGTCGCGATGCCGACCGATTCAGGCATGTAGTAGTTCTTTCGCTTATTGCCTTGCTCGTCTTTGCCCTGTCGCTCGATGAATATGGCTATCAGCCAAGGTGCCGTTTCAAGGAAAGATTTTTGCTCATCGGTGCCAAGCGGGGCAAGGTCTTTGAGCCATTCGTCTCCTGCCTTGCCGCCATAGAATGCTCTCTCTTCGACTTCGGCAGCCTGACGGATGCTTTGTTTTATGGTCGGATCGCTGACGCAGACAAAATGCCAAGGCTGATGGTTCGCGCCGCTCGGTGCTGTGCCGGCGGCGCGGATCGCTGCCTCGATTACTGCTTTAGGGACAGAGCGAGACGAAAAATCGCGAACACTGTGTCTTGTTTTTATAAATTCGAAATAGCCTTCTGCCTGCGAAACCATTTCTTCATCAGTGACACTCAAACGGTCCGGAAGGTCTATCGGTTGATACGTTGACAAATCTTAGCCTCGACTATTTTTGGGGAAGTCCTAAGGCTGAGAAGCCTTGTACATAACCCGATGCGCATGCAGGAGCGGCTCCGTGTAGCCATTAGGCAGTGTCGGATTATCAAAGACAAGCGCTTTGGCCGCGGCGAAGCCCGCGCTTGCCTCGAAGTCGTCTGCCATTGGCCTGTAGAGCGGGTCGTTTGCGTTCTGCTCGTCTACGACCTTAGCCATGCGCTGCATTATCTCGATAACCTGTTCGGTATTGCAGAGGCCATGTTTAAGCCAGTTCGACACATGAACTGCGGAAATCCGGAGGGTTGCACGGTCTTCCATAAGCCCTATATTGTGGATGTCGGGTACCTTCGAGCAACCAATACCGCTTTCTACCCAGCGTACAACATAGCCTAAAATTCCTTGAATATTATTTTCAAGCTCGCGCTCAATGCTCTGTGCATCGAGCGGGGTTTCGTGACCGAGTAAAGGAATCGTTAATAGCGCTGACAGTGTCGAGGGCGCGCGAAGGCGAACAGATTCTTGCGCCGCTCTCACATCGACGGCATGGTAATGCATAGCATGTAGAACAGCGGCGGTCGGCGAGGGCACCCAAGCAGTCGAGGCGCCAGATTGGGGGTGAGCAACTTTAGCCTTCATCATCGCAGCCATTTCGTCGGGCATCGCCCACATGCCTTTGCCTATTTGAGCCCGACCCTGGAGACCGCAGGCTAATCCGATTTCAACGTTTCGATTTTCGTAGGCGTTGATCCACTCGCGGTCTTTTATCTGTGCCTTGGGTGGAAATACGCCCGCGTTCATGCTGGTGTAAATTTCATCACCCGTGCGATCTAGGAAACCGGTGTTGATAAACACGAGACGCTCACGCGCTTCGAATATACAGTGTTTCAGATTCACCGACGTGCGGCGCTCTTCGTCCATTATGCCGAGCTTTATGGTGTTAGCGGGAAGCGAGAGAAGCACTTCGATACTCGCAAAAAGGCGACAAGTAAACGCGACCTCGACAGGGCCATGCATTTTAGGTTTAACGATATAAAGGCTGCCTGTACAACTGTTTCCGTAGCCTGCATCGCTCGCAAGGTCTATCGCGCCAATGAGCGCTGTCATCACCGCATCGATTATGTGTTCGGGGACCTGTTCGCCAGCGTTATCATGCGCCAACTCGCTCGTCATCAAGTGACCCACATTACGATTAAACAGCAGGCTACGCCCTCGAAGCACGATCGGCGCGCCGTTAGGATCGAGGAATTCTCGATCTTGATTGAGGCTGCGCGTCATTGTTGTCCCGCCTTTGGCGAAGCTCGCGCTGAGCGTGTTAGTCATTAGGCCGAGCCAATTTTTGTAGACGTCGATTTTGTCTTCGGCATCAACAGCTGCTACCGAGTCTTCGCAGTCCATGATAGTCGTCAGTGCTGCTTCGAGGATAATGTCATCTATACCCGCGGCGTCTTCGCTGCCGATGTTGCCGCCTCTGTTTATGACGCACTCGATATGCAGGCCATGATGTTTGAACAAAACCGAACCAGGTGCATCAGAATCGCCTAGGTAGCCTGCGAATTGAGTCGCATCTCTTAAGCGCGTTTGGTGTCCATCTTTCAATTCAATTACAAGGCCATCATCGATGCTATAGCTCACCGCCTCTGCGTGCGAAGCTGATGCCAAAGGCACTGCTGAATCCAAAAATGCACGCGCGTAGGCGATGACTTTGTTACCGCGAACGGAGTCGTAGCCCGGCTGTCGAGGCTGGCCGGGTTCGTCGACAATGATATCGCTGCCGTAGAGGGCATCGTAAAGACTGCCCCAGCGCGCATTGGCCGCATTGAGTGCAAAACGAGCGTTTTTTAATGGGACAACTAATTGCGGACCCGAGAGTGTGGCAATTTCTGCATCGACCTTGTGAGTGTTGATTACGAAATCGGGTATTTGAGGTAGAAGGTAGCCTATCGAGAGTAAAAACTGCTCATAGTCTGTCTGGCTGAACGACGGATTGGCATCGTGCCAGTGGTCTATCTGTGTCTGCAGATCTAGCCTGTCGGCAAGTAAGTCTCGTGTACTTGAAGAAAATTCATTTATCAGATCATCAAACCCTTTCCAAAATGCAGCCGCGTCTAGCGAAGTGAGTGGAAGAATAGCGTCATTGATAAAGCGCGTGAGGTTTGGGTGAAACATCTAGAAAGCCTTTCACAGAGGATCATTAGTAGAAGATAGCGTATTCCGCAGATTGCCGCATGCACAGGGCAAAAAAAAGCGCTCGCCTAGTGGTGAGCTAGAGCGAGCGCCAGTGCCTTACGTTGGTTTAACCGAACTGATTCATCGTATTGTCTTTGCCGCCGGCCTTGAGCGCCGCTTCACCAGAGAAATAGCTCTTGTGGTCGTCGCCCATATTCGAGCCAGCCATATCTTGGTGTTTAACACACGCGAGCTGTTCGCGAATTTCTCGGCGCTGCACGCCAGCGACGTAGGCGAGCATGCCCTCATCCCCAAAGTAGCCTTTCGCTAGGTTGTCTGTGCTCAGCGCTGCTGTGTGATAGGTCGGCAGAGTAATCAAATGATGGAACACACCCGCTTCGCGCGCCGCGTCACGTTGGAAGCTGCGAACCCGATCGTCTGCTGCCTGTGCTAATTCACTTTCATCATAGCTGGCCGCCATTAAACTGGCGCGCTCGTAGTTGGTAAGATCGCGACCCTCTGTTTCCCAGGCATCGAAAACCTGCTGACGGAAGTTCAGCGTCCAGTTAAACGAAGGGCTGTTGTTGTATACAAGCTTCGCTGTCGGCACTCGCTCGCGTATGCGGCTTACCATGCCGCCAATCTGCGCGACGCTCGGCGTCGACGTTTCTATCCAGAGCAGATCGGCGCCATTTTCTAGCGAGGTGATGCAGTCTAATACACAGCGGTCTTCGCCAGTGCCATCACGGAATTTAAATAAGCCGTTAGGTAGCGTGGTTGTCCGTTGAAGTTTGCCTGCCACTTTTACTGCAATGTCGCCATGCTCGAGCGTGCTTGTATCTTCGACCGGGGTGAGTTCCAGAAATTTGTTGTATTGATCGCCCAGATCACCGTCTTCTGTGGTGGTGGCGATCTTCTGCGTGAGACCCGCGCCCAATGAATCTGTGCGTGCCACGATAACGCCGTCTTCGACACCAAGCTCTAAAAATGCGTAGCGAACTGCGCGGATCTTCGCAAGAAATTCTTCGTGAGGCACGGTAACTTTGCCGTCTTGGTGACCACACTGCTTTGCATCCGATACTTGATTTTCAAGCTGGATGGCACAGGCGCCTGCCTCGATCATGCGCTTAGCCAGAAGGTACGTCGCCTCTTCGTTACCGAAGCCTGCGTCGATGTCGGCAATAATAGGCACGACGTGGGTTTGATAGTTATTCACTTCGTTTTGAATACGCTGCGCTGCCACTGAATCCCCAGCTTCGCGTGCGTCGTCTAGCTGACCGAAAAGATGGCCGAGCTCGCGTGCATCCGCTTGACGCAAGAACGTGTAGATTTCTTCGATAAGATCGGACACTGAGGTTTTTTCATGCATCGACTGATCGGGAAGCGGGCCGAACTCCGAGCGGAGCGCGGCAACCATCCAGCCAGAGAGGTAGATGTAACGTTTATCGGTGGTGCCGTGATGTTTTTTGACAGCTATCATCTTTTGCTGAGCGATGAACCCATGCCAGCATCCTAAAGATTGTGTGTAGTCGGCACTGTCTTGATCATAGTCATGCATGTCTTTACGCATAATGGCTGCGGTATAGCGAGCAATGTCGAGGCCTGTCTTAAACTGATTTTGAGCGCGCATACGGGCGGCATACTCGGGGTTAATAGCGGCCCAAGGTTGTCCGGCTGCTTGCTTTAAATCTTTCAGGCGTGCGATATCGTCGCTATAAACAGTCATAGTGTTTTCCATCGTAGTCAGTGTTCTAATTTATTCGTTGAGAGCCGATGGCGCCTGTGCGCCGCCGGCTTAAAAAAAATGCCTGAGGGCTTCAGCTCTAGGCGAAGTGCAGCTCGATCTGGTGGCCTTGAGAGGCTAACGAAATCAGTGACGGGCATTCGCGGTCGCCACCGAATTCGACGAGGCTGCTCGGATTAGAAAGACCAACGCAGCGGCCCGAGCTCAAATGAGCGATAAGGCGATCGAAGTAGACGCGGTACTGTGCGACGTCGTGATGCGAGCCTTCCTTGAGCGGAAAATAGGCATCAAGGAAATCCTGATAGCGATTGTTCGACTCGGGAGTCGCTGTCGCCGCGTCAAAAGATTCTGATAAATTCGCGTGTTGTAAGTTGCTCATCGCTTGCCCCATTGAGGTAGTCTGCTTTCACAATGTGCGATCGAGTAATCGATCGTTTCGTTTGTCGGTCTTTCATGAGTGGTGTTCTCTCGAGTGGTCTTATCTCGAGTTAGGATCGGAGTGTAGTGTAATTATTTTGTGAATTTGACAATAAAAATTTCACACTGTAAATTTTACAAAAGTTGTGTAAATTAATCAGGCGGGTAACTCGCTTCGTGAAGGGGATAGGATCGGATGAAAGCTGCTACTCAATCGCTTGTACGCAAGGCGCATTTTCTCGGTGCTAAGATTAAAAAATTGCGTAAGGACAATGGCTTAACGTTGGATGACTTGTCTGTTCGCTGCGTTCAGCGTGATGCTGAATCTGCGCCCTCTGTGTCGTATCTCTCTATGATAGAGAACGGCAAACGTGTGCCTTCAGAGGACATGCTCGACGTAATCGCCAGCGTCTTCGAGAAGGACCTCGCCTGGTTCTACGACGAAAAAATAGATCACGACGCGGTGACCACGCCTAAAAAGAGGGCGGGTGGCATCGCAGGTGTTGCGCTAGAGCCAAGCTTTTTGTTCTCTAAAGATCACTTACAGATCGCGATTCCCGAACTGCTTTCACAGGGCGGTATCAGTGGCAGGCAATTTGGCCATTTGCTTATTCGTGCTCACCAAGAACACCATCAGAATCGGTTTCCCGATCTTGAAAAAGCGGCGGAAGAAATTGGTCAGAAGCGAATGCCACTGAGCGTGGAAGACCTGCTAGATATCTGCAAAAACCTAGGGTTGACAATCAAATGGTTCGATCGAGCGCCCGACATTATCGCAGACCCCGACGACATCGGCTTTAAGACTCTGATGCGCTCATTTTTCGAGCCCCCCGGCACGCTCTACATAAACAAAAGCCTCAAAGACCGCCCTGCAAGATTGAAATACGATCTTGCAACTCATATTGGGCATACAGTGCTGCACGGCAGCGATGGACTGCGCAGCGTGTCTGCGGTTGGCGGCAACACGTTTGATGCTAAGTCTTGGAGTAGCCAATCACAAACTGTCGACTCAAAAGACATTTTGCATGCATGGCGTGATTTCGAATGCAGTTTTTTTGCGGGCGCTTTGCTCTGCCCCAAGGTACCGAGCCGGCAGTTCCTCTCGCGCAACGCTTACTCGCTGCAAAGTGCAAAGCTCCTCGATGTCACCACCGCCGTTCTCATGCGCCGGATGACGGCAGTTTCGCCCTATCCACACTGGCACTATTTTGACGCGTATCCGCCCGGCAAACTGCGAGCGGTCTACCGTGGCAACGGGATTCCTCTGCCTTGGGGGAATTTGAAGATGATGAATGATCCGTGCCAAAACTGGTCGGTGTTCAATATGCTCGGAAGCAAGTCGGATCAGCCAGCTGCGCAAATTTCTGTGCTTAAGAATGGGGAGGATGCCCGCCTTTACTGCTGCGAGTCGATTCGGGTTAAGGATGCAGCGGGCAATTTTCACGTCGTCTGTGCAGGAATCGACATGGGGCCTGCGCTCGAGTCTCAGGGAGTCGCTGCCGATGACGTTATCGCTGAAATTTTCGACGCCTGCCAAGCCGGCGGAGGCTCCGCCGCCGTTCCGGCACGGGCGGCCAAGTTAATCCGAAGCATAGCTAATATTCTTAATATCGAATGGGTAGGGCGGGGCCTCGAGCGCGAGGCCAACATAATCTGTCCACGTAGTGCGAACTGCCCGCGTGACCCTTGCTGCGTCTCAAAGCCGAAAAAAGTCAGGCCGTTCACCGAAGACATTCGCAGCGCAATTATCAACGCGAGCTAAGCTAAGTTATTGGACCTGCGGCAGTTCCCTCTTCGCACCCTTTCGCTATATAGTGGAGCAACTAATTAAAAGAAAATAAGGGACTAAATCATGAGCATGGCTAAAACAGTTGGACGCGTGATAGGAGCAGTTGTAGTGGTTGCCATCGTAGGTTGGGCGTCTACAGCACCGTATTTGAGCAACCAAGGCCTCGGCCGACTGCCAGGTATTATTATGGGCGGCACAGCAACTGAGCCACTCGCAGACTTCGGCGTCCTCAATGGCCAGGTCCAAGGTCCGCTGATGATGAAGTTCACCGGGTTTCCTCCTTTCGTCAATTATCTGTCGTGGGTTGGTGAGGGTAATGGCGTTATTACCGCAACAAGGCCAGATGGCGGGCTGTGGGCTAAGCGCGCCCGAGAAGACGGTGGTGACGGCTGGCTGCGGATTGGCGACTCAACATTCGCGATGCGTACAACCGAAATCACTGACCCTAGCGAGCGCCTCCGCATGATGGAAAGATGGGCTTCGAAAGCAGGCAGAACGCTCGACGAGCCGCTTTATGAAGGCTCTGAGCCACTGCGCGAGTGGGAAGTCTTTTTTTGGACTCCTCGTTAATCGAGTAGCGGGCCACACCAACCTGCAGTCAATCTTGCCGAGGAAATCGAGCCATGAGAACAAAAAGAGTGTCGAAGGCATTTGTTGCCTCGCTAAGCACCGCATTTACCTTAACCCTACTTTCCGCGCACACCGCGAATGCGCAAACGGGAACCAGTGTTGATCGGGGTGACTGGCCTGTGTATCACGGTGGAGAGTTCTCCCAAAGGTATTCGCCACTCGATCAAATCAATGCCGAAAACGTTGGTTCTTTGGAAATCGCCTGGCGTTTTTCCACGCCCAATTTTGGTCCCTCAACAGACTTTAATAATCCCTCTACACCCCTAGAAATAGACGGTGTGCTCTACGTGAATGTAGGCAGCACGCGCAATGTCGCAGCCCTCGATGCGACCACCGGTCAGGTATTATGGCTCTGGCGTCCGCAGGAAGGGAGCCGTTATGACGAGGCGCCGCGCAAAGGCGCTGGCCGCGGTGTCGCTTTTTACAGCAATAATGGGAAAACACGAGTCATTGATGTAACGCCTGGTTATCAATTGGTTTCACTCGATGCGAAGACTGGGTTGCTTGATCCGACATTCGGCGAAAAAGGTGTTGTGGATCTATTCGTGGGACTGCGCAATGCAGATGATCCTCGTTTCGCCCATCCCGACATCGGCCTCTCGGCGCCGCCCTTTGTCATGAACGATGTCATCGTCGTGGGTGCAGCGCATCGCACGGGCGGTAGGCCGCGGGCAAAATCGAACGTGAAGGGTGATATTCGCGGCTTCGACGTGCATACAGGCGAGCTACTTTGGACCTTTCATACCATCCCGGAGCGAGGGGAGGTGGGTTACGAGACGTGGCTTGACGAAGGGATCGAATTCACCGGCAACTCCGGCGTCTGGGCGCCAATTTCTGGCGATCCCGAACTCGGCCTTATCTATCTGCCAGTCGAAGATCCCACCGGCGATTATTATGGTGGCGATCGCCCCGGTGCGAATCTTTTCTCGAGCAGCCTGGTCGCTGTAGACGTCAAAACCGGCGAAAGGCGCTGGCATTTCCAGCAGATCCATCACGACATCTGGGACTGGGACGTGCCAGCTGCCCCCGTGCTTGCCGATCTGCCCAATGGTCGCAAGATTGTCATGTCGGTGACCAAACAGGCTTTCGTGTATACCTACGATCGCCTGACTGGCGAGCCTATCTGGCCGATAGTTGAGCGTCCCGTGCCCGCGGGCGATGTGCCAGGCGAATGGTATTCGCCTACGCAGCCTTTTCCTACATTGCCTGCGCCCTTCGACAGGCAAACGGTTACCGAAGACGATCTGCTCGATTGGAGCCCCGAACTACGCGCACTTGCGCTCGAGGCGACAAAGGGCTTTCGTTTGAGCACCGTGCTTTATACGCCGCCTTCGCTCACCGATGCAGCCGACGGAACAAGAGGCCTCCTCAGCTTGCCGTCGTCAACTGGCGGAGCCAATTGGGAGGGCTCGACAATAGACCCCGAGACAGGGATTTTATACGTGCCGTCTCGCACGCAGCTGCAGATGCTGACACTGGCTAAAAATCCAGATTCGGATATCGCCTTGAGTCAGGGATTCGGCGTGCGGGTTCCTCGAATACAAGGACTCGAAATTGTTAAACCGCCTTACGGTCGTATTACGGCAATAGATATGAATAGCGGCGAGCATCTCTGGATGATTGCGAACGCCGCCACGCCAGAGCGAATTGCGAATCATCCTCTGCTCGAAGGCATCGATATACCGGACACGGGTGTCCCGACTCGTTCAGGTACGTTGCTTACCAAGACGCTGCTGTTTGTCTCGGAAGGCAATGGCACTGCCGACGCGCGGCCCATGATGCGAGCGATCAATAAACAGACCGGCGCGCTTATCGCGGAAATACAATTGCCCGCGAATCAAATTGGCTTGCCGTTTACCTACGAGCACGCGGGCAAGCAATACCTCGCACTTTTTGTTGGAGGGAGAGGAAGTCCCGCTGAGCTTGTCGCCTACGCATTGCCTTGATGGGCCTGGGTTTGGTGAACACAGCGAACTTGCTACTTACCCAGAAACTCACTAACCCTATCGACAAAACCATCGAGCTGATCGTGATGAACCCAGTGACCTGCATTAGCGAATGATTGGTATTCGATTGGGCAGTTGAAACACTGCGTACGCCCGTCTGCGACTGGATCTGACGCCCAAGATTCTTCGCCCCGCATTAACAATGTTGGGCAGCTAATCTCTCCATACATTTTTTTCACTTGCTCATTAGGTAGGCCGCTCATGGAGAATACGCGTACGTAGTTATCGAATTTCCAGCTGTAGGTGCCATCTTCGTTTTGATTGGCGCCATGCAGAGTGAGGTGCCGCGCCTGTTCTTCAGACAGATGTGGATTCTCATCGCGCATGCGTTTGAACGCATCGTCGAGGGTGTCATAACGACGGGGTAATCGCCCGGAAAGTTTTCGCATATCGTCGACCCAGCTGCGGACGCGATCATTGATTGAGATCTCCGCCTGCTTTGCCGCTAATGACGGCGAGGGCCCCATACCCTCTATCGCCACCAATTTTTTAACTCGCTCCGGAAACAGTGCTGTATACATGAGAGCGATAGCGCCGCCTAAGGAGTGTCCTATGACGGTGACATCATGCATGTTCTTTTGTTGAAGTAATTGAGCAATATCATAAACATAGCTTATCTGGGTGTAATTGCCGCTGGCTTCCCATTGACTGTCTCCGTGGCCGCGTAGATCAGGCGCGATTATGTGATAGTCTTTCGCAAAGTGCTCAGCCACCCAGTCCCAATTTCTGCAGTGATCACGTCCGCCATGGATGAGAAGCATGGGAGGGCGGTCAGGATTGCCCCAGTCGACATAGTGCAGGCGCAGTCGTTGGGAAAAGTAAATATGAGAACTCGGGCCGGAACTGGCGCTAGAGGGTGCTAATTTTTCGCTTTTCATGGGGTTCGCTACTACTTAATTTTTGTTAATGTCATGAGTTTAACCGCTAAGGTAGTCTGAACAAAATCAGAGCTTAAAGCTATTACTGAAGCGCTATGCGATTATGTTCGGGTGTTAAAAGTTTTAACTGGCTTAAAAACGAGAGACCAAAAAATAAAAGCTACTACTAATAAAGTCGATTGATACTAAGAAGGAGTTAATTGTGAAGAATTTTTTATGTTGTTTGTTGTTTTCGTTGGGCGTCGTAAACCTATCTTATGCGCAGGAGACGCCTCAGCCCTGTGGGCCTGCTGACAAGCTGTCGGCAGCGTTCTCAAAAAATGTGGCAAGTGATGCGCGATGCTTTGAACTTAGGATGTATACGGCTGAAGAGGCAGTTGACGGTAAAGGCGGAATTGATGATCTGCATCAGCGCTTTCGCGAGCGTGAAGTTGCGTTGTTCGAAAAGCATGGCGC
>TARA_B110000503_G_scaffold10639_1_pt1 | contig 63596 bp, 47 predicted proteins | sample TARA_B110000503 | Tara Oceans TARA_B110000503 (sample SAMEA4397472) | marine metagenome | biome: Polar Biome; feature: [SRF] surface water layer (ENVO:00010504); material: water (ENVO:00002006), including particulate matter (ENVO:01000060) such as... | depth 5 m | reverse complement strand
TAGTCATTGGCGTAGTCATCAGCATCGACTGCGGTTGATTTGGCTGTCTCCCGCCGCTATTAATCGTGTCTGCAGACGATCCGGCCATACGCAGAAAGTCCGAAGTAATGCTCGATTCCGAGTCCAATAGAAAGTGCGCAGAGGTCACAATCCTGTCTCCGCTTTCGAGCCCTGAAATAATCTCTGTTTGGCTATCGCCAGTTCGGCCTAGCGCGACCTCAACGGATTTAAATCTACCTTCACCCATGGCAAGGACCACGCGGTCTTGCACGCCGCTGCGGATAATCGATTCATTCGGCGCGAGCAATACCTGACGTCCTGATTCACTGTGCTGAATCATGACCTGCGCAAACATATTCGGCTTAAGTGCTTGGTCCTGATTCTGAAACTTAAGTCGTACAGGAATCGTGCGAGTGTTTTCATCGAGGGTCGGGTAAATAAAATCGACTACGCCTTGCCATTCGCGCCCGGGCAGATAATCGAGCGTCATGGTCACGGGGTCTGAGTTGGACACAAGCGAGGCCTGTCGTTCGAACACTTCGGCAATCACCCAGACCTCGTCTAGCACGCCTATCGACATAATCCGATTGCCGGGCTGTACATACTGTCCTTCGCGCACGCTTAGCTCGGCAACTAAACCGCCCTGAGGCGCATAAACGGTGACGGTCTGAAAAACTCGACCTTCGCGCTTAATTCGATCTATAAGACTTTGCGGTACTTGCAATGCCCGCAAGCGTTCTTCTGATGATTCTATGAGCGTCGGCCGCGTCGATTCTCGGCTCATCGCAATGAGCAGTTCTTCCTGCGCGTTAACCAACTCAGGCGAGTAGATCGAATAAATAGGTTCTCCTTCTTCGATAAATTCACCCTGGGTTTTTACGTTAAGTACGTCAATCCAACCTGCGATTCGTGGATGCATGTGTACGAGGCGATCTTCGTCGAATCGAACATAGCCCACCGTACGAATGTTGCTCTCGAAAGGTCCGACCTCGATGGTCTGGGTTCTCACTCCAAGATTGTTTTCTACCACCGGCGAAATCGACACCATTCCTTGCGCATCATCCGTCGCATACACAGGGACAAGGTCCATACCCATGGGTGACTTGCCGGGTGTATCGCGCCTATAGTTCGGATCCATTGGTGCAACCCAATAGAGCGGGTCTGGCGATGCGATCTGTGTCGCCGATTTCGGTGCAACAGCAAGCCACACCCCGCCAGCGCCAACAATAGCCCCCATAAAAAGAACGCTAGCCAGTGTCTTCATAGAAATTGTCATCGGGTTATTCCTCGTTTATGGCCGAACCAGCCAGTAAATAGTCGAGCCGTGCCAATACCTGCAAGCGCTCTACATCAATCTGAAGAAGATCTATTTTTGTATTGAGCTCGGCGATATAGGCGCGCATCACTTCTTCGAAGTCGCCTTCATCCGCTGTGTAGGCCGAGAGAGTCGCCTCGGTAAGGTCGTTGATTTGCGCGAGAAGCAAATCAGCGTAAAGAGTGCGTCGCTCATCAAGAATATTCAGCTCTGCGACGGCTTGCTGATAATTGGCAAACAGTTCTTTTACTATAAGCGTGCGCTCGACTTGTATCGCCGCTGCACTGTGTTGACTCGCTCGAATTAGCGGCTTTTGCCTTTTCTCTGCAAACAGGGGGACATCGAAACTGAGCTCTAAGGTAAGAAAATCCGCTCGATTAATCCCTCCTGGTGCGTTGTCTCTGTAGCCATACGCGGCGCCAACCGTGTATTCAGGTTTTAAGCTTTGCTTGGCCAGTGCAACCTGTGTGGCCGCCACTTCGATCTGCTTATCGTGGCTGCGGATTCGAGGATGCGTTTCGAAAAACTCAGCGGCTTCGGCAAGGGTCGCTAGCCTAATTTGAGGCGTCGCGCGCTGCGGAATCTCGTCGCTCAAAGCACCCACAATCAGCGCGCTAGGCACCCATTGCGCAAGCTGTTGCTTATTGCTGTCCTGCGCTTGTCGCAGCACAGCAAGCCTATCGTCTAATCTCAATAGTTCGAGCTGTGCGCGCACCACGTCTTGCTGCCTTGCAAGCCCAGCCCCAACGGTATATCGCGAGCTCGTTATATCGATAAGCTGTTGGAACAACGATCGATCGGCTTCGATTAACGCGATCGATCGCGCCGAGAGAAAGCTCTTTAACCAGAGTTGTGAAACGAGTAGCTCAACCTTCGCCTTGCGGTCCGCTCTGAGAAAAGGGTTAACCTCGCTTTGCTGTTTCTTCTTTTGCTCAGAGAGCAACAGAGTATCTCCGCGTGGGATCACCTGATTAATACCGACGCGCAGCTGAGTCATCGGCTCTTGACCAAGATTGAAGGTGTCAAGCGGCAGGTTCGACAGACCGATCGAGACGCGAGGGTCTGGCAGCTGCGCCGCCGCTAGTGCTTCCTCGAGCATCGCTTGCTCGCGTTCAACATTTGCTGCAAGCCAATCGTCTTCCAAGACCGCTTGCTCTATGGCGTTTTCGAGGGTTAGCGCCGGATACGTTTGGGCTACTGCCTCTGACGCGCCCAGACACAACGCTTGCGCAAACAAAGTGGCAAGCACAATTCGCTTTGATAAATTTTCCATTAGAATAGCTCTCAACCGAACAGGGGCAGCGATGGCTGCTTTCAATAAGCACAACGTCGCGGCGCGCGTGTTCTTCTAAGAGAAACTAAAGGGAAATTCGACCCGGTCGCTCGCGATAAAAACGAGCCCGAGGCCTAACCTACCGACGCACCGATCCTGTGATTAGGCTGCAATCGGTGGGCGAAAGAGGTTTTCGTGTGAGTTGCTGAGGGTGGGCGCGAGATAACTCTCACGCAGTAACGCGGGAGAGTCGGGGCGATTGAGTGGCTGCGGGTTTATGCTGCTTACAACGCTGCAGCTCAGACAAGAGTCACAGTCATGATCGGCTGGAGACAATCCTGCGTGGCCGTCTGCCTTTTCGACTCCCCCCTGCTCGCTCGAGTGAGTCTGAGCCTGATTAACAAGAGAAGTGGTGTGAGCGTCTACGTGAGACCCAGAACGCTCATCTGCGAAAAAATCTGCGTGAGACGTGTCTGAGAAAGAAGAGTCTGAATGGCTCAGGTGGCTAAGCTGATCAAGAGGCGCGCTTGTGTGCATGCCTAGATGACAGTTCAGCGCGCCAGCCGGTGTCATCATCATTTCGCAGGCAAGTAATGGTAGCGCAGTCACCTGCCCGACAGCACCGAGGAGAGCGAGAACAAACATAAACTGCGAGGGCAACTGCTTGACGAGTTTTTGCGCACGAACTTCAGTCCGTTTGGCGTTTACCCTCCGACGGGTACTGGCTATTTGCCTTAGCCTTAGCCCCAGCCCCAGCACGCGCGTTGTAAACAAAGTAAGTTTAAGAAAGTTCATAAGCCAATGGTGCGCCATGGTCTAAAAAAATGCAACCGCTTCATGGAAAAGCCAATTTATTTCATAACCTTAGAGCCACACGAAAGTTTGCCGCGATATCGAGCTGGCAAATTAACGACTCAGGTTGCGCGCAGGGACGATCAGTAACGCATAGCACGCGATGGCCACGAGCAAGCTCGTATTAATCCCACTCCACATCGAAATCGCCACGGCAAGCACACTCGCAAGAACCCCCGTCGCGCCATTCACACCCCACATCCACGGCAGGCAATCGTCGGAGTACTGACGGAACAGGCGAAGCCCTAGAGGGAAACACATTCCCATAGGTATTGCAGCTGTCGCCACCAGCAGAATCACAATCAGGCAACGAGCGACAAGCCCCTGATCGATGGTCGCTTGGATAATCGGACCCGACAACAAATAGATCGCACTAATGAGAACGACAATTGTCAGCGGCAAGGCGAGCGTCCAGCGCTTATCGCGTTCGACAGAGATGCGATCAGATAATGAACTGCCTAACCCCGCCGCGATTATCATCGAAAACAGCAGTACCGACACCGCATAAACCGGGTGGCCTAAGTAGACAGAAAAACGCTGAATCAGTGGTATCTGCACCATCATAAATCCGGTGCCTATGCAGGCGAAGTAAAGCAGGCCGTTGGCGAACACGCCTTTGGGCAGCTGCGGCTTTCCCGAAAGCAAGAGCGGCACGCCAATAACGAGCGTCACACCAATAAAAGCGAGCAGACACAAAAGCATGAGCGTGTAAGTTGCAAGGAGGTTACCGCCCGCAACGATACCCAGCTCGCCGAGTTCCGCGTCGGTGCTTAACAGCGCCGAGGGTTTTAGGATATTGAAAAAATACGGGCGGCTATCGAGCGGCGGCGAAAAGTCGAGAAACTCGTGCTGCGTTGCTGCCTCAAGCTGGGCGATGCTATTGCTCGCTAGCGCATCTCGAATGAGGCGCTCGCTACTCTCTTGGCGCGGCGAGTGCAGGATTGTAAACGCCATCTCTGCAGCAACTACTTCTACTTGATCGAGGTCGGCGTCGCTGAATGGCGTGGGAGAGACAAGGAGCGTCGCGACCGTATTACGCGCCACTAACACCGCATGATCGCCAGGATTCTGTATTCCTTGTTCCAATAACGACATCGACGCAAGCGAGATCAACCTATTAGTCTCGGAAAGCGCCTCCGGAGAATACCACCGGGAAACACTAAGCAAGCCGTCGGGAGCGAGCTTATCGAAGAATATCTGCCACCCTTCAACCGTGTAGAGGCCGTTCTCAGACAGCGTAAACGCGCCCGCTCCAGTTGCCGCCCACGTATCGATAAGCGACATCTGAATCACATCGTATGTCTCATCGGTGCGAGTCAGGAACGAGCGCGCCTCATCGTGTACAAACTGCACTTCGGGCTGCTGGTCGAGCGAGACAAAGTCGCGGCGGCGGTCTTGTAATATGTCGAGTATTGCTCCGTTTATTTCGATTCCGGTGATGTGTTTGCTCTTAGCCCATAGCGCGGTAAGAATGTCGCGTCCGCCGCCTACGCCTATTACTGCTACGTTGCCTTCTTTGCGTAAATGATAAGGCAGGGAAGTCACATCGAAGCGCGGCCAGTCCAGCTCGTCTTTATTGCCATCCCACTGTGTGACTGCGGTGCCGGCCTCTCCGTCGATTACCAACCCCTGTAGCTTCATGCCTTCTATCACTGGTGCGCCAGCACCTGCACCCCAATAGAACGGCCCGACTCGCTCTTCGGCGGGCGACAACAAAATTTGCCCATGAATGGTCCAGTACTCAATCGTCTGATCGCTGTAAGCGACTTCATTGCCTTTGGGGTAGAACACCCGCAGCCCGCCGGTGAGCTGACTGTTTACGAAGGCGCCGATAGTTAGTGCAGCGGCCAGCGCTACCCAGCGCAGGTCGCTGCGACCGGTTTTCGCGCGTTGGAAAAAGAGAATGGCAAGCACGGTCACGACTGTCGACGCGATCGTCGCGCTACTGATATCGAGAACGCTTAACAGCGCGAGACAGGCGAGGCTGCCAAGCGCCGCACCGATAAGGTCGACCGCGTAAATAAGGCCGCTATTGCCCGGCACCTGCGTAAGCGCAATAGTCACAACCACGCCACTGAACGCAAACGGGATTGCCACCGCGAGGGTAATCAGTGCCATCTTTAAGAGGTTTGCCGCATCCCATCCCTCGAGCGTGCTTAACGGCGTAAACAAAATGATGAGGTGGCAAACGAGCGTGCTCAGCGCGAAGAAAATCGAATAGCGATAGAGTGAGCCGAAGGCGTCTTCGCGCGGGAATTTACGCGGTTTGAGGTAAACCCAGAGCGCACCGGCGGCCATGCCAAACATGGCCATCGATACCGCAAAAAAAGACAAATGATACCAAGTGACGACCGAGAGCAGCCGAGTATTGAGGATCTCAAGTAGCAGTGTCGCGCTCGTGATAAAGAAAAGTCCTGCGAGAAAAGATCTGCTCGTGCCCTGTGCTGTCGAAGTACCCAAAATCGGCCTTGCTCCTCATTCTTTTTGTGTTTCGCACCTCGCGTCTCTGCTGCTACTGCAATCTCGCGCAGCCGCGGCTATTAATCGCGAACTAATCTGACGCATAATAGACGATAAACGTGACAATCAATATGGTTAGCTTGTAAAGCCTGCATGCTCGAAGGCTTCCGAGATCAGCGACAGCGCCAAAATCCCAGAGGGACCGCCCGTGACTCAGCCCATTAAAACAGCACTTTCATTGCTGCCGCTCTTGGGCTACCTCATTTTTTTAATTTTTTCTGCCTATTCAAAGCCGCTCTACACTTGGGATACCGTTCCCTATACCGCCACCATTCTGAGTGCCGATATCAAAGATCCGCAGCTCCTGCACACGCGCACATACGAGTATTTGCAGCGCTCGCTATCGCCCCAACAATACGCGGCAATAACCTCCGGCGCTTACGCTGCGGATCTCGAAAACGACGCCGATCACTTTATAAGCCAACTGGATATGTATCGAATCAAGCCCGCTTATGTGATTGCGCTGCGAACATTAACGGCGCTCGGCGCCGAACCGCTGACGTCGCTTAGGCTGCTCTCTTTAATTCCCGGCGTGCTGTTTTGCCTGCTGCTCTTTGCTTGGCTGTCGCGCAGCTGCAGCGCGCTGGGTGCTGCGTTGATTGTCGTCGCCTTTGCGGTGGTCGGGCGCCTCGCCGACCTAAGCCGCGTCCCAGTTCCCGACAATCTCTCTGCGCTTATTGTGTTCGCAGCGCTCTATGTTCTGGTCTGCAAGCAGTGGCTGCGAGTTGCCGTATTTTTGCTCATCGCATCGGTCTGTGTGCGGACCAACAACATCCTGTTTGCAGGCTTGGTGCTCCTGTGGCAAAGCTTTAGCGCTTACGCGCAAAGCGCCTCGCTACGCAGCCCTGCTGTGATGCTATTCGCCGGCGGCCTAGGGCTGAGCAGTGCGCTCTATTTTACAATCAACAGCCTGTTCGACTATTCGTGGTGGCGGCTGTTCTATCACACTTTTGTTGAAAGCCAAGTCGATATTCCGGGCTTCGCGCAGCCATTCGCCTTCGAGACTTACTGGGCTGTAGTGCAGTCGGCGCTTGTACAAATAGCCGCGAGCGGCGCCACGATAGCCACCTCGATGCCCTTTTTCGTGCTGCTTCTCCTCCTCTGTTCGCGGGGTGTCAGCCGGCAGCTTCTGGCAGAGGCGCTGACGCCGAGAACACTGGTGTCTCTGCAGCACCTCACCCTGCTCTGTTTACCACTGTTTGCCGCATTTCTCGTGCTTTTCCCTCTGGTGCTGGGGTTGGATCGCTTCTTCTTGCCCTTTTACGCATTGATTACGGTAGCAGCCGCCGAGCGCTGGTCTGTTAAGCGCGAAAAGGCTACCCAAAACGACCCCAAATCATTATAGTTAGCGCCTGAAATTCATCCAGCTTGTGCTCATTTTCAAGGAATACACTATGTCAGCTCATGACCACGACCAAGATTCAAATACTGGCGCAAACATCGTTATCGTTGTTTCACTAATCGCTATGTCGCTCCTCACTTACATGGTGGCGGTTTGGTTGCTCTAAATTCGATTTTATCGGGGCTGCAACACTAATCCTGTGCCAGACTCGATAGACTGAGTGAGGCCTGGCGACGACGTCCCCTGCCTCACAGCTTGGCTCCCCCCGACTTAAACCCCTTAGCTCTCATCCACTCATTTGAGGCTGATCCTATGCTGCTCGACAATCGACTATTTGTTTACGGGACGCTCGCGCCCAACCAACCTAACGCTCGTATTCTTGCCCCTCTGGCTGGCAATTGGCAGGCGGCCACTGTTATCGGCACTGTGCATCCCGAAGGCTGGGGCGCAACAATGGGCTATCCTGCCATTAAACTCATCGGTACCGATTCGGTTAAGGGCTTTCTTCTCGAGTCGCCCGACCTGCCCGGCTTTTGGGACGAGTTGGATGAGTTCGAAGGCGCGGACTACCGACGCGTCGAAGTAACGGCCTATCCTGAGAACGGCGACGCCGTGCAAAGTTTTATTTACGCACTCAACGATCAGCGCTGATTTGTCTCAGCTTGCCTTCAGCAACGCCAATAACCGTTGATTTGATAAAAACAAAAAGGAACTCACTATGCTCACCGTAGAGATCAAAGACAAAGTCGTTTTGGTTACCGGCTCCAACCGCGGGATAGGCAAAAGTTTCGTTGAGAAAGCACTAGAACTCGGTGCGGCTAAGGTTTACGCGACAGCGCGCAACACAGACAGCCTAGCCGACCTTGCTGCGGCGAATCCTGAACGGGTTGTCTTATTAAGCCTCGATATCTGCAATCAAGAGCAAGTTGATGCTGTCGCGGCGGCGGCGCAAGATGTAGACGTGCTAGTCAATAACGCCGGCGCGGGTGGCGGCGGCGCGATCGTCGCTGCAAATAACGAAGCGCCAAAGCGTATGGAAATGGACATCAATTACTTTGGCACAATGAAAATGGCCGTCGCGTTCGCACCCATAATCAAGGCCAAAGGCGGTGGTGCGATCGTCAATATCCTCTCTATCTCGGGGCTTTGCAGTTTTGCATTTGCACCTGGTTATTCTGCCTCTAAAGCTGCCGGACATTCGCTCACACAGGCGCTACGCGCCGAGCTTGCGAAACAGAATACGCTCGTTATAGGCGTGTACCCTGGGCCTATCGATACCGACATGGCAAAACATCTGCCCTTCGACAAAGCTTCTCCTGATTCAGTCGCCACGCATGTGTTCAATGCACTCGCCACTGGCGAGGAAGACGTGTTTCCCGATCCTTTCTCTGTCGAATTCGTCAAGCAGCTGCGCATCGACGCGAAAGCTGTTGAGAAAGCCAATGGCGCAAGCGCCTAGCCAGCCACACACAGAAAAATAAATACAACGCAGGAGATGCAACACGATGGATTTCGAAACACTCGTCCGCACCCGTCGCAGCGTGCGCGGTTATAAGACTGACCCCGTTCCTAAAGAAATTATTCAAGAGATTATCGAAGTCGCGAAAGGCGCGCCTTCGTCGATGAACACTCAGCCGTGGAACTTGTATGTAGTCACCGGCGAGCCGCTCGATAAGATTCGTCAGGGCAACACAGAGCGCATGCTAGCGGGCGTGAAACCTCAGCGCGATTTCCCCACGAAAGAAGCCTACGAGGGCATTCATCGCGAGCGTCAGGTCGAAATAGCGAAACAGCTTTTCGCCGCTATGGGCATTGCCCGCGACGACAAAGAAATGCGTCAAGACTGGGTAATGCGCGGTTTCCGCCAGTTCGATGCGCCTGTCTCTATTGTGCTCACCTATGACAAAATTCTTGAGCCTGCCGCGATCGGTCAGTTCGACCTCGGCGCCATTTCCTATGCGATCTGTCTCGCTGCATGGGAGCGCGGCCTCGGCACGGTTATTAACGGTCAGGGCGTGATGCAGACTCCCGTTGTGCGCGAGCATGCGGGCATTCCCGAAACCCAAAGCATTCTTACCTGCATCGCGATGGGGTATCCCAACGATGAATTCTCTGCCAATCAGGTTAAGTCTACGCGAGCCGAAGAAGACACATTTGTTCACTTTGTGGGATTCGAATAGTCGCTAATCGCACCGAGCACTAAACACCAAACACCAAGCGCAAAAAAAAGAGAGTATCGAATAGAAACCGATACTCTCTTTTTTTATGATCAAATTACTAGTGGGGATTAACCGGCACGGTTGCACCGGTTAACTTGATAATTTGCTATGCCCGCGGATTACCTGCGAGAGCAGCACTATCACCCAATTAGATATCGAAACGGTCGAGGTTCATCACCTTCGTCCATGCCGCAGCAAAATCTTCGACAAAACGCTGCTCTGATCCCGACATCGCATACACTTCGGCAATCGCACGCAGCTCAGTGTTCGAACCGAAGATTAGGTCAACAGGCGTCGCCGTCCACTTCATCTCGCCCGTATCACGGTCGCGGCCTTCGTAGACGCCTTCCTGATCGGCCTTCGCCCATACAGTCGACATATCGAGCAGATTAACGAAGAAGTCATTCGTTAACGTGCCTGCACGGTCAGTAAATACACCATGCGCAGCGCCTCCTACATTCGCGTCGAGCGAGCGCATACCACCGAGCAGAACAGTCATCTCAGGCACTGTTAGCGTAAGGCGGTCGGCCTTCTCGATAAGCGCGCGCGCTGGCGAGAGACGTGTGCCTTCGGCGAAGTAATTGCGGAACGCATCGTAATCAGGCTCGAGCACAGCGAACGAATTCACGTCGGTGTGATCCTGCGTCGCGTCTGTACGACCCGGCGTGAAGGCAACTTCTACCGAATGACCCGCTTCTTCCGCAGCCTGCTCAACGGCAGCAGAGCCTGCTAACACGATGAGGTCGGCAAGCGACACCTTACGGCGACGGCTGCCTTCGTTGAACTCGGCCTGAATGCCTTCGAGAACGCCAATGACCTTCTCGACCTCAGCAGGGCTGTTTGCTTCCCAGTCTTTCTGAGGAGCCAGACGCAGCCGCGCACCGTTTGCACCACCGCGGAAGTCTGTACCACGGTAAGTAGACGCAGAGGCCCAGGCTGTGCGCACGAGTTCTGCTGTCGTCAGGTCTGACGCAAGCACAGCCGACTTCAGCTTAGCGATATCGCGGTCGTTGATCTCGGCGTAGTCGGCCGCAGGAACAGGGTCCTGCCACACGAGCTCATCGGTTGGCACGAGCGACCCTAGGTAACGCGTGCTTGGGCCCATGTCACGGTGAGTCAGCTTAAACCAGGCACGCGCGAACGCGTCTGCGAACTCTTCTGGATTCTCGAGCCAGCGCGACGTGATTTCACGGTAGGCTGGGTCTTCCTTCAACGCGAGGTCGGTTGTAAACATGATCGGTGCATGCCGCTTCGATGGATCGTGTGCGTCTGGCACTAAGTTCGATGCTGCGCCGCCCTTAGGTATCCACTGGATAGCACCCGCTGGGCTGCGAGTCTGTTCCCAGTCGTAGGCGTACAGATTTTCGAGATAATTGTGTGTCCACGCCGCCGGATTCATCGTCCATGCGCCTTCTAATCCACTGGTGATCGTGTCCGCACCTTTGCCCGTGCCGTAGCTGTTTTTCCAGCCGAGACCCTGCTCTTCAATGCTAGCGCCTTCAGGTTCAACGCCCACATTGCCCTTTGGCCCAGCGGCACCGTGTGCCTTACCAAAGGTATGACCGCCGGCAATCAACGCCACAGTCTCTTCGTCGTTCATCGCCATGCGGCCGAACGTTTCGCGAATATCCTGCGCCGCTGCGAGCGGGTCAGGATTGCCGTTTGGACCCTCTGGGTTTACGTAGATCAGGCCCATCTGCACGGCGCCCAGCCCATCTTTAAGTTCACGCTCGCCAGCGTAGCGCTCGTCTGCAAGCCACTCGCCCTCAGGGCCCCAGTACACTTCCTCAGGCTCCCATGAATCGACACGGCCACCGGCGAAGCCAGCAGTCTTGAAACCCATAGAGTCCATCGCAACGGTGCCAGCTAACACCATTAGGTCGCCCCAAGAGATGTGGTTGCCGTATTTCTGCTTGATTGGCCACAGCAGACGCTGCGCTTTGTCGAGATTGGTATTGTCCGGCCAGCTGTTCAGCGGCGCGAAACGCTGCATGCCGCCATAGGCGCCACCGCGACCATCGCTCACGCGGTAGGTACCGGCGCTATGCCAAGCCATCCGAATAAAGAAAGGACCGTAGTGTCCGTAGTCAGCCGGCCACCAGTCTTGCGACGTAGTCATTGCAGCAATGAGGTCGGCCTTTAATGCTTCAAGGTCGAGCTGTGCGAAGGCTTCGGCGTAGTCGAAGTCGGCGCCCAAGGGATTAGACGCGGGGTCATTGTCACGAAGCGGATCGAGGTCGAGCCGGTTAGGCCACCAATAATCGTTGCTGGCGACACCGTCTTGAGCAACCGCAGGGCTAACCGCGGCAAGTGTAGACAAGCCAAGCGAGATCGCCGTGGCGAGGACGAGAGATTTCTTAAGCATGCGAGATGCCTCCATTAATAGTCAACTATAAGAGCCGGCTCTGACGCCGACGTTTGTTTTTTAGTACACGCGCGGATCATCTGAGTAGATGATTTTACAATAGGCAGAATAGCCTTACTCCGTGCATCGGGATAACGCTTTGTTTCGATCAGCGTGATCGGTTTTTCCGAATACAAATTCCTATCCTACTCCGCCTTCGTTCTGTTCAAGGGCGTGAAGACGCGCTATCGTCAGCGCCGTAACTTGCCTCTGCAGAAGTCACCCGCACCATGTTTTATGAACCGAAGAAGAAAAACCACGGCCTGGCTAAAAACCCGTTCAATAGCCTCATTGTGCCGAGGCCCATAGGCTGGATAAGCTCGGCCGATGCTGCCGGGGTATACAACCTCGCACCCTACAGTTTTTTCAATGCCGTGAGCTATCAGCCCCCCACGGTCATGTTTTCAGCAGGCGCCGGAGCAAACGACGACCGGCTAAAAGACTCGGCTCGCAATATCGAAGAAACCGGCGAGTTCGTCTGCAACCTTGCCACTTGGGAGACTCGCGAGCAAATGAATCACAGTTCCATAGCCGCAGGGCCCGAAGTCGACGAGATCGCTCTGTCGGGGCTTACAGCAATCCCTTCGCGGCTCGTTAAAGCCCCCCGCATCGCCGAAGCGCCTGTGCATCTTGAGTGCCGATTTATAAAAAGTGTGGAAGTCCCGGGCTGGACCGAAGCAGACAATTACCGCGTTATTTTCGGCGAAGTCATCGGCATCCATATCGATGACTCCGTGCTCACCGATGAGGGGCTTGTAGACATACGAAAGATGGGCGTCATTAGCCGGCTCGGCTACAACGACTATGCGCGCGTTGACGCCGAATCAGTGTTTAGTATGGAAAGGCCCGAAATTGAGAGGCCCGAAGCAAAATAATGATCATGCGAATCTGCTTAATGGCGGTAGAATAGCGTCCATTATTCCTCGCAGTGTCGCGCCATGCAGCATCGCCCTCGCCTAAGAAAAACTCTGCGCCATTCGCAGCAAGAAGCTGTTGCTTCGGGGCTAATGACAGCGACGAGCGACAATTTCCTCAATGCTTTTGCGATCTATCTGCAAGCCTCTGCTGTCCAACTCGGGTGGCTAACGGCGCTACCTCAGCTTGCGGGCGCGATTATGCAAATCGTCTCGGTTTGGCTCGGCGGGCATATCGCGCGCAAACCTTTGGTTGTGGGCACAGCTTTCCTTCAGAGCGCCATCGTCGCTGGCATGGCTACTGTGGCGCTCCCGATCTCGGCAATGTTTTTACCATCAGACCAAGTCACCCTACTGATCGGGCTGTCTATCGGTTATTTTACCTGCATAAATATAGTCCAGCCCCATTGGCGCGCGTGGATGGGGGGCATCGTCCCCAAGCAAACGCGCGGCGCCTTTTTCGCTTCACGCTCGCGGCTCACCATGCTGACTACCCTTATTGTCTTTGTGCTGGGTGGTATTTTACTCAACACGAGTACTAGCGCTGGTTTAACTTGGGTGGGGTTCTTTATTCTGTTCAGTGCTGCTGCGGTGGGCCGCTTTCTGTCGGGCATCCTATTGGGGCTGATGCATGACCCAGAGCGACAAACAGGTGCCGATGCTATGCGGCTTCGTGATAGTTGGCTGCACATCAAAACGTCGTTGAAAGACCCCACGTTCAGAAACTACAGCCTTTTTGTCGCTTCACTGCAAGGTGCCGTTGCAGTGTCAGCACCGTTTTTCGCAGTGTATATGCTACGCGACCTGCAATTTACTTATTTGCAATTTAGCCTGAACAGTGTGGCCTCTATTGCGACTCAGTTTTTCTTTTTGCGCCGCTGGGGGCGTTTAAGCGACAGGTTCGGCAACCACTGGGTCATGGTCATTTGCGCCGCAAGCATTCCCATTATTCCGGTGCTGTGGATGCTCAGCCCAAATCAGTATTACCTCATCTTCGTGCAGATTATTTCAGGCGTGTTTTGGAGTGGTTTCACCCTCAGCACTGCAAATTATCTCTATGACATCCGGCCCCATCAAACTAATTTTGCGCTCTATGCGGCGATTCAGTCTGGCACAAGTGCTCTCGCGGTCTGTGTAGGTGGAGTTTTTGGCGGCTATTTGGCCAGCCTTGCGCCGAGAATAGCCGCGACTGTTGAGCAAAGTTTGCAGCTGCCTAGCGATCTATTCATTGTATTTATCGCAACCACCATTCTTCGCCTGACAGTAGTCGCTTACTTTATTCGATTGCTTAAGGAGCCTCACCTCAGGCGACGTCCGAAGCTCTTAGAAATAGTATTCCGCGTGTCGAGAGTCAATACAATCTCTGGTGTCTCGCTCGACTGGCTCAGCGTGGCGCGAAAAAAAGAGAGTCGCACGGCCAAACCATCGGCAGCGTCCGATCAATCTGCCGCAGTTAAGCTAACCGAATCTGGCGATTCAACTGATTGATCCTGCGGTTTTCGCACGACGGCAATGATGGCCTTCGCTGCAGGAATGAATAATAAGAGATAGGCATTTACCTCCAACAACTCTTCGTAAAGTCGAGGATGGTTAAGCATTAGGATGCCGCGATCGAACACCGCACCGCAGACAAGTAGGCACGCAGCTATCAGTAAATACGCTACTAGGCCTGAATCAAACTGCCGCTTGATAAGATCGACAAACCCGATTGGCTGTCTGAGAAGAAGCGCCAAATAGCCGCTCCAAAGCACCAGAAGCGTCGCGGTGCGCCCTTTGCCTACCAGAAATTGCTCGATGAGCGGTGGCAATCCGACAAGCTCGATATCTATTTCGCGCAAACTAAAACTGAAGCAAAGTAGTGCAAGGCCAATAAGCTCAATGCGATCTGTGGATTTATTTCCAAAACTGCTTAAAGCGTAGAGCAAGGCGGCGAAAATCAAACACACGGCTTGAATATTTTCGAACAGCGCATTCTCCGCATGCACTCCATGAAAACCGCTCGCAATGACACTTGCTACAACGACGAGGTTTGCGATCACAGCGATGGCAACAGCGCGGGGCAATGTATTGAACATAAAATTCTCTAAAACCTTTTACATCTCAACGACTAAACCCATGATGCTAGATTGCTTTAGAGAATAGGCCGAAAAGGTGGGGATTTGTTATAGAAAAAATCTATCACCTAGTCAAACGTGACGCGTGCTAGAGCGATGCTGCTTTCGCCTGCGACCGCATAGAGAAGATAAACAACACCGTCGTCGACAAACAAAGCGGGGTCTCTTAGCTGATTGACATAACCATACGCGGTCGAACGCACCGATGGCTCAATGGGTGCCTTTGCGCCCTCCCAATCGAATTCCGCTCTTAGCACCTCAACCTCTGGTGACTCCTGCCAGTCGGTCCAGTCTTCAGTAAGCTCGATAGTGCTCAGCAGTATCGTCTCTGGCGCATCGCCCACTCTCGTCCAGAAAACGAATAACTTGCCATCGCGCACAATCACCGCCGAGTGGCGCATCGTGCTCTCGAATAGAAGCGGGCCGGTTTCGAAGTCCTTCAGGCCATCCTCCGAACGATAGAACTGGCCGGGCATAGCGATCGCATAGGTCATGTCGTCCCACGCGAATGCGCGATAATAAGTGCGACCGATGTCGCTCGGCAGCGTCTCGAAGTCGATCCCATTCTTTGAAGTCGCCACTCTCGAATGCTGCCTGGCTGCCGCTTCGAGCCCGTGAAAATACATGATTATGCGTTGATTCTCTTCGTCGACATGAACATCGGGCGAGGCGATATGCGGTTCTGTCAATTCTTTAGCATAGTCATGAGACACACGGACACCGCTGGCCTCGCGCGCGGCAACCAGTTCGGCGAGCCGATCCTCTGCAATAGGCGGACGCGCTACTGCAAAAAACGAGTCTTCGATAGGCAGACTGCCAGGCACATAAATTTTCCATGGGCCGGTGATCGCATCGGCGTACGCTAATCTAATGTATTGCCCTTTGTGATCCGCGAAATAGAGATAGTATTTACCAAGCGGGTTTTCGACCCAGTCGGGCACCCGAATCATCGATGGTCCTTGAATATTATTGCCGATGCTCGGGTCTGTTTCTGGCCCTATAATTGGCCCGTCTACTAATCGTGTAACCACGACACTATGACGCGGCTGAATATCTATCGCACTTTCATTCGCGGCGAAAGCGGGTGTCGCTGCGCCTAAAAGGAGGACAAAAAGCGCAGCTGATAATTTGAAAAACGATCGTCGAATTAAATCAAAGTGGGTCATCGATTGGCCTCTTGGTAACGTCAAATTAGCGATGGGTTAATGAAAAGTCAGCAAGCGCACTGTCGAATCGCTTTCTAGCCTCGCTCCACGTGGCACTTGCTGACTCGGCCGTCAAAAAATCGAGCAGAGACGGAAAAAGCGCTGCTGCGTATTCCTGTGATGCCTCGCGTGGCAGCAAGGTTGGCAGGTGGTCGATCGCCTGCACGTAAACGGGCTCACCCTGCCCTGCTGCGCGGACAAAAGGCGCATGCAGATGGGTTATCGCATCGTAAACGCGAATGGGATTATCGGCGCTCGTCGGATCGCAGCTGACATCGCTAATAACCTTTAGCCTCTTGTTCTCAGACAGTAGCTGCTGATCGATCATCGGCGCAATAGGCTCACGAAGATAGACACAGTTTACAAACAATTCGTGCGCCAGGATTTCTCTGATTGGCTTTTCAGCCGAAGTGAATTCGGGCAAATCCCAAGCGGTCACGCTCAATCGAGCATCGAGGCTCGTAATGAGATCGCGTGCACCAGAGCCGCAGCGACCCAGTGCCCCCATGATCATGACGTTCAACGATCCGTCAGTCCACCCGGCACCTTCGAGTGCGGCGTCCACAGCACTCAACAGTGCACCTCGATCGGAAAACGACCGCAGCGCGGGAAACGCTGCGGTCGAACTCGAAAAATGAGCGACGCCTAAAAGGCCGAGCGCCGCACCGACGAATCCTGCCCAATAGCCGAATGCAGCGATACGCCTTCCCTCTGCGTCAAATAAAAATTCGAGATCATAAATGACGCCGCCGCCCTGCGAATAACGTGCAAGCACGTCTTTGGCGCCGACTTGCCCCTTAAAAGTATGCGAAAAATGAATGTGAGTGTGCGCGACAGGCTCTGTCGAATCTGCAAGCTCTTTCAATGCAATCACAACACAATCCAACGGCGCCTGCTGCCAAGCAGCATCGGTGAGGACAGCACCTGCCGCCGCATAGTCGGCATCGGAATAACAGCGTTCACTGCAGCGCTCGACAGTAACTCCAACGCCTGCTTTTACAAGCTGACTTACCTCTGTCGGCGTGATCGGCACGCGTCGTTCGCCAGACTTGTCTTCTTTTCTTAACCAGAGATTCTTCACATTAACTCAACTCAAATTAAAGACGGCCCACGCGCATCTTCGACAGAACAAAATAGGTCGCGCCCATCAATATAAACATAGAAACAAACGACAGGTAGGGCGCTTCGAGTGCGGGGGTAAGCGAGGCAAAAATAAAGCCAACGAAAGCGAAACACGCTGTGATGAGTGCGTACGGAATCTGGGTCTCAACATGCGCCATGTGATTAACGCCCGAAGACATCGACGACAGCACAGTGGTATCCGAAATAGGCGATGTTTGATCGCCAAATAAGCCGCCGCTTAGTGCCGCACCCAGACAAATTGGAATAGAGGCATCAAGCGCTGCGGCAATCGGCACCACAATAGGAATCACAAGAGCAAAGGTGCCCCACGACGAGCCGGTCGCTAGTGACAGTGCCGCACCGATCAGAAAAATCATACTTGCGAGCATCCATGTCGGGAAATTTATAGCCTCAAGTAATGCAGCAATCGCCTTGCCGGTTTCTAGTTCGGTCAGAACGTCACTGAGTGTCCAGGCCAAAATTAGAATACACAGAATAGGCATGATTTTCCCCATGCCGGCAAAGAAGCTAGTCGAACTCTGGGTAAAACTAAACAGCCCGAGTCGACTAAGAGCAACAATAGTCACGAGTGTTGCAGTCGTGTAAGACAACGCAAGCGTTACTCGAATCGTCGGACCATCGAGGCCGCCGTTACGTGCAACGAAAAGAGTAAAAAGCAGCAGCATCGAGATAAAAAGCGTCCCGAGTGCGGCACCCACTATGCGCGCGCCGTGACGTTGCAGTGTGGGAGAGAGCGCGTCGTCTGCCCTGCTGCTGTCGTCATAGACAAGTTCGCCGCTTAACAATGCACGCTGCGCAGTCGCCATGCGGCCAAGATAGACATTAAACAGCGCGACGAAAAACACGCCGCCTAGCGTGAGTAACGGATAAAGCTGGTAAAACCACACTTCGCGAAACGCTGTGAACCCATCTTTATCGATGCCTTCGTTGGTGTACGCCTGCTCCATCAATCCCATCGTGTAGGCACCCCAACTAATGATCGGAATCAGAACGCAGACTGGAGACGAGGTAGAGTCGATGATGTAAGCAAGCTTCTCGCGGCAGATTTTTAACTTATCGTAGACAGGCCGATAAACCGGTCCCAGAATGAGCGAATTCCCTGAGTCGGTAAAGAAAATTAGAATGCCCGAAAACAGCGTACTTAGCTTGAGTTTGGCCGCTGAGCGCACGCGACTCCCCATAAAGCTCGAGAAGGCTCGCATGGTACTCGAGGCCTCCAATAAATAGATAAAACCCGAAATTACCGTAATGACGATGACGATCTGCGCATTACTCCCCTGCAGCTGCTGGAAAATCCCCTGCTCGAACAGTGCAATCGACGTGCTAAGCGGCTGATAGTCGTTGAGTATAAAAAAGCCCAGCGCTACGGCGCTGAATAGCGAAAGAATGACTCGCCGCGTGGTGAACGCCATCACAAGAGCAAGCAGCGAAGGCGAAATGGCGAGCAAGGATTCCATACGTTTAGTCCAGTCTTTTCCTAAAGCGACGTATGGCGAGGGACAGCGTAACGATAAGGAAAGTCGATAACGCGATCAGCTCTCCCGTGAGGCTAGAGATATCGGCGCCGCGTAAATAATTGACGCGAATGTGCCGAGTATAATGCGCGAGTAAAAGCGATTCGGCAATACTTTGCCGCAAGCGACGACTTCATGCAGTAATCGCCTATCGATCGGCACTGAACGGTTGTGCTTTCTCCTTTACAGGATAATTCTCGAGCAGGCGGGCAAAGGCTTTATAAAACTCGGCGCTCGCTCGCTCTTCGTGCATGTATTCACCCAGTGTAACCTGATGGATGCGGCTTATCGCGCCCGCCCACACCTTTTTCCGCGTCGCCGTTTCGGCTATCTCAATATTAATTTGCGCAATATAGCTCAATTCCACATTCAGAGACTCCATGCGGATGAATGGATCTATGTCTTGCTGATCGGGATAAAGGTTAATGTGGTTATACGCGAGCACTACCTCTATATCGTGAGCTTGGTCGTTTCTAGACAAGCCTTTCTCGTCGAATGCGCGCTCGAATTCGGCTACGACATAATCTCTTAGAAAAAGCGGAAGCCCCTCTGTCCGAAGTCCATATTCTGAATAGTTTTGATAGTCACCTGGGCAGCACAGTAAAGGCGAACTGCCGATCTGCGAGGTGATACCTGCGCAACTAGACAGCAAACCTGCAAGTACAAAATCACTATCAAATTCTTCACTATTCTCATCGTAAACTCCTTTTCTGTAAGCTTTAACTGAATGGGATGACCCACCTATAACCCACCTATAACCCTACCTCTGAGAAAGAATTCGTCATTGATCTATAGCAGTAAGTATTGAGAACACCTGCTGCCTCCCCTCCTTCAGCCTAAGTTGATCCATATCAATTCAAGAGCAACCATTGCAGTAGGTGCGACATCATGTCGCACCTACTGCAGCGAAGCTTTCAATAGAATGGCGTCATCGAATCTCGCCATTCGGCTTAAGTAGAATCGAGTCGCCGCCGAGCGAATCAGAATTAATAAGGAGAAAAATATGCGTCACTCGCGAAAATCACTCGCATTAGCCCTCGCTATCGCTACACCACTCGCTGGCCAAACCTTCGCTCAGGAGCGCCAGCGCATCGAAGAAATTACTGTTGTCGGCGTTCGCGACACACACGGTGATAGTTGACGACACGCTTGTCGCCACGCCAGACACCGCACAATTATTGCGTAAAGTGCCAGGCGCTAACGTCAACAAAAACGGGGAGCTTACAGGCATTGCTCAGTACCGAGGCATGTTCGGCGATCGCATCCAAGTCTCCGTCGACGGCGCGCAGATCAATGGCGCGGGCCCCAACGCAATGGATGCGCCGCTCCACTACGCACCGGTCGCTATATTGGAGTCGCTCACCATTAATCGTGGCATCGTCCCTGTCAGCAAAGGCCAAGAGACAATCGGCGGTTATGTAGAGGCGAACACCTATGCCGGGGATTTTGGTTCAAATGAGGGTTTCGAATTCAGTGGCCACGCCTATGCTGGCGCCCAATCTGTGAATAGCGGCGACGTGCTGAGCGGTTTTTTCTCGATGGCGAATGACACGCACATCTTCCGCGGCTTTGTGATGCAAGAGCGCGCCGATGACCTTGAGTTTCCTACCGGCGATATCACACCCTCCGAATACGACCGCGAGCGTTTCGACCTTGGCTACAGCTTCGCAAAAGGGCGGCATGAGTTCAGTATCGACTTTGCTCGGAACAACACGAAAGATGCCGGCACCGCCTCATTGCCAATTGATATTCTGTCTATAGACAGCGACCTATTCCGGTCTCGCTATACCTTCTCGACGAGCGAAGGCCTGTTTACGGCGGAGCTTTCGGCAAGCGATAACGAACATTGGATGACCAACTATCACCTACGCCGACCGCCACAAACAGCTGCGTCAACCGACGACCCTATGCGCTTTCGTCGTAACTGGGCGGTAAGCGAAAATTATGGCTTTGCGCTCAAGTATGAACAATTCGCCGATAACGGAACCTGGCTTTATGGCATAGACGGCCACTTCGCAGAGCATCGCTCAATAATTACCAATCCGAATTCGGCGCCGTTCTACATCTCTAACTTTAATGATGTAAATCGCGACATTATCGGTGCGTTCATCGAGCGTAAAATCTCATTGAATGCCCGAACAGGGCTCGAGACAGGAATACGCGTAAATCATGTGAGCATGGACTCGGTTCCAGTGTCAGCCAACTTAAATCCAATGAATATGATGATGGGCATGCCGGTGATGATGAACAATCTTGCAGGCGCTCTATCAACTCAATTTAACAATGACAACCTCGCACAGACCGATACCAACGTCGACGCCTTCGTGCGACTGAGTTATCAAACAGACAGCGACGCCACGTGGTATATCAGCGCAGCGCGCAAAACGCGTTCGCCTTCTTATCAAGAACGCTACTTATGGATCCCTCTTGAGGCAACCGGCGGGCTTGCTGATGGGAAGACCTATATCGGCAATCCGAATCTGAAGCCCGAAGCCGCACACGAGATTGAACTCGGCCTCGACTTAGAAAACTCATTCTACGGGATTTATCCTCGCGTCTTCTATAAGCGCGTCTCCGACTACATCCAAGGCACCCCCTCAACCAACGTGACAGCAAATAATTTCGCCCAAATGATGGCAAACATGGGAATGGGCATGCCCAATCCGCTTCAGTTTAGCAATGTAGATGCGCGTTTCTACGGTCTCGATATTGATTCAAATTTCTCGATCAATGACAAGATCACTCTGCGCGCGATACTGAATATCGTCCGCGCAGACAGGCGTGCAATTAACGATAATCTCTATCGCGTGTCGCCAAATAATGTCTTGGTCGCGCTAGACTACCGTGGTAATGGCTGGACAGGATCGATAGAAAGCGTGACTTACGCCGATCAGAATCGTATCGCAATAACTAATTCGGAATTAAAAACGGAGGGCTATTCGCTGGTCAACGTGATGGCAAGGTCTAGTCTTGCCGACGGTGTCGAGGTGAGTATTGGTGCCGAGAATCTCCTCGACGAAAGCTACCTAGACCACCTCGCTGCTTACAATCGAGCATACAATCCCGACATCGCGAGCCGAGCGCGTATGCCGGGACTAGGCAGAAACTTCTACGCGCGAGTCATGTGGAATTTTTAGAGACTCCCGTGTTGTGCTGGCTATCCTTACTGCAGACTGGTGGCTGGAGACGCTGCTGCCTCCGCCTGCTCGACAGCCCTGATCTGTAGCATCAGGCTTTGAAGGATGTTGCTCCCTAGCGGGCTGTCTGCTACTTTCCTTGTGAGTAACCGCGGAGGATAACGCACGATGTCGGCAACCCCAAAGGCCAGTAAAGCACTCACTCGTCGGAAATTTCTTCAGACTGGAATGGTGACTGGGTTTGTGCTTCCTTCCACAGTATTAGGTCAGCCTCCAAATCGCGCGCGCCCAAAGGCAGGTGATTGGCTCGTTTTCGACGGCGGAGAAAAGAGTGGCGAGCGCATCACGCCGGCACTCCTTGAGCTAGATCAGCGCCCTGTCGCAGCGCTCGCAAAAGAGCCAGAAACTGAGACCCTTCGCGACGGCTCCCGACTCAATCGGGTCATGGTAACCAAACTAGATTTAGCGAGGCTAGATGACGCAACCGGAGACCTCACCGCCGATGGTGTGATCGCCTACTCTGCGGTGTGCACTCACACGGGCTGCGATGTGACCAATTGGGACCCCGACAATTTGTTTATGGCGTGCCCTTGCCATGAGTCCAAATTCGATGTGTACAACAGTGCGAAGGTAGTTGGCGGCCCTGCCCCAAGGCCACTCGCGGTACTACCGCTTCGCCTCGACGGTGACGCGATTGTCATCGCGAACATTTTTCAGGGGCGCGTAGGATTCACTCAACAGTTCTAGCGTGCGTGTGAGCACTGCCCGTCTTTATAAAAAAAACAGGATGGAGAGGCTTTATGTCAGCAACTACTCGGTTAGCGCTTTTTCTACCCGCTCTCACTTTATTCTTTCTACTCAGCACGGCTGTGTCGGCGCAAATTTTGCCACCTTATATGTCGGTCACCGACGCAAGACTCCGAAATCAAGACAACGATAGCTGGCTGCTCTACCGAGGCAGTTACGACTCGCATGGATATAGCGCGCTTGATCAAATCGACACGGACAACGTGGCAAGCCTAAAACCGGTGTGGAGCTTTTCAACAGGCCTTCGCGAAGGCCATCAAGCGCCGCCAATCGTGAATAACGGCTACATGTATGTCAGCACGCCGCAAAATCATGTCCTTGCACTGAATGCCGTTACCGGCGATTTACTCTGGCGCTACGTGCGCTACCTCCCCGACGACTTGCAGCAATTTCATCCAACCAACAGGGGCGTCGCGCTTTATGGCGATCTCGCTTACCTCGCCACGGTTGACGCCTTCCTCGTTGCGCTTGATGCGCTAACCGGAGAGGTGGTGTGGGAAGTAGCTGTCGAGGATTATTACAACGGCTACTACATGACCATGGCGCCGCTCATCGTAGAGGGCGTGGTTATGGTTGGCGTGTCCGGTGGCGAGCTTGGCATTCGCGGTTTCGTTGCAGCATTTGACGCAGAGACGGGAGAAGAACTGTGGAAAACCTACACTATTCCTGCGCCCGGCGAGCCTGGCTCTGAATCATGGCCAGAAGACACTTGGAAGACCGGCGGTGTCCCCGTTTGGATTACAGGATCCTACGACCCCGATCTGAATCTCACCTATTGGGGCACTGGCAACGGTGGCCCTTGGATGGGCGATACGCGCCCCGGCGACAATTTGTATTCAACCTCGGTGATTGCGCTCGACCCTAAAACTGGCGCATTAAAAAACCACCATCAATACCACTGGAACGATTCGTGGGACTGGGACGAAGTCTCAGCGCCACTGCTCATTGACTATGAGCGCAAAGGGAAAACCGTGAAAGGCTTAGTTCACCCCGGTCGCAACGGTTACCTGTGGTTTCTTGAACGAAGCGCCGAGCAGATTACGTTCGTCGATGCGAACCCTTATGTCTACCAAGATGTCTTTACCAGCATCGATGCAATAACCGGCAGGCCCGAATACGATATGACAAAGAAGCCGGGCACCGGCTACGAGGCGAGTTTCTGCCCCTCACTGTGGGGCGGAAAAGACTGGCCTCCCGCAGCATTCGATCCAAATTCACGGCTGCTGTTTATTCCGGCGAATGAAAATGTCTGCTCGACAATGGTCGGCGAAGAAATTGAATACAGCCCAGGCCGCGCCTATATGGGCCGCGGCACGTCAGATGATGGCGGATTCTTTGTGCGCGATGGTGCAGACCATATAGGCGAACTGCAGGCGTGGAATGTGGACACGGGTGAGCGCGCATGGACAACAACATTCGAAAGCCACAACTGGGGGCCTATACTCGCAACAGCTGGAGATCTTGTCTTTATGGGCGGCACCAACGATCGCAAGTTTAGAGCGTTTGATTCAACGAGCGGCAAAGTGCTGTGGGAGTACCCAACTAATTCGGGTGTCATCGGCGTGCCTGTTACTTTTACTGCCGACGGCAAGCAATATGTCGCCGTGCAATCCGGTTGGGGAGTCGATGCTCAAAGGGAACAAAATCTAATTAATATGACGCGCGGCAGCGATACGTATGTACCTCAAGGCGGTGTCGTGTGGGTATTCGCCCTACCGTGACACGACTTAGCTGCAGCTTTTGATACAAATTTATACAATTAGTTACAACAACATTGACGCTCACTCAGGTCTCTATCAACTACCATGAATAGCCTGGATGGTGAGGTTTCTCGCTAAGAGTAGCAACAATGTTTGACCGATTGACTAATCTGGCAGGGCTTATCGCCTTCGCTACAGCCCTTTCTCTCCCCGTGCCCGTGATTGCTGCGGATAACTACATTGTTGGTGTAGTGCCTCAATTCGCAACACAGATTATCAGCAGCACGTGGGAGCCTCTTCTTGAGGAACTTGCCGCAAAAACCGGGGATACATTTGAACTCGTTATTAAAACCGACATAACGCAATTTGAAGTGGCATTCGAACGGGGTGACTACGACATAGCCTATATGAATCCCTGGCACGCCGTTATCGCTTTCGAGACGCAAGGCTATGTGCCCATTGTAAAAGACGGCGCCAACTCGCTAAAAGGCATTCTCATAGTTAAGGCCGACAGCGTGATCAGCGAGGTGTCTCAACTCGATAATGCCGAAATAGCCTTTCCTTCGCCCAATGCATTAAGCGCTTCGCTACTCATGCGAACCGAACTCGCTACGCTACATGGCCTCACCGTTACGCCCCTTTATGTTAGAACACATCCCTCGGTCTATTTAAATGTCGCACTGGGCAAGAGCCTCGCCGGAGGCGGCGTACTTCGAACGCTTCGAGCACAGCCACAGTCACTGCAAGACCAAGTCAAAATCATTTATGAAACACGTGAAGTTTCACCGCACCCCATAGTTGCTCACCCTTCAATTAGCCCAGAGGCACGCCTAAAAATAGCAAATGCTCTACTCGATATTGCAGCAGAATCCGAAGGAGCGGCGCTATTCGCGGGCATACCCATGCAGCAACCGACGTCCGCATGCCTAGAGGAATATCTCGCGCTGCGAGACTGGCGCCTTCGGGAGTTTTATGTCGCCAACTGACAAAGAGCGTATGAAGAGGCGCCCTACACTTCTGCAGATTTCGGCAGCAATCTATGTGATCTTCTCGCTTCTTGTCGCCATGCTAATGGTGCTTTTTGTTATCCCCCAGCAGATCAGCATCGTAGAAACACGGCTCGATAACGCCGCGAGACAGTCGCTCGTCAGGTTAGGCCCCTCTGTAGCCGATCCGATTCTCACAAGGCAGTATGAGTTTTTGTATGACCAGCTAAACAAACAGATCGAGAACGATGACACTTGGGTACGCCTGCAGGTGCTCGACGCCACGGGCCAGCAAATCTACCCTCTTGGGGAATGGGACACTGTGCTAACCCCCAATCAGCATATAGTCTTTGCGGACATCGGCTCTGCGCCTAACCTCATTGGGCGACTCGCGCTCGTCGTCGACCATGAATTCGCCATAGGGGAATCACTCCGACTAACTTACATTCTTACCGCCGCTCTTTTCCTCATTATTGCCTTCACTTTGATTAGCGTCGTGCTGTTCCTCCAAGCGGCTATCTCGCGTCCAGTAATCGGATTGACGTCTGCATTTAAACTCATGGCTAAAGGCGACTTCGACTATGCATTACCGCAAGCGCGCAGCCGAGAAATCTCTTATCTCGTGCAGGAATTCTCACGATTCAGGCGCCGAACTTTTGGCTATCAGGCCAGTCTCATTCAGCTAAAAGAAGATGCCGAGCAAGCCAACGAGGCAAAGTCTCGCTTCATGTCTCGGATGAGCCATGAATTGCGCACACCTCTGAATTCGGTTTTGGGCTTTCCGGAACTTGCATTAAACGAGTCTAAACTTGCGCCCGAGCAACGGCGTCAGCTCGAGGCAATCCACCAGTCGGGCCACCACCTTCTCGATCTCGTGAATGAGATCCTCGACCTCTCTCGGCTGGAATCTGACACGCTCGAAGTGACTCTAGAGCCTGTTTACTTGCCCGACATACTAGACCAGTGCCACTCGATGACGACGCCCTTTGCTGCAAGCCACAAAGTCTCACTAGCCGTATTGCCAATCGACCCAAGCGTCTGCTGCGTGCTCGCGGATCCGCTGAGGCTAAAACAAGTCCTCATTAATCTGTTGAGCAATGCCATTAAGTACAACCAAGACAACGGCCGGGTCTATGTCGAAGTAGAAGCGGGTGCTTCGAACACGGTTTGTATTCGCGTCCGCGATACGGGCATCGGCTTCACGCAGCAAGAAACCGCGCAGATCTTTGCGCCGTTCGAACGCTTAAGCAAAAGCGCTGCTACAGTGGATGGCACAGGTATTGGCCTGTCGATTAGCAAGCGACTTGTCGAGCTGATGAACGGAAGTATCGATGTTCACTCAGTCGAAGGCGTCGGTTCCGAATTTAGTATTAGCCTCAGGGCTGCAGAGGTTTCTGCGAGCGAGTCAGATAAAATTCTCAATGCGGTGTGTTGCAAACCTGTTCGTCACTTATACGAGGCGGCGGAAGCCGATCCCGAATTACAACCAGATCCAACCCTCTCTCGGGCTCACAACGAAATACAACCCGTGATAGCAACTAACCTGCATATTCTCGTGGCCGAGGACAACGCGATCAATCAGCTCTTATTTCAAACTCAGCTCGAGTCCCTTGGCTATCGTTGCACGCTCGTAGGCGATGGTTTGGAGGCGCTCAGCGCATTAGAGAATGTCCAGTATGACCTGCTCCTTACTGATATCAGCATGCCTAAACTTGGTGGCCTCGAACTCACGAAAAAAATTCGATCAGGCGAAAGCGCGCTAAAGGAAAAAGGCGTGCATATGCCCATCGTTGCCTGCTCGGCTAACGCGATGAGTGATGATCAAGCCTCCGGTTTTGACGCAGGGGTAGACGCCTACCTGACCAAGCCATTCCAGAAAGCGCAGCTCGCCGATGTACTACACTCTGCATTTAGCGCAAAGCAATCGGCGTAGACATGCTTGCCTATTTCTCACTCTTTGCTATTGCCTTTTTTGCCGCCACCCTTTTGCCGTTATCCTCTGAGGTTCTGTTTGGCGCGCTGCTCGCACAAGAGTATAGCTTGGCGGCTCTCCTATTCTGGGCAACGCTGGGCAACACACTCGGCGCGTGTGTGAATTGGTGGCTCGGCACGCTTCTTCGCAATAATTACTCGCGCCTTGAGAATTATCGATGGGTTCAAATAAAGGGGAAGGATATCGAACGCGCTGGCGTATGGTTTAACCGCTACGGGAAATGGAGTCTGCTACTCGCCTGGGCGCCCGTTTTAGGCGACGCCCTGACTGTGTTCGCTGGCATAGCGCGCGTTCCCTTTTGGCAACTCGCGATGCTCGCCGGAGTGGGGAAGTTCGCACGCTATCTTTTTATTGCTGGAGTCGCTGCTGCGTTAATCAATTGATGCGCGCAGAATTCGCACGGCAGACTGCGCATGCTCTGCTGCTTCTACTCCCAGCGGCGTAAGATAACCACCATCTGGCAGCGTCGTTAATCCCTTCGCAAAGAGACTTGCACCCGCCGCGATTCTCGCAGGGTCGGCTTCGTGATGAATTTTAAGGCCCTCGAGCGTGCTGGTTAACGAAAACAAATTAAGAAGCTCGAGCTCTTGAACAATCTCTTCGCTAAGATGAGTCGCTGACTTATCAGATCCTGCCATACTAATCTCCCCGCGCGCCTTAAATGGCGCCTATCTCAAAGGTATAACCAAGGCGGTTGAGAATCCAGTTGTTTTAATCAGCAACCCTCACAAAAATAGGATTCGAATAGAACCAAAGATCTGACCAAGGATCTTCTCCTATTTCATCCGATGTTGGCTCGAGTTCTTCGCCATTCGTCCCTCGAAGGCGCAAATAACCTGATCGCTCTGCACGCAGCTTTATTCTCACCTCACTCATCCCTCCCTCGGAGCTAAACTGGTGTGCGGCGAATCGCTGCTGTACCCGAGTAGTAGGGTTTGAATCGTTGCTACGGTCTTCCGCAATACCAGTGAGGTCACCCCTAATAAGATCGACTCTTGCAACACTCGGATTTTCGCCACGCGCGTTGCTGGACTCTGGGTCGAGATAACGGATGACCACCTCGATTTCGGCACCCTTGTCTACGACAAGCTCGTCGCCAAGGCTCGCTGAAACGCCGCTCGCATTCACTGAAAATTCTAATGCGGAAATAAGATCGCCTGTCGTGACGAATACGCGGCCGTGTCGAATCCCGTCGAGGATCGCATCGTGATTCTTCTCAGCCCAGACGTGAGTCTTCGAGTATTCTCCGGGCCAAAAATCGACGCCGCCTTCGCTGTAATGAACATGCGAATCCGAATTTGCAGTCACCCACCAGTGCCGCCCCTCGCCTAACATAGAGTCCCAAAACCCACCGACTATCGCCGTGAACTGATCGAAACCGCCTAGAGTTCTCGCGTTGCCATAATAGCCCCTTGGACGCGGATTGCCTGCGCCGCCATCCGTGTTGAGCGCCGCCGCTTGATGCCCCGGCGCTCCTGCCATGCCAACCGCAATGTTGGGCGCCGTATCGTTCCAATCTCGCAGTTCGGCAGGGGTGTATTGACCGTACACACCAATGTCTTTGGCCGAACGCGACGGATGATTGGCTATAAGTATCGGTGCCCGCTCCTGAGTAGTCATAAATCTCAGCGCTTCGAGCAAGCGCGGCTCTGCATCCCAACTGGGGTCAGCAGGCCATGGCTCGCGCTTAGCGAAACGCGACTCGATGGCAAATAATTGCGCGCTCTCTTCGTGGCTGTGCGGAATGATCAAACTCGAATGATCCGCACCCGGGGTATCAAATTCCATTCCCCAAAATTGCACAACCTCGGGAACAACTAAACGCGACTGTTGTAACTCTGGATACGCCTGCTCTAAATTCACCTGACTGTGGTTCGGCCCACCGTGATCGGTCGCCACCATCCAGCCAAGCCCAAAGTATTTGGCCATTAGCGCATTCATCTGTATCGGATAGATCGCATCGCCACCCAATATTGGCGCGGGCGGCTCTTGCTCACGGTCCCAGCCGGTGCTGTAGCGGCTATGAATGTGATGATCGCCCGCGATCCACTGTGGCGCAGAGTCGTCGGCACTTAGGCCAAAGGATACCGCTAAGCCAAAGCCGAACAAAGATAATGAAATGATCTTAGAAATTGAAGTTGTAATGCAGTATCTCCCCAAGAGAATGTGGCTAAACTGCCTATCAATTTAGCACCATCATGTGACAGTTTTCTAGCAGTAGGCACATTTGAATGCCTCGATCTGCGACTATTTTCAAGAGGCTTCCAACATCATTTTGGGGAGTGCCTCATTAACCAGAATCGGCTAAACTCAGGGTATTCCAAGAAAAAAAAGCAGACGAGAAAACAGCATGAGCGTGACTTCTATCGCCAGCGCGGCCAAGGCCGTCGAACCAGCCCTAAACAGCCAACACCCTCTCCGATTTGTCACCGCCGCAAGCCTCTTCGATGGCCACGATGCGGCAATAAATATCATGCGCAGAATCCTGCAGGCCAGCGGTGTAGAGGTCATTCACCTCGCTCATAACCGCTCGGTGCAAGAGATCGTTGAGGCGGCGGTGCAAGAAGACGCCGACGCTATCGCAATCAGTTCTTATCAGGGTGGGCACATCGAATACTTTAAGTATTTGGTCGACAAACTGCGCGAGCTTGGCGCGGGGCATATCAAAATATTTGGCGGTGGTGGCGGCGTGATTATCCCCGCCGAAATCGACGAGCTACATAGCTACGGCGTGACTCGCCTTTACTCTCCCGCCGACGGTCAGACCATTGGCTTGCAGGGCATGATCGACGACATGATCGCGAAATGCAGGCAGGCGACAGACCGGCCAGCGCCGCCAAGTCTTGCTGCGTTGGCGCCGGGTGATCGAATCACTCTAACGCGTGCGCTCACGGCTATCGAGAGCGATCACTACACATCAGCAGAGCTTGAGGCGTTAGAGGCCGAGGCAAAAAACAGCGCCACCCCCGTGCTCGGTATCACCGGCACTGGCGGGGCAGGCAAGTCGTCGACAACCGACGAAATCATTCGACGTTTCCGGCAAGACGCGGGCGACACGCTTAAAATTGCGGTATTGGCGATAGATCCGACGAGGCGCAAGACCGGCGGCGCGCTGCTCGGCGACCGCATCCGCATGAATGCAATTAATCACCCCAACATTATGATGCGCTCGGTGGCGACTCGCGATGCAGCGATGGAAATTCCTGCGCGCCTGAGTAGCCTCATTGCCGCCTTTAAACTCGGCGGTTTCGATCTCATTATTGTCGAGACCCCGGGCATAGGTCAGGGCGACGCGGGTATCGTGCCCTACGTCGACTCCTCGCTGTATGTCATGACACCGGAGTTTGGCGCGGCGAGCCAGCTCGAAAAAATCGATATGCTCGACTACGCCGACGTTTTTGCGATCAACAAGTTCGATCGCAAAGGCAGCGAAGATGCCCTGCGCGACGTGTGTAAACAGGTGCAGCGCAATCGCGAAGCATGGAGCGAAATGCCAGACGCCATGCCAGTCTATGGCACAATCGCCTCTAAGTTTAACGACGACGGCATCACTGCGCTGTATCAGGCGCTCGTACCACAGCTGCGCAAGCATGGCTTGCCCGAGTATGCGTCTAGCCTTGAACGAACCGACACAAAAACCTCGACACAGCGCACAGTGATTATTCCTGCGCAGAATCAGCGCTACCTTGCCGAGATCGCCGAAGAGGTGCGCGGCTACCACAAGTTAGTGGGCGAGCAGGCTCAGATCGCGCGTGAGCGGCAGCAGCTAGTTGCGGCTAAAGCGATGCTTGCGGCAACCAACACAAACAGCAGCGATCTCGATGCGCTAATCGAGAAACGCGAATCGGCTATCGACAGCCGCGCTAACAAATTATTAGCAAGCTGGGATCAGCTTAAAGAAGACTATTCGGGCGACGAATATGTGGTAAAAGTCCGCGATAAAGAGCTGCGCACCGCACTCACGCGCACCTCGCTGTCGGGCACGAAGGTGTCGCGCGTGTCGCTACCCACCTATAGCGACCACGGCGATCTGCTCAAATGGCTGCTGCTCGAAAACGTCCCCGGGCGCTTCCCGTTCACTGCAGGCGTTTTCCAGTTTAAGCGCGAGTCCGAAGATCCCACCCGCATGTTTGCAGGCGAAGGCGATGCTTTTCGCACCAACCGTCGTTTTAAGCAGTTGTCGGAACACGCCGAGGCGAAGCGGCTTAGCACCGCCTTCGACTCGGTGACACTCTACGGTTTCGACCCGGATCATCAGCCCGATATTTATGGCAAGGTGGGTAATTCTGGCGTCTCTATTGCCACGTTCGACGACATGAAAGAGCTCTATGCGGGCTTTGATCTCTGCGCGCCGAGCACATCGGTATCGATGACAATCAACGGCCCTGCCCCAACTATTCTCGCGATGTATATGAATGCTGCGGTCGATCAGCAGATTGCCAATTTTGTTAGCGCTAACAATCGCGAGCCAAGCGCCGAAGAACACGCAGCGATTAAGGCACAGACGCTTGCGACAGTGCGCGGCACCGTGCAGGCCGACATCTTAAAAGAAGACCAAGGGCAGAATACCTGCATTTTCTCTACAGAGTTCAGCCTAAAGGTCATGGGTGACATTCAGGAATACTTTACCCAACATCAGGTGCGTAATTTCTATTCAGTCTCGATCTCGGGCTATCACATCGCCGAAGCCGGCGCGAATCCGATTAGCCAACTCGCGTTTACACTCTCTAACGGCTTCACCTTCGTAGAGGCCTATCTCGCGCGCGGCATGGCGGTAGATGATTTCGCCCATAATCTGTCGTTTTTCTTTTCGAACGGTATGGACCCCGAGTACACGGTACTAGGCCGAGTCGCGCGTCGCATCTGGGCAACCGCGATGCGTTTCCGCTATGGCGCCAACGAACGTAGCCAGAAGCTCAAATATCACATTCAGACCAGTGGTCGTTCGCTGCATGCCCAAGAGATGTCGTTCAATGATATTCGCACCACACTGCAGGCGCTAATTGCGGTGTACGACAACTGCAATTCGCTGCACACCAACGCCTACGACGAGGCGATAACGACGCCGACCGAGGAGAGTGTGCGACGCGCAATGGCGATTCAATTGATCATTAATAAAGAATGGGGTTTGGCTGTAAACGAGAATTCGAGTCAGGGCTCGTTCATCATAGAAGAGCTGACCGATCTTGTTGAAGAGGCGGTGCTGCAAGAGTTCGAGAAAATCTCGGAGCGCGGCGGTGTATTAGGCGCAATGGAAACCGGTTATCAGCGCGGCAAGATTCAGGATGAATCGATGCTGTACGAGCATCGCAAACACGATGGCAGCCTGCCTCTTATTGGAGTGAACACGTTTTTGAGCGACGAGCCAGAACCCGAAGTCGAAATCGAACTCGCACGCTCAACGACCGAAGAAAAAGAGAGTCAAATTAAGCGGCTCAATAGCTTTAAAGAGAAAAACGCAGAGGCTTCGGCTGCGGCCCTGCAGCGGCTGCGCGACGCGGCTATCAACAACGAGAACGTGTTTGAAGAACTCATGAACGCGGTCAGAGTTTGCTCGCTCGGTCAGATCACCGATACCTTCTTTGAGGTCGGTGGTCAGTATCGGCGCAGCATGTAAAGCTGCCCTGCGAGCGCGCATAAAAAAAGGCAGCCTGGGCTGCCTTTTTTTATTGCTACTGCTTCAGCAGGAGCTCGACGCGATTACTCGGTCACATTCACTGTTATGTAGCCATCGTGGTACAAACCACCGTCATCGGCGCGGCCCCAAAGCACATACGTGCCCGGCTCTTCGAACGTAACATTCACGTCATACATGCCGTCTGCAGGAATCGGTGGAGGTGTCCAGAGCGCACCCCAAGGCGAGTTTGCACTTGTGCGAGTATCTTCCCAAACCTTAGGCATTGGCGGATCGAAGGTAACCTTGCCAGCGCCGCGATAGACATTCCACGAGAGATAAAGGCCATTGACCTTGCCAACAGTGACGCGAATAGGCGGACGCATGAGACGACGCTGATAGACGTTATCGGCGTTGATTAACGCTGCCGCAAGCGGGCCAGCGACGAACTCTGCCAACTCACGCGCGTCTTCTAAAGCATCGTCAGGCGTAGGCAGGCCGTCGTCTGTGACCAATGTCTTCAAGCTCATCGGCTCACCCACACGTACCGTACGTATTTCATCGCCTTGCACTGCAACGACAGGTGGTACATTTGAACGCGATTCTGGGCTGCTTGTGCCAGCGCCAAGTGAGCCCGTTTCTGAGGCTATAACGATATTATCAACCTGATAGTCTGGCTTGAGGGTTGCGTAAGCTTTGCGCTCGACGCCGTTTACTTTAAGCGTCCAAACAAGTTCACGGTCGCCCCAATCGGCGGGAACCTGTACTTCGAATGTGAAGCGGTTGCGACGCGGCATGAAGTGAGTAGGCTGACCGCGATCAGCCTCACCTGGCGAAAACATGTTCTCGGGGCCAACCTCTACATTCGGCTCCTCTTCCCAGTTCTCGTTCTGATAACCGAACATGAAACTAAACGTGCCGTCTTCGTTTGGACGCCACCCCTCGTAGGCGGGCTCGATATGCTGGCCACGAGTAAAGCTATTAGCATTGGCGATCTGCGCAAGGCTTAAAGTCATCAGCACGGCGGCGCCGAGGGCGACGAATCGAGCTATCTGTGCGCGGATCGTAATTGTCTGATACTGCATGAGTCTTTTCTCTCCATTATTGCATTGCCATTGCTCTCGCGTAGGCAGTGTGACGCTGTGCGTTTCGAGTCGTCCATTATAGCGCTGTTTTATGCCAAGGGCATGGTTGTTGTCTTAGTCGGCCTCCCTCTCGGGTAGCGGCGACTCCGACTGTGCTATCGGTGCGACTAGCGGCGCTAAACACAAAGGGCATCCTATCACATGATCATTCGGGCCCAGATCAAGATCTGAGCGCCTCTTCTCCATCTCATCAAAAAACTGCTCCTCACTCATCGACACTCGCATGCCTAGGTCGATAAACATATTCGTGACAGATCGATTACCCGACCCCTGCCAATTGCGTGGATCAGGAATATTGGGATTGGTCTGCGTGTTATTCATATACCCAACTATGTGAAGAATCGTGCCCTTAGGCAGCAATGGCGTGGCATCGTCGTCGTAGGCGTAGCCGCGCACCCAGTTATGGTCGTAGCCAACACAAGACAGCGTCTCTATCGTGTAACCCCAGATCGCCTCGAGACACATGCGCTCGCCGGGCGCGTGTAAATGAGGCTCGAAGGTGATGATTTTTGTGTGTTGCTGCAAAACCGAATAGGCATGGAGCTCTTGGTCTCGCTGATTGCCGGCAATCGAAATATCGACGCCGTTGCCGAGCCCAACGTTCACGCGCTCATATTTCGGCTCATAGCCTTCCTCGTGAAACCTAAAGCCGACCTCTAGGTGACCTGTTGTGTCTTTGCCATTGGAATGCAGATGTACCGAATCGGAGACAATGTAGGAGCCAGCCTTGAGTAATCTGCCGCCGTCGGGATCGAATATGTCGGGATTACGCCCAACCTCATGCACAGGCCAACTGGTATTGGTGCTCGGGATTCGCTCTCCGTTCTCGTCTAGATCCGCTGTGCCCCAAATCATATGGTGGAAGATATAGCGCCCGCCTACCGTATCGCGTCCGGTCCCCTGTTCGTTATCGACGTCGTTAACCTCAACAATTTCTACCGATTTAACCCAGCGGTCTTCGGTTAATCCCGTTGGCACGCGGTCGATTTCGCCCCACCAATCGGGGGTGCCGGCAAGTTTGGTTACCGAATTGGTTGTGACAACGAGATCGGGCAACCCCGCAGTCCATTTTACGCTGTCGTCGAACACCAGCGCTTCGGGGGCATCTGCGACCTCACCTTTCGGCGTCCCGCTGCGCGCCCACGTAGAAATCGCGGCGAGCTCGGCATCGCTTAGGGAAGGATCGTTCTTGTAACGTTGAATACCGATGCTTTTCTCCATATACCATGGAGGCATAGCCCCCGCGCGATCACGCAGGCCTGTTTTATATTCGATGAGTCCCGCAAACGGCGCGACCTCTTCGTAGGTTACGAGCGACATCGGACCAGCGCCGCCGGGTCTGTGGCAGTTCTGGCAGCTGCGTTGCAGAATCGGTTCTATGTCTTTGTGGAAGGTAACCTCACCCGCGCCTAGTGCCTGAGCCGAGCCCAAAAGCGCAAGGGTCGAGAGCGCGAACGCGCCTGTGAACATCGAGCGGGATTTCTGGACAATTCTTTTTGTGCTTTTTATTGCGTTATCGATTGCCTTATCGATTGCCTTCTCCATTGCCTTCTCCGTTTTGCTTTTATAATCGAGCGATGAACGACATCAAGTGACGAGGTACATTTATACCTCCATGACCGATTGTTGTCCCGAATGAATTTCTGGTCAAGAACCAAAAAAGGCAAGCGTGCGATTGCCGGCTCAATCGACCGTTTAAAAAGAAGAAAGCGCTAACTATTGATTTAGATCAACAGTAACGGTTGTGACTTAGGTGTGATTTACCCTGTTGAAAACGAAAAAAGGGCTGCCCTCTCGGACAACCCTTTTCCCTTTTAACCAAGTCAGCTAAAGCGCTTTTGCTGCGCTTCGGCACACGCGAAAATTAACCATTCAATCTATAAATCGCGCGCCGGCTAAAGCTATAACTTACTCAGCAGCGTCTGCTGCATCCATCTCTTGCTTCTCTTCGTCAGAAATCTCTTTCATGCTGAGCTTGATGCGGCCACGCGCATCGAGGTCTAAACACTTAACGAGAATTTCTTGGCCTTCGGTGAGATATTCCTCAACGCTCTCGACACGCTCATCAGAAATCTGTGAGATATGCACGAGTCCGTCTTTACCAGGCAGGATTGTGACGAATGCTCCGAAGTCTACGATACGCGCCACTTTACCGCGGTAAATTCGACCCACTTCTGCTTCGGCAGTAATGGCGTTAACCATGTCGATTGCTGCGTCGCGTGAAGAGGCGTCTTCGCCGTAGATGCGCACGTTACCGTCGTCATCGATATCAACCGAGGCGCCAGTCTGCTCGGTGATGCCGCGAATAACCGCGCCACCCTTACCGATAACGTCGCGGATCTTGTCTGGATCGATTTTGAGCATGGCCATCGAAGGCGCATTCTCAGAGACGCTGTCGCGTGACTTCGCGAGCACTTTATTCATCTCAACGAGGATGTGATTACGCGCAATGTTAGCCTGCTCAAGCGCAATCTCCATGATCTCTTCGGTGATGCCTTGGATTTTGATATCCATCTGCAGCGCAGTAACGCCTTCGGCTGTACCGGCTACTTTAAAGTCCATGTCGCCGAGGTGATCTTCGTCGCCGAGGATGTCAGTAAGTACCGCAAAGCGCTCGCCTTCTTTGATCAAACCCATAGCGATACCGGCAACAGGTGCTTTAAGAGGCACACCCGCATCCATCATCGCAAGGCTGCTACCGCAGACTGACGCCATTGAGCTCGAGCCGTTTGACTCGGTGATCTCAGACACCACGCGGATCGCGTAAGGGAAGTCTTCTTCGCGTGGCATAACCGCTGCGATGCCGCGACGCGCGAGGCGGCCGTGGCCAATTTCGCGGCGCTTAGGGCCACTCATGAAGCCCGTTTCGCCAACCGAGTACGGAGGGAAGTTGTAATGCAACATGAACGGGTCTTTGCGCGAACCACCGAGGTCTTCGATGATTTGCGAATCGCGCAGCGCGCCAAGCGTAGTGACAACAATTGCCTGAGTCTCGCCACGTGTGAAGAGCGCCGAGCCGTGTGCGCGAGGCAGCAGGCCAGTTTCTACTTCGATCGCGCGGACAGTCTTCGTGTCGCGACCGTCGATGCGAGGCGCACCGTCGAGGATACGATTACGCACGGTGCTCTTCTCGAGCTTACCAAACGCCGCTTTCACGTCGGCAGCAGATACGCCTGCTTCTTCGTCGGCTAGTGCTTCGACTGCTTCGGTTTGAATCGCACCAATGCGATCGTAACGCGCCATCTTGTCGGACACCTGATAGGCTTCGATAACAGCAGCTTCAAACTTTTCAGCGAGCGCCGCTTTAAGCGCAGCATTTTCTTCAGCGGCAACCCACTCCCATGAAGGCTTGCCAGTTTCGGCCTTGAGCTCTTCGATAGCGGTAACAACGGCCTGCATTTCTTGATGTGCAAACAACACGGCACCAAGCATCTCGTCTTCGCTGAGCTCTTTCGCCTCAGACTCAACCATAAGTACCGCAGATTTTGTGCCGGCAACAACCATGTCGAGTAGCGACGATTGGAGCTCGCTGTTAGTTGGGTTCAGCGTATAGCCTTTTTCTGCGTCGTAACCAACGCGCGCCGCGCCGATAGGCTCAGCGAAAGGAATACCCGAAATAGAGAGTGCCGCAGAGGCACCAATGAGCGCTGCGATATCTGCGTCTTCGTTTTTGTCGGCTGAGATAACGGTACAGACAACCTGCACTTCGTTCATGAAACCCTTAGGGAATAATGGACGAATCGGACGGTCGATGAGGCGCGATGTGAGCGTCTCTTTCTCAGTCGGACGGCCTTCGCGCTTGAAAAAGCCGCCAGGGATTTTGCCTACTGCGTAGGTCTTTTCTTGATAGTTAACTGTGAGCGGAAAGAAATCCGCGCCAGGGTTTGCCTTTTTGCGGCCAACAACGGTCGCGAGTACTTGGCTATTACCCATTGTCACGATAACCGAGCCTGTAGCTTGGCGTGCGACTTTTCCTGTTTCCAGCGTGACGGTTTGATTACCGTACTGGAATGTTTTAACGACTGGATTAAACATACTTTTTCCTATTTCCTTTAAAAAACGCAGGCCAACTCATCAGGCCATGCGCTAGTTAATCCGGTTAATTGATTTGCGTTACGAGCACGCGACGCTGATTAGCGACGCAGGCCTAGACGCTTGATCAGAGAGGAATAGCGATCGACGCTCTTGCGCTTGAGGTAGTCAAGCAGCTTACGACGGCTGTTCACCATACGAATGAGACCGCGACGCGAATGGTGATCGTGGATATGCTCTTTAAAGTGTCCCTGCAGCTCATTAATGTTTGCTGTCAGGAGCGCAACTTGAACTTCGGGTGAACCAGTGTCGCCCTCGCCCTGTGCATAGTCCTTGATGATTCCTGCTTTTACTTCAGCTGATAAAGCCATTTTCTTACTCCATAAATATGCGATTAATTGTTAGTAGCCGACATCCTTTTCAATCAGACTAACCATGCATATTAATAGTTAGCTGAGGTCTTCCCTGAGTGCTTCATGCACTTATCCGAGCGTCGCTCTTTACTGCCTAGTTGAGCGCTCGCTCTGAATTTTTAAATACTCGTTACTCGCCAGGCGATGCAACCACCAGTCGCTTGGGTGCGACATTCCCGTCATCGTCTATGCAGCCAATACCGATAAACTCGCCTTCTTCGTAAAGCCGCACAAGCCCGTCGGCTGGCGCTTGGCTAACCTGAACTGGCTGGCCATGCTTTAGAAACTGCGCCGTGTAACTCGGCAGCTGCACGGCAGGTAAATCGTCTATCGCTTTGTCCATTGGCATGAGGTGCGCATCTATCGCGTCGAACCCCCCTGCCTCTTTTTTAGCCTCGAGCGCTTCGAGCGTGACACTGTCTTCGATAGAGAAGACGCCGGCACGAAGTCGCCGGAGCGCGATTATATGCCCTCCGCAGCCAAGAATCTGCCCCAAATCGTCGGCAATGGTCCTTATGTAAGTCCCCTTGCTGCAATCGACTTCGATCTCGATCTCGTTTGCGGCAGCATCAACATCTGTCAAAGCGATCGAATAGATCGTAATGGCGCGCGCCTTACGTTCTACCGTCTTGCCTTGCCGCGCTAGCTTATACAGCGGCTGACCGTCTTGCTTGAGCGCCGAATACATAGGCGGCACCTGCTCTATCTCGCCTTCGAAGCCTCTAAGCGCTGCCTTTACTGCAGCCTCATCGATGGTAAAACCCTCGACCTTGGCGATCACCTCGCCCTCGCTGTCTGCAGTGTCTGTCCGCTCGCCCAGCTTTATCCGCGCGCGATACGCTTTATCCGAATCGAGCAAGAACTGCGACACCTTGGTTGCCTCGCCCAAACACAGCGGCAATACACCGGTCGCAAGTGGGTCTAGACTGCCTGTGTGGCCCGCCTTGTTGGCATCAAACAAGCGCTTTACTACTTGCAGCGCTCGATTCGAGCTGCCACCAAGTGGTTTATCTAACACCACAATGCCGTGTATGTGTCGCCCTTTTTGCTTTCTGCGCGCCACGCTTAGCTATTGTCGTCGGCAGGCAGATCGTCGCCATGCTGGGCGATATCGGCCTTAAGCGCGCTGTCGATAAGGCTCGACAACTGCGCGCCGTTCTCGATGCTCGAGTCGTAGCGAAACTGAAGCTTAGGCACAGAACGCAGCGCGAGGCGCTTTGCTAAAAGCGTTCGAAGATAGCCCGCGGCTTGGTTAAGCGCTTTGAGGTTCTCTTCGACCTCGAGCTTGTCCAGATCGCCGGGGCTGCTCAGCGCATCGTTCGCCTCGCCGCTCGCGCTCGGTGTGTTAAGCACCGTGACGAACACCCTCGCATGCGCGAGATCGCGGCTTACATCGACGCCTGTTACCGACACCATGCCCACGCGTGGATCGCTCACTTCGAGCTGGATCAACGTTGCCAATTCGCGCTGGATCTGATCCGCCACGCGTTGGCCTCTTGGAGTCATGTTTGCCATCTAGTTCCTTGCTTCTTTTCGCAGTACTGCGACGCGTTAAAGCGTACGAGCGATCTCAGTTGTTTTGTACACTTCGATTTTGTCGCCGACGCGCACGTCGGTATAGTTTTTCACACCGATACCACATTCGACGCCGTTCTTAACCTCATTCGCGTCGTCTTTAAAGCGGCGCAATGACTCAAGCTCACCTTCATAAATCACCACGTCATCGCGTAGCACGCGAATGGGTTTGTTGCGGTGAATCGTGCCTTCGATAACCATCGAGCCGGCGATCTGGCCGAACTTAGGTGAAGTAAACACGTCGCGCACTTCGGCAACACCGAGAATTTCTTCGCGGATTTCGGGCGACAACATACCGCCCATAATCGCTTTCACATCGTCGAGCACATTGTAAATAACGTTGTAATAGCGAAGCTGAAGGCCTTCGTTGTCGATGATTTCTTTTGAGGTTTTGTCGGCGCGCACATTAAATCCAACGATCATCGCTTTCGATGTTGCCGCAAGGTGAACGTCGCTTTCGGAAATGCCACCGACACCTGAGGACACGATCTTTACCTGCACCTCGTCCGTGTTCATTGCAACGAGCGAAGCGGTTAATGCCTCGAGCGTGCCGCGCACATCGGTTTTGAGAATAATATTGAAAATGCTGAGGTTCGGCTTGCCGATGCCTGCGAACATATTATCGATAAGCGCAGCTTGCTGCATCGCTTGCACTGAATCTTTAAGGCGTGTGCGGCGGAACTCGGCCACCTCTTTCGCTTTTTTCTCATCGGCTAGCACAACAAACTCATCGCCTGCGTCGGGCACACCAGTAAGACCAAGAATTTCGACAGGAATAGAAGGGCCCGCCGACTTAATGTTCACACCGTTCTCGTCTACTAAAGCGCGGACGCGTCCGTATTCTTTACCGACCAGTACGATATCGCCTGTACGAAGTGTGCCGTTCTGCACAAGTACCGACGCAACTGCGCCGCGGCCTTTATCGAGACGCGATTCAACCACAACGCCCTGCCCAGGCACGTCGGTATAGGCAGTAAGCTCCATCAATTCGGCCTGCAGCAAAATAGCTTCGAGAAGCTTGTCAACGCCGTCACCGGTATGAGCAGACACAGGGATAAACTGTGTGTCGCCGCCCCAATCGTCAGGAATTACTTCCATCGCCGCAAGCTCGTTCTTCACGCGGTCGGGGTCTGCGCCCTCTTTGTCCATCTTATTAATCGCTACAACTAAAGGCACGCCAGCGGCTTTCGCATGCTGCACGGCCTCGGCGGTTTGCGGCTTCACGCCGTCGTCGCCGGCTACGACCAACACGATGACATCGGTTGCTTTCGCACCGCGTGAACGCATCGCGCTAAACGCCGCGTGTCCCGGAGTGTCGAGGAAGCTGACCATGCCGTGGTCTGTGTCTACATGGTAGGCACCTATATGCTGCGTAATGCCGCCCGCTTCGTGCGACGCGACTGTCGACTTGCGAATATAGTCGAGCAGTGAGGTTTTACCGTGGTCAACATGGCCCATCACTGTGACAACTGGCGCGCGCGTAATTTTGTCTTCGCCAATTTCGGCGGCCAATGATTCGGCGAGCTGCTCTTCGAGTGCATCTTCGGAAACGAAGTTCGGACGATGGCCCATTTCTTCGACCAGCAGCGTGGCTGTGTCGGCGTCGACAACGTGATTAATATTGGCCATCACGCCCATCTTGAATAGTGCTTTAACAACCGCCGCCGCTTTAACAGTCATCTGCTGAGCAAGGTCGGTTACCTTATTGGCTTCGCCAATTTTGATATCGCGAACGACCGCCTCAGTTGGCATCTCGAATGCCTGAGTAGAACCCGACAACCGATTGCGGCCGCGACGGCCACCACGGCGGCGACCTTCGCTGTCTCCGCCTTCGAGAACAAACGCGTCGTTTACATGCAACGTGCGGTTCTGACGCTTAGCCGGCTTGCCCTTAGTCGTACGAGCCTGCGTACGCTTCTTCTCGGCCTCGTCATCGATCTCTTTCTTGGTAGCAGGCTTGCGCTTAGCGCCAGGCTTATCGGCACGGGCAGAGGCTGCTTCTTCGGAAGGAACGTCGGGGACGATTGGTGCCGCTGCTCGCGCTGCGGGGGCTGACGGCGCGGCAGGTGCAGGTTCGTCGGCAGGCGCTTTCGCTGCCTCTGCAGCTGCGGCAACAACGGGATCTGGCGTAATAATCGCGGGCTCAACTGCAACCGGCTCTTCGGGGACGACCTCTTCTTCGACTTCGGTGCGCTTAACGTACGTACGCTTTTTACGCACCTCTACGTTAACGGTCTTACCACGGCCCGAACTCGACGCGCTCTTCAGCGTGCCTAGCGTTTTGCGCTTTAGCGTAATCTTGCTTGGAGCAGCTGCGCCCTCACCTTCCCCATGACTTCCACGCAACGACTGCAACAGCGTGTTCTTATCGTCATTAGAAATAATCTCGTCGGCCTTCTTGTGCGGTAAGCCTGCGTCCTTTACTTGCGACAGCAGCTTATCGACATCAACTCCGACGACTTTGGCGAGTTCGCTTATGGTTACATCTGCCATTCAATCTACTCCAGTTTTCTTGCGCGCTTTGCGCGCTCTGTGCCGGTTTCTCTTAACTTCACCGGCCGGCTGCCTCGCAGCCCTCACTAAATGTCTAATTCATCGGTTCGGCCTCGAACCACAGAGCCGCGCGACTTGCGTCCGCAGCCCAGCTACCAACTATTCGAACCATGGCGCACGTGCGGTCATAATCAATTGCCCCGCTCTTTCCTCTGTCATGCCTTCGATTTCCATCAGCTCATCGGTAGCCTGCTCCGCGAGGTCTTCCATGCACAGAATGCTGCGCTTCGCGAGTTCTAGCGCGAGCTCTTTATCCATGCCTTCCATATTCATTAGATCGTCTGCCACATTCATCGACGACAGATCTTCCTCGGATGCAATCGCCTGAGTTAACAACGCGTCTTTCGCGCGGTTGCGTAGCTCTTCGGCAATCTCCTCGTCGAAACCGTCGATAGACAGAATTTCTTCCATCGGTACATACGCGATCTCTTCGAGAGAGGTAAAGCCTTCGCTAACGAGCACCTCGGCAGTCTCGTCATCGACATCGAGCTTGGCCATAAACATTTCGATGAGGCCAACCGATTCTTTTTCTTGTTTCTCGGCGGCTTCTTCTTCGCTCATGACGTTAATAGTCCAGCCGGTTAATTCGGCCGACAAACGCACGTTCTGACCATTGCGCCCAATCGCCTGCGCGAGATTATCTTCTTCAACCGCAACGTCCATTGTGTTGCTGTCTTCATCCATTATGATGGAGGCGACTTCGGCAGGTGACATCGCGTTAATCACGAGCTGCGCCGGATTGTCGTCCCACAAAATGATGTCGATACGCTCGTTCGACAGCTCGCCAGAAACAACCTGCACGCGCGAACCGCGCATACCCACACAGGCGCCTACGGGGTCGATACGGCCGTCGTTAGTCGACACAACGATTTTCGCGCGTGAGCCGGGATCGCGCGCCGCGGCGCGGATTGAAATAATTTGCTCGCTGATCTCTGGCACTTCTATTTTGAAGAGCTCAATCAGCATCTGCGGCGAGGTGCGGCTCAAAAACAGCTGAGGTCCGCGCTGCTCGGGGCGCACGTCGATGAGCAATGCGCGGATGCGATCGCTCATACGGAAATTTTCGCGCGGGATCATCTGATCGCGCATGAGAATGGCTTCGGCGTTGCCGCCTAGGTCTACAATAATGCTCTCGCGAGTTACTTTCTTTACTGTACCGGTAACCAGCTCGCCGATTTTGTCTTTGTATTCGTTCAGAACGATTTCGCGTTCGGCGTCTCGTACTTTTTGAACAATCACTTGCTTCGCAGTCTGCGCAGCGATGCGGCCGAAAGGCACATTGTCGATCTTCTCTTCGATCTTGCTGCCTACCTCAAGCGCCGCGTCTCGCTCCTGTACCTGCTCGAGCATGTACTGAGTAAATTCGTTGACATATTCGTCGTCGGCGACCACCGTCCAGATGCGGAAGGTCACGTATTCGCCCGTTTTGCGGTCTACCGCAACTCGACAATCGATCTCTTCTTCTTCGTTGAGCTTTCTAGTTGCCATTGCAAGCGCTGATTCGATTGCCTCGAAAATCACCTCGCGCGAGACGCCCTTCTCGTTAGAGACCGCGTCAACAACCATCAATATTTCTTTACTCATCATAACAGTGTCACCTTACTCGAAACTTGCGCCGGCCAGACCGGGGCACAGAGTAACCATAGCTAAAAGTCGATATTGGCCTTGTCGATATCTGCGAGCGTAATCTCGATCAGCTCGCCGTCGTCGGCATCGATGGCATCGATCGCCAGACCAATCCTGTCGTCTACTACCTTTTTAATCACGCCCTTAAACCGGCGGCGTCCCTGCAGCGCGCTGCGCAGGCGTACGTTTACCTTCTCGCCTACATACAACGCAAATTGCTCCGCGGTAAACAGCGGCCTATCCATCCCTGGCGACGACACCTCGAGGGTATATTCGCCGGTGATCGGATCTTCGACATCTAGCAAGGCGCTAACCTGACGGCTCACTTTCTCGCAATCTTCGATCCCTATGCCTTCTTCATGCTCGATATACACGCGCAGCAGTGAATATTTGCCCTGCTGCTGCAGCTCGATTCCCCACAGAATCAGCCCCAACGCCTCTACTGTCGGCGCTATCAATTCGGCTATCTGTACGGCTGCGTTCTTCACTCGTTATTCCCTAAAATCTCTGTTCTTCTCGTCACAAAACATTCTCGCTAACAAGACAAAGAGTCGCGAGCACAAACAACACATACAAAAAATGGGCTCAAGGCCCACTTCAAATACCTTGACGCCGACCCATGCGAGGCGACGCAAAGTGAATGTAGATGACGCCTCGAAGCGCCTCAATCGCACGAAAACAACTTGTCTAACGCGACCGTCTTACCCAGCCAAATTTGGCAGGGTGCGCATTATAACCGGAATTGGCTGAAAACCGCAATGCTGCTGGGGTGTTTCCAATCTGTCATCCAGTCGATTTCCTTAGCCGACTGGATGTCAGGTCAGCGCTTAATGCAACCTAAACTACCGGTAGATCGCCGCGCGCGCAGCCGCGTGGGTTTGCAGCGAGTAGAGGATGTCATCGTTCTGAATCATGCCGATGAAGACAAGATTCTCAACCGGATCAATCCAGAACCAAGAGCCGGCAATGCCCCACCACCAGTGCGTGCCCTGCGAAGCGCCTTGATAAGCCTCAGAATTTTCGACAATCGCAAAATCCAGACCAAAGACGTTACCCGGATAGAGGCCGCCGATATTTTCCACAGCTGCCGGCAGCTGGTTGGTGCGCATCAGCTCGATCGCCTCGGACGACAGCAGCTGTTGGCCGTTGTGCATGCCTCGATTTAAGTGCATTTGAACGAACTGTAAATAGTCGGCTGCGGTTGAGGTTAAGCCTCCACCGCCAGATTCGAACACCGGCGCGCTCTTAAAGTCGTAACCCCCAGCAATGCCGCCGCGGTTGTCGGTGCGGCGCAGCGTGCCGTCGCTGTTAGGTGCGTATTGGCGCGAGAGGCGATGCGCATTTTCGGGCTTCACAAAAAAGCCTGTATCCACCATGCCGAGCGGATCGAACAGGCGCTGCTGCAGAAACTCGCCAAAGCTCATTCCCGACAGGCGTTCGACCATATAGCCCTGAACGTCGACAGAAATACTGTAAACCCACTGCGTGCCGGGCTGATAGCCAAGGGGAATGTCTTTTAGTGCAGGCATCGAATCAGCAAGCGACGTACCGGTCAGGTCCATAACCCCGGCCTTGGCATAGGCTTCGGCAACCGGCCCCTGCGAAAGCGGCGGCGTATAGAGCAGCCCGCCGGTATGGCTCATTAACTCTCGTACTGTCATCGCATGCTCTGCGGGCTCGGTTTCCCAGCTGCCATCGTCGTTCTGCGATGCGAACACCTGCATACCAGCAAGCTCGGGCAGATGCATTTCAACGGGATCGTCGAGCTTAAATTTACCCTCGTCCCAGAGCATCATCAGCGCCGTGCCAGTTACCGGCTTGGTCATCGAGAATATGCGGAAAATCGTGTCTGTCTGCATAGGCACCTGGTCTTCGACGTTTTGGTAGCCCATGGCCTCGGTCATAAGAACTTCACCATTCTGCGCGACCGTTACTACGGCGCCGGAGAGCTTGCCCGCCTCGATGCGAGATTTTAGGTCTGCGGTGACGGCCTCTAATTGCTCCGGGCCAACGTCGGCGTTGGCGGCACTCCCGAAAATTGCCAAGCAGGTGAGAATTGTCGTTGCGGCTGCGTTGGGCAGGTTGCGCAGGTTGCGCAGAAAGTGTCCTTTCATGTATTCCTCCAAGAATCTATTTTTGGGCGTCGCACTGGTCAGCGAGGATTCGGTCATTAGAGCATCTAAATTGCGCTGAAAAAAGTCTGATAGAGCCTGTCAACGCCTCAATAAGGAACAGTTACCTCACGCCGATACGGGGTCTTTACACGATCAGAACTTTTTCGAGCGCCTCGACGTAGAAATAGGTGTGGCAAATAGCTTAGTCTTGGATAACTTGCAGCCAAGTCAAAGCGGCGCGTGCCCTCTGAGCAACCAAAACTAAATACGTTGGATTATTGTTCAAAAATTAACGGAGTCTTCATGAAAATCGGTGCACCTAAAGAAACAATGAACTCAGAAGCGCGCGTTGCGCTAACCCCCGAAAGTGCACAAAGGCTCCAAAAACTCGGCTACGAATGCGTTGTCGAAGCCGGCGCAGGCTTGGCTGCCTCACTCCCCGACGCAGCTTACGAGGCGGCTGGGGTGACGGTAGTCGGCTCTGCGGCGGAGCTATGGAGCCAGGCCGACATTATCGTCAAAGTACGAGAACCCTCAGCCGACGAGCTAGACGCCTTTCCTTCGAACAAAATACTGGTGAGCTTCATTAATCCTGCCTCCAATGAGCCCCTGCTTGAGCAAATGAGGGCCAAGAACACGAGCGTTCTGGCTATGGATATGGTGCCCAGAATTAGCCGTGCGCAAAAGATGGATGCGCTATCGTCGATGGCCAACATCGCAGGCTACAGGGCTGTTATCGAAGCCAGCAATAACTTTGGCCGATTCTTTACAGGACAGATGACCGCTGCCGGCAAAGTACCGCCGGCGAGAGTATTAGTGCTGGGTGCCGGCGTAGCCGGACTCGCGGCTATTGGAACTTCGGTGTCACTCGGTGCTATTACGCTGGCGTTCGATGTGCGCCCCGAAGTCTCGGAACAGATCGAATCGATGGGAGCAGAATTTGTTTTCTTGGAATTCGATGAAGAGCAACTCGACGGCGCGGCTACCAATGGCTACGCGCCGCCCTCTAGCCAAGCTTTTATCGACAAGCAGCGCGAGAAATTTCGTGAGCTCGCGCCCTCTGTAGATATCGTTATCACCTCGGCGCTCATCCCTAATCGACCCGCGCCAGAGCTGTGGACTGAAGACATGGTTGCGAGCATGAAGCAGGGCTCTGTCATCGTTGACCTCGCCGCTGAGCGTGGCGGCAACTGCGCACTGACAAAACCTGGCGAGAAATTTGTAACCGACAATGGCGTTACCATTGTTGGATACACCGACTTCCCAAGTCGCATGGCCGCGCAGTCCTCGACTCTTTACGCCAACAACATTCGCCACATGATCGACGATCTTACGCCTAACAAAGACGGCGTCGCAGTAATAGACATGGAGGACGATGTTATTCGCGGCGCCTTGGTTACGCATCAAGGCGAGATCACTTGGCCACCACCGCCGCCAAAAATTCAGGCGATTGCAGCGTCGGCGCCCAAGGCTAAGGAAGTCGTAGAAACTGGCGCCGAGAAAGCTGACCGCGAGCGCCGAGAACTGCAGCGATCGCTTAACAGCACAGCGCTAATGCTTGGAGTGGGCGGGTTCTTATGCCTTGCGTTAGGCTATGTCGCGCCGCCCAGTTTTATGCAGCATTTTATTGTTTTCGTGCTTTCCATTTTTATTGGTTTTCACGTTATCTGGGGCGTCTCTCATTCTCTCCATACGCCGTTAATGGCAATCACTAATGCTATTTCTTCGATCATCATCGTTGGGGCTTTGCTGCAGGTTGTCTCTGGCAGCTGGCTCGTGATGACTCTCGCCTCGATCGCTATTTTGATCGCTTCGGTCAACATCTTCGGCGGATTTTTGGTGACCCGCCGAATGCTTGCCATGTTCCAACGGAGTTAGGTTATGCACAGTTACGAAGGTCTTATTTCAGCTGCCTATGTTGTAGCGGCTATTCTCTTTATTCTTGCGCTAGGTGGATTATCTGGCCAAGAAAAAGCTAAGCGCGCCATTTGGTATGGCATTATCGGGATGGTTTTGGCCGTCGTAGCCACCGTAGGAGCAGCTGGAGGGCAGTGGGTGCTGATGGGCATTATGATCGCCCTTGGCGGCGTTGGTGGCTGGAGTATTGCCAACCGCGTGCAGATGACGCAGATGCCGGAGTTAATGGCCGGCTTTCACAGCTTAGTGGGTCTTGCCGCTGTTTTTATCGGCATCAACGCTCACCTCGAATTAACTGTCGCCAGAGCGGCGATCGATTCGGCGACAGTCAGTGAGTTGGCCGGGTTTGCCGCGACGATTGCAGCTAAGTCATCTGTCGAAATAAGCATCCTCAAAGTAGAAATGGTGTTGAGTCTTTTTATTGGCGCAATCACCTTCACAGGCTCGCTTATCGCCTACGGCAAACTCGCAGAGCGGCTCAGCTCGGCTCCCCTTACCTTGCCTGGTCGGCATATCTTAAATCTCGCGGCTATTCTGCTGTGCGTATGGCTTGGGTATTTATACCTCGTGGGTGGCGGACTGTGGACGCTAATCCTGATCACGCTAATCGCCGGCGCGTTAGGCTGCCACCTCATCCTAGGAATCGGTGGCGCAGACATGCCTGTCGTTGTCTCGATGTTAAATTCTTATTCGGGCTGGGCCGCCGCCGCAATCGGCTTTACACTCAGCAATGACCTTCTTATCGTGACTGGTGCCTTGGTTGGCTCCTCGGGCGCCATTCTTTCTTACATTATGTGCAAAGGAATGAACCGCTCTTTCGTCTCGGTTATTTTGGGCGGATGGGGCGGTGAATCAGAATCGTCTGCCAGCATCTCGGGAGAAATGCGTGAAGCCGACGTCGATAGCGTGGCACAGGAATTGGACGACGCAGACAGCGTTGTCATCGTGCCTGGCTATGGCATGGCCGTGGCGAAGGCGCAGGGTGCTGTTTCAGAGCTAAGCAAGAGACTGCGCGCGAAAGGCAAAACCGTCCGTTTTGCTATTCATCCCGTTGCGGGCAGACTCCCGGGGCATATGAATGTTCTTTTGGCAGAAGCCAAAGTGCCCTACGATTTTGTCTTGGAGATGGAAGAAATCAATCATGATTTCCCTCAAACCGATGTCGTCATCGTGATCGGCGCGAATGACATTGTTAACCCCTCGGCGCAGGATGATCCGGGCAGCCCAATCGCCGGCATGCCGGTGCTAGAGGTATGGAAAGCCCGAACCGTGTTTGTGTGTAAGCGCGGCAGGGGCACCGGTTACTCCGGAATAGAAAACCCCTTGTTCTTTAAAGAGAATACGCAAATGTTCTACGGCGATGCCAAAGCGTCAATTGACAGTCTTTTGCAGAAAATTAGTTAATGGCTTTCAGCACTTCTCTCGTTAAATCCCAGCGATCGAAGCCCTGTCTGCCATAGTCTAGCCCCCTTCTTACGATAACGAGATCATGGCTTGGCACCACGATGGTGAATTGCCCACGATTGCCTGAGGTGGAGTACGCGTCTTTGGGCACGTCATCTCGACCATCTGGCACAAGCCACCACTGGCCGCCATAAATGCTGCCGATCTCTTCTGTTGACGGCGCAGGGGTTCGAACAAAATCGATCCATTCTTTTGACAATAGGCGCTCTCCGTTCCATACGCCCTCGTTGAGATAGAGCAAGCCGAAGCGAGCCAAGTCTCGCGCGTTCGTGTAAACCTGACTGCTGAGAATAAAATCGCCGAACCTGTCGGTGCTCACCAGCGTGTTACGCATACCGATACGATCGAGCAACGCCTTGCGCGGGAATTCGGCATAGTCTTTCTCGCCGCCCAACGCGCGTTTCATTGCATAAACCGCGAGCAGCGTATCGTAATTTTCGTAATCGAACCGCGCGCCGGGCTCGCGTATCAGCGCCCTACTGCGTGCACCCGTAACAGAACTCGCGCCCGCCCAATAGGAGAGGCCAGAGCCCGTTGCGTATTCGAGGCGGTTATTGTCGATACTCTGGAGACCGCTAGACATATTTAACACATGCCGTAGGGTGATCTCGTTTCTCGGATCAACTTCTGGCGAGGCGGCCGCGGGCAACCAGTCGAAGCCAAGCGGCGCATCGAGCGTCATCCTGCCTTCGTCGACGAGCATTCCGATAAGCGTTGCGCCAATGCTCTTTGCCGTCGACCAGGTTCGCGTGCGCGTCGTCATATCGAAGCCAGCTGCATAGCGCTCGTGAACGATTTCACCTTTGTGCACGATTAATAGACTGATCGTTTTTTGCTCGGAGGTCTCTCGGTCGAACGCCCAGTCGGATGCGGCAAGCAGCGCGGCCTGATCGATAGTCGCAGGGAGCGGTTTCTCTTCAACGAGATCGCCGTCCGGCCAAGGGATTCGCGCAGGATTGCCAGGCGGGTAAGGCAAGGTTAGTTCCGGCAGCTTGTCGATATCTGCAAGGGTTTGGTCTGGCGGCAAAATAATGCAGCCATTGCCTTCGCGAAACACCGCACGCATTGTTGGCGCGGCGCCCGGCGCACCAATTTCGACAGCCTTTAAGTCCCAGTCGACGCTATAGTCCCCGCCCTCTGCAGTGCCAATAGGATTCGGCAGAAACGCCAACTCATCGGCAAACACCTGCTCAAGCGTGCGCTCGGACGTGAACAGCCCATTGCACATAAAGACAGCCTGCTGACCGCGGCTAATCATCTCGCGCTGAGGCTGCCAGTAGTCGTAGGTGTCTTGCTGCTGCGCGTGCGCAGGTGTGGCTAGCGCTACAAGCAGTCCGAGACCGGCACTAAACTGTTTTGCAATTAACTTGGGCATAATTTGCTCCTATTAGGAATCGACACTCAGTATCGCCGGTAACTTGTTATTCGTAAATCGAGACTTACCGCGTACTTACAGCAGGTGCGTTCACCTCTCAACAGCCTACAAAAGGCCGCCCCCAACGACTGCAATCAGATAGGGTCCCCCGGCGGCATTGTCAGCCCCTCGGCTGGCACATTCACCGTCGGGTCTGCCTGCCAACGTCGAATGTCTGCCACAGCAGTCGCTTGATGCGAACTGGGGCTGCTTATGCTCTCAAGACTGCTAGCAAGTCGTACCAGCGCCTGCGTAAGCACCGCACTCACCTCTCCCGAGTTTTCATCGCTCGTGGCCTGAGTCATCATCTCGTTGATTGTGACGCGCTGCGCTACATGCAGCACCTGCGCGAGATAGTCACTCCCCTGCGTCTGCGCGCCCCAAGTCACCTCGAGCAGACGATCGACTACCTCCTCGAGGTTCGGGTAGTCACCTAGGCTGCCGTAGGCGACGAGTCGCGCCATGCGAGCGGGATGCAGCAGAATCTCGAGCGTGAGACTCGCCGCAGCTTCCGCCGCCCCTAGCGGATCGAAAAGCAGTTGAGTGCGGCCGGGAAAAGCCTCACCGGTAGCGTAGCGATGCGCAGAAGGCGGCAGCATCTTAAGAATTTCGGGATCGATTGCGAGGAACTCAGGCGTGAGCGTAGACAAGACGGTCTCGAGCGCGTCACGCTGCTCGTCAGCCTCCACAATAGTAAGCGGTAACTGACCGTCGCCGCGAACGGCGTAGCGATAGTCCGCTCCGCCGACGCTCTGTGCAGCAGAGTTCAACTGAAAGCGATGATGCATGTATAGCGGCAATAGCGCCCACTCGAGTTCCGAAATCGGTGTGCCGCGATCAATAACGTTCTGACTGAAATTCTCCAAACCAATACGGCGAACTTCGATCTCGTGCTTGAGATGCTCCACAAGGTTGTCGCCGTTGTCCCAGACTCCTGCGAATTGATGCCCGGCACCGCGGAAATTATTGTTATTGTGGTCCATGAAGATCAGGCCGGTATCGAGGCTTTCTTGCACGATTGCTGCGAGCTCCTCGGCTGCATCGGCATCAGGGGCGAACTGCGAGTAGGCATAGCGCACGGCGAGCTTGTCGTATTCGCCGATACGCCGCACATAGGCATTCGACAGGTCGATGCGGCCATCGTCTGTGATCTCGATTAACGGCGCGGGATAGTCCATCACGCTCTCGCGGCCATAGGCGCTGGCAATATAGTTGTGTGGAAATCCCAGCGTGTGCCCAACCTCATGCGCCGACAGCTGCCGCACACGGTCCAGCGCCATATTCACCGAAGCCGAGGTATCCGCGACCACTTCTGCCATGTAATCGAAAGCGGGCACCAGCGCCTGACCCATCAAATAATCTTGGCGCAGACGCAGGCTGCCGAGGTTAACATTGCCCTTGATGATCTCGCCCGTACGCGGATCCTGTACCGAGCCACCGTAGGAATAGCCGCGCGTGCGGCGATGCGTCCAGTGAATCATGTTGTAGCGTACATCTTGAGCATCCGCTCCTGCGGGCAGTTCGCGCACCTGAAACGCATCGATGAATCCGGCCGCGTCAAAGGCCTGATTCCACCACGAGGCGCCTTCGATCAACGCCGTTTTTATCGGTTCCGGTGTGCCTGAATCAACGTAATAAACGATGGGCTCAACCGCTCTCGAGCGCGCCGCAGTGGGATCGGCTTTTTCTAGACGATGGCGAGCAACGAGACGGACATTCTTGTCGGTATCGATATCTGTGCCGTAGTCTTGGATAGTGGGACCGAACGTGCCGATGCGCGGATCAGCTAGCCTAGGCTCGAAATTGTCGTCTGGCAGTTTTACGATCGAATGATGTTGGCGAAGGGTTATCGAATTTCCGCTAGCGGCAACCGAATTAACCAAGTTGCCAGGATTGCTGCTCGTGAATGTCAGCATCGCCTCGACTTCGACGTTTTCTGGATAGCCCGCGGTATTGTCCAAAAATAGTGCGCTACGTGAGGTATCCAGCGAGAACGCGCCCTGATTGCTTCTCGCAATCTGCCCAACGACATCGCGCGCATCGCGCAGGAAAAAATTGGTGGCATCAACCAGCACACTGTCGCCTTCGGCCGCGACGATATCGAAGCCCCAGATAACCGAAGGCGCAAACGCATCGTTGACTGCCTGCACCTCTAAAGGATTGTCACTCGTTGCCCTGTACCGGTAGTTGGGCTCAACTAATAACACCCTCGGACCCACACGCTGAGCGGCGAGTACATAAGTGCCGCGAAGCTGACCTCGATCGATACCAATCGGGTTTGAACCTAAGCCGGAGCCCATCGATATTTGATAGAGAAATTCGGTGTCGAGCTTGTCTATCTCCCAGTATAAATTGCCCGAGGCATCATCCCAATATAAGTTGAAATAACCCTCTATTGCTGTGTTGCCTGCAACGGTCTCGCCGATTGTGGGCATTTCTTGTGCATTGGCAGCATGAATGCCCGATACGAGTGCGCAAAAAAATACGGCACCAATGTAGCATTTGCGCAAAAGTGTTGATGATCTAAGCAGTTTTCTGAATAAATGCATGGCGGCTCTACTCACGATTCCTAGTTTCTGAAGTTGTCGGGGCGGTAACTATTTCTAACCTACAAGACTATGCAGGAACAGCGCCAGTGTTGGCAAAAAATTACTGTTCATTAATTAGGCACGATAGGCGAATTTTCGCACGGCACAGTAAGCGATCATCGCCACGCTGGCTGCATTGGGCGACGAGGTTTTGTCATTCACTGGGGCGCAAGCCAGGCAGCTAGTGGTCATTGATAGCGCGCATGAATGCAATATGAGTCATACATAGATCATTAATCTTCCATGGCAGCTCCTTAGGCGGAGAACGCCCCAAAGCCTTTTCCAAACCCGTTTGCTACTAACGAAGCACTTTAACCTCAGCGATACAGAGATGAGTCCGTATAGGGCTTCTGGAAAAATTCTCTTCAAGCGAAGTGGCAGCAGGGCTCGCGACCGCCGTTGCTTACCTCTAGATTTTGCGTACATTGATCGATAATGTGCTGAGTCCAGAAAAATCACGCAATGTTAAAAAGAAGCACTGAAAGTACTGCTGACATAAGAACCCAGCGCTTTTTCATAAGAATTCCTAACAGCGAGGGTGCCCTCTGTTGTAGGTTCAATTCCTAGCAATCTCAGCCAGGCTAGTACCGGCTGAGAATGGCTGTGCATGTTACTCACGGGAAATGACTGCATAGAGAATGCGGGAGTCGACCATGTCCGCCCAGCGCGCGGCGACTCCGGTGCATTCCAGGCATCAGGACCCGATAAAGTGCCCTCCCAGACAGATGGATAAGCTTCTCCATGGCGCTGCAAAGACATCGCTTCCCACTGCGCGAGGGCAAATTCTGGGTCTATCTTTGCCGTGGCCCAGATAAGCGTCATGTTAATAGAGTACCAAATGCCACCAAGCGTCCCCTCTCCTACCCGGCTATTGCTTAAATCGGGAGGCCAAATAACCCGCGCTCCCAAGGGACTATGCATACAATGCCCAGTTTTAAATATTTCGACGAGGGATTTTGATTGTTCGCTTGATGCGGCTCCACATAAGATCGCCCAAGGTTGAACCTCCAACCAACATCTATCTCGACCGATCACAGTACCTTCGGGCTGAGATTCAGTAGGCGGGCCATAGCCCCGGTCGAACCAACGTCCATTCCAACTGGCGGCGACCAACTCGCGCAATTGATGCGCAGCACTCCGGCAAAGATCTGCCGTGTCGCGCTCTCCTAAGTTCTCCATTAGCGGCGCAAATCGATTAAGCACCCAGCTACCCATTGCCGAGTTCAGGACCGAACTTCCCTTTTCAATCATCGAGTTCTTGTCGATCATCGGGTCTTGAAGAACCATATCGTTCCAATCGCTATTTAAAATACGTACGTGACCATTCTGGCCTCGACCAACATAATCAATAAAAAAATAAGCCTGCTTTTTTAAATTATCTTTAAGCGTCGTACTCGCCGCAGAATAATCAGGGTGATATTGCTGAGGAAGCTCGAACGCGGCCAAGTCACCGGTTACTGCCGCGTATTCGCTCGCCAACCACAGCGCCCATAGGTTTTGGTCAGAGGGACGCAGCAATTGGGTAAGAGGCTTCTTATTTCCTGTCAGAGCGTAAGGCAGGTCTCCGTCTGGGCTGCCCCAGGTACAAGTATTGCGAAGAACAGACAACGCAAGGTCAGGTTCGGAATAAACCAGTGGAATCGCGTGTTGAAGAGAGTCTCGTGCAGCGGCATTCCCACCTAGGCCAAACCCATAAACTGAGGACTGATTCAAGGTGTGCCCACCTAGGATCGCGTCTTTGTTCGCCCCGCCCGAAAGCATGGCGACATGCCATGGAATTTCGCGAGCAACATGAGGGACGCTGAGAGACGTTGTCTTAGGGACTCTTGACCTCACCTTATTGAGCTGCTGCTCATAGAAACTTTCAGGCGACGAGATTTCTTCATCTGTCGAACGCCCGACACGAAACCATAAAGTTTGGGTATCACCTGGCTTTAAGTCGAGTCCAGTTTCAATTTGCAGTGTAGGCCATTGATCATTTTCCAATGCGGACATCTGCCCGCTATTTTCTGGGCTTAAGTCCTCGAGCAGTAATGTCGCAGGCGCTCCTATCGTCTCTGCTGGTTCATTGAAAATCTCTTGTGCGACGATTTTTTGCAACGAGCGATTGATGTCGTAACTGACTCGCAAAGCTGCTTTGTCACGCAGTTCGTCGGACTGAAATGTGCTTAGAAATCTCGGGCGCAGCGGCCATGACTCGATATGAGTCAATTGGCGCGGCTCTGCGTCTATCGATAAAGTTAATTGAACCTTAACCAAAACCCACGACCGATCGCCTTCCGGACACAAAATAGTCCTCTCTAACCTCAATCCTTCGTATTCTGAGTGGACAGAGAAATGAGTGGGGCCAAATTGCCGAAGAGGTACAGTGTCTCTTGGACGATCAGAGTATAGAGACCCCCAACGCACTCCTCCCGATTCAAGGATAAGCGAATGACCACAGCCGTAAAGATCATCTTGATAGAACAGCCAGCGGTGACCTTCTCTTTCTTCGAATATTCCAATGTCTCCCGTATTAGAGGCGACGACTTGCAATGCCCGATTTCCAATAACATGGAAATGGCGACGGTTTTCTGGCCGATCAATCGGATCCCATAGCGAATTCAGATCAGCGTCTTGATCAATAAGATAATCAAACACAGGTAGGCCGTCCTGTGTCTTCCATTCTCCAAAGTAATTTTCAACTTTAGAGATCTTGCTAGGCTTAGTATCTGCCGGAGTCGTGGTGCATGCGGGAATTAGTCCGAGTCCCGCACCAAGCCATCCAAAATCTTGTATAAAGCGCCGGCGTTTCATTCGTATACCCGACTCACTTGCTCGCTTAAGGGAAATTCATTAATCCTTCAGTCAGAATTATCGTAACTCCAGACGGGTCGGTTAATGCTGCTGACTTTATCCCCAACGAGGTAAGAAATTTCGAGGGAGGCGCGATAGATATTTGCTTATCTCGCAGTGTCTGTATTGCCCTATCCAAATTTTTGACTTCAAAACCAATGCTATCTATCGCAGAGCCGCTAGTGGCGAATCGCGTCGTGGATGAGTCAGCAAAGCTCAAATTCATTCCCGGTACATTTGTCGTTGTCGAAATACTGCCACGGGATCGAATGGATAGATGAAAGGCAGAGAGATACCAATCGAGAAGAGACTGATATTCAGACGTGTAAAAGTGTAGATGATAGGCAGTGGCGGCCACTGGAAGCGCTTGATCTTCTTGTAGTTCGACGTAAATTTCATCAGGCATTGTGATGTACGCGTTCTTTTGGCCCTCGGCTCCTATAAACTCTCGCCCGACTTCGAAGCCAACTGACCGCCATTTATCTAAAAAAGTTTCGATATCTCGCACCTTGAATCCTATGTGATCCATGACTGTACTGCGCGATCCTATCGATTGCTCATCGTTAGTTAACAATAGCATCATGTTAGGCAACTGGATGATCGTGCTTTCGCCTTCGTAGGCTACTACCCCGCCAAAGTGATTTACCCAAAGTGAAGTATGGTATTGCGTGTCCGAAACATTGAGGCGAACGTGCCCGAACGCGAGGCCCTCACTGTTGTGTTCTGCGAGTTGTCCAAAGGCGTTGCAGCTTAAAAAAATGACAATGAGTAGACCGATTTTTACCATCGAAATGTACATCCCATTCTTTCCCTACTCTCTAATTTTTTCGCTTTCGTGCTTCATTAATGACCACAGAAACGGGCCCATTGCCTACGTTCGTAAGGCGGTATGCTATTTCTCCTCGCTGCCATTCCCAATCTCCAGAACGCCTGAGTTCCTCCGTTATTCCATCCTCACGCTCAATGTAAATCATTCCTGGGGACACCTGAGTAATGAATCCGGAATTTTGATGGCAAATTATGGGGGTCGATTCTTCGAGTTCTAATTCCAATCTATACGATCGGAACCATTGATCCTCGAGTTGAGGTAGTACATTAAGACCGGTAGGCAGGTCGTCTTGCTGCACGGATCCTGATGAAGAGTTTACCAACGCTAGAATTCTTAGAAGATAGTCGCCTTCGTTTCTTATACTGTGCGTAAACGGTGATGAAGCATATTCAGTAACAGCGCTGACCTCGCCCTTTAATGGACCAGAAGAAGAGCTTAACCGCGTAAGCAAAATCGCTTGATCGTGTAAGTGCTCTAATGATTCGTCACCCGGATTTAACTGCACGTCCAATAGATAGAAATCTTCCTCATGATAGACAGTTCGGTGCCTAGGTTCGTCTAGAAGATGAACCGCTTCACTCTCTAAACTCAAAGAACCTTCTGTTTGGCCTCGGCCACACGAGGTGAGAACTGGCAAGAGGACGGCCAGCGTGAGAAGGTAGCGTGCACTCAGAAATCTGATTCTTATGCCTAACAAATTACCTCCTTGTCTTTGCAACCCCATTTATTTAAATCGCGTAGCTTGGGCGAATGTGCTCCTCCTATTCAGGTGCGTTAAACATCTGAATAGGAAGTTGTGGTTTAAAACACCAAGCTTCAGATTCTAGATCTCACGAGCTCGACATCGCTGTTTCGCCAGAGTTCGTCAAATTGCCGCTTCACGATCGCCGCTTCTTGGGCTCGGCCTTGCGATTCAAGCGATTGATACAAGCCAAATGTCGCCCAGCCGTTACGCTGATTCCACTCTAAATCTTTAAGATAAACCACTTCTGCTTCGTCTGCTCGATCTGCTGCCAACAAGGCTGCGCCGAGGTATAGTCGGATCGACTGCGACCAGTCTGGCGGCTCTGTGTAGCTAAGGTTATCTTGAAAATCAACGGCATGACCGTAATGCATAATCGCATTGTCAAAATTACCTTTTGCTTCTTCGATTTCTCCGAACAGTGCATGCATGGCAAGGCTCAGCACATGGTCTGCTGGCGTTGGGCCAACTCCAGATTCATTAACCCCATCGGCGGTTATTTGTTCTCGCAGCAACGCAAGCTCGGCCTCTGCCGGAACAATATGCCCTTTAGCCGCATGGGCGCTGCCCATTACGTAGGCCCACATGCCCTTCAAGTAGGGCGTATTGGCTAGCTCTTTATTCGCCGCATTATTCGCGTGTATTTCATCCCACCTGCCGAACACCTTATCCGTTATCCAGACATGTGCTGAATTCTTATTGTTGCCACCCAAAGAACCAATACCTGCACCCGAATTTTGGATGGCTGCTGCGCTTGCGCCCTCATAGTTTCCTTGAAGCATGTTGGCATAACGAACAAAATCGAGGGCGTGGGGTTTGTGGATTTTATGCGAGAGCGGGTAGGTTCCGATCATAGGGAAGTTAGCGTCCCCCCATATTTCGGCAAACTGATCATCGACTATTTGAGACCTTTCGTTCGATAAAATCGCTTTTTCATACTCTCCTACACGGAGATAGATATGTCCCGGCATGTGAACCATATGGCCTGAAATGGGCAGAGTCGCTTCAAGCTTCTGTGCCGACGGCATAGCGAGTTCAGGCTGACCAGAACCTTCCATTAAGTGGATATACAGATGATTAGCGCCAGGGTGATTAGGCTCAATTGCCATAGCAGCCTCTAATGCAGCTTTGCTTTCCAATGCACCGGGTTTAGCGGAACCATCAGATTCCCAATAGTCCCATCGCGTGGTGTTCATATAAGCTTCACCGAAGACTGTCGCAATATCGGCGTCGTTCGGGTATTTCTCGTGCAAACTGCGCATCGCAGCTAGAAAAGCAAAGTCTCTTTCCCTGTTATCGGGTATCGCATCTTTGTTGTAGAGCACAAATGTAGCGTTAATTAGATCCTGTTCTAGCTGACTCCCATTGCGCGCTAAATCAAGCGCCTGACGGATCGCCGCCAAACCTGCTCCTTGCGGATCATCCGGCAAATTAACGTACCTGCTATTGGGGTTTGGCCCCGCCGCATGCGCTAATCCCCAAAAGGGCATTGGGTTCGTAGGATCAAGCCTAGAAGCTTCTTGATAGGACGCTATTGATTCAGGGAAATAGAATCCCCATGCCATTCGCAAGCCTTGATCAAAAAATGTCTGGGCAATAGCAGAATTAGAGTCTATTGAGCGGCTATAAGTTCCTCCACCGGGCACCAGTACGGCGAGAGCATCGTCATCTGCCTGGGCCAATACAGTTGTCGAAGCCCCCAGCAGGGGAAACAGGATTAAAAGTATAAAAGAAGGTAATGCAGCTTTCCTATTCATGCTAATTTTCCTTGTTAAAAAAACACAATTTCGGTAACGTCTTTGTTATATTCGCAGCTTATTTTGGGGACGATTGAAGTTGGCAATCTTAAGTATCAATAGCTGGAATCATGAGGTAAGCATAGGGAGTTATTTCAAGTATTACAATGGGAGCAATCCTTTATGATTAGTAGACTGCCCAGTCAACAAGAAATGATCTTTGGGCTTAAATATAAGATGTGCGCCTCCTTCGACGCAATGTTTGTGCCCTTTAGTCTTCTGGCCTGCCTGATGTACTCCGCTAAGCACTTGCGTTGGATAAGTCGAACTGTAGTGACAACCCCAAAACACCAAGGTAGAACTTCGTTAATCGGCAGGACATGATTTAGCCTTCATTATTGTTATAGTTACCCATAAGCACTTACAATGGCGACCAATAGAAAGGACTGCTTATTGAGGTCCAGTCGCCAATTAGAAAGGATCGAAAAATATGATTATAGATTACCTTTCATCTCTTTTCGGTTGGTTGATATGGGGCTGGATAGGTTTCATGTGGCTTGCCATGACCATAAGCATGATAGGGTCAGGGTTTAAATCAGCTGGCGCTACAAGCATGTTTGCACTGTGCGGTATTTTCGGGTTGCTACTGATCCAAGTTACCGGAGCTGAAGTGCCGTTTCGAACACTCTTCGATTTATAGTGTTGGGCACTGACAATACCTGCGCTAGTCAACAACAAAAGAAGCTGCCTATGAAACGGCTTGTTCGGATTCTCTCCATCCTACTTTCCCTCGCAGCTTCGAGTGCTTTAGCGCAAAGTGTTCCCAATGGATGAATCCTACTGGCCAGCACTTGCGTGGATGATAATCTTACTAAGTGCTAGGGCTTACATCCCCTCCGTCAAAGAGTGGAGTGAAGTAAATCCGATACTATTCACCGTAGGGCTTTGGATAGGCGGTTCTTCCGCTCTAGCATTAATCTCCTCTCTCGTAAGTTAATAAATCGACAAACTCGTAATCAAGCGCATAACTTAATTAAAATTCCTTTTCGTGTGGCAAAAGAGATAGAAGCCGCCGTCATCGAATGACCTATAACTCTTCCCACGCGGCTTTTCTTTTTCGACTTGCACAGCAGTCTATTTTTGACTCAGACTCTTCCGAGTTGAGCGTATAAAATTGGTGTGGTAACCATATACCATCAAAATTACGTTTTGTTAGCGGAAGTTTCGAGAGGTCAGCGGATCGATAGGCACAAAAAGCCCACCAGTAGTGAGCTTAGAAGTCTTCTCGGACGTTGAGGGAAGTGATTTTGGCAGCGGGGGCAACTCCTAAAGTAGCTGCATTAATTATTGTTTTATATCACTATTAATCATAACGACTAAATTTATACCTCCCAAATATACCGCCATTATTCTAAATAAACATCTCTACTATGCACATATCAGTGCTTTAGCATCTCTTTTCTCGATCCCCGCACTCTCGCCAATGTGAAGACTAACAGCACCCTACTTTCTGACTAGTGTAAGCCAATCGATACCTCACGATACTGCGCTTCAGTAAAGTCTTGGGAGAGATGCAATTGCAATAGTTCTTTCGCATTGTTTCTGCGAAGCTCAGTAGAAGCAAAAAGTGATTCGAAAAATCCCAGAACCCCAAGTTGCGTAATCATTTGTTGACGACCTGGATGCACCGACTCTGGTGGTGAAACTTGCTGACAACGCTGCGGTGCGTTGGAGTCTAGAACGATGCCGTCTTCTTCGGAAAACAAATCAAGGAACACTTCTCCTTCTACCTGATCAACATTAGATTTAACCGACCAACACGCCAAAGAATCAGCATTGTGCACAAATCGAAATGCCGGCTCTGATATGCCTACAAACCCAATATGGTTGCCTCCCTCAACTGTCAACAGCGCACTATTAGGTACTCTGTCCAAGATAACTGCAGCGTTCGAGTCATAGTCAATGAGTCTGTCAGCTGTGCCAGCAATCATGAGGAACGGAATCTCGACTTGGCTTTGCTCATAAAAGCGCTTAGTCAGGTTGGCGGAAGGACCGGCAATGGAAATCGCCGCCTTCACCCGCGGCTCACGCAGGCGAGGATGATATGCGGTCAACGAAGTCGAAAATCCGCCGAGTGACACACCCATAATCCCGATTCGCTCTGCGTCAATATCTCCACTGAACGGCTTTTCTACACCGGCCAGCGCCAGCGTTGAATCGATAAGAAAGCTTACGTCTCCAGGCTGATTAGACACATCATTGATATTCGGCCCTCCCGGCGCGCTCCCACTGGTCAATGGGAAGTCGGCCGCAACAACTACGTAGCCATGGCTCACCAACTGTTCTAATAAGTAAACCACTTCAATACGAGATGAAATAAATCCATGAGAATGAATGATTAGTGGGTATGGCCCATCGAAATTCTCTGGAAACCAGATTGTAGCAGGGAGGGTACGCTCTGGGGTGCCAGAGAAATCTCGGTTGGCATTAGTTAAGCGCGAATTGTCTACAAACACAAAGTCGGATTGACCGACAGTATAAGCGCCTGACTGCAACCACGTATAACTCTCTGACGTTCTTACAGGAGGGGATGGCCCTGTGAGCAGCAGGGCTACAAGTGATAACAGAACCAACAGACCTATAAGACCTAACGCGCCCAAGCCAATTCTTTTAATCATCGTAAATCCCAATATTGTCAAACGCAGTCGGAATACTTTTATCCGTATACTTTGGCTATACACGCGTAGTGAGACCCATAGTATATCGACACACCAACGGAGAAGCGCCGAGTCCAGACCATTCGCTTGAGCCGGTAGCTACTTGCGCACCTTTAACCAACCACTTAGTTGCAGCAATAGTTCCATTACTGTCTTTTGCTGTACCTGAAAGACTGACAGATTCCGCATCAACACCATTGGTGTCAGCGACCGTATGGTCATTCCCAACGATAGCTACTGACGGAGATGAATTCTTACTCTGGGCATTAGATGCCCCTGATAAGGTAATGAGCAGAAATCAACATAAAATTGAGGCGATGCTTTCCATTGCATTGTACCAAGCTTAGCTAACTTTTCTTGTACAGATGCAGTTTCCGATGTGATCAGCAGTTGCCTCTCGTGCGAGATTAATTAGTGGGTTAGGGGGTATACGCCCGTAGCATAACTGTTACAGTCATGCTGCTAGAAGAATTTTCGGCCGCAGCAGCTGCCATAGTGTCGATCTGGACTTCCCAAAGAGATCAGACCTCGAGGGTCAATTGAGGGCCTCCCCACCGAAACGGCCTCTCCTGCACCCAAATCTCTCAAAGGTATATCAGAAAAAACCACTAACCTTATCGAGCCGCTCAGTTCGCCAGATAGCTTTTCTAATTCTATTAAAGCTATTCCGCAACCGATTGAATCAGTACGATTAGTACCCAAGGAGGGAAGCTTGTAGATAGCGCTCTACGTAGATTTGGGACGCTGTTGAAGCTAAACGAAGCGCCAAAATTACACGACACCCAGTGATTGCAAGACTTATGGAAGCGAGAAGGCACACTTATACACGCGAAGGGGTTAGATA
>TARA_B110000503_G_scaffold35702_1_pt1 | contig 65280 bp, 61 predicted proteins | sample TARA_B110000503 | Tara Oceans TARA_B110000503 (sample SAMEA4397472) | marine metagenome | biome: Polar Biome; feature: [SRF] surface water layer (ENVO:00010504); material: water (ENVO:00002006), including particulate matter (ENVO:01000060) such as... | depth 5 m | reverse complement strand
GATACTGCGAGTATCGAGATCACCCAAGACATTACTGCTCCAGAGGCGCCGATTTCGGGTGGTGATCAAACTGCCTGTGGAGAGGGTCCGATTACAGCTACAGCTGATGTGAGTCCTGGAGAAAGTATTGTTTGGTATAATGCTGCTACTGGCGAAACTATAGCTGAAGACCTAAGCTTATCGAGTGTTGGCAGTGTGACTTATTACGCCGAAACGATTAATGACGCTACGGGTTGTGTCAGTTCAAGCAGAACAGCAGTTACTTTAACTATAGAAGATATAGAAGTTCTCTTGCTTAACATGGCGGGCGTATACAATGATGTAAATAATAATTCATTTGCCGATATTGGCGATACCGTTACTTACACATTTACCATTGAAAATACCGGGGACAAGACCATTACAGACATTTATTTGACTTCTGAGGAACTAGGACTAGAGATTGTCGGTGGCCCTATAGCTAGTCTGGCTTCAGAGGATACCGACGAGTCAACATTTACTGCTACCTATTTTATAACCGAAGAAGATACCTTCACGGGTAATATATTGGCGGCAGTGGATGCCTTTGGAACAGTAAATGATTGCGGGGTTGTGTCTTCTGCGAATTCTGAAACTCAGTTACCTGTTTTGGGTGCTGAATTATCATTCGAAGTATACAACGGAGTGACCCCAAATGGCGATGGAAAAAATGACACTTTTAATGTTGGAGGTATCGACGCCTTTCCAGACAACCACATGCAAATCTTTAATCGCTGGGGTGTCCTGGTATGGGAGACTAGAGGCTACGACCAGCAAACCAATATGTTTAATGGTACGGCAAATGTAGGCTCGAGCATGGGCAACGGTGAACTACCTACAGGGACTTACTTCTATGTGCTCATTATTGATAATCCGAATCCAGAAATCGATGTTCTGCCTGTTTATCGAGGATACTTATATTTAAATCGTTAATATCATGTATAAATCAACGCCTCAAGTTTTAGGAATCATGAAGAATATAACCAAGCATATACTGATACTATCATTTATTTTGTTGATTGGTAATCACTGGGCCCATGCCCAGCAAGATCCTCAGTACACCCAATACATGTACAATACCCAGGTCATTAATCCCGGCTATATTGGGTCTAAGGACAATACCAGTATTGGTTTGTTAGGACGAACTCAATGGATCAACTTTGAAGGCGCCCCAAAGACAGGTACATTGACTTTTAGTACCCCATTAGGGTATATGGAAAGCATGGCCATTGGTGCCTCTCTAGTACACGACGAAATTGGCCCGTCCATTGAAACAAACTTTACGGTCGATTATGCCTACAGTTTGAAGGTGAGTGAGATCGGTAAGTTGTCTTTTGGTGTTAAAGCAGGAGTCGATGTGCTGGACGTTGATTTTTCCCGTCTCAATGTCGAAGATGCAGGAGATGTTTTTGAAACCAATATCGACAGTAAATTACAACCCCAATTTGGTTTGGGTCTGTATTACTTCACAGATAAATTTTATGCTGGAGCCTCGCTGCCTAATGTTTTTAAGACCAAGCATTTTGATTCTGCCAATATTGATGATATCGTCAATGGAAATCAAGGTTTGGGCGAAACAACTGCTGCAGAAGAATTGCATTGGTTTTTTATCTCTGGCTACGTCTTCGATTTGAGCGAGAATGTGAAGTTCAAACCGGCCACCATGGTCAAGTTAGTAGCGGGTGCACCATTACAATGGGATTTATCTGCCAACTTTTTGTTGCAAGAAAAAATCACTTTAGGGGCTGCTTACCGCTTGAATGCCGCGGTAACCGCTATGGCTGGATTTCAAGTTTCTGACCAACTTTTTATTGGGGTAGGTTATGATTATCAGACCACAAACATAGAAACTTACAGCGACGGATCATACGAAGTTATGTTCCGATTTGATCTATTTAATAACGTAGGACGTATCGTGACCCCACGTTTCTTCTAAAACCAGATGACCATGAAATATACTTCACTTAGAATTTTGATTATGATCATTTTGTTTGGGCAGACCTCAAGTGTCTTGGCGCAAAAACGCAAAGTGCGCAAAGCAAACAATGAATATGACCAATTGGCTTATGTCGATGCACGTGCTGTTTATTTGAAAGTTGTGGCATCTGGATATACCTCGGCCCAAATTTATGAAAGCCTTGGCGATACTTATTACTGGAATGGTGATTACACGAGTGCCGCTAAATGGTATGATGTATTATTTACTGAGTTTGAAACGCCTTCAGATCCTATCTATTATTATCGTGGGGCACAATCATTAAAAAGTATTGGGGAAACTGAACGGTCCAAGCGCTTATTGGATCAATACATTGCTTTGAGCGGCCCAGAATCTGTTTTAGGGCAGGGGCAAACCGTTTTATTACCTTTCGACGCCCGCCTAGAATCTATAGATTTGAATTCAGCGTATTCTGATTTTGGAACGGCTTTTCGAGGGAAAGATGTTGTGTTTTCATCGACGCGGCCCTTGGCAGAAAGTAATAAGACACACAATTGGACCGGGCAACCGTTTTCCAATTTATATCAGGCCAGTATCGATGAGCAGGGTGCAGTGACTTCGGTCGTTCTCCTTGATGGTCCATTTAATGCCGACATTTACGAATCTACACCTGTGTTTAGTAACGACGGTAAAACCATGTATTTTACCCAGAGTCAAGTGATCGATGGCTCCCAAATGACCAAAGACCAAACCGTCCGCTTAAAAATCGTGCGCGCTACATTGTTAGAAAACAAACAGTGGGGGGACTTCTTAGACCTTCCAATCAATGATTTGGCCTACTCAACGGCACACCCTGCGCTTAATTCACAAGGGGATCGTTTGTACTTTTCTTCGGATCGTCCGGGAACATTTGGCGCTTCTGACTTATGGTATGTTGTTGTGGCTGGAGATAGTTTGGTCGGTGAGCCGATAAATTTAGGCCCAGAAATCAATACGATTTCTAAAGAAACGTTTCCTTTTATCGACTCAGAGAATCGCCTGTACTATTCTACAGATGGTCTTGCTGGAATGGGAGGTTTGGACGTTTATTCTGTTGCCCTGGAGGAAAATCCTACTGTGATCGAGCATTTAAGCGCCCCAGTAAATTCAGTGATGGATGATTTTGGTTTTATTTATGACCATACTGCTCAAAAGGGTTATTTGACTTCTAATAGAAATGGAGTTGATAGCAAAGACGACGATATTTTTAAAATTATCGGACTTTGTGAGTCAAGTACTACGGGTAGAGTTTATGATGCAGAGGACAATACATCGCTGTTAGGCGCTTTAGTTCAATTGCTGGATGAAGACAATCAGGTTCTTGGTTCTCAGGTAGTTTCGTCAAATGGTGAATTTGCTTTCGAAACAACCTGTGCCCAGTCTTACCGAATCGTTGTTACCGCAAAGAGTTATGACCCTAACGAAGTATCCTTTATGACACCTGAGGTGTCCAGTATTTCTGATTTTCCAATACCCATGAAGTACATCGCACCATGTCCTAAAGATGATCTTGGTTGTTTGCTGAAACTACAACCCATTTATTTTGATTTTGACCGCTACAATATCCGCCCTGATGCTGCGATAGAATTACAAAAAATATTGATCCAGCTGCAGGAAATTCCAGAAATTAACATGCACATTGAATCGCACACTGACAGTAGAGGTGAGGACGCATATAACCTTGCGCTTTCTGATAAACGGGCTGCAGCGACCATGGCTTGGTTTATTGATAAGGGTATTGCCAAGGAGCGTTTAAGCGCGAAAGGCTATGGCGAGAAACAACTGGTTAATGAATGTAGTAACGGCGTGAAATGCACTGAAAAAGAGCATCTGCTCAATCGTCGATCCATGTTTATCAGATCGAATTAGACCTCAAAAAATGCCTGTAGATTTCTACAGGCATTTTTTTTGTATTTAAGCCCATTTACTACCTTTGGAAAAAAACCAGCTGATGATGGAAGAACGGGTAATCTTGGTGGACGAGCAAGACCACAAAATTGGCACCATGCCCAAGATGGAGGCCCACGAGAAAGGCCTGCTCCATCGTGCATTTTCTGTATTTGTATTTAATGACCGAAAGGAACTCATGCTGCAACGCAGGGCCTGGCATAAATACCATTCTCCAGGATTGTGGACCAATACCTGTTGCAGTCACCAACGGGATGGAGAAGATTCTCTCGAGGCGGGACATAGGCGTTTGAATGAAGAAATGGGTTTTGATACTGCATTGACTTTTGCCGTTTCCTTTATTTATAAAGCACCTTTTGATAATGGCTTGACCGAACATGAATTGGACCATGTCTTATTGGGGCAGTATGAAGGGGAGCCCATCATCAACCCTGAAGAAGTATCCGAATGGAAATGGATGCCTATGGAGAATTTAAAAATTGACTTAATCGAGCATCCCGAGAATTATACGGTTTGGTTTAAAATAATTTTTGATAAATATTGCCAACATCTAGAGTCATGAGTGTTACTGTATATAGAAAGGCCCATTTTAATGCGGCACATCGACTTTTTCGGTCGGAATGGAGCGACGAAAAAAATCTTGAGATCTTTGGCAAATGTAGTAACCCGCATTACCATGGTCATAATTATGAATTGGAAGTTGGGATCTGTGGAGACATTGATCCAGAAACGGGTTTTGTCGTAGATCTAGGCTGGCTCAAAAGAGTCATTAAAAGTGACGTAGAAGACCGTTTTGATCACAAAAACCTCAATATTGAAGTTGTGGAATTTAAATCTTTAATCCCTACAGTAGAAAATATTGCCAAAGTGATTTGGCACATCCTCAGGGATAAATTACCCAGCCGCTACACCATTGAAGTCAAATTATACGAAACGCCCCGCAATTTTGTGGTCTATACAGGTTAAATAGTAGGACAAGAAAGAATAAAGCTTACCCTGGATGATCCACCAATTTTTAAAGCTGTCATTACTGGGTGAAGCACTAAAAAATAAATGAAGATGAATCAATTACCAATAGGATTTATAAAATTCACGCCACAGCTAATGTCCAAGGTCTGGGGTGGAGACAAGCTTCATGAGTATTTTGGAAAAGCCCAAGGTGAACGTGTAGGGGAGAGTTGGGAAATTTCTGGTGTGCCCCAAAAAGTTTCTTTAGTCAGCGAAGGACACCAAGTAGGTAAATCACTGACTGAGTTGATCGAACAATATGGCGCGCGCTTGGTTGGTCATCGTGTCCTTAGGGACCACGGCAAGGATTTTCCTTTATTATTTAAATTTATTGATGCTCGTGAAGACTTGTCGGTCCAGCTGCATCCCGATGACGTGATTGCCAAAAAACGGCATCAAAGTTTGGGTAAAACAGAGATGTGGTATGTGGTTCAAGCCGATCCAGGAGCCCGTTTGGTCATTGGATTTAAGCCAGGTGTTACCCTGAAACAATACCACCAAAGTATGGTAGATAATACCATAACGTCTCTTTTGAATGAGATTCCTGTGTCGGCCGGAGATGCTTTTTTCATCCCCCCAGGATTAGTTCATGCTATCGGCAGTGGCGTGGTTTTGGCAGAAATACAACAGACCTCAGATGTAACTTACCGGATCTATGACTGGGATCGCCCGGATGTTAATGGTCAAATGAGAGAACTCCATATAGAACAGGCTGAGGAAGCGTTAGTCTTTCATGACTTGTCTCAAGTGGCTTGTACCCCAGAAAACAGAATAAGCAATCAAGCTCAGTTGCTTTATGCCTCACCTTATTTCAATACTTCGGTCATTGAGATCACAGAACCGATAACTCGGGCTTTTCCACAAACAGAGTCTTTTGTTGTGCTCATGTGTACCAAAGGACAGCTGTCCCTAACCAGCGAGGGGTTAGCGCCTATGGAAATTAGCAAGGGAGAATGTGTCTTGGTGCCTGCTGAAGTTGCAGCAATCGATTTATCCGCCCATGATGCAGAGATTTTGGAAGTATTTGTTCCGTAAGCGGATGAAAAAACACTATTTTTGCTCAAAATTTAATTTAAGATGGCAAGTAAGAAAAATTTAAAAAAAGACATCAACTACGTTCTCGGTGATATTATTGAGGCCGTATATATTTGGGAGGCAACTCATCCTGAAAAAGGAACCAAAGATTCTGAAAAAGTAATCGATGAGGCGATAGCCGTATTCGACGATTTAATCAAGAAATTAAACGACCGTAAAGCTGAAAACAAAAAGCTACATTTTACGGGGATTCACAAAGAGCTAGAGTCTAAAGGCCGTGGCTTAATTGAAAAAATAAACGTCTTATAGGACGACTTTAATTCTGTTGTAAAATAAATGACTCCAATGCGATCCCGTATTTGGAGTTTTTTATTTCTGGGCGCAACAGCTTGAATATTGTATCGTGGTATTTGGGATTCACATCAGGAATCTCGAGGAGCATCAGGTAAGGAGCAATGGCCATGTCCTGATGATTTTTCGCAAAATTAACCGTTGCGAGGTAGCGCGAAGTCATGAGTTTTTGTTGTTGTACACGCCAAGTTTCGATGTCTGCGACATTCCCTGTCTGCATGGCCGACAATTCTTCCTTAATATAGTCCAGTTTTCGTTGCTTATAACGACTCATCAATTGGCGATAATCGTTCCACAAAGCCTCGTTTTTAGAGCCTGTAATGGTATAATCCACCTCGTAATTTTCTAAGCTGGTGTCTACCGTAATTATTCCGGGTTCGGCGAAAAAGGGAATATATTTTGTTTGTGTGACGCTGTCTTGAAAAATTAAAGCCAAATAAAGGACTTGGGGTTCGGTAAGATCAATATTGAAGGTAAAATGGGCATTACCTTCAACATGTATGGAATCCAATGTGACCAATAGTGTGTCGCTCAACTCTTGCACCAAAAGGTGCCCTTTTTTCAAACCATCCACGGCGCCCGAAATAACGGTGTTTTTATTTTCTGTTGTGCATTGGCTAAAGGCCATGACCATCATAAGGCCGAAAATGACTCGTTTCATATGTTGTAAAAGTTGAGTAACAAATATGACAAAAACAAAAATAGTATTCAACGAAAACCCAAAATTAATCCAAGAATCCGAGGGCTTTTGCTTTGGTCAATTACGCTTTAATAAAAGATACAATAGCATCGATGAGCTTTGGCGCAACCGGCAAATTTGGATCGTTATAGGTCTTACTGTTTTCTAGGCCATCGTCTGACACGACTTTCAAGACATGGTTCATATTGTCGATGAGCAAGAAATCAGACGACTCAGCAGCACCATGCAATGCCTCAGCTTCACTGATTTGCACTTGCATGTCCCGAGTGCCGTTAATGATCAAAATAGGCATGGCTAAATCGGCTATAGCAGTTTGTGGATTGTAAGCCATCCAGTTGCTGATGAATCCCTGTAAACTCGGGCGAAAAATAGAGGCTAATGGGGCAGGGTAATTTGTGGTGACACCATTGGCCCGCAGATCGTCAAAGGCTTGTCTTGCGGCATCAGCAAGATTTGGCGCTTGCCAATTGAGCTGGTCGATGATCACATCGTCTATTTCTTGACCTGCACCCGCGATAGAAATAAAGGCATCGGCATGGTCCTTAGCGGCAAGCATACCCACTAATGAGCCTTGGCTGTGCCCCAAAACAATAAGACGATGGAATTCAGGCGCTGGTTTGAAAAATGCGAGCACCTCAAGCGCATCGCTAACGAAGTCATCAAACCGCGCCGAAGACTCATCAAATTGTCCCTTTTTTAGGGCTTTAACCACGCGCTTGTCGTAGCGAAAGCTGGCAATCCCATTATCGAATAGTCCCTGTGCCAAAAATTTGAACCCATTATTTTGCATCATGGGTTGGTTCCCGTCACGATCTGTGGGGCCGGAACCGCCAATGAAGATTACTAAGTCCTTGGTCTGGTTACCCTCGGGGATCATTAATGTTCCATCCACATGAGTTCCTATGGTAATGGTTTGCTCTGGATAGACACTTTGGCCCATGATAAAGAGCGGGCTAAGTAAAAAAAGTATGGCGAGAATGCGGCGCATCATAGAAAGTGTTTCATGTTGGTTCATACGAAAATACAAATCTAGCACGAAATTTGACTTTGAGCGTTTATATTTGTAATCTTAAACACTCCATATGACATTTAAAATCAATCTCGTTTTTCTGGCAATTTTTACGGTTATTAACCCGTCCCAGGCCTCAGATGACTGGGGTGTTACGGGTCATAGAACAATCGGAGCCATTGCCCAACAGTATCTCGATCCAGAGACTGCAGCGCAAGTTGCCGAATTATTGGACGGTGCTTCGTTGGCCTTTGTATCGACTTATGCCGACGAGATCCGCAGCGATGACCAGTACGATCGATTTGACCCTTGGCATTATGTCAGTTTTCCATTTGGAGGAGACTACCATACCCATCCAAAAAGCGACAAGGGCGATATCATCCAGGGGATAGAGAAGTGTAAAGAAATTGTTAGAGATAAAAACAAGACAAAGCAAGAACGCGCATTCTATTTGAAACTTTTGGTCCACTTCGTAGGAGATTTGCACCAACCCTTGCATGTTGGTATCCAGGAAGATCGTGGAGGCAACCGTTTTTATGTGAAATGGTTTGGTGACAACACCAACCTTCATTCCGTATGGGATACCAAAATAATTGAGGGTTATAATATGTCCTACACCGAATTGGTCGAAAACCAAGACCGCTTGACGGCAGAACAAATTCAAGAAATCCAACGCAGTTCTGTAACCGATTGGATGGATGAAAGCCGTGCGCTTTGTGAGGATGTATATAGCCATACTGAGGCCGAAGAAAAGCTCAGCTACGAATATTCATACCGTTATCTCCACGTCGCTCGCGGTCGGCTTCAAAAAGGAGGATTGCGCCTTGCTGCCTTACTTAACGAATTACTGTAGTCAGGTTAATACCGTCGACAAGATTTAATTTCCTATTCAGATGTCTAGGCCGCAGCGTTTGTCTGTAATGATGATGCTATTTTCCGTACCTCGAAATATTGCCTTTTTTTAAAGATCAGACATAAAGAAAAGCCCAATAGATAAGGGCTCCTTGAAGCAATAGCCTCAGGGTCAATAACCCTTTAGGCCAACGGAACCATTGGGGTGGGTTTTTGATCATATCCGTATGGACGGTCAAAAACAAGACTAAAAGTAGCATGATACTCCAAGCCGCCAACTGCTGCGTCTTCGCGTTTAGGAGCATCAGGCCCAAAAGCATTTCGGCCATGCCACTGACAAAAACCAAATTTTTTGGATAGGGCAGGTATTTCGGTATGATTCGGAGGTAGAATTCTGGTTTTTGAAAATGCATGAATCCTGCAAAAACAAAAGCAAAGCCTAATAAGTATTGGTGCCAAGGGAACATAAAGTCTATTGTTGTTAAATGAAAAAGCCCTTGCCAGGGCAAGGGCTTTTAAATATAATCATTAATTATTTGATCATTTCGTAGCTCCTATGAATAAATTGAGTGAGGTCCTCACCCTTGAGGAGGTTTCTGCTCAACTTAGCTAAATCAAAGGCTTGCTTGATCAAACGTTCTTGCTTGTTTTTTGTTTTGGTATTCAAAATTTGACCGACTAATTCATGATTGGTGTTGACCACGACATGATACATTTCGGGCATCTGTCCCATGCCAAACATACCGCCGCCACCGGATTGCTGCATCTCTTTCATGCGGCGCATGAATTCGGGTTCGGTAATCATAAATGGTGAGGTATTGCTGTCTAAGGCCTCCATTTGAACGCTATAGGTACCCGTTGGAATGACACTTTCCAAACGCTCTTTGAGCGATTCTTTTTCTTCATCGCTCAATTTAGAGGGTGTGGTATCTTCCTTTTTGATCAGGTTATCCACAGAATCACTATCCACCCGCACAAAGGTCAAATTCTCTTGGCTTCCCTCGAGTTTCTGCAATAGGTGGCTCACAATTGGTGAGTTCAAAAGTAAAACTTCATAACCTTTGGTTTTGGCTTGCTCGATATAACTGTGCTGCCCGTCTTTGTCTGAGGCGTATAGGATCACGAGTTTTCCGTCCTTATCGGTTTGCGCGTCGGCGCAAGCAGTTTTTAATTCTTCTAAAGTGAAAAATTTGTCGTCGACTGTGGGGTAGAGATAAAAACCTTCCGATTTTTCAAAGAATTTATCTTCAGTGAGCATACCGTATTCAATGACCATTTTGATGTCTTCCCATTTCTGACTGAGGTCTTCGCGGTTTTCGTTGAAGAGACTTTTGAGCTTGTCTGCAACCTTACGACTGATGTAGCTGGATATTTTTTTCACAGCACCATCCGCTTGAAGGTAACTTCTGGACACATTCAAGGGAATATCTGGGCTGTCGATCACACCGCGGAGCATGGTCAAAAACTCAGGAACAATTCCTTCTACATTATCCGTGACAAAAACTTGATTTTGATAAAGTTGGATGCGGTCCTTTTGCATATTCATGTCTGGTGACATTTTAGGGAAATACAAAATACCAGTCAGGTTGAATGGGTAATCGACATTCAAATGAATATGAAACAACGGCTCTTCAAATTGCATAGGGTACAATTCTCTATAAAAACCTTTATAGTCTTCATCCTTAAGTTCAGAAGGCTGCTTGGTCCAGGCTGGTTGCGGGTTGTTGATGATGTTATCAACTTCCACTGTTGGGGCCGGGTCTTTTTCTTTGGCCCCTTCGGGTTTGGGTAAGGTTTGGGTTTTCGTACCAAACTTGACCGGGACAGGCATAAATTTGTTGTATTTGACCAGAAGTTCCTTAATCTTGGCGTCTTCTAAAAAGCCTTTTTCTTCATCACTGATGTGCAGGATGATTTCTGTGCCTCGGTCGGTTTTGTTGTGCGCGCTAAGGGTATAGTTTGGAGAGCCATCGCAGATCCAGTGCGCTGCTGGTTCGTCCTTATAACTTTTGGTAATGATTTCTACCTTGCTGGCGACCATAAACGCAGAATAAAAACCTAATCCAAAATGGCCTATGATACCTGCTTGGTCTGCTTTTTTGTCTTTGTATTTCTCCAAAAACTCTTCGGCTCCTGAGAAGGCAATTTCGTTGATGTATTTTTGGACTTCGTCTTGGGTCATCCCAATACCTTGGTCGATAATGTGGAGTTGCTTTTTCTTTTTGTCAATTTTGACCTCAATAAGCGGCGCGCCATAATCTGCTTTGACTTCACCGATACTGGTCAAGTGTTTTAGTTTAAGGGTTGCATCTGTCGCATTACTGATCAATTCTCTTAAAAAGATCTCATGGTCGCTGTACAGAAATTTTTTGATCAGCGGAAAAATATTATCTACTGATACATTAATAGTTCCTTTATTCATGGGTGAATTCGTTTAAAATTTAAGTGTAAAAGGCAAATAGGATACCACTTTTTATAAAGTGACAGCTTGTCATAAAATTATTTTGTTTAATTATTTAGGAAACAAGTTAAACATTATTTATATTTACTCCATAATAATAGAATTGCTATGAAGAAGATTTAATCTTCACTCTATTATTTTATTGGTTAGGTTGTTTAAATAGAGGTGCAGAGGTGCACCTCTATTGCTTTATAGGCCTATTCCAAATTATTTATTCCGCCAGGTTATGCGTTCGCGAATCAGCCAAAGCCCAAAGAAAGTCAATAGTCCGTTCAGGGGCAGCAGTTCATAGCCCACACGATAGCCTCCAATTAATTCTGGAGGAATCGCTCCAATCAAGGTAATGATACCCACACTCATTAGGGTTACGATCAAAACCCATCGATCCTTGATGTTGTAAGGGGTGAAGATGCCAAACATAAATAGGCCGAGTAAGGGTCCGTAGGTATATCCTGCCACGGTAAGTAAACTATCAATGACATTGGCGTTCAGAATATGTTTGAAGATGATGATCACGACGATCAAGACAACACTCATGCCAACATGCACCCATTTTCTTATGGATTTTTGTTCTGATTCTGGGCGTTTTTCAATCGTTAAAAAATCGACACAAAAACTTGTGGTTAATGAGGTCAGGGCACTATCCGCACTGGAATAGGCTGCCGCGATAAGCCCGAGTAGAAAGGTCACCGAAAGGGTGAGGCCCATAGTGCTGTTGAGCGCAATTTCGGGGAAAAGAAGATCGGTTTTTGATTTGCCATCCATCAGCGGTAGGGCGATGCCAAACGACTCAGCATAAATGAATAATAGGGCCCCTAGAATCAAAAATATATAAGTCACACCAGTAAGGACCACACTAAAGCTCAACATGTTTTTCTGGGCGTCACGCAGGGATCGGCAGGTCAGGTTTTTTTGCATCATGTCTTGGTCTAATCCCGTCATGCATATGGTAATAAAGGCACCGCCAATAAATGATTTCAAAAAATGATTTTTTTCAAGCAACGAATCCCATATAAACACCTGGTTATAGCGCCCAAAGGCTTCAGAATTTAGAAATTCAAAAAAGGTCAAATCCAGTGCATCTAGAATCAGGCTCACCGACAATACCAGGGCAGTCACCATAAAAAGTGTTTGCAGGGTGTCGGTCCAAACGATGGTTTTGATGCCGCCTCGATTGGTGTAAACCCAGATTAAGGCGATCGATAGAATGACGGTCCATTCAAAACTAATGCCAAGGGCATTAAAGACAAATTGTTGCAAAACAAGAGCCACCAAAAACAATCGAAATGAAGCGCCAAGGATACGCGATACCATGAAGTAAAATGCTCCGGTTTTATAACTCAAGGTGCCAAATCGGGTGTCGAGGTACTGATAAATGGAGGTGACATTTTGCCGGTAGTAAATGGGAAGCAATACATAGGCCACAAAGAGGTAGCCAACGAAATAACCCAAGACCACCTGAAAATAACTAAAGTGAGACCCGCCAACCCAGCCAGGCACCGAAAGAAAAGTAACCCCACTCAATGAAGCCCCGATCATTCCAAAGGCCACTAAATACCATGGCGATTGTTTTGATCCGCTAAAAAAAGCGGTATTACTGTCGTCTTTGCCGGTCAGTACCGAAATAAAAACTAATACGGCAAAATAGCCGGCAATGGTCAGTAAAATTAAACTCGGTTCCATGGTGGTGGGCTTTATACGTTCCGGTAAAAATACAAAGTTTAGTGGCCTTCACTTTATATTTTTCATACTTTTAGACTCCGATATTTATTGGCATTTCATAAATAAAAAACATATGACTTCTAAGCTTTTTATCCTCATGGCCTTTTTAGCCACTCCTCTTAGTGGCCTTTGGGCGCAAGATTATCTCGAAATGATGCAATCTGACAGCTATACGGTCAGCCAAGTTGTCGCTGAAGCAGAGGCCTATTTTGCCTTGAATGACAAGGGACAAGGGTCAGGTTATGTGCCTTTCAAACGATGGGAGTATATGGCCAATCGACTCAAAGACCAGGAGGGCTATCTGCCCAATACGTTGGACCGAATGAACGTCTTGGCCCAATACAACGCCTATCTCAATGAAACAGCATCTTCGCGTGCTTCGCTTTTTGATAACTGGGAAGAATTAGGACCTAAAAGTTGGAATGCAACAACCCATTGGAGCCCAGGAGTTGGTCGGGTGACCGGCTTATCTGTTCAGGCCGGTAACGAGCAGCATATGATTATTGGTGCAGAGACCGGTGGTGTATGGCGTACCTTCAACGGCGGAACAACATGGGAGCCTCTGAGTGATTATTTGACCAACCTACGGGTATATGCTGTGACCATTGATCCATCTGACCCAGAGGTATATTATTTTGGTTCGACCGCTGGACTCATTTATAAATCCCAGGATGCTGGAGCCACTTGGTTTCTTCATGGCCAAGCGGGTTCAAGTGTCATTAATAAGATATTGATCCATCCGACCAATAGCCAAATCATGTTCGCCTCGGGGGAATATCACGGAATATATCGATCTATTGATGGGGGATATACTTGGGACCCTAAGATTCAAGGCGAAAATAGAGGTTACGATATTGAATTCAAACCGGGCAATTCGGATGTGGTATACGCCAGTGGTAATCGATTGCATGTGTCTCAAGATGGTGGAGACAATTTTGTAACCCATCCTGATTTTAATAATGTGCAGCCGATCATGATCGGTATTTGTGCCAGTGCCCCCGAAACCGTTTATGTCGTCCAAGCAAACAATGGTAGTTTCGGTGGCTTATATAAATCTATTGATAGTGGCGAAACATTTACAGATCTTGGTCATTCGGGTCGCAATTATTTTGGCTATGATACCAGTGGTTTTAATAGTGGCGGTCAGGCGCCACGAGATATGGACATCACCGTCAATCCATCAAATGTCGATGAAGTACATATTGCCGGAGTTTTGACTTGGAAGTCCAATGACGGTGGCGTCAATTTTGATTGCACCTCAGACTGGATTCCTGGGAACGCACAATCGGCAGGTTTGGGGTATTGCCATGCCGACGTCGACTTGTTGGAATTTGTCAATGAAACCTTATATGTCGGCTCAGATGGTGGCCTGTTCAAAGCGACAGACACCGAAACCATTTCTGCTGATTATTATACCGATCTTTCTACAGGTTTAGGGATTCGTCAATTTTATAAAATAGGCGTGACCCAGACACCAGAGGTCGTGGTCACTGGTGGCTCTCAAGACAATGGTAGTTCTTTTTACAGCGCCACCACAGAACAATGGATTGATTGGATTGGTGCCGATGGTATGGAAGGCTTTGTCGATAAAGACAATCCTAACCTTATCTATGGGATGATCCAATTTGGCGGAATGTACCGTACCGAAAATGCTGGAGCGACGTTACTCAATCTGCCCGAGCCTGGATCTGGATCTGGCGAGTGGGTGTCGCCTTTTGAACAGGATCCAAGTGTTCAAAATACGATTTATAGCGCCTTTGAACGCGTTTTTAAAAGCACCAACAAAGGAGGTAATTGGTTGCCCATTTCTCAGGACTTTGGTGCGGACCTCACACACCTGAAAATAGCCGCATCAGACAACCAAATTATGTATGCAGCGCGTGGTCCGCAATTTTACCGCACCATGGATGGAGGCACTACCGATTGGATATTGATGTCCCCTCCAGGGGGAACCATCAATTCTATTGCCATACACCCGTCGGACCCTATGCGTATTGCTGTAGCGGTTAACAGTTCGGCCAAAGTCCGCATTTCTAATGATGGAGGGGCGACCTGGAGCACACATCTTTTTAATTTACCCAATTTTAGTGCCTTGGCCCTTGTTTGGGACGATAATGGAGACAACGGGCTTTACTTGGGTATGGATTATGGTATCTATTATATCGATGACATGTTTAGCGAATGGCAGCCCTTCAACACCAATCTACCTAACGTCATTGTCAACGAGTTAGAAATAAATCAAGCCAATGGAAAAATATATGCCGGCACCTATGGCCGCGGGTTATGGGCTTCCACCAAATATGGTTATGTCGTTGGTATAGAAGACCAGCTCAGTAGCCAGTCGGTAAGGGTTTATCCTAATCCTGCCAAATCCGTTCTTCATATAGCATATAGTGGCCAGTTAAAAGTGAATCTGCAGGTCTTTGATCTTCAGGGTAAACTATTGATTTCCCAGCCGCAAATATGGCTCGATCAAAATCTAACGATACCTGTGGGCCAGCTGTCACCAGGGGTCTATTTTATGAGACTCACCAGTGCAAAGGGTGTCATGACACAGAAATTTATAAAAAAATAATTTTGTTGATTTAACCTATGGATTTTTCTTCAAAATTACTGGCACAAGCCGTAGATGAAATGTCACTTTTACCTGGGATTGGCAAGCGTACAGCACTTCGCCTTGTGCTGCATCTGCTCAAACAGCCCAAGCAACGGACTCAGGCTTTGAGCGCAGCGCTCTCACGTTTGCGCGAAGAAATTAGATTTTGTGAGCAGTGCCATAATGTTTCGGATCAACCTTTGTGCGCAATATGTGCCAATAGCCATCGGGATTCTGAGGTCATTTGTGTGGTCGAGGATATCCGCGATGTTATGGCCATCGAAAACACGAGTCAATTTCGCGGGGTTTATCATGTTTTGGGGGGGAAGATATCTCCTATGGATGGTATTGGTCCGCAAGATCTTACCATAGCATCGTTGGTCGAAAAAGTCAGCGATGGGCGTGTGCGCGAACTCATATTTGCCCTTAGCTCCACCATGGAAGGAGATACCACCAACTTTTATATTTATAAGCAAATTGATCCGGCTAAGGTCCTGATTACGACGATTGCCCGTGGTATTGCCGTAGGTGATGAGCTGGAATATGCCGATGAGGTGACTCTAGGGCGCAGTATTTTGCAACGTATTCCATTCGAATCTTCATTCAAACAATCTTAAAGGGTGCAGCTATCGGTCATCATTCTCAATTATAACGTAAAACACTTTTTAGTGCAATGCATTGCTTCTGTATTTGCGGCGACCAAAACCATCGATGCAGAAATTATCGTTGTAGATAATGCCTCGACCGATGGGAGTATGGATCTTATTCGCGATTTATTTCCGTCTATCAAGTGTATCCAAAATGACCAAAATATAGGTTTTAGTAAAGCTTATAATTTTGCGGTAGGGCATGCGCAAGGGGACTACCTGTGCATTCTCAATCCCGACACGCTAGTGGGAGAGCATATCTTTTCTGAGGTCTTGTCCTGTGCCGCAAGGACACATAACCTAGGCGCTATAGGGGTTCGCTATATCGATGGTGCGGGGATATTTTTGCCCGAATGTAAGCGGCAGGTTCCTTCTCCACTGGGCACTTTTAATAAGTTGATGGGGCGTTTAAATGCAACCCCAGGATATTATGATCATGCGCTGACTCCTGCTGCTCAAGGTCCAACAGATATATTGGCCGGTGCATTTATGGTGCTCAAAAAAGCAGCATATCTCGATGTTGGTGGTTTTGATGAGACGTATTTTATGTACGGTGAGGATATCGATCTGTCGTACAAATTGATCAAAAGAGGTTATGTAAATTATTACCTCGGCACCTCGGTGATCCTGCACTACAAAGGGGAGAGTACCGATATGAATGCCGCTTATCTAAAGCGATTTTATGGCGCGATGGTGCATTTTTATAAAACGCACCACAAGACCAACGTGTTTTCTATTTTGGGGGTTAAGATCTTTTCGCAGTTGATCATATACTGGCGTTCTTTAAAATTGACTGAGATATTGACGGATGATTTTATTTGGCAGGCCACTGTTTTGGTGACGACACAACATGATCTCGAGGGGCGGTTGAAGCGATGGTCTAAAGCACCTGTTAGGGTTATGGCTCCTGATTATTTTTCTGAAGAAGCTGTGTTAAAGAATACCATGGTTGTTTTTGATGCCGATAGTTGCGCTTATTGTGATATCATTCAATGGATGGCGCGCAGCGAAAATAGCGGACTCCGTTATAGGGTAGTGCACCCCGAAGTGGGTTGTCTGATCGGGAGCGACCAGAGTACCGCAAAGGGCGAAGTGGTTGCGCTGTGATTCAAGATTTCTCAATCAAAATTGGAATTTAAGCAAACGAATTATAAATTAATCCCATAAAACCTCGAATTTTAATTAATTTTGCAAAGGTTTTAACGAAAAAGGGACTACGTATTTATGGCCAGATTTGAACTGAAATTACCAAAAATGGGGGAAAGTGTTGCTGAGGCGACCTTAACCAATTGGCTCAAACAAGTAGGCGATACCATTGATATGGATGAGCCTGTTTTAGAGATTGCCACAGACAAGGTAGATAGTGAAGTCCCGAGTGAAGTTTCTGGCGTATTGGTGGAGCAACTATTTGCAGTAGATGCAGTGGTGAAAGTCGGCGAAGTCATCGCCATTATCGAGACAGAAGGCTCTGGTGCCAAGGCTCCTGAGGTAGCGTCCATAGCATTGCCAAGTCAAGAATCGGCAACGCTGGACTATGCGGCCAAAGTACAAGAAACCATTACCGCAGCAGAAGTGACCAAGACCAGCATTGCCATTGAAAGCAATACGGCACATTTTTACTCTCCACTTGTGAAAAACATGGCCAGAGCAGAAGCGGTGTCTCAGCAAGAATTGGATGCCATTGCGGGAAGTGGAAAAGACGGTCGTGTGACCAAAAACGATATGTTGGCCTATCTGAAGAACCGTTCTGCAGCGCCAACACCATCAGCACCAGTCGTCCCACCGCCTCCAAACCCTTCAGTAACCGCCATAAGACCACAAGCCCCATCAATGGCAAAAGCCGTTTCGGTTCAGGGTGGTGATGAAATTATAGAAATGACGCGTATGGGGAAACTCATCGCCAATCATATGTTAGCCAGTGTGGCTACTTCGGCTCACGTCCAAAGTTTTGTCGAATGTGATGTGACCAAAATATGGAAATGGCGTTCGCGCATCAATCCAAGTTATTTAGCAAGAGAGGGCGAAAAGCTCACATTTACGCCTATTTTTATGGAGGCTGTGGTGAAGGCATTGAAGGACTTCCCGATGATGAATATTTCTGTAGATGGGGACAAAATCATCAAGCACAAAGCCATCAATTTAGGTATGGCTGCGGCACTCGCTGATGGAAATCTTATTGTGCCTGTGGTCAAAAATGCAGACCAACTCAATTTGGTTGGGATGAGTAAGGCAGTAAATGACTTGGCGAATCGTGCACGTCTCAATCAATTAAAACCTGATGAAATTTCAGGAGGGACTTATACGGTAACCAACGTAGGTAACTTTGGTAGTATCATGGGGACCCCTATCATTAACCAACCTCAAGTAGGTATTCTGGCCCTTGGGGCCATTCGTAAAGTGCCTGCGGTTATTGAAACCTCCGAAGGTGACTTTATTGGCATTCGCTACAAAATGTTCTTGTCTCATAGTTATGACCACCGTGTGGTCAATGGTGCCTTGGGCGGTATGTTTGTCAAAAGAGTGGCCGATTATTTAGAGGGGTGGGACGAACAACGCGAGGTCTAAGACCTTATTACGGCATGGCTTTTAAGACTTGCTTGTATGTTATTATCGCTTTTGATTATCAAACTGTATTATGGATTTAAATTTAACCAAACCCATTTGTTTTTTTGACTTGGAAACAACCGGGGTCAATGTGGCCCAGGACCGAATTGTTGAAATTTCAATACTCAAGGTGTTTCCGGGGGGCAATAAAGAAAGCGTCACTTGGCGCGTAAACCCCGAAATGCCAATACCCGCGCAAACCACTGCTATTCATGGTATTACCGACGATATGGTGGCAAATGCGCCGACATTTAAGACCCTTGCACCCAAGGTCTATGCCATTATTAAAGACAGTGATTTAGCGGGGTTTAATAGCAATCGATTCGATATTCCGCTTTTGGCAGAGGAATTGCTCCGTGCTGATGTGGATTTTGATCTAAAAAAAATGCGGGCTGTAGATGTCCAAACGATCTTCCATAAGATGGAAAAGCGCACTTTGACCGCCGCCTATAAATTCTATTGTCAAAAAGATTTGACAGATGCGCATTCAGCCGAAGCGGATACCTTGGCGACTTATGAGGTGCTTTTGGCGCAACTCGATCGTTATCCAGAATTAGAAAATGATATGGAGTATTTGGCTCATTTTAGTGCTCACAAGCGTTTTGCTGATTTTGCAGGGTTTATTCATTTTGATGAATCCGGCCGCGAAATATTTGGCTTTGGCAAACATAAAGGGGTTTTGGTGGATACTGTTTTGGACCAAGAGCCTGGTTACTTTGGTTGGCTGCTAAACGCCGAATTTCCCTTATATACCAAAAAAGTCTTGACGCAAATCAAGCTTAGAAAACTTAATACCAAGGGAGCTTTATGAAAATCATCTGTGTAGGACGTAATTATGGGGCGCATATCAAGGAGTTAGACAATCAAAGGCCTTCCGAGCCTGTATTATTTTTAAAGCCGGATTCTGCGGTCATTTTAAAAAACAACCCCTTCATCATACCTACTTTTTCAAGTGACATTCATTATGAGGTAGAGGTTTTGGTCAAAATCAATAAAATTGGCAAACACATTGATCGCGCATTTGCCCATAACTATTATGATTCTATAGGGCTCGGCATTGATTTTACTGCTAGAGACTTACAGACAGAGCTTAAAAGTAAAGGTTTGCCTTGGGAGCGCGCTAAAGCCTTCGATGGGTCTGCTCTAATTGGCTCCTTTGTTTCGAAATCAAGTTTTGATGATATTCAAAATATAGCCTTTCGATTAGAACGCAATCAGGAGGTCGTGCAGTTAGGTAATACGCAGGATATGCTTTGGGAAATTGATGAATTGATCGAATATATTTCCAAATATTTTACTTTAAAGATTGGAGATGTTATATTTACAGGCACTCCTGCTGGTGTAGGTCGTGTCGCCCCAAATGATGTTTTGGTGGGTTATATTGAAGATTTGGAATCATTTTCCGTAAAAATTAAATAGATGAGTGCATTATATTCAACAGATAATTTGATAGAAGTCATGGGCGATGACCCTGAGTTTCTTGCCGTTGTGGCACAAACATTTTTGGAGGAAATCCCGCCAGATTTAGAGGGATTGATTGCAGCCGTAGCCCAGGACAACAAGAAAGTGGCCTATCAGTTTGCGCACAAAATGAAGCCGAACATCGAAATGTTTGGCATTGATTTGATGAAAAATATTTCTTCAGTCGAAACCTGGTCTCGTTCGTCTAAGGATCCAGAATCTATAGCCCCTTTGGTAGAAGAATTAGACCACACCCTTAGAGCTGTTTTCGAGGCTATAAAATCCGACTTTAACCTTTAAATGCGCGCAGAGATCATTACCATTGGTGATGAAATTCTCATTGGCCAAATCGTAGATACCAATTCGGCTTATATCAGTAAAGGACTCAATTCTATTGGGGTCAAAGTAGATCAAATTACCTCAATTCAAGATGACCGTCAACAGATTTTAGACACCTTTGACCAAGCGGCTAAACGGGTGGAATTGGTTATTGTCACCGGCGGTCTTGGACCGACCAAAGACGACATTACCAAGTCTTGTTTTTTATCTTTTTTTGAGGATGAATTGATTCTTCATGAACCGACCAGGGAACACGTTAAGATGCTGTTTGCGACCTATATCCAAAAATCACCTACCGATCAAAATTTGAATCAGGCCATGGTGCCTTCCAAGGCGGAAGTTTTGCACAACACACATGGCACAGCACCGGGTTTGTGGATGGTGCATGAGGGCACCGTTTTTGTTTCTTTGCCAGGAGTCCCTTTTGAGATGAAGCACCTCATGCAGAACGAAGTGTTGCCTCGTATCAGATTACATTTTGAGCGGCCTTTTATTTACCACCAAACCTTAATGACCTATGGCTTAGGCGAAAGTTCTATTGCGGATCGTATTGCGGAATGGGAGACCGCCTTGCCTGACTGGATCAAATTGGCGTATTTACCTTCTTTTGGCAAAGTCCGCTTGAGACTTTCTGCGACACACACTGACGAATTGGTCCTCAAAACGACCATTGATGGCCTTATGGTTGCGCTCAAGGAACAATTGGCCGATATTGCCGTAGGATTGGAAGGGCAAACGAGCATGGTCGCCCAAATAGGAGATTTGCTGAACCAAAAAGGACACACCTTGAGTGTGGTTGAAAGCTGCACTGGCGGTGCTATTGCCAAAGAAATCACCGCTCACGCGGGTGTTTCCTCATTTTATCGAGGCGGCTTGATCCCATACGCAACTGATTTGAAAGTGACCCTATTGGGTATAGATCCTGAACTCATTAAGCGGCACTCCAGCGTTAGTGTCGCAGTGGCCCAAGCGATGGCCCTAAGCGCCCAAAAACTATTTAACAGTGATTATGCCATAGCTACTACGGGTATTGCCGGACCATCCAAGGGAGATGGCGCTGGGGAGGTAGGGACCGTATGTATTGCTATTGCTGGTCCGAGTGGTTTATCTTTCGATCAGTTTTTGTTTGGAAGGGCTCGCGAACGGATCATTCAAAAAGCAGTGGACAAGGCCTTTGAAATGTTGTACAAAGAAATTTCGAAAATCTAATTTCCATTTGTTGTGCGAGCAGATTAATTTTATTAAATTTGCACCCTATTTAAAAATTATTAATCAAAATCAGGCTATGTCAAGAGTTTGTGAGCTTACAGGAAAAAAAGCAATGGTGGGGAACAATGTGTCTCACGCCATGAACAAGACGAAGCGTAAATTCCACGCGAATTTGTTTAAGAAGCGTTTTTTCATTCCTGAAGAGGATGCATGGATCACTTTAAGAGTGTCTACATCTGCAATTAAGAATATCAACAAAAAAGGAATTTCTGCAGTTATCAAAGAAGCCCGAGCAAAAGGCTTTTTAAACCGATAATTGCGTCACTTATAAAGGCGATTCAAAATGGCTAAAAAAGGAAATAGAGTTCAGGTCATCCTAGAATGTACAGAGCACAAAGAGAGTGGGAAACCCGGAACTTCGCGTTACGTGACCACCAAAAATAAAAAGAACACACCAGACCGCATGGAGTTGAAGAAATTCAATTCTATTTTAAAGCGTATGACGGTACATAAAGAAATTAAATAATATAGAGTCATGGCAAAGAAATCAGTCGCCTCCCTTCAAACAGGATCAAAACGTTTAACCAAAGCCATCAAAATGGTAAAGTCACCAAAATCTGGCGCTTACACTTTTGTTGAAAGCATTATGACGCCCGAGGCAGTCGACGGTTGGTTGAACAAGTAATTATTACTTAAAAAAATTAAAAAAAGCCACTTTATTTGAAGTGGCTTTTTTTTTGACCCCATCGGATTTGCAAAGCCCAATAAGAGGGCTTAATTTTGACTCGGTCAAATGGCGTGTCACAGAGCAGTCGCGACCGGAATTAAATAAGGACATGGGTATATTTAAAAATATATTTTCCAAGGAAAAAAAAGAGCACCTCGACAAGGGGCTAGCGGTTTCCAAACAAACATTTTTTGACAAACTGTCCAAGGCAGTTGTTGGAAAAAGTAAAGTGGATGATGCCGTCTTGGATGATCTCGAACAAGTCCTCATTTCTAGTGATGTGGGTGTCAATACCACGATTAAAATCATCGAACGTATTCAAGCCCGTGTGGCCCGTGATAAGTATTTAGGGGCTAACGAACTCCAAGTCTTATTGCGTGAAGAGATTGCCGGTTTACTGAGTGAAACGGCGCATGCCCCAACAGGTTTTGCGGCAATGGATACCACGGACAAACCATATGTGATTATGGTTGTTGGGGTCAATGGTGTGGGTAAGACCACGACCATAGGAAAGCTAACGGCCCAATTCAAAGCCCAAGGACTTAAGGTCGTTTTGGGCGCCGCTGATACCTTTAGAGCTGCGGCTATCGATCAATTACAAATTTGGGCCGACCGAAACGATGTGCCTTTGGTCAAACAAAAAATGGGCAGCGATCCGGCGAGTGTTGCTTATGAGACTTTAGAATACGCTATAAAACACCAGGCTGACGTGGTTCTCATTGATACCGCAGGTCGTCTTCATAACAAAGTTAACCTCATGAACGAGTTGACCAAGGTCAAACGCGTGATGGACAAAGTAGTGCCCAATGCACCACACGAGGTCATGCTCGTCTTAGACGGTTCAACCGGGCAGAATGCTTTTGAACAAGCCAAACAATTTACAGCGGCTACAGAGGTGACGACTCTGACCATAACCAAATTAGACGGCACAGCCAAAGGCGGTGTGGTCATTGGGATCAGTGATCAATTTCAAATACCGGTCAAATATATCGGTGTAGGTGAGGGGATCAATGACCTTCAAGTTTTTGATAAATTAGAATTTGTCGATTCCTTTTTTAATTAAGCTCACGAGCTATTCACTTAATCACGCCCAGAGGCGAAGCACCCTAATATGCGTACAAAGCAGTTAAATAAAAATAAGATCAACGTCATCACCTTGGGCTGTTCCAAAAACGTCTACGATAGTGAAGTGTTGATGGGGCAACTCAAAGCCAATAACCAAGAAGTGGTTCATGAACAAGAGGGTAATGTGGTCGTGATCAATACGTGCGGGTTTATAGACAATGCCAAGGAAGAAAGTGTCAATACCATCTTGGAGTACGTGCAAAAAAAACAGGCAGGTGAGATCGATAAAGTATTTGTGACGGGCTGCTTGTCAGAACGCTATAAGCCGGATCTACAGAAAGAAATTCCCGATGTTGATGCCTTTTTTGGCACCACAGAGCTCCCAAATCTCCTTAAAGCCCTAGGTGCTGACTATAAACAAGAATTGATTGGCGAGCGCCTGATCACTACGCCCAAAAACTATGCGTACCTCAAGATCGCAGAAGGTTGTGATCGACCATGCTCGTTTTGTGCAATACCACTGATGCGTGGAAAACACAAAAGCACGCCTATCGAACATTTAGTTATAGAAGCCAAGAAACTCGCTGCAAGCGGGGTCAAGGAGCTGATTTTGATTGCACAAGATTTGACCTATTATGGCTTAGACATCTATAAGAAAAGAGCACTGAGAGAACTCTTGGAGGCCCTGGTTGCTGTCGAAGGCGTCGAATGGATCAGATTGCACTATGCCTTTCCAACGGGATTCCCCATGGAAGTTTTAGACTTCATGCGGGATGAGCCAAAAATTTGTAATTATATTGATATTCCCTTACAACACATCTCGGACAATATTCTCAAGTCCATGCGTCGGGGTACCACACAGGCCAAAACCACGAAGCTCCTCCAGGACTTTCGGGCATATGTGCCCGATATGACGATTCGAACCACGCTAATTGTGGGCTATCCAGGCGAGACCGAAGAAGATTTCCAGACCTTATTGCAATGGGTCAAAGACATGCGCTTCGAACGCTTGGGCTGTTTTACCTATTCCCACGAAGAGAATACACATGCGTTTCATTTGGTCGATGATGTCCCTGAAGAGGTCAAAATGGATCGGGCCAATGCGATCATGGAAGTGCAGTCCCAAATTTCATGGGAGTTGAATCAGGCCAAAATTGGTAAAGTTTTCCGTGTGGTCATTGATCGTAAAGAAGGCAAGCACTATATTGGCCGCACTGAATACGACAGTCCAGATGTGGACAATGAAGTTTTAATTCCTGCGGATCAGGGTTACTTAAGAACTGGCGACTTTTACCAAGTCATGGTCAATGATGCCGCTGATTTTGATTTATACGCCGAGGTCCATCATGTTTAGAAAAAGGAGTCTTTTGTGGGGTGTAACCGTTTGCATGGCGCTTTGTCTTGTGGGTTGTCTCGACGGACAGAAGCAGGATCGGCAAGAACCCGAAATGAATCTTTTAAAGGGTCCATGGTCAGAGATGAGTCAGGCTGCAATGCCACGCTTGTTTAGCGATGGTTCCGTATTATACACTACCTGGGTGAGTGCTCAAGGGCCGGAGTCGACTTTGTTCTTAAGCCAATATCAACAGGGATCTTGGTCTGCTGCTGAAGCCATTCAAAGTGGGGATAACTGGTTTGTTAATTGGGCCGACTTTCCACAAGTAGCCGTCAATAACGGAGCGATATTTACTACTTACCTCGAGAAATCAGCGGGCACAACCTATGCCTATGATATCCGGTATAATGTCTTTAATTCCAAAACGCAATTGTGGGTTAAGGGTCTGAAACTGCATCGGGACACGACAAAAACGGAACATGGTTTTGTGAGTGTTCGTCCTTATGGTGATGGCTTTTTGGCTGCATGGCTTGACGGCCGCGAAACCACGGGCAATCACCAAGGAGCGATGACAATTAGAGCAGCAAAGATTGCCGAAGACGCTACCCTTGGGGAAGAAATGATTTTGGACGAGCGCGTATGCGATTGTTGCCAAACGGCCTTGGTGACTGGAGATAACCAAGAGGTTATGGTGGTTTATCGCGACCGTAGCCAAGAAGAAATTAGAGACATCTCTGTGGTGTCCATGACCGATCAAAAGGATTGGACTGTGCCCATTTCTGTAGGTGTAGATGGCTGGAAAATTGCCGGCTGTCCGGTCAATGGTCCAGCAATAGATAGCTATAAAGGCCACTCAGCGGTGGCTTGGTTCAGTGCTCCGAATGAAGAAGCTCAAGTTAAAGTCGCCTTCGCTCAAGGCTATCAGGGTCAGTTTGGTCCCGCAATCCGCATGGATTCGGGTAATGCCACGGGTCGTGTGAATGTGGTCATGCTCAACGAAACTGAGGCTGCAGTCTTATGGATGGAACCCCAAGGCGAAAAAGAACTTTTGAGGTTGCAGAAGGTATCTGACTCAGGCCAGAAGGGCAAAATGGTAACGATCGCCGAAACATCGGCTGATCGTGCAAGTGGTTTTCCTCAATTGGCCCGTGTCCACGATCGCTTGTTTGTAGCCTATACCCTGAATCAGGAAAACGCTTCTATGTTTTACATGACGTCGATTGACCTAGCAGAACTCTAGTATGAACTTTAGGGATGCATCGGTATTGATCATCGGGCATACTGTTCCTGAGCCTCAGACAACCGCTGCAGGCGTGAGGATGATGGCGCTTATTTCATTTTTTAAAAGCCGTCATGCGGTGATTCATTTCGCGACCGCTGCGGCCAATTCTGACTATGCCGTGGACCTTTCACAACAGGGGATCCATTGCCACCAATTGATCCTAAATGACGATCACGTCACTTCGCTTTTGGACCAGTGCCGTCCCAACATAGTGGTTTTCGACCGCTTCATGACCGAAGAGCAATATGGATGGCGCGTAAGAGCCCACAGTCCCAATACGGTAACTATTTTGGATACAGAGGACTTACATGGCCTGCGCAAAGCGCGTCAATTCGCTCATGAGCATACCCTGCCCTTGGATGTCTATAGTGATGTCACCAAACGCGAATTGGCCAGTATTTGGCGTTGTGATGTCTCTTTGATTATATCCAAATTTGAATACACCTGGCTTCAGGAAACTTTTGGGGTGCCCCAGACGCTGCTGTTCTATTGGCCGTTGGTCTTTGATATGGCCAATCAGGATGCTCACGATCAGGAGCAGACCCAAGATTTTATCTGTATCGGCAATTTGAATCACGCCCCAAATTTAGACGCTATGTCATGGCTTATTAGTGATATCTGGCCTAAAATTGAAGCTCATTTGCCTGGGGTGAAGTTACATATCTACGGGGCCTATGGCCGTGATATGCAGCAACGACAATGGCAAAAGACCAAAGGAGTTTTGGTCCATGGGTGGGCTCCGGATATTGTGCCAGCCATGATCCAAGCGCGCGTAAATTTGGCGCCATTGCGTTTTGGCGCGGGTCTTAAAGGAAAAATACTCCAGGCACTACAGCTCGGACTGCCCACAGTGACAACTCTTATCGGTGCTGAGGGTATCGCCCAAGAGGGTACAAAGGCCCTTTTGATTGCAGAAAATGAAATCGATTTGGTCCAAAAGGCCGTAGCACTTTATACCGATGCCCCAATGTGGAAAGCCCAACAAGATCAGGGTAAGTACTTGATCACTAACTCATTTTCTTCGGCATATTTTAACGCTGCTTTTGTGTTGTTTTTAGAGCCTATAATGCAAGATTTAAGCATCCATAGGCAACGCCATTTTATGGGGCAAGTTTTGCAGCACCAGAGCCTATACGCCAGCAAGTATCTCGGGCGTTGGCTCACCCTAAAAGCAGAATTTGGAGCATAAAAAAAGAACCCATTTTGGGTTCTTTTTTTATGCATATTCTAGCAGCTTAATCCAAAATAAAAACGTGGGCATTGACAAAGAAGAGGCTATTGACAAAAAATTGTTTGCCATGTTCCCAGAAGGAGCGGAACATGACGTCGTCTGACAAATAAACCATGCTGCCCTGACCCATAGGGAATTCCCCAAAAATTAAACTATCGGTCAAGCCATCTTTTGCTTCCGGGCCTGAAAAACCAGAAACCGATTGCGCCGGACCCTCAAAATAACCCACATTGTAGCCTTGGCTCAGGCGTTGATAAGCCTTGTTGCCTTGCTTTAAACTGTAATAAGTTTCGGGATAGCCGAAGGCCATAGGGTGTGAATTGTCCAGATGTACCTTATAGATACTACCGGTTATCATGTCCTTAACGCCATCGCGTTCTCTCTGGCTATAGGGAACCATGTTGGCAACGTTATCCTGATCTGCAGTATCTTTTTCGACGCTCTTGAGGCCAAATCCATCTTGGTCTGCAAACGCACTTAAGGCGCGGTCCAATGCAATTATTTTACCGCCTTCGCGCACCCATGTTTTGAGGGCACTCATGGTGTCGCCTTGGGTCAAATCACGATACCACCCACTGGGCATAACCAATACATCAAAATTGCGCAATTGATCTACGTTGAATGAACCGGTGTTTAAGGGGGTAAACGGGTACTTCAGTTCTTGCTCCATAAAGTACCAAAGGGTTCCATAACTGAGGGATGAAACCCCTTCGCCCTTGAGTATGGCGATGCGTTGTTTGTTGATGATCTTGATGTCTGTAGATCCAAAATCAATTCCGTTGTCGCTAAATCCACTCGAAACCGCAACGATTGACCGCTGATGTGTGTTGGCTAAGGTGGTTACCGTCTGGGTGAAGTTTTGGTTTGTGCGGTTGTCACTTTTGGTAATGACTAAGCTCCCCGGGTCATAGCTTTTACCTGCAAAACGTAGTGGTTTTTCAGAAAAACGCACCTTGATTTCGCCTTGAAGTAAAGCACTCAAGAAAGCACCATCCGCGAGGTCGTTCCAGGGCATGATGTAGCCTGCAATGGATGATGCCGCTACGGTTTGTTGTTCCTTAAAAGTCGCGGCACTACCGCCAAGGGCTACCGTTTTATCGGTCACCACACAGTCCAAGCCAAAGGCATATGGCAGACTCCATGCTGTAATGTCGTAAGTAAGGGGCTCTTCGAGTTCCGCGTCAGCTTCGAAAAGAACTTTAACCAATGTCCCTTTAGGCTGATTGGTTGATACGACCAGACCCCCATGAGTAGCCATAGAGCCATTAGATTGTGTTTGGTAGGACCATCCTTTAACCTCTTTGGTATTGGTGAATCCATAACGGATATCATGAAGGTCTAGCAATTGGGTAAGCGCCTTTATTTTGTCTTGGTTTCCTGTCAATACAAATGTTTGCTGTGGCAAATCTTTGCGGTCAAAGAAGTCACGGAATTCACTATTGAGTTTGCTAGCGTTTTGTGAAGAAATTTCTACAGTCGCTAATCCTGTTGTGGTGTGGTGTGCCACTCGGTCGACTAAAGTGAGTTCATAACCCTCGTCTGTTGTGATGCCAAGCCCACCTCTTCCGTTACCTGCTTGCTCATAAGTCATGCCGATAGCACCCGTAAAAGTGGGATAGGTGTCACCATAGCTGGGGTAGAGTAAATCAAAAAATTGACGGGTGAAATACAGCCAACCTTCTTGATCAAAATAACGAGCGTTGTTTTGACCAATCTGTGTTTGAAATGCTTTTTGCCATGGCGTGATCACTTCATGAAATGGCGCTGCTGCTGGAGCAAAATAATAAGGCTCATTGATGCCTTGTTCATGAAAATCGACATGTACATGAGGAAGCCACTGGTTGTATAAAGCGATGCGCTGTTGGCTCTCGACTTGTTTGGCCCAAGCCCAGTCGCGATTCAAATCAAATAGGTAGTGGTTCGGACGCCCACCAGGCCAAGGTTCGTTGTGCTCATCAGCCATTTGACTCGGGTTATAAGGGGTGGCACGGACTTGATTGTACCAATTAGCATAGCGATCTCGGCCATCTGGATTCACGCAAGGGTCCATGATGACTACCGTGTTTTGAAGCCAATCTTTATGGTTGGTGATGAGTTCATAAGCGGTTTGCATGGCGGCTTCCATACTCGAAGCCTCATTACCATGGACATTATAGCTGAGCCAAACCAGGGCGATGTCCAAATCGGCATAACCTTCTTTAAGGCCAGCTTGGGTTAGGTTTTGCATTTTTATAGTCTCTATGCGGGCGAGGTTTTCGGGTGTCGAAATAACAGCATAGGTGAGTGGTCGTCGTTCGTTGGTGGTGCCATATTGTTGGTAAGTGACCCATTCGGACTGCTCAGACAGATAGGTAAAATAGTTGACCATCGTGCCGTGGCGCGAAAATTCAGTACCTATGGTATAGCCCAAAAATTCACTTGGTGTGTTGACTTGACCCCACAAAGTGGCTTGGCAAAGGAGTAATCCAAAAATAAAAAGTCGATTCATATTGAGTGGTTTTTATTGAATGTTAAATATAGCAATAAGTCAAGTATTGGGAACAAACCAATAACTTTATTGCCAAGACAACGAATCTATGTATTTTTGTGCTGTCTCGAGGTATGAGTTATGGATCCACAAAAGATTTCTTACGCTAAAACCAATCAATTTTCGGATTTGATCTGTGACTTTCTGGCCCAAAAGGAAGCGCTGACTCCTTTTTATCATCGTTTTCCTTATTTGGATGAATTTAAAGGGCAGATACAGGACAAAGGCAAAAGCTTTTCCATGGAGCAGCGAGCGATACTGGTGCAGCAGCTTCAAAAGCAATATAGGGACCTTGCCATTAGTGCGCAAACCCAGTCAAATATCGACGCGCTGGCCCAAAAAACAACCTTTACAATCACCACAGGACACCAGCTCAATTTATTCACCGGGCCGTTGTACTTTTTGTATAAGATTATTGACGTCATTAATCTGGCCAAGCAACTGTCCGAGCGTTATCCGGAACACACTTTTGTGCCCGTTTATTGGATGGCGAGCGAAGACCATGATTTTGACGAGATCAATCATTTTCGCTTTTTTGAACAGACCTACGCTTGGGATGCACCCCATGGAGGCCCAGTAGGGCGTCTTCCGACCAATAATATTGCTCCATTGTTTGATCCGTTGTCGCATCAGTGGGCCGGACATCCCTATGGCGCCCAATTATTAGACTGGTTCAAAACTGCCTACCAAAAAGAAACGCTCTCAGAGGCCACAAGAACTCTGGCCAATGCTCTTTTTAAGGAAGATGGATTGGTCGTGCTCGATGGAGATGACGCGTTACTCAAAAAGGCCTTTGTGCCGATAGCAAAAGCAGAATTAACGCAACAGGCTTGTGCTAAAGCCATCAACAAAACCACGCAGTCATTGACCGACTTGGGTTATCACAAGCAGGTGCACCCGCGGGAGATTAATTTGTTTTACTGTCAGGGCCAAACGCGCGGCCGTATCATCGCTCAGGACAATGGCTTTGTCGTGGATGGGAGCAAGCAAGAGTTTGAGACCCAGGCCCTGTTGGACCATATTGATGCGCACCCTGAGTGTATTTCTCCAAACGCTTTACTGCGCCCTGTTTATCAAGAGTTGATTTTGCCCAACTTGGCCTATGTTGGTGGTGGGGGTGAATTGGCCTATTGGCTTCAGCTCCGCGGTTGTTTTGATCTTCTGGAGCTGGATTTTCCGATGCTGGTCCTGAGGACTTCCGTGTTGTTAGTGTCTGAAAAAGTGCATCATAAATTGGCTCATATGGACATCACCGTGGCCGAGCTATTTGCCAATGAGCAAGAACTCAGTAAAACTTTTATCCAAAAAACAACGGCAACACCTATAGATTTTTCACCACAACGTGCCGCCCTAAAGGGCCAATTTAAGGGGCTTTATGACTTGGCCAAAACAACCGACGCTTCTTTTATTGGGGCCGTCGCGGCTCAAGAAAAAAAACAGCTCAACGGTTTAGATTATCTCGAAAAACGATTGCTTAGGGCCCAAAAGCGCAAGCATAAAGCGCAACTGGAACGCTTGATGGTTTTGCGTCAAGAATTGTTTCCAGGCGGTAATTTGCAGGAGCGAACCCATAATATGGCTCAATGGTATTTCAGTTATGGTCCCGATATTGTAGGGCAACTTAAAATGCAGATCAAACCCTTAGATTTTGAATTCCATATTTTGACAATTTAATTAAGAAAAAAGGGCCATCCAATAAAACCAAAACTAAAAAAGAAGTTATTTTTGACCATGCAGAACAATGTCCTTATTCTTGATTTCGGGTCCCAATATACCCAGTTGATTGCCCGTCGTGTGCGTGAGCAAAATATTTATTGTGAGATCCATCCGTTCCATAATATTCCAGAAGATTTAAGTTCTTTTAAGGCGGTGATCCTTTCGGGTAGTCCTTTTTCGGTGCGTGCCGATGATGCGCCGCATCCAGATCTTTCTCAAATAAAAGGAAAGCTTCCCTTACTGGCCGTATGTTATGGGGCACAATACTTGGCTCATTTTAATGGGGGCTTGGTTAGCCCGAGTGCGCTAAGGGAGTATGGTCGTGCCAAATTATCCATCATAGCAAAGGATTCGGTTTTGTTTAAGGGGATTACTGATGGCTCACAGGTTTGGATGAGCCATAGCGATACCATTGCTGAATTACCCGCTGGTGGTGTGCGACTGGCCAGTACTGAAGATGTGGCCAATGCAGCCTATTGCATCGCGGGAGAAGATACTTATGCGATTCAATTTCATCCTGAAGTATATCACAGTACGGATGGCGCTCAATTACTCAAAAATTTTCTGATTGATATTGCCCAGATCAATCCAACCTGGACCCCTGCAGCCTTTGTCCAAACCGTAGTGCAAGATCTTAAAGACCAACTCGGCCAAGATCGTGTGGTTTTGGGCCTGAGTGGTGGCGTAGATTCTACGGTTGCGGCAGTGCTTTTGCACAAAGCCATTGGACCCAACCTCTACTGTATCTTTGTAAACAATGGCCTGCTGCGCAAAAATGAATTTTCGAGTGTCTTGGACCAATATAAGGACATGGGGCTTAATGTCAAGGGCGTTGATGCCTCGCCGCAATTCATGACGGCACTTAGCGGTTTATCTGATCCTGAAGCCAAGCGCAAAGCCATTGGTTCGGCCTTTATTGATGTTTTTGATCAAGAGGCTCATCTTGTGGAAGAGGTACATTGGTTAGCACAAGGAACAATTTATCCTGATGTGATTGAGAGTGTGTCGGTCAATGGTCCATCGGCAACCATCAAGTCGCATCATAATGTGGGTGGTTTGCCTGATTTCATGAAACTTAAAATTGTAGAGCCCTTACGGATGTTGTTTAAAGACGAGGTGAGACGCGTCGGAGCGCAACTCGGTATCGCTGCAGAACTCCTGGGCAGACATCCTTTCCCAGGGCCTGGTTTGGCGATCCGCATACTCGGTGACATTACTCCAGAAAAGGTGCAAATTCTCCAGGAAGTTGATGCCATTTTTATCGACGGCTTGCGGAAGTGGGATTTATACGACAAAGTTTGGCAGGCTGGCGCTATTTTATTGCCGGTGCAAAGTGTGGGTGTTATGGGTGACGAACGAACCTACGAAAAGGTAGTTGCGTTGCGCGCCGTAGAGAGTACAGATGGAATGACGGCTGATTGGGTCAATTTACCTTATGAATTTTTGCAAGAGACCTCGAACCTCATCATCAACCGTGTGAAGGGCGTCAATCGTGTGGTCTATGATATCAGTTCAAAGCCCCCGGCAACCATAGAGTGGGAGTAGCAGATTAGCTTTAGAAATTTTTATGAGAAAAATGCGTTGGATATATATGGTGTTAAGTTTAGGGCTTTTTTTAAGTCCTCTCACAAGCCATGCCCAAGGGTCTTATGAAATTTACCACGTTGCACCAGGGGTTACAATAGAGCAGGTCTTAAAAGAATCCGGCATGTCTTATGCCGAATTGATCGCGATCAATCCAGAGGCCCAAACCAATTTTTCAGATGGATTAGCCTTGGTAGTTGCCCTGCCAAAAGGGATTCCGCGTGTATTTCGAACGCACAAAGTAAAGAAGAGAGAAACCCTATTTGGTATCGCCAAAAAATATGGCATTTCTATTATTGACCTTAAAACGCACAACGAATTTTTGCTCATGCGCGGTATTGTCAAAGGGGATCAGTTGTCTGTTTTAGTGCCAAAGCCGCTGCCCTCTGAGCAAGAAATGCAAGCACTGCGCAGTAATTTTTCCAACCTTGTGGTCCAAAGTCATAGTGCCCGTCCAAAGGAAACCTTAACGGGAATTGCGCGGCTTTATGGATTGACGCTTGCCGAAATACGCATTTTAAATCCGGGGATTTCTGACACCCTTGCCATAGGACAATCATTACAGGTCAAAAAAGTTGCCGTGGCCACTAGTGCTGTTTTGGATCAGGATTATTTTTATTACCAAGTGCTTCCGCGAGAAGGATTTTTTCGTTTGAAGCAAAAGTTAGGGATCACCAAGGAACAGATTGTTGCCCTTAATCCCTATGCTCAAGAGGGGTTAAAATTGGGTATGATTTTGAAAATACCAAATGCATTTGTGCCCAATAATGCATTGGATCCCGATAGCGTCGATCTCAGAGATTTTGTTCGTGATTCGTCAGCGCACCGAATAAGTGTGCTGTTGCCCTTTCAGCTGACCGGATTTGTTCCGGATTCATTGCATCTCAATGAGCAACTACTGCAAGACAATAAAACGATCCGGGTTGCTTTGGATTTTTATAGTGGTGTGCTTATGGCAGCTGAAGAGGCCAAGGCCTACGGTATTTCTGTTGCGCTAGATGTCTATGACACCCAGGGGAAGCCCGAAGTTGTGCGTGAACTTTTGGCCACATCTGATCTAGGTCAAAGTGACGCTGTCATTGGTCCGCTTTTGAGCGCCAATGTGGTATTGGTCGCCAACGCGCTGGCAGGGTCTTCGGTGCCTGTTATTTCGCCGCTCAGCAATCGTTCTGTCCGTTCTTCCCAAAATGTTGTAGAAACCCTTCCAAAAGACGAGGTCTTGGAACGCCATATGATAGATTATCTGTTAGAACATCACCAGGGCAAGCAGATCCTCTATATTGGAGACGAAACAGCCTCGGCCAAAACACTTTTACTGCATCAATTACCCAATACCAAGGTGCTGCATCCCCAAGAGCAGGGATTTATTCGCCCCGAAGATATCTTAGAAAAACTCTCTGAAACCAAAGAAAATTGGGTCGTTTTGTCGTCAAAAAACCCTGTCATCCTCAGCAGTGTGATTGGGGTGCTCAATGGGATGACTTATTACCAGAATCAGTTGTCCGCAAAAGAAGACAAAAAACAAGAGGATGTTGAGGAGCCTGCCAAGCACTACTTGGTCCGCTTGTTTACTACAGATAAAAATGCCGCGTTCGATTTTGACGATATCACCAATCTGAATTTAGCAAACTTGAATTTTACGTTCCCCTCGGTGAGTAAGCCTTATGCCTTGAGTGATGAAGAAAATCCTTTTTTGACTGCCTACAAAGCAGCCTATGGCATATATCCGAACCGTTTTGCCGTAAGAGGTTATGACGTGACACTCGATGTGCTATTACGTCTGTCTCAAGCGTCTGGCGACTTATTTAAGGAACTACAGGCCGATTCAGAAACTGAGTATATCGAAAATAAATTCCGCTACCAGAAGAATAATCAAGGTAGTTTTGTGAATCAGGCGTTTTATTTGCTCCGCATAAACGCGGATCTAGAAATGGTCGTGGTCAATGGGCTAGATGTGGTGCTTGAGCGTCCCAAAAGATCAAAACAACCAAAAAAATGAGTACAGCAATAGTTACCTATATCGGTGGTTTACGAACCCAAAATAAGCATCTAAAATCCGGAGCGACCTACACCACGGACGCTCCCTTGGACAACCATGGTTTGGGTCAAGCATTTTCACCAACTGATACTATGGCCACAGCTTTGGCTAACTGCATGTTGACGACCATGGCGATCAAATGCGCGTCAAAGGGGATAGCCTTCGAAAACGCTTGGGCTGAGGTAACCAAAATCATGCAAGACACGCCCAGACGTATTGGCCAAATTATTGTGGTGCTTCATCTGTCTTCGGCCTATGATCAAAAGACAAGGGTTCTCCTGGAGCGCATCGCCCAACATTGCCCGGTTGGATTAAGCATTCATCCAGAGGTGCTCATCGAAACATCATTTGTCTACCAGGAGATCGCCAGCCATGATCTTCTCTAAAACGCACCTTGTCGTGTTGGCTAATTATAAAATGCCATTCGGGCGTTATAAAGGGCAGCGTCTTTTGTTTTTGCCCGAAGCATACTTTGTTTGGTTTGCACAAAAAGGTTGGCCACAAGGAACCCTCGGAAATTATATGAGGGAGATGTATGAGCTCAAATCTCAGGGTCTCGAGGATTTATTGCGCCCATTAGTAGAGCGATAAAACATCATTTAAAGCACTTATCCAATCGCAATTGAGCGGGCAACGTCACTTGAGATAAATAAAACGCCAATCTGTTTATTCTTTATAGAGAAATTCATTGGGAGCTAGGCAATTATCTTTTATCTTTGAATCCCGTATAGGTAATACCAATCAACACTTTATGAATACAACAAAGTACATCTTCGTTACGGGCGGGGTTTCATCTTCATTAGGAAAAGGCATCATCGCAGCGTCATTGGCTAAACTGCTCCAGGCTAGAGGTTTTGTTGTCACCATCCAAAAATTAGACCCCTATATTAATGTTGATCCCGGCACGCTAAATCCATACGAACACGGTGAATGCTATGTGACTGATGACGGTGCAGAAACTGATTTGGACTTAGGCCATTACGAACGATTTTTGAACCGACCGACCTCTCAAGCGAACAATGTCACAACCGGACGCATTTATCAAAGCGTTATTGACAAGGAGCGCCGGGGCGAGTTTTTAGGGAAAACGGTGCAAGTCGTGCCACACATTACCAATGAAATAAAAGAACGCATTCAGCATTTAGGCCGAACAGGCGCCTTTGATATCGTGATTACCGAAATCGGAGGAACCGTAGGCGACATTGAATCTCTACCCTACATTGAGGCTGTGCGACAGCTCAAATGGGAGTTGGGTTCTCACAATAGTTTATTTATTCACTTGACCTTGGTGCCTTATTTGGCCGCGGCAGGTGAACTCAAAACCAAACCCACACAGCATTCGGTAAAAACCCTCATGGAGAGTGGTATTCAGGCCGACATTTTGGTTTGTCGCACCGAACATGAACTGAGCGAAGACCTGCGGGTGAAGCTAGCCTTGTTCTGTAACGTGCAAAAGGAAGCGGTGATGCAATCTATTGACGCGGCCACCATCTATGATGTGCCGAACCTCATGCTCGAAGAAGGACTCGACCGAATTACACTCAAAAAATTAAGATTAGAAGCCAAACAAGAGCTGAATCTCATTCAGTGGAATGAGTTTTTATCACGCCATAAAAATCCGAAAGCTCATGTAAAAATTGGCTTAATCGGGAAGTATGTTGAGCTTCAGGATAGTTATAAATCTATCGTGGAGTCTTTCATACATGCTGGTGCGGTCAACGAAGTCAAAGTTGAGGTTGTTTCGATACATTCTGAGCACTTGACGCCTGCTAATGTAGGAACTTCACTTAAAGGCCTAGATGGTATCCTTGTGGCTCCTGGATTTGGCGAGCGCGGGATCGAGGGTAAAATTGCCGCGGTGCATTATGCCCGGACTCAGAAGCTGCCTTTTCTCGGAATCTGCTTAGGCATGCAAATGGCTGTTATTGAATACGCCCGACACGAATTAGGACTCAGCGGTGCCAACAGTACCGAAATGGACCCAGGGACTTCTGATCCGGTCATTGACCTGATGGAGGAGCAAAAAAATATTACCAACAAAGGGGGTACCATGCGTCTTGGCGCCTGGACTTGTGATTTGGTGCCCGATAGTATCGTCGGATCTGTTTATGGCCGCACGCCGATAATGGAACGCCACCGCCACCGCTATGAATTCAATAATAATTACCGGGAGGCTCTAGAAAAAGCAGGATTACGCGTTACCGGAGTCAACCCAGAAACGAACTTAGTGGAGATTATAGAATTGCCCGAACATCCTTGGTTTGTTGGGGTGCAATACCACCCAGAATACAAGAGTACTGTAGCCCAACCCCATCCACTATTTGTTGGTTTTGTTGAAGCTGCTCACAAACACGCGATTAAAAACAATTGATGTAATCCCTAACGGGCATTGCAAATTAGATACTTATGGAAGAAAATAAATTTGATTTGAATTCCTTTATTGGATTCGTTTTGATTGGAGCCATTTTGCTCTATATGCTTTACCAGAATCAACCCGATGTGGTCGTCGAAGGACCAGCAGAAACTGAAGCAGCAGCCCAGATTGATGCCCAGGAGAATAACTTGGTGACCAATAACGAACCCATACCTACCAGCGCACAAGAGACAGGTGCTTCATGGGCTGAGTCCCATCAAGAATTACAAAACCGTTTGGGGTCTTTTGCCTATAGTGCCACTTTGCCTTCGGCCAAAGAAGCGACTACGGTGTTGGAAAACAACCTCCTTGCCTTGACCATAAGTAACAAAGGGGGCTACATCATTTCGGCCGAACTCAAGACGCAGACACAATACCAAGGTGAGACCGTTTATCTCATTAAAGATGGCAATAGCGCTTTGAGCCTTAACTTTGCTGCGCAGAACAGACTCTTGTCTACCCAGGATCTTTATTTTGAGCCAACCTTGATCAACAACTCAGAGGGCAATATGCTTTCAATGAAATTAAAGACCTCTGATACAGATTTTATTGAATTTCAGTATCGCCTTCCCGCGGATTCTTATATGCTGGACTTTGCTGTCCGGACCAATGGTCTGGAAGCGGTAATCGATTTCGATAAAGAAATAATCTTAGATTGGTCCTTAACGGGATACAGACAAGCCAAAAGCATCAGCTATGAAAATCGCTATACACGTCTGACATATGAGTTCGATAATGGTAATGAGCATGATAAGCTAGGGCCTGTGGGTGACGATGATGCTGTAGAAGAAAATGTAGGTTGGTTCAATTTTCGCCAACACTTTTTCAGCAGCATGCTTTTGACCGACACGCCTTTTAAAGAAGTGCGTTTTATGTCACAGGATTTGGTTAAAGACGAGACAATCGATACGGTGTACACGAAAAAATATGGGGCGAAAATGCTTTTGGAACCCAAAATGGCGGGACTCAATTACGACATGAACCTTTATTTTGGACCGACCGATTACGCAATATTTAAGAAGTACGACCGCCAGCTCGATGAGGCCATGCCTCTGGGTTGGGGGATATTTGGTATGATCAATAAGTATGTGATCATACCTGTATTTGGCATATTGAGCCAATGGTTTCCCGCGGGGATTGCCATTATCTTATTGACCATTTTCTTCAAGCTGCTCTTAAGTCCCGTGCAGTACAAGCAGTACGTATCTCAAGCCAAACTCAAGGTGCTCAAGCCAGAGATGGACGAGATCAAAAAGAAATTTGAAGGGAATCAAATGAAGATCCAGCAAGAGACCATGAAGCTGCAAAATGTAGCTGGGGCCTCACCCCTGAAGGGGTGCTTGCCAGCCTTGCTGCAGATTCCTGTGTTCTATGCCCTGTTCACCTTTTTCCCGACCGCCTTTGGTCTTCGTCAGAAATCGTTCTTATGGGCCGATGACTTATCGAGCTATGATGTGGTTATGGAGCTCCCGATCAACGTACCGTTTTATGGGGACCACGTGAGTTTATTTCCGATACTGGCGTCGATTGCCATCTTTGTTTATATGATGATGAGTACCGGACAACAAATGCAACAGCAGCAGCAGCCGGGTATGCCAAACATGAAGTTTCTTATGTACTTGTCCCCGCTGTTCATGTTGGTGTTCTTTAATAACTACGCCAGTGGACTTTCTCTGTATTACTTCACTTCGAATTTGATCACCATTGGGATCATGCTCGTGATCAAAAAATTCATCATTGACGAGGACAAAATTCACGCTCAAATTCAAGTCACCAAAAAGAAACCTAAGAAACAGAACCGTTTCCAAAAGAAAATGTCCGAAATGATGGAGCAGGCGGAGGCTCAGAAAAACGCGCAAAAGAAATAATCATATCGCACTAGGGTCACCTGGTGCATTAACTGCATCACGATGAACAATTGTTTGACCTCCCTATTATTGTTGTTGGGGTTTTGTGCGCCACTTTTGGGGCAAACAGAGGTCAATGGTTATGATGGACAAGGAATGCGCCACGGGCTTTGGCAAAAACATTACGACCAGTCTACCCAACTGCGCTACCAAGGTCAATTTGAACACGGCAAAGAAGTTGGTACCTTTAAATTTTATTGCAGTGATTGCGGAGACCAGCCAACGGCCATTCGCGAATTTAATGCTCAGGAAACCGGGGCAGTAGTAAGCTATTACACCAAAAAGGGGCATCTCGTTTCTACAGGACATTTAATCGACCAAAAGCGCGATGGTATTTGGGAAACTTACCATAAAGACAGTAAAGTCCCTATGAGTCGAGAGTCCTATCAGCTGGGCGCGTTAAATGGCACCAAAGAGACTTTTTATCCTAACGGAAAACTGGCCGAATCAGTAACCTACAACAATGATGTCATTCAGGGGACACAATTATTTTATGGTCATAATGGGCAATTGATTAAATCCTACCGCTATGAAGATGGGCAATTACATGGCCCAGCCTTTTTCTATGATGCTCAGGGACAAATGACTGCTGAGGGTCAATACAAAAGAGATAAAAAACACGGATTATGGCGCTATTACGACCAAGGCGTCCTGACCAAAGAAGAGACCTTTCCAAAGCAATGAAGACCAAATTGACACCAGATCAAACCAATAAGCCGCGTGTGGTCGTGGGGCTTAGTGGTGGGGTGGATTCCAGTGTAGCGGCCTATTTACTCCAAGAGCAGGGTTATGAGGTCATCGGTCTTTTTATGAAAAACTGGCACGATGACTCGGTAACGATTTCCCAAGAATGCCCGTGGCTAGAAGATAGCAATGATGCCATGCTTGTGGCGCAGACCTTAGGCATTCCATTTCAGACGGTCGATTTGAGCGCCGAATATAAGGAGCGTATTGTCGATTATATGTTTCGGGAATACCAAAATGGCCGTACGCCAAATCCCGATGTGTTGTGCAATCGCGAAATTAAATTTGATGTGTTTTTGAACGTTGCCCTTGAATTGGGCGCGGACTTTGTGGCCACTGGTCATTATTGCCGCAAAGATCAAACTCAAAATCAAGACCAGACCATCTATCATTTAAAATCTGGCTGGGACAGAAACAAAGACCAGTCTTATTTTTTGTGTCAACTCTCGCAAGAGCAATTGTCCAAAACCCTCTTTCCGATTGGTGAATTACAAAAAGATGAGGTACGCAAGATTGCTGCAGCACAAGGATTGATTACTGCAGAAAAGCGCGATTCACAGGGGCTTTGTTTTATAGGTAAAGTGCGTTTGCCAGAGTTTCTACAGCAGCAGCTCAAGCCGAAAAATGGAGCTATTGTCGAGATTCCAAGTGATTTCAGCGCATATTTAAATAAGGTTTCAGAGGGGCTTACACCCATACAAAAAAGAACGCTAATTTCAGAAAAATACAGCTATACGCCGGATGATGGTCGTGTGGTTGGCACCCATCAGGGGGCACATTATTATACTGTGGGCCAGCGCAAAGGTTTGGCTGTTGGCGGTATGAAAGAGCCCTTATTTGTCATCTCCACTGATGTGGAAACCAACACGATTTATGTAGGCCAAGGCAAAAACCACCGTGGTTTGTACCGCAGAGGACTTTGGGTCAACGACGATGAATTGCACTGGGTACGTGAGGATCTTCGTTTGTTGCCTGGTCAATCTCTGCCTGTAATGGCGCGTATACGATACCGTCAACCCTTGGAAAAGGCTACGATCTATAAAGAAAGCTCCGGTCTTTATGTTATATTTGATCAGGATCAATCTGCCATTGCCGAGGGACAATTTGTGGCATGGTATGCCAAAGATGAATTGTTGGGTAGTGGCGTAATCGCATAACTTATGAAAAAATTATTTTTTGGGGCCCTCTTGTTCTTTGGTGGCTTTTGTCAGGCACAAATTCAGGATGCCTGGGTCTTTTTCGCCGACAAAGAAAATGTACAAGTCTCCATCGAGAATCCGCTGACCATTTTGACCCAAGAAGCCTTGGACCGCAAAGCATTGCACGAGGTTGTCATCGATGAGCGGGATGTGCCGGTAAATGAAACCTATATCACTACCGTCAAAGACACTCCAGGAATTACCGTTTGGGCTAAGTCCAAATGGATGAACTGTATTTATGTACAGGGGACTATGGCCGATATTGAAGCCCTCAACGACTTGTCTTTTGTGGTGGGTTTAGAATATGCGGACAAGGACTTAAATTGGCCCAATCCCGTTCCGGTTAGTGACAAATTTGCTATTGAACAACAGCAAGAACGCATTGAGTATGATTATGGTGCGGCCGCCAATCAGATCGAAATGATCTCTGGTGATTTCATCCATCGACAGGATTTTACTGGAGAAGGCATGATTGTGGCCGTTATGGATAGTGGATTTCCTAATTTTGAAAACAACCCAGGGTACGCCCATGTGATGGCCAATAACCGACTACTGGGGACTTACGATTTTTATGCACGCACCACAGATGTGACGGGGACTGGAACCCATGGCTCGAGTACCACAAGTGATATTGGGGGTTATGTAGAGAATCAATTTGTCGGAACCGCGCCGAATGCTTCATTTTATTTGTTCCGCACCGAATATGGCCCTTCTGAAAACCCACGCGAAGAAGCCTGGTGGGTCGAAGCTTTAGAACGCGCCGATAGCTTAGGCGTTGATGTGGTCAACACCTCGTTAGGCTATCAGGCCTACGACAATGCCAATTACGACCATAGCTATGAGGATTTAGATGGGCAAACAACCTTTGCTGCTCGAGGCGCCAATTTGGCCTACGAAAAAGGCATGATTTTGGTCACCTCTGCTGGAAACCAGGGCAATTCTTTTGGCACTGTAGCGACACCGGCCGATGCCATTGGTCTTTTGGCCGTTGGTGCAGTCAATGCCGGCGGTAATTATGCATCCTTTAGTTCACGAGGCCCAACCGTCGATGGCCGCGTGAAGCCCGATGTGATGGCCCAAGGTCAGAGTGCGGCTGTATTGACTACCACCGGTGCTGTGGACTTTAGCAGTGGGACGTCGTTTAGCTCACCGATTTTGGCCGGTGCAGTAGCGTGTTTGTGGCAAGCCCGACCCGAGACCAAGAATTTCGAACTGATGCAAATCATCCGAGAATCAGCTCATTTATACCAAAACCCAACACCGCAAATGGGCTATGGAATTCCCAATTTTGAAATAGCCTATAACGTGCTTTTAGGTTTGGGCATCGAAGATTTGGCCCAACAATCCTTAATTGCCATTGCGCCAAACCCGGTAAAGACGTATTTTGAAGTGAGCCTACCGGCATCGGTTGAGCAGGCTGAGGTATTGATTTACAATACCATCGGTCAATTGATTTATCGCACACAGGTCTCACACAGTCAAGAACAAGTTTCTATGGAAGGCTGGTCTAAAGGACTCTATATCGTATCGGTAAAAGCCTCTGGAGCCGAGAATAACTTCAAAATTCAAAAGCAGTAAAACCATGAACCGCATTTGTGCCTTATTCCAGATCAAATACCCCATTGTTCAAGGGGGTATGGTGTGGAATAGTGGTTGGCGATTGGCCAGTGCCGTCAGTAATGCCGGTGGCCTTGGCCTGATTGGAGCCGGATCGATGTATCCAGAGGTTTTACGCACCCATATCGCGAGATGCCAAAAGGCCACAGAAAGGCCATTTGGGGTCAATGTACCGCTGCTTTACCCCAACATTGAAGAAATCATGGACATCATCATCGAGATGAAGGTCAAAATTGTTTTTACCTCCGCAGGGAATCCGCGTTTGTATACCCAGCGACTTAAAGAGGCGGGCATCACCGTAGTGCACGTGGTAAGCAGTGTCGCCTTTGCCCTCAAAGCAGAGCAAGCCGGTGTTGATGCCGTAGTAGCCGAAGGATTCGAAGCGGGCGGTCACAATGGTCGTGAAGAAACCACCACGCTCACCTTGATACCGATGGTGCAACAAGCGATCAAATGCCCTTTGATTGCCGCAGGAGGTATTGCCACAGGAAGAGGCATGCTCGCCACTATGGTATTGGGCGCCGATGGCGTACAACTAGGGAGTCGTTTTGTGGCCTCAGTAGAGAGCAGTGCCCATCAATTATTTAAAGAAAAAGTCTTGTCTGTAAAAGAAGGAGACACCACCCTTACCCTTAAGGAGTTGGCGCCTGTACGCTTGATCAAAAATAAATTTTACCAGGATCTTCAGGAACTTTATCAGCAAAATCCAACCAAGGAAGAACTCCAGAAACTACTGGGGCGCGCCCGCGCCAAACGCGGCATGTTCGAAGGGGATCTGGTCGATGGCGAACTCGAGATTGGCCAAATTGCGGGCCTGATTTCCGAAGTCAAACCCGCGGCAGAAATTGTATCTGATCTCGTGCGTGAGTATAACCATGCCATGGGCCATTTGCCCGAAGGCCTTTAAGATCCATTTCAAAAAAAATAGCTAGGATCCCGCCAGACTTATAGCTGCCTTTTTGCCTTCTGCTGTGCAAAGAGCCAGGGAAAAAGTGCAGGTTCTGCAAAGGCATTGGTCCAACTGTCATGACCTACTTCGGGATATGAGGTATAGGCGACAATGGCTTTTTTCCTTTTTAAAACCTTATATAGTTTTTCGGAATATTGTGGCAAAACGACTTGGTCTGCCGTGCCGTGAAACAACCATAGCGGGGTATGCTTGATAGATTTTGCGCTTTTGGGATGTGCGCCGCCGCATATGGCGAAGGCCCCAGCAAAGTAATTGGGATGACGCCGCAGCATGGCCAGTGTTCCCATGCCTCCCATGGACAATCCGCCAATATAGATCCGATTGGGATCTACACGGTGGTGCTTCACGAAATCTTCAATCATGGCGTAAACCAGGTCTAATTGATTGTTGGGCGAAATGCTTTTGGGGTAGCGGTAATGGCGCTTGTCGCCTTTAATATAAGAAGTGCCATTGTGCCAACTTTTGTTGGGCGGGCATTGAGGGAGCAGCACAAAAGCATTTTCCTGATCAGTGAGCTGTGCCATGCGCTCACCACCATGGATCAATTGGGCTTTGTTGTCGGTGCCTCGTTCGCCAGAACCATGCAGAAAAATGAGTAATGGATGCAGTTCTTGTTGGTCTGCCTCTGTGGGACTTGCCAATCGGTAGGCCAAGGTGTCTTGATCGCGAATGAATTGTTCTGGGCTATAATCCTGGGTGTTTTGGCCTAGCGCAGGGGAGGATGCCCATAAGGCCCATAGGCTCAAGGCCAAACACATTTTAGAACGGATCAATGTCAAACTTTGTCTTTTGGCGTGAGACAGACCTTGCAGAACCAAGTTTTCTTGTGGCTTCATATGTGGGCTTGTTTTAAAGCGCTAAAAAGATAAGGAAATTTTGCTTGTTTGATGGGTGAAAAGTCTTCGGGATGTGGGGCAATTGACCACGACATTTATTACTTTTGTCCTGTCTTAAAAACGAGGCCTCATGAATTTACACGAATATCAAGGAAAGCAGATTTTAAATAGTTTTGGTGTGGACATCCAACGAGGAATAGTCGCAGAAACTCCAGAAGAGGCTGTAGCAGCAGCCAAAAAATTGACTGAAGACACAGGAACTTCTTGGCATGTGATCAAGGCCCAAGTCCATGCAGGTGGACGCGGTAAAGGTGGCGGTGTGAAACTCGCCAAATCTTTGGAAGAGGTCAAAACCATTGCGGGGCAAATCATTGGAATGCAATTAGTGACCCCACAAACTTCTGCCGAAGGAAAGAAAGTACACCAAGTTTTGGTCGCCGAAGATGTTTATTATCCAGGAGCGAGCGAACCAGAAGAATTTTATATCAGTGTTTTATTGAACCGTGCTAGCGGGAAGAACATGATCATGTATTCTACTGAAGGCGGTATGGATATCGAAACGGTAGCCGAAGAAACGCCAGATCTTATTTTTACAGAAGAAATAGACCCGGCTTTAGGCATACAAGGTTTCCAAGCCCGAAAAATCGCCTTTAACTTAGGTTTAAGCGGCAAAGCCTTCAAAGAAATGACCCGTTTTGTGACGGCACTTTACAATGCTTATACCGGTATTGACGCCTCATTATTTGAAATCAATCCTGTCCTGAAAACCAGTGATGACCGTGTGATCGCTGTTGACGCCAAAGTGACCTTAGATGAAAATGCGCTATTCCGTCATAAGGATTATGAAGCACTGCGTGACTTGCGTGAAGAAAACCCTATAGAGGTCGAAGCCAAAGCGGTCGGGCTCAATTATGTCGATTTGGAAGGTAACGTGGGCTGTATGGTCAACGGTGCTGGTTTGGCAATGGCCACGATGGATTTGATCAAACAAGCAGGAGGTGAGCCAGCGAACTTTTTGGATGTAGGGGGTACGGCAGACGCAGAGCGTGTCGAAATCGCCTTCAATTTGATTCTAAAAGATCCGAACGTGAAAGCGATTTTGATCAATATATTTGGTGGTATTGTCCGATGTGACCGTGTCGCGCAAGGTATTGTAGATGCCTACAAAAACATGGGAACCATCAACGTGCCGATCATTGTGCGTCTTCAAGGGACCAATGCAGACATCGCCAAGAAACTCATTGACGAAAGTGGCTTAGATGTCCAATCGGCCATCGAATTCCAAGAAGCTGCCGACAAAGTACAGGCGGTATTGGCATAATTTGGCCATATTACAAGCTATTCTTGTAACGCTATCGAATAAAAAAAGCCCACCGTTTGGTGGGCTTTTTGTTTTTAACATAGTTTTATGTTTTCACGTTTCGCTATGGCATGATATTTTCAATGAACCGTATATAATGATGCATGATTGGTTTCATTGTAGTTAGTTAAATTGGTTAGTTAGTAGAGTCAACCGCACAGGGCAACCTGATGCGGTTTTCTTGTGGCCCTAATCGGCGTCGTGGTCCGCAAATGGACTGTTGTCCGAGTCGGCAATGGTCGCTTTTAGATCGTTGACCTCCTTTTGGGTCAAGTCCCGCCACTGTCCTAGTGGCAGATCGCCCAGGTGCAGATGCATCAGGCGCACGCGATTAAGGCGCACCACATCATATTCTAAATACTCACACATCCTGCGAATTTGGCGATTGAGCCCTTGTACCAAAATGATTTTGAACGACATACGGCTGATGCGCTCGACGCGGCAGGGCTTGGTCACCGTATCGAGTATCGGGATTCCTGTACGCATGCGCTTGAGAAAGTTCTCCGAGATGGGCCGGTCGACATAAACAATATATTCCTTTTCATGGAGGTTTCCGGCACGTAATATTTTGTTGACAATATCACCATTATTGGTCATGAGCAGTAGCCCCTCACTAGGCTTGTCTAGTCGTCCCACATGAAAAATACGCTGGGGGTGTTTGATGAAATCAACCACATTGCCTTCTATGCTGAGGTCTGTCGTACAGGTAATACCGACAGGTTTGTTGAGCATGATATATACATCCTCAGAAGGGGCCGATAGTAGTGCGCCATTAATTTTAATCACATCGCCAGGCATCACGCGATCACCGAGTTGCGCGACCTGATCATTGATGGTCACCACGCCCTGGGTGATCAGCTGATCGGCTTGACGTCTCGAGCAATAACCATTGTCGCTGATGGCCTTATTTAGTCGCGTTGAATCGGGATGGTGACTCATAATTGTTCGAGTTGTTTTTGGTAATGGTTGAGTTGGTCACGCCACTGGGCTGCAGAAACGAAGTCGAGCTGCTTGGCTGACGATTCCATTTGTTGGCGGGTTTCGCGGATCTTTTTTTCTAATTCGGGCTTGGACCAATAGATTGTTTTTTTTTCTTCGGCCAAGGCCTTGATTTTGGCTTCGGCCGGACTTATTTTGGCTTTGGTCAGGGCATTGACCAACGATTTGACAATGGGCTGTGGTGTTTGGCCATGATCCTCATTGTATTTGATTTGTTTTTTGCGGCGGTATTCAGTCGCCTCAATGGTGGCCTGAATGCTCTTGGTCATTTTATCGGCATACATAATGGCTTTTCCATTAAGGTGCCGAGCGGCACGTCCCACCGTTTGGGTCAGCGAGCGCGCACTGCGCAGAAATCCTTCTTTGTCTGCGTCGAGTATCGCTACGAGTGAGACCTCAGGGAGATCCAATCCTTCACGCAGCAGGTTAACACCAATGAGCACATCAAAGATACCCAGGCGCAGGTCTTGCATGATTTCGACCCGTTCTAGTGTATCGACGTCACTATGAATATAGCGGCAGCGCACCCCTACACGGGTCATGTACTTGGTGAGTTCTTCGGCCATACGCTTGGTGAGTGTGGTGACCAAAACCCGCTCGTCTTTTTCGACCCGCAGTTGAATTTCTTCGAGCAGATCATCAATTTGATTTTTGCTCGGTCTGATTTCAATGGGCGGATCCAGCAAGCCAGTAGGTCGGATGACTTGTTCCACATAGACCCCGTCACAGCGCGCGAGCTCATAATCTGCTGGTGTGGCGCTCACATAAATTACCTGATTTTGAAGGGATTCAAATTCTTCAAATTTTAAAGGGCGATTGTCCATGGCTGCCGGTAAGCGGAAGCCATAGTCAACCAGGTTTTCTTTGCGGCTGCGGTCGCCACCGTACATGGCGCTCACCTGGGAGACACTCACATGACTTTCGTCTACAATCATCAGGTAGTCATCTGGAAAATAATCCAAAAGACAAAAGGGGCGCGTGCCTGGGAGTCGTTGGTCCAGATAACGCGAATAGTTTTCGATCCCACTGCAATAGCCTAATTCTCGAATCATTTCCAGATCAAAATTGGTGCGTTCCTCTAGGCGTTTGGCCTCAAGGTGCTTGCCGATCTCTCTAAAATATTCCAGTTGTTTGACCAGGTCGTCTTGAATGGATTTTATAGCGTTTTGCAGCACATCCTGCGAGGTCACAAACATATTGGCTGGATAAATATTGAGTCGATCGTAAGATTCAATGACCCGCAAGCTTTCGGGGTCAAAGGCTTCTATTTCCTCGATTTCATCCCCAAAAAAGTGAATACGGAACGCATGGTCGGCATAACCCGGAAACACATCAATGGTATCTCCTTTGATGCGAAAGCGCCCATTATGGAATTCCGCCTCCGTGCGGGCATACAAGCCTTGCACAAGTTGATGGAGTAATTTGGTGCGCGAGAGAATTTGTCCCTTTTCGAGTTGAATCACATTCTTTTTGAATTCAACAGGATTGCCAATACCGTAAAGGCAGGATACAGAAGCCACCACAATTACGTCGCGGCGTCCGGACAAAAGTGAAGAGGTGGTGCTCAGCCTTAGTTTTTCAATTTCTTCGTTGATCGAAAGGTCCTTTTCGATGTAGACACCACTACTGGGGATGTAGGCTTCGGGTTGGTAATAATCGTAGTACGAGACGAAATATTCTACGGCATTGTTTGGAAAAAAAAGCTTGAACTCACTGTATAATTGTGCGGCCAAGGTTTTGTTATGGGCCAGAACTAAGGTGGGTTTCTGTACTTGGGTGATCACATTGGCCACCGTGAAGGTTTTTCCACTTCCCGTCACCCCCAGCAAAGTCTGTTGCCTTACATTTTGTTGCAAACCCTCGACCAATTGCCGAATCGCTTCTGGCTGGTCGCCCGTAGGCGCGAAATCACTAACAAGTTCAAAGGTCATATGAGGTGAATGAATGCGGCTAAATTACGAAATTGATTTGGCACAGCCCACCTTTAAACAGCAAGGTGAATGGCTCAATAATAGCAGATCAAAACAGTTAAAAACTGATATCGATATAAAATTCAAAGCGCACGGCTGTTGGGCTAGGCCCTTGCGCATAAGGTTTAGATTTGGTGTCGATGATCACAAGTTCCTGACCAATATAATTGGGTTCGGGCTGATAGATGTAATGGATGTGCTGGGTAATGGAATCTACACGCAGCATACTGATCAGACCTTGGTAGGGTGGGCTGACAATGAGGGTTTGTGATTCGGTTGCAAAATGACCCAAGTCATAATTCAAGGTATCTTGATGGCGCATCGAAATATGGGGCCTAAAGACCACGGTTGTGCCCTGATCGTCATTTTGACGGACACAGGACCCCAATAAAAGAATAATCAAAAACCCAAGCGCGAAGTGCGATAGGCGATGATGTTGGGATATTTTATTTTGAGCGATCATTTGAGGGCTTGTTTTGGTCTATTGCCATTCAGAATCATAGGATAACCCATCGAGATCATCGTCGTCCAAACCAAATTCGTCAAAGCCATCATCGTCTTCTTCACTATCTTCTGCCAGACCTATAAACTCTGTGGATGGGGCCTCTTCTGGTATTTGACCATGGGCAAAAAGCAGGTTGGGGTAGGTGACACCATCCTGTGGTGTGGTGATTTCCGCGAGCTCTACCAAAAACGTCCAATAATTTAAAAAGTCATAGACATAGATCATTTTGGTTTGATCTGCATCCAAAACATCGGCCAGTAAGGTGTCGCGCATCACCCCAATATCACCTTGAACTTCGCTCATGTCGAACAAAGGAAATTCTTCGCCCTGTTCCCATTGATCGTTACTGACATAAAAAGAGGCCATTTCTTGTCCCTCAAAACCAAAGGCCTGAGTGATGCTATTGTGAAAGTCCTCTAGGGTTGCATTATTGTCCATTTCCAAGTCTCTAAAGACGTCTTCTTGGGCATTGAGAATAATTCTAAAACGATAAATCATAGACAGTGGTTAAAGGGGTAAAGTTAAAATTAATCAATCAGAAAACACATAAAAAAATGAATTCCACGGGATTATTATTGATGGCGAAAGACATGAACCGTGTAGGTCATGTTGGCCAAGAGCCAAAAGGCGACCACTTGATGCGCAAGCCCTAGTGCTACAGGGACTTGCAGCAATAGCGTCAATACGCCCAAAATAAATTGCACCCCGACTAGGGCCAAAAGAGACTTGAGTGCCCATCTGTGTCGTGGCTCGCGTGTTTTTTGGAAGCCTAGGTAACTGATCCAGCCGATTAGAGCAACGACAATATAGGCTAGGGTTCGGTGGACAAATTGGACACCGCTCTTACCCTCAACAAAATTCTTCCAAATAGGGCGTAACTCCTGGGTTACGGTCTCATGGATCCATAAGCCATCACTCATTTTGGGCCAGTGGTTGTGGATCCAACCTGCATCGAGTCCCGCCACAAAAGCGCCGTAGATGATTTGAATCACCAATACCACATAGCCCGCCACAAGAGCTGTTTTCATGCTGGGCCAATGGGCGCCAATGCCTTTGGCATGGGGGTAAATTAAGTCCAGAGCCACCCAAAGGGTATAGGCAAAGGTCAAAAATGCCGTGGTCAGGTGCATGGCCAATCGGTAGTGACTCACATCGGGCCGCTCGACCAAACCACTCTTGACCATATACCAGCCCAAGAATCCTTGCATACTCCCCATGAGCATGAGCACAAGGCATTTTTTTATGGTGCTTGGCGTGAGTCTTTTTTTGATCAAAAAGTAAACGAAGGGGATCATAAAAACCATTCCGATAACCCGTCCAATAACCCGGTGGATCCATTCCCAGAAGAAGATGTCCTTAAATTCTTCTAAGGTCATGCGGTGATTTATTTTTTGGTATTCGGGGTATTGTTTGTAGAGATCAAAGGCTGCGTCCCATTCTTGAGCATTTAATGGGGGAATGGTTCCCGCAATCAGTTGATAGTTGGCAATGGACAAACCAGAATGTGTCAGGCGAGTGATACCCCCAACAACCACCATTATAAAGATTAAAAAACAGCCGCTCAACAGCCAATAAATGACGGGTTTAGTGTCTTTCATAGTTTTCTTTTTTGAGTCGATACCAATTGTATATGTTCTTTGTTTCTCCCGGATAGTGATCCCGTTTTTCAAATTCAAAACCCAGCTTCGACAGAACCCGAATGGACTTGGTGTGCCCCACCATAGTGAAGGCGCGAATCAGATCAAGGCCTTGATGGTCAAAACCATAGGTCACAACCGCATGAGACGCCTCTGTAGCGATACCTTGACCCCAATACTGGGGCAAAAAGCGGTAGCCGAGATCCGGAACGCCAAGTGCTGGTATTTGTTTGAGACCACAAAAGCCAATGAGTTTTTGATCGGCCTGATGCACTACTGCCATACGGGCATAACCATAAGTGGTGTATTCTTTGAGCCAGGTATCCTCGATGATTTCTGAGGCATGTGCTCTGGTATGGATCATGACGTCTCCAGTTTTCTGATGCGTCGCCTTATTCGAACCCAACGCAACCACTGCATCAATATCCTCTAGCGTAAAAGGTCGCAGACAAAGCCGGTTTGTATTTAAGGCAATGGGCTGGGTCATGGGCGCGGAGTGAGGCCGAGCTCAGCCCCTTTTTGTAACATAAAGACTTTGGCCGCCTCATATTCATTGGGAATCTTTCCTTCGAGTATGGCTTCTTTAATGGCTTCTTTGATCTGGCCGATTTCTCTTGATGGTCCTAGGCCAAATGTGGTCATGATTTCTTCTCCACTCATTGGGGGTTGGAAATTACGGACATGATCCCGTTGCTCCACTTCTTGAATTTTTTCACGTACCCGCTGGAAATTGGCATGGTACTTTTTGAATCGTCGGGGATTTTTGGTGGTGATATCTGCTTCGCAAAGCGTCATCAGTGATTCCAGATCGTTGCCCGCGTCAAAAATCAATCGGCGCACGGCGCTATCGGTCACATTCTGTGAAATAACAATAGGTCTTGAGCTCATGGCCACCATTTTGCGGACAAATTTAAGCCGATCGTTAAGGGGCATTTTGAGTCGCTTAAAAAGTTTCAGGACCATTTTGGAACCCACGAATTCGTGACCGTGAAAGGTCCACCCATTCTTTTGGTCAAAACGTTTGGTAGGCGCCTTACCAATATCGTGCAATAATGCAGACCAACGCAACCAAAGATCATCGCTGGTGCGCGCCATATTGTCGACGACCTCTAAGGTATGCCAGAAGTTGTCCTTGTGCAGCTGTCCTTCTTGCTCTTCGATACCTTCTAAGGCCGTAAGTTCTGGAAAAATAAAGGGCAGAAGCCCTGTTTTTTGCAATAAGGCCAGTCCGATCGAAGGCACATCGGCATTTAAAATTTTGTTGGTTTCCTCTACAATCCGCTCCTTTGAAATGATTTCAATGCGCGGCGCATTGCGGCGGATCGCATCGAGGCATTCTGGTGTAATGGTAAAGTTGAGTTGCGTGGCAAAGCGTATGGCCCGAAGCATGCGCAAAGGATCATCGCTAAATGTGATGTCGGGATCCAAAGGGGTTTTTAAAATTTTCTGTCCCAGAGCTTTGATTCCATCGAAAGGGTCGAGTAATGCGCCAAAATTGTCTTTATTGACACTAATAGCTAAAGCGTTGATGGTAAAATCACGCCGTTGCTGATCGTCTTGTAGCGACCCATCTTCGACAATTGGATTGCGGCTGTCGCTGCGGTATGATTCGCGTCGTGCTCCAACGAATTCCAATTCCAAACCTTGGGTTTTGAGCATGGCCGTTCCGTAGGTTTTGAATACACTGACTTTAGGCTTGTTGGGCAATAACTCGGCTACTTGTCTGGCCAAAGCAATGCCACTGCCCACGGTAACAAAGTCTAGATCTTTTGCAGAAGATCGCTTGAGTAGGTAATCCCGAACAAAACCCCCAATGACATAAGTCTCCAAATTGAGCATTTGGGCTGCCTGGGCTACAGTCCTAAAAATAGGGTGGTCCAGTGCATTTTCTAATCCTTGGGATGGGCTCATTTACTTTCTGATTACTTGAACCGTTCCATCATTTTTGAGTCTGATGACACTAGAGGGTCGGTCATTTTTCTTATTGCGATCCAAATTTACGACATAGTCTACGCCGTCCAAAATTGCTTGGTCAATTTCTTTGAACATACCCGGGGTGGGCTGCCCACTGATATTGGCAGAGGTCGAGACCAAGGGTTTTTTGAGATATTTAATGATCGATCGGCAAAATTCATTGTCGGTAATGCGCACACCAAGAGAATCGTCTTCTGCGATTAAATTTTCTGCCACATGGCGTGGTTGGTCATAGACAATCGTGGTGGGCCGGTCGGCATATTTGAGAATGTCGTAAGCCACTTCGGGGATCGACGAGATGTATTGTTCTAACATCCTGAAGTCCGACACCAGGCATATTAAGGCTTTAGAATCGTCGCGTTGCTTGAGCGCGAATACCCGGTCAACGGCCTCGGCATTGGTAGCATCGCAACCGATACCCCAAACGGTGTCGGTTGGATAAACGATGAGTCCTCCACGTTTGAGGACCTTGAGTGCTTTTTCTAATTCGGGATGCATGAACAGGAAAATTTAAAGGTTTAAGTAGTCAAAAACGTTCTCTGCAAAATTACGATTTATGGCGCGACATTCTTCTAAAAGACCCGAATATTGAGGGGCTTGTTTTAATTGATTTTCAAAGTTGTCATAGGAGGTGATCAGAGCCGGGTATTTGAAGTCAAAAAACTTCGTAGTGGTAGGCACAGCCAGTACTCTTTTGCCCAAGAGTAAGCCCCAATACATGGCGTGATAACTGTCCGTTACCAAAGTTTCACTCGCGCCAATAAAAGCCACCATATCCTCTAAAGATGTTGCGTTGTGGCTGTTGGGGTATTTTTGTAAGCGTTTTGCCAAGGCTGGATTTTGTTGTGATTTTTTACCAAAAAGGATACCGACTTCTTGAGTGCTTTGGTAGGTTTGGTCAAAAATAGGGTGGAGGCAGCTCACGCAGGGAACCCAGCGTTCCTTGGTGCTGAAATCCCTTACCCCTGCAAGGCCAAAGTCTTTGAGATTGACATTGTATTGTTGGGCTTTGCCAAATTGATCGGCGTTTGGATCGTTATGCCCAGGCCCCCAAAGCACGGTTTTTTTGCCCAAACTTTTGAGTTGACTGAATAAGCTCATTTGGGTCTCAAAATGACGCAGGTTCAATAAACCACCGCCGCCAATAATGAGGTCATTGTTTTGAACGGTTTCACGCCAGTTTTTGCGGATGCTGCCTTGGGTTTTGCGCATGCCGTTAATGTCGAGTACTTTGCCATTAAGTTCTTCAAAGTATAAATGGGGCGCGCAATAATAGTCGCCAATATTGTTTGGATCATGCCGGTGAATATTCACTACGCCAGTACTTTCTAGCGGGCCGGACAGCACGGTTTGGGCCATTTGCTTTTTTCTTTGTTCCCCATCCAGAATAGGAAAGACCTTGCCCAATACCTTTTTAATTTTCATTACTTTCGTTTATAATGTAAAGCTAAGTGTTACAGATTAATAATGAAACCCACAGCGATGACATCTGCACTTTTAATTTCGACCTATAATTGGCCTGAGGCCCTCTCCCTGATTCTAAAGAGTGTGGCGGGACAAGTGGTCTCCCCTGATGTTGTGTTGATTGCAGATGACGGATCCGACAATGCAACCAAAGCGGTAATTGAAGATTTCAAGCAGCGCAGTACCCTTCAAATTCGGCACATTTGGCACCCAGATAAAGGCTTCCGCAAATCGTCGATTTTGAATCAGGCCATCGCCGCTTGTGCGGTAGATTATATCATTCAAATCGATGGAGACTGCCTGCTGCATCCCAATTTTGTTGAAGATCACCTGCGTGCCGCAAAGCAAGGGGTGTTTTTGGCCGGGAGCCGTATCAATATTAAAGACACCTTTCGTGACGCATTATTTGCCACACAACAGATTCAGTATCCGCTGGGTTTTCACGGTTTGCGCAATAAAACCCGCCGTATTTACTGGCCGTTTTTGGGTAGATTTTACCGACCAAAAAACAATTTTTCAAAACAATTTCGGGGCTGTAATACGTCGTTTTGGCGTGATGACTTTATACGTATCAACGGCTATAACGAAGCCTTTGAGGGCTGGGGTCGCGAAGATTCTGATTTGGCTTACCGCTTGTTGCATCTGGGTTGTTCCCTGCAGCGATTAAAGCACAGAGGCTTGCTCTACCACATTCCGCACCAAACATTAGCCAAAGATCGATTGGCACACAATGATGCTCTAGAACAAAAAACCATAACCGAAAAAATAGTGCGTGCAACCAAGGGCTTAGATCAATATGCCGTTAAGGCAACTGGCGATACATCAAATACAATTTGACATAGCGCTTAAATACGGATTGCGCATTGATACTGGCCAAAATCCAGCCTTCAACGCCATCTAATATACCCAGACGAATCAGGTATTGGTGCCAAAACCTATAAAAAGGTCGCCAGATAAAATGGCCTAAATGGACGGGCTTTTTGGCGTCATAGGCCATTTGTGCCTGTAAGGTGCTGTAACGATCGAGTTTGACTAGATAATCATCGAAAGATTTATAGGTATGGTGAGGAATGCGCGCTGTGAGACGCGCTGTGCTGCCATTGACAGAGATGGTCTCATGAACTAAGCGCCCATTGTAGCGACAGGCCTGGGTCTTGCCTAGACGGATGACCCAATCGGTTTGGAATCCAGAGAATCTAATTTTTTTACCCATAAAGTAGAGTTGCCGCCTGATAAAATAAGCTTCTGCCTTAGGAGATTGTATTGCACTCAATATTTCTTGTTTGGCCTGAGGTGTGATGACTTCATCGGGGTCAAATAAAAGAACCCAAGGGTGGGTCACTTGATCTAGCGCAAAGTTTTTTTGGCTACTGAAATCATCAAAATCTCTGGTGAAGACGCGGACATGGTCAAAAGCCTTGGCCAAGGCAACGGTTTGGTCACTGCTGTGAGAGTCAACCAGAATGACCTCATCGACAAAATCGAGCTGTTGTAAAAAAGATGTGATGACCGCCCCTTCGTTGAGGGTGATCACAACTGCGCTAATAGATGGCTTAGAACTCAAGAAATGCTTGTTTTGCAGGTAAATATAAGGATTTTAGCACACGACACGGCGTTTGGTTAGGGGGCGACAGCAAAAATATCCCTAATTTTACAGCAAATAATCACCGAATTGGATCGAATCGTTATTTCTAAGGCCTATCCACAGCACCATGATGCACTGCTCCATTTATTAGAGTCGTTCGATACCAGTGACGCGCCTTTGATTGGGCAAGGAGACCGAAATGTGATTAAGGCAATGCCACTAGGCCAGGAAACCGTTGCCGTTAAATCCTTCAAAGAGCCTAATATGGTCAATAAATGGGTTTACCGCTTTTGGCGACAATCTAAGGCCGAGCGTTCTTTTCGGTATGCGCAAAAACTCATTGACTTAAATGTCGGCACTGCCCAACCCATAGCTTTTGCGGAAACCTACAAACACTTTGGAATCCAACGGAGTTTTTACTTAAGCCAAGGATTGGACCCAGATTTTACTTTTCGTGAATTGATTCACGACCTGAGTATTCCAAAGCGTGATTATATCATTGAAAAATTTACAGAATTTACTTTTGACTTGCATCAGAAGGGGATATTATTTCATGACCACTCTCCAGGAAACACCCTGATCAAGTGGATTGATGGTCAGGTCTATTTTTATTTGGTAGACTTGAACCGAATGACTTTTAAGCCTTTATCCACCAAGCAGCGCATCCAAAACTTTTCCCGATTGACTCCTCTAAAAGAGATGGTTCAGGCCATGAGTCAGACCTATGCCCGCTGTGCTGGTTTAGATACAGCTGAGGTTTTTAACCAGATGTGGACGGCGACAGAGCAATTTCAATATAAGTTTCACCGCAAACGCCGCTTGAAAAAGCGCTTGTTTTTTTGGCGCCGCTAACATGAAGGTAAAAGAGATTCCTTTTTCACTGGCCCGCACCCTTGTGCTCCAATCCAAATCGATTAGAGGGTTGCAACAACCCAATATAGGGACGATTCCAGTAATCGTATCGATGACATCGATCCCGTCGCGATTGCATAAAGTAGCGCTTGTGGTGCGGAGTATATTGACCCAATCCACGCAACCCGAGCACATCATTTTGTGGCTAAACGAGGGGATGCGGGATCAAATCCCTGAGGCGCTTCAGAAATTGACATTTGCCCGTTTTTCTATTAGGTTCACCCCGTTGACTTGCTCACACAAAAAATTGATCCATACCCTAGAGGCATTTAAGGATCATGTGATCGTGACCTGCGATGATGATTTTATGTACCACCCGAACTGGCTATCGGCCTTGTATCAAGAACATCTGGAGCATCCAAACACGGTCATTGCGCACCATATTCGTTCGATACAGCGGGATGCTCACGGGCAACTAAAGCCATACAAACAGTGGCGCTTTAACCAAAACGCTGCTCAGGAGCCTGATGCCTTATTAGCCATTGGCGGCAAAGGAGTTCTTTATCCCAAAAAGCCATTTGCTGCGGTATACAATGATGCGGTTTTGTTTTTGAAGTTGGCGCCTAAAGCCGACGATTTATGGTTCAAAGCCATGGAGCTACTCTCGGGAACCCCGGTACGTAAATGTAGTCGGTTCGTCCCCGAACCCCTTCCGATTGCCGGGACACAAAGCTTCTCGTTAAAAAAGGAAAATGTCGATCAGGACAGAAATGTTCGCCAGTGGGCTGCTTTAGCCCAACACTTTGATCTTAAGGTTTAATACAGATGCGTCTTATAAAATTTTGAGAGTTCCGCGCTAAAGAGGTCTAGTTCGAGGGCCTGATAAAGACTTTGATGATTTTTTTTGGCCTGAAGACCGGCGCCCGAGGCATACAATTCCGGACGAAAATCTTTTAAATGGACCGCACAGTGGTTCTGGTCATCTACATAGGCATTCCATGCACGCTTGTTGATCCAGGGTGAGAATATCGTAAAGGTGGGACGTCCTAAAGCTTTGGCCATATTCACTGCGCCACCCTCATTACCAATCAAGACAGAACACTCCGCCAGTAGGGCCAAAAATTGATTGAGGTTATTGCCATAAATCTCGGGCTTGATGCGTGATTGGGTTACGGCTTGGGTATGCGCTAAAATGGCGTCTACTAAAGGTCTTTGGTTGGGTATGTAATTGAGCAATAATGTGGCCTGAGTATGCTGCGCAATGTGGTCTAGAATTTGGGCCATTTGTTGGGCCGGCAATGATTTGTTCTCTGCACTGCCCAGGACACTGACCATAACCAGGGGCTTATTCCTGTCCAAGTCTTGATCGGCCAAATAGTCTTGAGCCCATTTTTGGTCTTGTTCGGTCACATGGATTTGTGGCGTGAGCGTTTGCTCTTGAATTTCCTGTTCTTCAAAGATGAGCCTGAGTCGGTCTTCAATGGCATTGCCTGCGATGCTATAAACTACAGACGATCTTTTGACCGTTTTCGAATAGATCCATTGGGTATACCATTTGTGGTAACTCACCCGATGTTTACTCCCCGAAAAAAGCACCATAAGATTGCTTTCTAGCTTGCCATAAGCATCCACAACCAAATCATAACGTTCTCTTCGCAATGTATTTAAATAAGCGGCGAAAGCCACAATTGACTGGTCTTTGGGCTTGAGGATCAGGCGATCAATAGATGGGTGGTTTTCGACCACGGCCTTGGTGTGCTCATGCACGGCGTAATGAATTTTTGCTTCTGGGTAACGGTTTTTGAGGTGCGCACAAATTAATGAGGAGACCAATACGTCTCCGATCATTTTTTGCTGAATCACCAAAATTTTATCCATTATTGTGGTCACTTAATATGGCTAAATTAAAGAATAATTGTGGGACTGCACTTGATTTGGCGTGGCGACCCCGGACTCTATAATTTCTATTATATTTGTGGTGATGAAAGTTCCTGAAATTTCGGTGGTCATCAGTACCTACAATGCACTGCCCTGGCTGAAAAAAGTCCTTTGGGGTTATGCTGGGCAAACTTATCAAAATTTTGAGTTGGTCATCGCCGATGATGGGTCTACAAGCGACACAGCGGATTTCATTAAACAATATTCAAAGGATGTCGCATTTAACGTGACCCACGTTTGGCAAGAAGATCACGGATTCCAAAAATCACAAATTCTCAATAAGGCCATTCAAGCCTGCACGGCACCTTATATCGTGATGAGTGACGGGGATTGTATCCCGCGTAAAGATTTTTTGGCGGTTCACGCCCAACATAGGGCACCTGGTTATTTCCTATCTGGGGGCTATTTTATGCTGCCCATGACTACTTCAGAAACCATCGATAAAGAAACCATTGATTCAGGGGACTGCTTTACCAGGGATTGGCTGATCCAGCACGGACTCATTGCTTCTTTTAAACTCAAAAAACTAACTTCTGGTCCATTAATGGCCAAAGTACTTAACGCTGTGACCCCGACCAATGCGAGTTGGAACGGACACAATGCCTCTGGGTGGAAAACAGACTTATTGGCTATTAATGGGTTTGACCAGCGCATGCAATACGGCGGACAAGATCGTGAACTGGGCGAACGCCTGATGAATCTTGGGATCAAAAGCAAGCAAATCCGTTACAGCGCTATTTGCATTCATTTGGACCACCCCCGTGGGTACAAGAATGAAGTGTCAATTGCTAAAAATAAAGGGATAAGAAAACAAACCCGAAGCCAAAAAATTACCTGGACACCACACGGCATCGTTTCGGGGCCAGAGCCCACACCTTAAACAACTTTCAAATTAATCCAGTGGATTAAACGGCGACATCGTAAGTGCGCAGCGCATCGTTCAGTGAGGTCTTCTTGTCGGTCGAGGGTTTGCGCTGTCCAATGATCAGCGCACAAGGCACTTGAAATTCTCCTGAAGGGAACGTTTTGGTATAACTTCCAGGGATCACCACACTGCGTGCCGGCACACGGCCTTTGGTTTCTTTTGGCTCGGGACCGGTGACGTCAATGATTTTGGTAGAGGCGGTGAGTACCACGTTAGCCCCTAGAACAGCTTCTTTTTCAATGTGTACGCCTTCTACGACAATGCAACGAGAGCCAATAAAAACATCATCTTCCACAATCACAGGCGCGGCTTGAAGGGGTTCTAGTACGCCTCCAATACCCACACCGCCACTCAGGTGGACATTCTTGCCAATTTGGGCACAACTACCCACGGTGGCCCAGGTATCGACCATTGTTCCTTGGTCAACATAGGCGCCAATATTGACATAACTTGGCATCAGGATAACACCTTTGGCCAAAAAGGCACCATGGCGCGCAATGGCATGTGGCACCACACGGACGCCCTTTGCTGCATAACCCGTTTTCAATGGAATTTTGTCATGGTATTCAAAAATCCCTACCTCGTAGGTATGCATGTGCTGGATCGGAAAGTAAAGTATGATGGCTTTCTTGACCCATTCATTGACCTGCCATCCATTGTCGGTTGGCGCTGCACAGCGCAATATGCCTTGATCACAAAGATCAACGACCTCTTTAATGGCAGCAATGGTTTCAGCATCTTTGAGGAGTTCTCTATTTTGCCAGGCGCGTTCTATAATGGGTTCAAGTGCATGCATGATTTTTGAATTTATACAAAGATAAGGCAGTGATGGAATTCGGTGAAACAATTTGGGTTACTATTTGTGAAAGCCTTATTTTTGCCTGTATTATGGGCAAAATTGTGGCTTTAGATTATGGGCAAAAAAGGACGGGGGTCGCCATGACCGATGCGTTGCAGATCATTGCGTCAGGTTTGACGACAGTGGCCACCACTGACTTGCTCGTTTTTCTCGATAAACTCTTGAGGGACGAGGATATAGAACGCATTGTGGTTGGAGAGCCCAAACAGAGCCGAGGTAACGCCTCTGGTATTGAGCCCGAGATCATGTCGTTCATTAAAAAGCTCAATGAGCAGCAACCCGATATGCCAGTGGTACGCTTTGATGAGCGTTTTACGAGTAAAATGGCATCGCGCACCATGCTCGAAGCAGGACTGAAAAAAAAGAAAAGACAAGATAAGGCACTGGTGGATCAAATCAGTGCAACCATTATTTTACAAGACTATTTGAAGACTACATTATGATACATCCAATTGTCGCTTACGGGGACCCTGTGTTGCGCAAGTGCGCGGCCCCAATTGATGCCAATTATCCAGAGTTAAAAAAACTCATAGAAGACATGTTCGAAACCATGTATGAGGCCTCGGGCATCGGTTTGGCGGCGCCTCAGATCGGTCTGCCGATCCGTTTATTTATTGTAGACGCAACGCCTTTCGAGGATGACGAAGATTTATCCAAGGAAGACCGGGATCTTCTTAAGACTTTCAAGCGCGTGTTCATTAATGCACGAATTGTGGAAGAATCTGGCCAGGAGTGGGTCTTTAACGAGGGGTGCTTGAGCATTCCCGAGATCCGTGAAGACGTCTTCCGCAAGGAGCATGTTACCCTGCGCTACCAAGATGAAACCTTTAAAGAGCATACCGAAACCTTTTCGGGGATAGCGGCACGAATTATCCAACACGAATACGATCATATCGACGGAATTTTATTTACCGACAAGCTGTCTTCACTCAAAAAACGGATGATTAAAAGTAAATTAACGCAAATTTCTAAAGGTCTGATCCGTGGAGATTACCGCATGAAATATCCACTAGCCAAAAAGAAGCGATAAGGGATTTGGAAATCTCGAGCGAAGCGATGATATTTGCCCGCTTAATAAGACGAACCCATGAGTTTAGAAAAAATATTATCGATTGCAGGAAAACCAGGCCTCTATCAAATTGTCACACAAACACGCAGTGGCGTTCTGGCGCAATCTTTAGTGGATGGTAAAAAAATCACCGTGAGCGCGCGTGAGAACATTAGCCTTTTGTCTGAGATTGCCATTTACACACTCACCGAAGAAGTACCCTTGGCTGATGTTTTCCAAAACATCGCTAAAAAAGAAAACGGGAGTCAGGCTATGAGTCACAAGGCGCCAAAGGATGAGCTTGAAGCTTATTTTTTTGAAGTTTTACCCGAATATGATGAAGACCGTGTCTATCCCAGTGATATCAAAAAAGTCATTCAATGGTATAATCTGTTGGTTGCAACCGGGCACACGGACTTTAGTCTGAAGCAGTCCGATGAAGACACCCAAGACGAAGAGGAATAAGACCGGCACCGATACATAATTAACCATTAAAAATCCTCTAGACCACAGAGGATTTTTTATTTTAGGGGCATGAATTCAAGAAAGAAACAATTAGAGGCCATGGATCGACTATTAACGATCATGGATGAGCTGCGGGATCAATGTCCTTGGGACCGCAAACAAACATTCGAAACCCTGCGCCATTTGACCATCGAAGAGACCTACGAACTGGGTGATGCCATTTTGGACAAGGACCTTGAGGCCATCAAGGGCGAAGTAGGTGATTTGCTGTTGCACATTGTCTTTTATGCCAAATTAGGAAGTGAAACTGGTGTATTCGATTTTGCCAGTCTAACGGATGCTATTTGTGATAAATTGGTCTCGCGTCATCCACATATTTATGGGGATGTCACCGTTGCAGACGAAGAAGAAGTCAAAAGAAACTGGGAGCAACTCAAACTCAAGGAAGGTAAAAAAAGTGTCCTAGAGGGGGTGCCTCAATCCCTGCCGGCATTGGTCAAGGCCAATAGAATTCAAGAGAAAGTTGCGGGTGTTGGATTTGATTGGGAACAGGCGCATCAAGTGTTCGAAAAGGTGCAAGAAGAACTCTTGGAATTCAACACCGAAGTGCAAAACGGCCAAACTGAAGCCATGGCCGAGGAGTTTGGTGATCTCCTTTTCTCCATGATCAACTATGCGCGATTCTTGAATATAGATCCGGAAAATGCGTTAGAGCGAACCAATAAAAAGTTCATGAAACGGTTTATGTACTTGGAGCAAAAAGCTCAAGAACAGTCCAAAAGCCTTAAAGACATGACGCTCTCTGAAATGGAAGTCTTTTGGCAAGAAGCCAAGTCCTTATAGAGCGCGAATACTCTTTTTCTTAGCTTTCCATAACGCCAAATCGGCCTTGCGGAGATCAATGGTTTTGTATACCTCGACAACCATTGGATTGCTTTTGTCTACATGCTGGAAAAAGCCTAAGTTGTTTTCAAGCTGTATGATTTCTTGACTAATTTCAGTGATTTTCTTACTGACCATAAGGGCCTCTTGTTCCAATAATTTGTCATTGTCCTGGGCCACAAAACTCGCCAGCTTATTGGCGTATCGAGAAATGGCAACATCCTGTTTAGAAAGGCCGATACTGCCATAATGATTGTTGAGTACTTTTTCAAAATCCTGTTCAATGTTGCGGTCTTTTGCCGGTACCTTCCCGATGGATCTCCACTGTTGGGCCATGTCGGTCAATTGAGCCAAGGCCTCTGATTGATCTGCAGAAAGCGCTAACGCTTTTAGTTCGGCTAGCAAAAGTTCTTTGGTTTTAAGGTGATCGACTTCTTCTTGCTTGGCGGAGTTACGTTCGGCATTGATGCGGTCAAAATAATGGTTACAAGCCGTTTTGAATTTTTTCCAAAGCTTGTCGGCATCTTTGCGGGGTACATGGCCGATTTTTTTCCAATCACTCTGGATCTTTTTCATTAAAGGAGTAGTCTTGATAAAATCTTCACTGTCCTTAAGTGATTCGGCTTGCGCAATAAGTGCTTCTTTCTGATCCAGATGGGTCAGTTGCTCATTTTTGTAGTTTTTGTAAAAGTCATTTTTGGCCTGATTAAAGTCTCGTGTAACTTCCTTAAAGGATTTCCAAACCACTTTGTTTTTATCTTTAGGAACCTGACCTAGGGCAAAAAATTGATCCCGCAATACCTGCACCGCCTCCATTGCTTTTTGCCAATCCTTATGGGTGCTTTTGGCGCTTGTGGTATGTTGTTTGATCCCTTCGATCATGGTCATTTTTTGCTCAAAAATTTGTTCCCTAAGGGTTTCCTGAATCTTGAGTTGTACTTCTCGTTTTTCGCGGATAACTTTACTGTATTCGCTAAAGGTGTTCCAGACATCTTCGCGATATTCCTTAGCCACTGGTCCAAGCTCTTCTTTCCAGATTTTGTGGAGCTGTTGCAGCTCATTAAAAGCTTTGCTGACATCGGCCTCCTGGGACAAGGCTTGTGCCCGTTCAATTATTTTTACTTTTTGTTCCAGATTGTGTTTGAAATCCATATCCCGGAATTCACGGTTGAGGTCCAAGAAGTCATAAAAATTTTCAACGTGGTGCCGGTAGGTACTCCAGACCATGTCGTATTGGGCCTTTGGAATGGGCCCGGCCATATGCCATTGTTCTTGAAGGGCCTTAAACGCTTTTAAGGTGGTATTGATGTTTTCTTCGACGCTCAATAACCCTTTGAACGATTCAATAAGCGCCAAACGCCGGGCTAAATTTTCGTTTAAATCTTTGTTTAGTGCCTCGTAGTAATTTTTTCTTTTCTTTCGGTAGGTGCGGAACAATTGATCAAAATTGCCTGTATTGGGAGTGAAACTAAATTCCTCTTCAAGACCGCCTTGAGCCAAAAAAGCTTCTTTGTTTGCGGTCAATACATCGGCTGTACGGGCATCAATTTCCTGCTTAATGGCATCTGCCTGCTTCTTGATGGATTGTATGGGCGCGTTGTCCAGCAGTTGTTGGAAGGATTCTTCGAGCTCTGCTTGGGTTAAAGCGGTATAGTCAATGGCGACTTGGGGAGCTTCTGGCGCGGTTTCTTCGGTGACGGCTTCCTTAGTTTCTATGGTTTCTAGAGGAG
>TARA_B110000503_G_scaffold38738_2_pt1 | contig 68199 bp, 65 predicted proteins | sample TARA_B110000503 | Tara Oceans TARA_B110000503 (sample SAMEA4397472) | marine metagenome | biome: Polar Biome; feature: [SRF] surface water layer (ENVO:00010504); material: water (ENVO:00002006), including particulate matter (ENVO:01000060) such as... | depth 5 m | reverse complement strand
TTGAAGGGAATGCTCTCTGGAAGATCGGCCTGATAACCCTCGGGCGTACCGACCACCGTAGCGGCGAAGCGATCTTTAATGGGGTAGTCGTAGTTTGCAACAGTATTGACGGCGGCGAAGGTCAACGAGGCGAAGAAAAGCGCGCACAAGCCGGCAATTAATTGCTGCGTGGTTTTTGTTATTGTCACGTTAATCCCGGATCTATCGCTTAGCGAGCACAGATCGTGGCATGAATGGCTCGCGCTGTCACTACGAACATCAAAAAAACGCCCGTCTCCTCGGGTAAAAATGCGGTATTTAGGTCGCGCAGTGCAAATAGAGCGCCGCAATTATCTCATTACGCAGTTCGGCGGGTGCGATCACTTTGTCGAAGGCCATAGCATCGGCGGGTACCCAGGCGCCCGATTGAGCCTCCTTGAGTCGGGCCGCATCCGCGTTGCTCCCGCCTGCTGCTTCGACCCCCCCTATGGCGGGTATGCCGCCAAGATTCACGCAGGGTAGGGCGAGGCTGATCAGTTGCCCGTCCCAGGGATTCATGCCCATCACGGAGCTGCCAAACCCGAAAGCCTTGCGCAGAGTCACAACAATTTTACGTCCCCTGAAGCGGCGTTGCGCGAGGAACATCTGGCCTGCGGCTTTCAATACGCCAGATTTTTCAGCGGCGGGACCGGGCATGACGCCAGGGTTGTCCAGTAAACTGACCAGCGGCAGGCCGAAGCTGTCTGCCATCGCAATGAAATGGCTGGCTTTGTCGGCGGCTTCCCGGGTGATAGCACCTGCCTGCACGGTGGGTTGGTTGGCCATTAACAGGCAGGGAACGCCCCCGATACGACCGATGGCCAGGATCATACTGCGGCCATAGTCAGGTTGTAACTCAAACAGCGACTGCGCGTCGACCAGTTCGTGCAGCACCTGATGCATGTCATAGGCCTGGTTGGCCTGTGGCGGAATAATATCCATAAGGCGTTCTACGCTGCGCCTTGCCGCCACGGGGTGGTCGCGGTATTCGGGCAAGGGGTCGCCCGCGCGCGATGGCAACAGTGACAGGAAGTAGCGCGCCATCGCAATGCAGTCCTGTTCGGTTTTTCCCCTATTGTGGGCGACACCACTCTCGCGGGTGTGCAGGCTGGCGCCACCCAGTTCAGCAGGGGTGGCCTCGATACCAAGCGCGGCCCGCACCAGCGGCGGGCCGGCGGAAAATAGAGCTGCGCCTTCTGCCATCACAATGAGGTCGGCGAACATACCCGTCAATGCGCCATGACCGGCGGACGTACCCAGCACCAGAGTGATGACCGGTACCTGTCCTTTGAGATCCGCTACCAGTTGCAGATCGTTCGGGCAGTTGGGGTAGCGCTCGGTCTGATTCCCGGTGCGCTCCCCGGCGCCATCGAGCATCAACACCAGCGGTAGGCGCTGTTCCATTGCCAGACGCACCAATCGGGTGCGCTTCGCAGCATTGGGGTGACCAATGGAGCCACCTTTTACAGTAAAGTCCTCGGCGACCACCACCAGACTGCGGCCATCAATACGGCCGGTTCCGCCCACCAAGCCATCACCTGCAAGTGACTCCTGCCCATCGGGTGGGTTGCCGCCAGCCAGCGCGCCGTACTCACTAAAGCTGTCTTCATCGCACAGATAGGCGATGCGTTCGCGCACATTTAACCGGCCTCGCTCCAGTTGCTTGCGCACTTTGTCGGTGCCGCCCATGGCGCTGGCAATATCGGTGCGCTCTTTAAGTTGCGCTAATAGTGTTTTCCAATCTTCGCGGTGGTTATTCAAGCGGGTACTTCCTGTGCAGGGTTCTTGAGAGTGCAGGTGAACATACGGCATGGTTTTCGCCAATACAACTGCATCGAAGTGAAGCAAGTAATGGCTAGATTTGAACACTACGAGACTCGGCGGGATGGACACAAGCCGCATCCTCCGCCGTGCGATCATACACACGCGAATCACGCCGGTCGGTGAGTTTCTCAACCCTTGGGGCCAATTTTGTGTATAATGGCCGGCTATCACAACTTATAAAAGGTCAAACTGACATGGCACGCAAACCCACAAGAGCCCCAGCGAAAAGAAAGCAACCGGCGGCAGTGGAAACATCGCAGTCTATTGAAGAGCAAACCAAACTATTTCTGAAAGGCGGCAACAAGATTGACGTCATCAAGTCAGGCATCAGTGGTCAACCCTCGATGGCCGTTAACAAACACATCAAACTGGGCAATAAAGCCGCCGCGTCATAGTCAGGGCTGCTGATAACGGTGTGGCTTGACTGTTCGTCTACAATAATCAGCGACGCACGCCGTTAAAATCCCATGATTTTGGTGTTGACATAGCTGCCGGTAGCTATATACTGCCCGCTGCTTGTACGCAAAACGATCTTATGTATACCATCTCGAAGTCTACCGGTAAGTACCTCGCCCTGTTTTTCATAAGTAATTTCTTCGCATTTCAAGCACAACCTGCCTTCAAGAAAGGCGTTAATTATAGTTGAAAAATATAGGAAGTATGTATGGCGACTGGAACTGTTAAGTGGTTCAACGAAACCAAAGGCTTTGGCTTCATCGAGCAAGAATCTGGTCCTGACGTATTTGCGCATTTCAGCGCGATTTCAGGTTCAGGCTTCAAGACTCTGGCTGAAGGCCAGAAAGTTGAATTCACTGTCACACAAGGCCAAAAAGGCCCCCAGGCAGAGAACATCGTAGCGGTTTAATCCCCGCTCGCTAAACAAGCCCGCCCTGTTCGCAGTGCGGGCTTTTTTATTGCCTGGATTTCTACAGGGGCAGATAGAACTGTTCGTACCAGCGCCGCAGTTTATTGATCGGGCCGTCGCCATCACACAAAATGGGGTTTTCACGGTAGACCTTGTCCTTCCAGATCTCGACATCCTGGCCAAATGCGACATGAGCCATTTGTGGATACAGTTGTGCGAACTCCGGTGGCAGCGGTTCGTCGGTGAGACTGGCGACCATCACCGCTGAGCACAGATCTACTTCGTCCGGTCCAGTTGGCGTATGGCAGTTCACCCACCAGCTTTTGAAGCTCACTGAGGGACTTCTGGATTCCGTGTAGTAATACATGATCGACGGCCCGTGATAGGTGGCGTCTCCCCAGGCATCACTGTCTTCACCACCCTCTTCTTCGCGCGCCGCCTGAATATCAAACACCACGCCCGGTGGAATGATCATTTTAGCATCGGGGTCGCGTCTCACCCTCGATATCTGGGTAACGGAGCGCTCGTTGAAATGATTCTCGAAGGATTGCACGCTGCCGCCATGTACATGGGGAAAGTGCGCAATATCGACGATATTCTCAATGACATCACAGGGCTTGGCGCGGATACGTGAGCGGTTGAATACCCAGTCACCCCAGCCCTGTGGGCCCCATTCGGGGATATTCGGCAAGTAGGCTTCCGGTGCTTCCTCGGCAAGCCCATACCACAGTGCAATAAAGCCACTTTGCTCCAGTACGGGCCAGCCCTTCAAGGCATTGACCGCCCTGTCTGGAATGCTCTTGGCATAGGGGATGGCGACACACTGCCCCTGCGGGTTAAACGTCCAGCCGTGGAATGGACAGGCGATAGTATCGCCGCGCACCCGGCCCTCACCGCTACCCAGGTTGGCACCAAGGTGGGGGCAGTGGGCATCCAGAATCGCAACCTGCCCCGACTCCCCGCGATAGGCGACGAGGTCCTGGTCGAAGTAGCGCAGCTTTTTGACCTCACCCACCTGCAGTTCCTGGGAAAAAAGTACGATGTGCCAGCCTCTGGCATAGCGACCCGGCTCAAGGTAGGCGTACTTGTCGTTATTCATACTGACTCCTGTTGTTCGCTCACGCCAAATGCGTGGCGCGCGGCTATGTAGGCAAAGGTCATCGCGGCACCAATGGTCGCACCCGCTCCGGGATAGGTATTACCCATCACCGTGGCGCTGGCGTTACCCGCTGCATACAGCCCCTCAATCACGGCACCACTGGTATGCAGTACTCGAGCATATTCATCACACAGCAACCCCCCTTTGGTATCCAGGTCGCCCGGCTCGCAGCGCAGTGCGTAGTAGGGCGCTGTCTCCAGCGGTCCGAGGGATGGGTTGGGACCAACGGTTTTGTCTGCGTAGTAGCGGTCGTGTTCGCTTACGCCGCGGTCAAACTCGGGGTCTTCGCCGTTGCGCGCGTGGGCATTGAACGCCTGCACGGTCTGCACTAATGCGTCTGGCTCGATCTGCAACTTTTCAGCCAGTTCTGCAAGGGTATCGGCCTTGGTCAGCAATCCTGATTCGAAGAGCGTTGGTGAAAGCCTCGCATCCTGCTCTACCTTCCCCGGCTTCAGGTGGCCGACTGCATACTTGGCCCGGTACTTGGCATCGAACACCAGATAGCAGGGGATTGCGCCCTCGCCTCTGGTCTCACTGTCATACTGCGCCTTGACGAAATCCTCATAGGGTTGCGCCTCGTTGGTAAACCGTTTGCCCTGGCGATTGACCATGATGGAGCCCGGGTTGGATTTGCCGGCGATCAACGCCATCACCCGCCCATCGGGAATGGTGTAGGTGGGTGACCACCACGCGCAGTCCATAAAGCCCAGATCTGCACCAATCTGCGTGCCCATGGTGACGGCATCACCGGTGGCCCCGGGCGCAGCGGCGGTCCACTCGCTCCCGATAGGCGCACGTTGATACTGCTGCCGCATTTCGGCGTTGTGAGAAAAGCCGCCAGTGGCCAGCAGAACGCCGCGCCGCGCATGGATGCGTTGCTGCTTGCCGTTGTGGTCTACCAGTGCGCCGCAGACCCTGCCGTTATCCTGCAACAACTCCAGTACCGGCGAGTTCAGCCACAGCGGAATGTCTCTATCCTGCAGTGACAGCCGCAGCCTGGCGACCAGTGCTGGCCCGAGTGTCAGGCGGTTGTCGCGCTGCCTTTTCAAGCGGGCGGGAATATCCAGCAGATACCGTAGCAACAGGCGCAGGCCTGTTAAATAGGCGCTGACGTCCATCTCCTGCAAGCCCTGGCCCTCCTCCACCGTAACGTTGAAGGGTAATAACAGTCCGTCGTAGTGACCCAATCTGATGGTGTCGGCATCCGCTCCCAATCTGCGCAAGTCAATGGGCGCGTTGTCCATGGAGCGGCCGCCGGTTTTATAGCCGGACACGTGCTCGTAGTAATCCATGTACTTGGGCAACGCGGAATACTCAACGTGACTGTGTTGCATCATGAACTGCAGCATCTGCGGGGCCCGGGTGGCGTAGGCGCGGATGCGCGCGTCGCTGACGCTGTCACCGATGAGTCCCTTCAGGTAGACGTAGCCCTCTTCAACACTGTCCTGGATATTCACTTCAGCCTGCCGATGGTTGCCCGGAATCCATGCGACCCCGCCAGATTTGGCGGTGGTACCCCCGTAGACAGACTCTTTCTCCACTACCAGTACGGAGCCCCCCGATTCGTGGGCCACCACCGCCCCGGTCATTCCCGCAGCGCCTGCGCCCACGACGAGCCAATCAACAGTCAGATCTGGATTTTCTGCAGCCATACAGTTCTACCTATAAGGTTTGACGCCCAGTGTGGCAGTGCAAGGTGGGTTGAACCAGTATTCGTCACAAAGGGGGGTGGTCGGTTCAATATTTCGGCCACAGTGGTTGACCGGGGACAACGCCGGTTCTATGGTCGTCAGCAACTTTATCTAAATATACACTCACAGCAGCGAGCGCTCTATGACAACCATTCCCCTGGCCCAAATTCATGGCGTCAATGACTTGCGTCTGGATAACATTACACCACCGCTATGCGGTCCTGATGACGTGGTAGTGCAGGTGCGCGAGTGCGGCATCTGTGGCTCTGATCTGGGCTATCTCGCCATGGGGGGGTTGATGGGGCCTGGCACCCCCATGCCGTTGGGTCATGAACTGTGGGGCATGGTGAGTGAGATCGGCAGTAATGTGACCCATGTGGTAACAGGGGATCGTGTCGTCGTCCAACCCATGAGCAATGGCAATAACATCGGCAATGGTGGCGCAGAAGGTGGATTCTCACCCTACCTGCTGGTGCGCAATGCCGCTGTGGATACAGCCAGCACACTCAAGATTCCTGCGGAATTACCCGAGGGCTACGGCGCGCTGGTCGAGCCTTTGTCCGTCGCGCAGCACGGCGCAAACCGGGTAACGGCAACAGCGGCTGACAAGGCGGTTATCTTCGGTGCAGGTCCTATCGGTTTGTCGATGTTGCAGGTTTTGCACTACCGCGGACTGGAGGATATTGTGGTGGTTGATCTATCTGATCGGCGCTTGGAAGCGGCGCGTGCAATGGGCGCAATACCACTGCGGGCCGACGATCCGCAACTGACACAGCAACTCATAGAGCATCACGGCATATCAAGTTTTTTCGGCATGCCCATGCCCGGCAGTACACTATTTTTTGAAGCCACCGGTGTGCGTGCGGTGTTCGAAAACATTGTCTCTATGGCCGGCCCCGGCAGTCGTATCTGCCTGACGGGTGTGCATAAGGAGGCCGCCACGGTCGATTTGGTGATGCTGTTGGCCAAGGAGGTCGCCATCATCCCGGCCATGGGCTATGACAGGGAGTTTGATGAGGTGATTGCGATGTTACAGTCGGGAAAATTTGATCCTACTGTCATGGTAACGCATCATTTCCCGCTGTCCGAGATTGACGCGGCCTTCGCAGTGGCGCGTGATCCACAAAACGCAATTAAAGTTATGATCGATTGTCAGGCGTGAGCCAGTGGCAGTCGGATACGGAATTCACCAAGGGGTATATATGCAGGATTTAGACGGTAAGGTTGCGGTTGTCACTGGCGCGGGCTCGGGCATAGGGGAGGGCATTGCACGCGCGGCTGCCGCTGCCGGTATGAAAGTGGTCGTTGCGGATATAGACATGGAAAAGGCACGGGCGGTGGTCGCTGATCTGGGTGAACACGCGTTGGCATGCAAGGTGGATGTATCCAGTCTAGCCTCGGTGGAAGCCCTGCGCGATGCGACGCTGGAACGTTTTGGCGCTGTCCATTTGCTGTGCAATAACGCCGGTGTCTGGATCGGTGCATTGATGCAAGAGGCGGATATCAAGGACTGGCAATACCTGATAAACGTCAATTTGTACGGTGTCATCCACGGTGTTAAAGCGTTCCTGCCGTTGTTGGTGGAGCAGGGCGAGGGGCATATTGTGAATACGGCATCCATGGGTGGTTTGATCTCAGGGCCCCCCGAAGGCCTGTACACAACGACAAAATTTGCTGTCGTGGGATTGTCAGAAGCACTGCTGATGGAAGTGGCCGACAAGGGCGTGGGGGTCTCTGTGTTATGCCCGGGCCTGGTGAAGACCAACCTGATTACGCAATCCTTCGCAATGCGCCCGGATGAACTCGACTCCGGTATCGATCACCAGCAGGTTGCGCCCGATGTGGCCAACGGTATTTCTCCCCTGTCGGTGGGTGATCAGGTAATGGACGCGGTGCGCGAAGGGGGCTTCTACGTTATTACGCACGATGATTACCGCGATATCATTGCGATGCGTCACGATGGCATTCTCGCCGCACTCGACGCCCACACGCAACGTTACGGATCGACATCTGGCAAAGTGGTGTAAGGATCGCGCGAAGGCCGCTCAGGGTGAGGGAATGCCCAACACGGTTTTGGCGAACGCCAGAGCCGCTGCAGAGTCCACGCGCGAACCGTAGTCTTCGAGGAATAGCTTGCCAACCACCTGACCGCGACTGTCGATAACAATCATACCTGGATGCGGTATCCCGTACTGAAAGTCGCCGGGTGCGTAGTCTTCATTAAGTATGCCCAATGTTTTGAAACTCAGTGCGTCTTGGTCTGACAGCAGGGGAATGGTGATACCAAACTTGTCGATAAAGGCGCGCTGCAGGCTCGGTTCATCATAGGTAATGGCTACCATGCCGATGCCCGCCACCTCGAACCCCGCCTTGTTTTCCTGTAGCTGAATCATCTGGCGCATGCAGTAGGGGCACCAGTCTACCGAGCGGCTGGCAATAAACACGGTTCCATTGGGCCCGGAAAATTCGTTGATAAGCGTGACACTGCGACCCTCCCAGGTCGCCTGAAGCCCCGGGAAACGAGAGCCCACGGCCGGACCAGGATCAAAGTCGTCAGTATCACCGCTTACAAACATGTCCTGTGTGAGTCTTGAAATTGCCAACTCTTTGAGCGGTTCGCGGAACACGTAGCCGAGCGTAAGTGCAGGTATCAACAGTAAAAGGATGATCTTTAGCACATTTTTCATGATGTGTTTGTCCGTATTTTTTTGACTGGGCCGTGTCACGTTGCAGTGTATCCGATAATTCACCAAGGCTGGCGTGCTATTGTTGGCATAGGCTACAGCGGGTATCCTCCCTTCTCTATAAAACAGGCTTCGGGGCGTAGATTAATGAGTGACCAGTTACTGATGACAGTGCTATTTTTAGGGCTGCTCTACGGTCTGATTTTTACCAAGTGGGCGGCGGAATGGGTGTTTGTCTGTGTCATGCTCGCGGCCTACTTTGCCGGTCTGGTGAGCACTGATGAAGTGTTGGATAAGGCCTCAAATAGCGGTGTTATGACGCTGGTCATTCTGTTGCTGGTGTCTACCGGTATCGAGAAAGTTTCGTGGCTCACACAAATGTCGGATAAATTGATTGTCCCCAGTTATGGAGGAACCCTGTTGCGTATGGGCTCGGTGACGGCGATATTTTCCGCGTTTGTCAATAATACAGCCGTTGTGGCTGCGCTGGCACATACCGTTCGCAGCAATAAACTTCACCCGGCCTCCAAGCTGTTGATACCGCTTTCGTACGCCACCATTCTGGGCGGAACGATGACGTTGATAGGCACCTCCACCAACCTGGTGGTGAACAGCTTTCTGGAGGATGCGACCGGCACCGGGCTCGGCTTCTGGGCGTTTTTCCCCATCGGCGCAACCGCCACGGTGCTGGGCCTGGCGACATTGCTGTTGAGCTCACGACTGCTACCACAGGGCAGTGCGCCGACCATGGATATCGATGAATACGTTATTGAGGCGAAGGTTGGCGAGGACTCGGGCCTGATCGGAAAAAGTATCATGGAAAACAAGCTGCGCGATCTCGAGGACTTGTTTTTGGTAGAGATCGTGCGTGGTGCCCACCTGATATCGCCGGTGACGCCACAGGAGCGTATAGAGGCTGGAGACAAGCTGATATTTTCGGGTGATATCAGGCAGGTACAGTCACTGGAATCCTTTGATGGGCTGCGCCTGTTCGCGGTAGAAGAGGGCTTGCTGAGTTCCAACATGAAGGAAGTCATTGTATTACCCAACGCGGCTATCGAAGGCAAAACGGTCAAGGAAAGCGCCTTTCGCTCGGTGTTTGATGCGGCCGTCGTCGGTATGCGTCGCGGGGGGAAGCGCTTGTCGGGCAAGCTGGGGAATATCACGATAGCGGCCGGTGACAGTATGATCCTGGCGGTAGGGCCTGATTTCAATGAACGGAAAAACCTCGATAAGAACTTTGTCATCACCAATGACTCAATTGGCAAAATTCAGCTGACCAGACTGCAGAATTATTTTGTCACCGGTGCTTTGCTGTTAGTGGTTCTGCTGGCTTCGCTGGAGTTGGTGCCACTGATCAAGGGGGCGACATTTTTGTTGATCGGTATGCTGTTTCTCGGCGTTGTCACTGGCTCGGAGTTGCGACGACGGTTTCCCTTCGAACTGTGGCTGATCATCGCATCGGCGCTGACAATATCGCAGGCCCTGGCCAACTCTGGCCTGGTGACAGTGCTAACAGATACCCTGCAGACGCACCTGGTAAGCCTGGGGCCTTTTGGCGCGATGGTAGGCGTGTTTTTCTTTACCTTGATACTGACTGAGACGATGACAAATAACGCCGCCGCCGCACTGTGCTTCCCGCTGGCGTTTGGGTTGTCGCAGAGTTATGGCGTGAGTTATATGCCGTTCGTGATGGCTGTCGCCTTCGGTGCCAGCGCTAGCTTTATGACGCCCTTTGGCTATACCACCAACCTGATGGTACAGAACATGGGAGGGTATGAATTCCGGGATTATTTCAGGACAGGCCTCCCCATCTCGGTGGTATTTTCCGCCGTTGTCATTTTTATGCTGCCCCGGTTTTTCCCGTTCTAGCCGTACTCCTGTCCAGCGCAGCACGGTGGTGTTATCTCAGGTCATGCCTGTCGAAAATCCGCCATCCACCGGCAGTGTTTGCCCGGTAATCCAGGCCGCCGCTGGAGAGCTGAGAAACAGTACAGCTGCAGCGATGTCTCTGGGTTCCCCCGTGCGTTTCAGGCCCTGTCGCTTGAGCGTTTCTGCCACGGCTTCCGGCATGGTATCCAGCATGGGCGCGGTTAAATTGGATTGGGTAAGCCCTGCGGCGACGGCATTGGCGCGAATACCAAACTGGCCCCAACTCATGCCGAGAGTTTTGGTAAGCTGCACCAGGCCGGCTTTTGCAGCGCCATAGCCTGGCGTCCACTCGAACCCAAAGAAGGACGTCATGGAGGCAATGCCAATAATGCTGGCGCCGCCGGGGAACTGGCTTGCCGTCAGCAGATCCTTACAGGCCGAGCTGAGGTGAAATGCACTGGACAGGTTCACGGCAAGGGATTGATCGAACGCCTCTGCCTCCCATTCATTGCCCTGCATACCGCCCGCGTTGTTGACGAGGATATCCAGCTTTGACAATGAGGCTGCCAGAGTTGAGAGCGCCTGTCGGTCGTTGACATCCAATTGACGGTAGGACATGTCACGCAGATCCGAACCGTAATCGCCGGCGGATTTTTTTCGGCCCGTGATGATAACTTCCGCACCCGCATCCCGATACTCGTGAGCACAACCCAGGCCGATGCCACTGGTCCCTCCGGTAATCAGTACTGTGGCGCCGGCGTAGTTGTAGGAAATACCTTTAAACATGTAAACCTCTTGTTCTATCTGTGAATTATTATGTCTTAACGATGTACTACAGCTGTGGCAGGGAGTCGTTCACCAGGCCTGCGCTCCAGCCGCCATCTGCGATAAACTCTGCGCCGGTGCTGTAAGTTGCCTCATCCGACGCCAGGAATGCGGTTAAGGCGGCCACTTCGCGCGGCAGGCCAACGCGGGGGAGGGCGTGGTTCGCGTAAAACTTGTCGGCATCGTCCTGGGACATGAAATCCGAACCGTGCATTGCGGTGTATATGCCGCCCGGATGAACACTGTTTACGCGGATATTGAATTTCCCCATTTCCATAGCGGCAGCTTTGGTCATACCACGCACTGCCCATTTAGTGGAAGAATAGGCTACCAGCGAATTTTTCGATTGCAGACCATCAATGGAGGAGACATTGATGATGGAGCCTCCGCCATTTGCTTTCAGGCTGGGAAACACTGTCTGCATACCCAGAAAGACACCCAGCTGGTTGATGCTGAAAATCTTCATGAAGTCTTCTTCAGTCGTGTCCACAATGGTTTTCTGAAAAATAATTGCGGCATTGTTGACCAGTACAGATATTGGGCCCAGTGATTCGGCGACCGGAATGGCCACTTCCCAGTCGGCTTTGCGGGATACGTCCAGATGCGAATAGAGTGCGCTATCGCCCAGTTCATCGGCGAGCGCTTGTCCGGGTGCATCCAGAACATCTGCGATCAGTACTTTGGCGCCGTGTTCTACCAGCAGGCGAACTGTCGCTTCACCCATGCCCCGCGCCCCGCCTGTAACAATGGCTACTTTACCTGCTAATCGTGTCATGTCTGTTCCTTTGAGTGTATTCATGGAGCAAAAAAAAAGGCGGACACCAAAGGTGTCCGCCCTGTATTACGACTGAAGGTACAGTTTAGAAGCGGTACAGAGCGCTAATACCGATTTCTTCGTAGGATTGCTCAAGCTTTCCACCGGGCAGACCCAGGTCTGTTCCGTTGATGTCGTCAGGCGTTATGTCTGTGTAAGCCAGATCAACAGCAAGGCTTTCAGTGATGAACCACTCTACGTTGGCGCGAACACCTTGAATTTCGTAGCCATTTTCATCTTCCAGTGCGTAGTCAATGCCGAGGCCCAAGTTGTTGTTGAGGTACCAGGTACCGCCCAGTACCCAAGTAGTGGGATCATCGATGCCGCTAACAACTGTTTTGCCGCCGCTAGCGCGTGCCATCAGGCCGCCGTTACCGAACGCGAAGAAGTGCTCAACATCAAGGCTCCAACGGTCAGCGTCGCCGCCATTATTGACGTTAACGTTTTCATAGCTCATAACAGCTGTGGTGTTTGGAGTGACGTAATAACCAAGACCACCGCCCCAGGTATTGACTTCTCTATCACCGGGCTCTGCACGCTCAAAGGTTACGTCAACGATTACGCCTGACAGCTTCCAGCCTGGGCCTTCAGCAACATAGCGCATGTCAGCGTTATAAGTCTGACCGCTTGCATCATCACCGCTAGAAAGATCAATATCGCCATCGGTAAAGCCAACCGCTAATGAGGAAGCGTGATCCAGGAAGGCTGCTTCACCAAGAGGCCCCTTGCTTGTATCAACAGTTTCAAAGAAGTAAGTGCCACCAACGTTGTAAATGTCAGCGTCTACGCTGTCACCATAGTTCCCGAATCCCGGGACATTTCTAAAATCGTACTCGAAGGTACCCATGGCAACGCCAGCATCTACTTGCCATTGGTAATCGGCTTGGGCAGTTGCTGAAATAGCCAGGGCAATGCCTGCTACTAATGCGGTCTTCTTGAACATTGTGTTCTCCTTTCGGGGTCTCATAAACTTACGGGCTTCCCCCTTCTTGATTGCGGGGATGACGCTAATATTACGCATGCCACAGAGAGCAGCAAGGTAATAATTTGGCGCTGGGTAATGTGAACTATTTACTTGTTTTTGTAAAGCCGAGTGGTCGCTGATTGCCAGAGCCTAAAGTTGTGCTTTTCCGGGCGCCTAAGGTTGATAATTTGTCAAAATAAATTAGGGGTTTAGGGCGCAGAAGTCGCGCCTTTGCTCTGTTTGGCGCTTAAACCTTGCGCCGATGTGTGAAAGTCAGCTTGATCACTCTTGTTCGCTGCGTCCTTTGGCCAACACACTCTGCCGACGCTCCTCAATAGCGGCCCCCGATGCCTGCCTGGCCCAGGCGATTGCGCGGGCTTCCTCCCACGCCAGAGCGTCATTCAACGCCATGGAGTAACCCTGTTCTATCAGCGTTTGATATTCCGTCAGAACCTGTGGCACACAGCCGCAGATATCCTGCGCCATTTTGATCGCCCTGGGCAACAGGTCTGCGTGGGCGACCACATGGTTGACCAGACCCCAGTCATAAGCCTGCTGAGCGAATACCGGCGCTCCGGTGAACGCGATTTCCCTGGCGCGCGACAATCCGATCAAACGCGGCAGTTTCTGGCTGAGACCCCAGCCTGGCAGCATGCCTACGCGGGCGTGCGTATCGGCGAAGCGGGCGTGTTCCGACGCGATCAACATATCGCAGGCCAGCGCCATCTCGAAGCCACCGGTGATACAGTGGCCATTGATAGCGCCGATAATTGGTCCATCGAACCTCGCCATTGCCTGTGCGACCGCATTGTCAGCCTCTTCTGCGGTATTGCTGGTATTGCTGGCGCCCAGTTCCTTGAGATCAAAGCCAGCGCAAAAGGCCTTGCCATTACCGGTGAGGATGATCACCCTGACGTCAGGATCTGCAGTGCAATCCGCGAAGGCCGCGACAAAGTCCTGGCGCAGCTGCCGCGACAGGGCATTCATCGATTTCGGGCGGTTTAGTGTTACGACGGCGAAACCCTCGTGTTTTTCCAGTAGCACGGTGCTCATAATGGCGTTATCCAAGTAGTGAGGGTGATTTCAGTAGGCCGAGTTCCTTGGCGATGGCCGGTCCGCGCAGCACATTCTGCGGCTCCCAGGCCTGCGGCGCATCGTTCTGTGCCAGCCAGGTGACGACGGCGGCAATGGCCGACGGTGTACAGGGTTTGAACCTGGCCATTACGGCATCGTCGATACCGGCCAGACGCATCACTTCGGTCATCACCAGCCCGGGCTCCAGATTGTATACACGCAGGCCCACATCCGGGTGCTCGGCGCGCAGGGAACTGGCCATACGGGAGAGCGCAGCTTTAGAGGAGGGGTAGGCAAATCCCCAGCCACCCTTGTCAGCCGACGCCGGGGGATCGGTGAAGGCACTGTGGGACACCATGTTCAGTACCGTGCCGCCGCGGCGTTCCAGCATCCCGGGTAAAAACGCTTTAACTAACGCCAACGGGGTGAATACATTGCCCTGGTAGATCGAGCGCAACTGCGCCTCGGTGACGTCCAGCAGGGGCTCGATATTGCCATTGCCCTGATAGACCGCGTTGTTGAACAGCAGGTCTACTCGGCCAAAATGCTGCAGCGCAGCCTCTGCGGCCGCTACTATTGACGGCGTGTCCAGAATGTCCGCTCTCAAACACAGGGCCTCACCGCCGACCCGTACCACTGCGGCGGCGGTCGCCTCCAGGCTGCCGGGCAGTGTTTCAGAGCTGCCGACATGGTCGTGGCTTTCGCCGTCTGCCAGTGTGCGTGCGGTAATTGCTACCCGGTATCCGGCCCCGGCCAGGGCGACTGCGGCCTCTGCCCCGATGCCGCGGCTCGCGCCGGTGATGAAAGCCACTTTTCCACTCACGGATGGTCTCCCTCTGCCTGTAGCAGCGTATTCAGATTTTTTACGGTTTGTTGCACGGCGGTGGTGCCCAGAATGTTGGCGTATTGCTGCCAGACAGTTTCTGTTGACTGGGAAAGCTCGTCGATCAGCGCATGGCCCCGGGGCGTAAAGTCAATCAATTTGGCGCGAGAATCGCTTGGGTCCTCGCGCCGTTCAACCAGGCCCAGGGATTCCAGTTCATGCACGATCTTCATCATAGACTGTGGACGAATGTCCGCGGCATCGGCCAGCTCTACCGCCCGGCTGGCACCATTGCGACCCAGAAAGAGAAAGATGGCCCGGTGGCGAGCGCTGATACCGCGAATACCGCGCACGCCCAGATCGCGATCGAGGCGAAATTGAAAGTCTCTGGCAATTAGCATCAATGTCTGGCCCAGTCCCTGTTTGAGTTGTCGTTGGCTGGGCATTGCAATCCGCTCTTAATCAGTTTACCTTATAATCAGTTTAGCTTTCTATATAGGCGAGGGTCAAGTGATGTTCCAGGTATTTGCGTCGACACCAGAGGATATGGGGCCTGGCCAGATTGGCGCGCATGCGGCGCGCGCAGAGGCGATGGGGTTTGACGGATTACAAGTGCCCGATGCCATCCACGATGGCCTTTTGCTAGCCGCCCTGGCGCTGAATGCGACGAGCACGCTGCTGGTGGGTACCGCTGTATTGGTGGCGTTTCCACGCAGCCCGATGATCACGGCGGTTGCCGCCTGGGATCTGCAATCGATGTCTGGTGGTCGTTTCGAGGTCGGTCTGGGCACGCAGATAAAGCCGAACATAGAAAAACGCTACAGTGCGCGCTGGGATTCCCCAGTGCCCCAGTTGCGCGAGTATGTGCAGGCGATGAAAGCGATTTTCCACAGTTTTCAAACGGCTGAGCGCCTCAATTTTGAGGGCGAGCACTACACGCTCACCAAACTGCAACCCTTCTTCAACCCGGGCCCCATCGACCACCCGGACATCCCCATCCTGTGTGGGGCGGTCGGTCCTGCGATGACAAAAATGGTCGGACGTATTGCCGACGGTATGATTACACATCCTACCAATACACCACCGCGCTATATTCGCGAGGTCTGTCTGCCGCGCCTGGAACAGGGTTTCGCAAGCAGTGAGCGCGATCCGGGTACCTTCAAACTGGTACTGGGGCCACTAACAGCTACCGGCAAGGACGAGGGCGAGGTCGCCACGGCCTGGGAAAAGCAGCGCAGTATGTTGGGGTTTTTGTATTCCACACCGGCCTATTGGCCCAGCCTGGAACTGTTTGGGTGGCAGGACAAGGGCCAGCAACTGCTGGATATGACCCGCTCAGGCGATTGGGCTGCCATGCCAGATATTATTACGGATGACATGCTGGAACAGTTCGTACCGCGCGGCACCTATACCAATATTGCCCAGGTATTTCGCGAGCGTTACGCGGGGCTTACCAAGCGCATTACCTTCCCCATGCCGAAGAATCCTGAGGACGATGAACAGGTGGCGGCCGTCGTGCAGCAATTACGGGCACCAGGGTAGAGGTCACTTTCATCGACCAGGTTGAGAAATTGGTCTATGTCCGAAAATTTTGTCACCAGCGCGTTCTCAGCGAAAATAGAAGGTATATTCAGGGTTACATTTGTTCACGCCGACGTTCCAACTGACTCACAGGGAGATAACACATGACAGTACCAGAAGCGGTCCACCTCGGACGAGACGACCTGCCCTACATCGATATCGGTGATGGCAGTAAATTGCGTGTCCTGCAGGTGAAGGCGGGCGAGGGCCTGTGGATTGTAGAAAACATTTTCCAGGCCGGCTACGAGGTTGAAACCCACCGCCACACAGGCCCGGTCTGGGGCTATACGCGTTCTGGCGCCTGGAAGTACAAGGAGTACGATGACGTGAATCGCGCGGGATCGTTCCTGTATGAGCCTGCAGGTTCCCAGCATACGCTGCAGTGCATAGAGGACGATACCCAGGTGTGGTTCCAGATGTACGGCTGCAATATTAACCTGAATGCAGACGGCAATGTCACGTCGGTAATGGACGGTACCGGAACGTTGGAGTACTACCTCGCCGTGTGCGCCGAGATGGGTCTACCGCGGCCCAACGTGCTGGTTGAATAGCGTATGCAGATAGACGTATACGACCCCGATAACTACACCACCGGTATTCCGCATGAGCAGTTTGCCTGGCTGCGCGCCAACTCACCTGTGCACTGGCATGAACATCCTGCGGGCTACGGTTACTGGGTATTGAGTAAACACGCCGATGTAATGGCGGTGTCGCGCGATTTCAAAACCTTTTCCGCCGAAAAGGGCTTCGTCATGGTGGACGATTTGCCACCGGATAATCTGGAAATGGCCCGTAGCCAACTGTTGGGGATGGACCCGCCCAAACACGGCCCGCTGCGCCGCGCGGTCATCACCCGCTTTACCTCGCGCATGCTGGCGGCGCTGGAGCCACAGGTGCGCGGTATTGCACGTGAAGTGATGGCGCAGATCACAACAGCGCAGGAAGTGAATTTCGTGGAAAGTTTGGCGGGCGATCTGCCCACCGCGGTGATCTGTTCCATGTTGGAAATTCCCCGCGATAGGTGGGGCCAGATTCGGCATTGGTCCGACCTGCTAACTTCGGGCTCCGATCCCGATCTGGGCGGTACGTCGGAAGACATCAACCAAGCCAGTATGGCTATGGGTACCTACGGATTTCAGTTGGCCTGTGAACGCAAAGACAAGGGCGGCGATGACCTGATTTCCCTGCTCATCAATCAAGAGGTAGACGGACATCAAGTCTCAGAGATGGAGTTCGCCTCGCTGTTTATCCAGCTGACAGTGGCCGGGAACGAGACTACACGCGGTCTTCTCAGCAGCGGAATGTACGAGTTGATGAAGCAGCCTGCGCTACTGCAGCAATTAAGGGCCAATCCGGAACAGCTGCCGTTGGCGATTGAGGAGATGCTGCGATGGACCTGTCCCCTGCACTACTTTCGCCGCACCGCGACCTGCGATACGCAGATTAATGGTCAGGCGATCAAGGCCGGTGATCGCGTGGTGCTGATGTACAGCTCTGCCAATTTTGACGAGGACATATTCACAGATCCGATGACCTTTGATATCACGCGTAGCCCCAATCCGCACATGGCCTTTGGACACGGTATTCATTTGTGCCTGGGCGCAAACCTGGCACGCATGGAGGCGCGCGTTTTCTTTGAGGAATTCTTTGCGCATTTTGCCGCGATTGAATCACGTGCGGAGCCGGTGTTTATCCGTTCTAACAGTATTCATGGGTTTAAGTCGATGCCGGTGTTGTTGACGCCTGCCTAGGTGGATTTACGTTGGGGTCGTTGTTGTAGTTGCCGGGAGCACGGGCTGACTGAATAACAAGATAGCCGAGTAGCCGAGTGACACAGGCGCAAGAGAGGACAACCAAACCCGATGTACTTTGACATGCAATACTACTGGCGCGTACTGCGCCACGTCTGGTCGCTAAAACAGTGGCCGGGCCGTACACGGATGTTGCTGCGCCTGTTGCTACTGGTGCCGCTGGAATACCTCTTTAACGTCGTGTTTTTTACACTGGATTACCTGGTCTTCCCGTCACTGTGGCGGCAGCGGGTAGAGCGACCGGTGTTTATCGTGGGCCATGCCCGCAGTGGCACCACACTGGTACATCGGCTGTTGGCCGCGGACGGCGACACGTTTAGCTACTTTTTGTACTGGGAAATGTTTTTCCCCTCTCTGTTGCAAAAAAGTATCATTCGGGTGATTGGCGTCATCGATGAAAAGTGGCTGGGGCGCGCACTCAATAAACGTTTGGTGGCCTGGGATGACAAAACCTTTGGGCCCTACCGTCACATGCACGATATGAGCTTGTGGAACTCGGAAGAGGACCAGTTCGTGATGCGGGGCGCTTTCGTCACGCAACAGTGGTCCATTGATATACCGATGATGGATGTGATCGACATCTTCCATGTCGATCAAATGTCGCAGCAGAAACGCCGCCGTTGGCTCCATCATTACCGCGAATGCATTAAACGTCAGTTGTTGCGTAACGGCGGCAACAAGATACACCTGAGTAAGAATCCTGTGATGTGCGGATGGGTGGGCGCACTCATCGAGACATTTCCGGACGCGCGGATTGTGGTGATGATGCGAGATCCCGCACAGTGCATTCCCAGTGTCCTCAAACTGGTCGAGCTGACATGGAAAGGCAAGGGCTGGAGTCGTCCCGACTATGAGCGTTCGCTGCAAATGCTCACGGATGTTTCCTTTGAAAGCTTTCACCATCCCGCTGACGTGTTGTCCCGTCACTCGAGTACCCCGCAGGTGATGGTCGATTACCGCGAGCTCACCACGCAACCACGGGCCACCGTACACAAAATCTGCAGTGCGCTGGGCATGCCACTGACCGACAGCTTCGACCGTTTTTTGCAGTCTCAGGAAGAGAGAGAGAAATCGCACAAAACGGATTTCCGCTACAGCATCGACGACTACGCTGTATCGCGAGAGGAGATTGAGGCCCAATTGAGCGATTTTTATGACATCTATCACTGGCCTCGCGCCGCAGCAGTGGCGGATGCACTCGCACATGCAGCGGACAAGAAAAGGAGTTAGACAATGGGACGACTTGCCAAAAGAACGGCATTGATTACCGGTGCCAGTCGCGGTATCGGCTTGGCCATCGCGCGACGTTTTGCCGCCGAGGGTGCTGCCGTGGTGTTGTGTGCATCCCGGTGGGGCGCGCACGGCGATCTTGCGGGAACGCTGGAAGGGGCTGTCGAGTTGATCAACCGCGACGGTGGTGCCGCAGCCGGTATTGCCTGTGACCTGAGCGATGCCGAGGCGAGGGCAAACCTGGTGTCACAAGCCGGTGAGCACTTTGGCGCGGTGGACATCGTTGTCAATAACGCCGCTGCCGCCAGAATGTGCTTGCCCAGCGAGGCCACTACCCGCGATCGCAGCTGGATGTTCGATATGAACGTCAATGCCCCCATCGATCTGGCACAACAGGCGCTGCCGGGAATGCGTGAACGAGGCCATGGCTGGATTCTCAACATCAGTAGCAGTAGCGCATTGCAACCGGTAGTGCCCTATCGCGATTCACAGATGTCTGCCCACGTCATCTGCGCCTACGGCGCCACCAAGGCGGCACTGGATCGCTATACGCAGGGTCTGGCCCATGAGGTGGCCAGTGCCGGTATTTACGTCAATACGCTGGCGCCTGAAAACATCGTGCTCACCTCTGGCGCTGCATATGTGCGCGAGATCGCCAGGCGAAGTCCGGATATGGCAGAACCCGTGGAGGTGATGGCGGAGGCGGCGCTTGAGCTCTGTTCGGCGTCCCACGTGGGGCGAGTGACGTATAGCCGTCGATTGCTGCACTCGCTGGGTCTGTCGGTGAAAAGTCTGGATGGCCAATCGGTACTGGGTGATGCCTTTCTGCCAGCTGATCTTGAAGCTACTGTGTGAGGTTAATGTTGCCTTACGATATTTGCGAAATGCTGGCTACGATTCCCGGCAGACGACCCCGCGTTTACCCTGCTTGTTCAGCGCTGTTACAGAGTCACGGGAAGTGACGGTTCGAAGAAAAAATTCTGTCTCAGCCATGTTGGTGATCGAAAAGTAATAAATGTTATTCAATCGAACAAATGCAAAAAAGCGAGGAATGTCATGAGCGATAAATCCCCCGAAGCCAAACAGCAATTACACGCAGCCTGGGACGAAATGATACAGGCTTTACAGGACGCCCGTGACGCGATCGATCAGCCACAGCTGATGCCACCACCCGATACACAGCGCAATCTGGCAGAGGGTTATCGCTACCTGATGGGTTACGTGCACACCGCAGTGGAGCGAGCCTTTCACTCGGACCCCGAGCGCCCCCACTTTCGTAATGCGTTATCGGTGATCACCCGCAGCACTATCGATAATGCGGATGCGATTTACTTCAGCACGGCCATCGACGGCAAGCAGAGCTATCGCGTGCATGGCAAACCTGGCGACGCCCGTCACTGGCGCGGCGAGGCGCCGGTCACTACCGGCCATAAGGCACCACACTACGTCATCTTCGAGACCACCAGCGGCGAGCTGCCGGGGGACACCGGCTCCCTGATGGAATTGCGTCCCGGTGTGAAAACGCAAACCGGCCGCTTGGATTCCTCGCGCATCGTGCTTGATGACGATGGCAGCTTTGATATTTTATTGGCGCCCGAAAAGCCAGAAGGCTACACCGGCAATTTCATCTCCACGCTTAGAGTCGTAACACCAAAGCCCCCGACGGAATCCACCGAGCCAACGCTGCGCTATGCCAATTACCTCAGTGGCCGCCAATTGTTCAATGACTGGGAGCACGAAGAGGCCGTCCACTTCGAAATTGTGCAGTTGGGCGCTGAGGGTCGTCATGCAGCGCCGTACACTGCCGATAAGGCCGCTGAAGAACTGCGGCACTTTGGTGCCATCGTTCGTAACCAGATGCACTTCTGGAACGCATTCTGGACTATCCTGATGGGGACTTACGGTGAGCGAGAGGGGAGTATGCCGGGTGTGGCATTTCCCCGAAATAGCTTCAACACTGTCAATGCGGCCTCCGGTGCTACCGGGGGTGGGCAAAGTACGAATATCTACGCGGGGGGCGTGTTTGAGCTGGCGCCCGACGAGGCGTTGATCATCGAAAATCATATTCGCCTCAAGCCGCAGTACGTTGGATTTCAAATCGGCAATTTGTGGGGAGAATCCATCGAATACGCCAACCAGATAGGCAGTCTCAATGGCCATCAGATGACCACCGATGCCGATGGTGTATTGCGTATCGTACTGGCTCACAGCGATCCCGGTGTACCCAACTGGGTGGACACCACTGGCCACCGCGAAGGCTTTATGACACCGCGCTGGACGTATAGTGAGACGCCGCCGCCCGAAGACTGGCCTGAGATAGCAGCGAAGAAAGTGCGATTCAATGAGATCAGGCAGCATCTACCCGCAGACACCAAGATAGTGACGCCTGAGCAGCGGCGTGAACAAATTCGTATTCGCCAGCAGCATGTGCAAAAGCGCTATCGCATGTTCTAGCATGTTCCGCGTCGCGACGGCTTGCAGAGTGAGGCTCGCGCCAAGTAGTACGTGCTAGCGCAATAAGGCTGCAGAAGGAGAAAAAATGAAAGACAAGATTGCCCTGGTGATGGGTGGCGGCGCAGGTACAGGGCGCGCAACAGTGCTGGCATTTGCCACCGAAGGTGCAAAGGTGGTGATCGCCGATGTCAATGAGAAGGGCGGTACAGAGACACTGGCGATGGTTGAGGCCCAGGGTGGTAGCGGACTGTTCGTTAAAGCCGACATGGCCAAAGCTGTCGATGTACAAAATGTTATCGAGCAGACGCAAAGTGCCTTTGGCGGTCTGCACCTGGTCTCCAACAATGCTGCGCTGGGTGCTCCGAACAAATTTGTGACCGACCTAACCGAGGAGGAGTGGGACCGCTGTATGGGGGTGACCTTACGGGGTGTCTGGTTGTGCATGAAATACCAACTGCCCCTAATCGAGGCTTCTGGCGGTGGCGCGATTGTGAATGTCGCCTCGGTATCGGGTATCCGTGGTGATGCACTCCAGTCAGCTTATTCAGCCGCCAAGGGCGGCGTCCTCAGTCTCAGTAAGACTGTGGCGGTAGAGTACGCCAAACGCGGCATCAGGGTGAATACGGTGTGCCCGGGCGGCATCAACTCCGGCGGCATGGATTTCTATCTGAAAAAAATGCCCAAGATGCGCGACAAGGTGCTAAATGTTCACGCTATGGGACGGCTGGCGGAGCCCTCGGAGATTGCCGACGCAGTGGTCTACCTGTGTTCTGAGCGCGCGTCTTTTATTACCGGCCATGACCTGGTGGTCGATGGCGGGATTCTGGTGAGGTCGAACGTGATTGACTTGTGAAGACCCTCACCCCGGAATGGGCCGTTTTGTGGGCATAAAAAAGGCGGCCATAGGGCCGCCCTGGTAGTCGCCGTTTGTTTAGCCCGGTGGTACGGAATACCCGCCCCAGACGGGGACATAGTGTTCGTCGTAGTGCGCAGCAAGTGACGAGTGCAGGTCCTCCACTTCCCACTTTTTGTTGCCCTTGGGATTCAGGAAGGCATCTCTTAGTGTCGGTCGCTGCAGAACTTGTACCGAATTGCCCCATACCACAAACACTTCACCGGATATTTTCGCCGCCTCAGGAGAGCACAGATAGCCAACCAGAGGTGCGACATTGGCGGGATCGAACGCGTGGAAGCTGCCATCCTCAGGGACGCGGAACATTTCTGCGGTCGTCCCACCGGAGGTCATATCAGTGAGTGCGCGCGGCATAACCACGTTGCAGGTGATGCCGTATTTGGTGAGCAGTTGTGCCGCACCCATGGTCATCGCGATAATGCCTGCTTTAGCCGCCGCGTAGTTCGGTTGCCCGGCAGAGCCATATATCGCGGCTTCTGATGATGTACTGATCAGGCGACCGTAAACCTCAGCGCCCGTTTTGGCTTTGTCGCGCCAGTACGCCGTGGCGTTGCGAGTATTGACGAAGTGACCGCGCAGGTGCACGCGCACCACGGAGTCAAACTCGTCGTCGCTCATGCCGAAAATGGTTTTGTCGCGACAAAAGCCCGCGTTGTTAACCATGATGTTGAGATCGCCGTAGGCATCGAGTGTCGATTTCATCAGGTTCTCAGCGTCGGTGCTGTCTGCGCAGTCGCCCAGTACCACCATCGCCTCGCCACCAAAGCCTTTAATTTCCTCAACAGCCGATTGTGCCGCTTCTACAGCCTCAGGTCGATCGATGTCGTTGATGACAACGCGTGCGCCCTGTCTGGCGAACTGAATCGCTTCCTCGCGGCCAAGCCCGCGGCCTGCGCCGGTAATGACGGCAACTTTGCCTGTCAGGTCTCCCATGTTTGTCTCCCCTTTAGCTGATGGTTCAGATACGTTCGATGATAGTGCCGGTGCCGATGGAAGAGCCGCAACACATGGTGATCAATGCAGTGGTCTTGTCGGAGCGCTCCAGTTCATGCAGCGCAGTGGTGATCAGGCGTGCGCCAGTAGAGCCCACGGGATGGCCGAGCGCAATGGCGCCGCCATTCACGTTGACCTTGTCCATGTCTGCGTTGTAGACCTGTGCCCATGACAATACGACGGCTGCAAACGCCTCATTGATTTCTACCAGGTCGATGTCGCCCATGTTCATGCCGCTTTTCTTGAACAGCGCTGCAGTGGCATCAACCGGCCCGTCGAGTAGATAGTAGGGATCGGTGCCGACGACGACATCCGCGATGATGCGGGCGCGCGGCTTGAGTCCGCGCGCTTTGGCCTCTTCTGCAGTCATCCACAGCACCGCAGCGGAACCGTCGGAAATCTGCGAGGAGTTGCCCGCCGTATGTATATTCCCTTCGCCAACCGTTTTTAACCCGGCGAGCGCCTCCATGGTGGTATCGCGCAATCCCTGATCGCGATTGACGGTGCGCGTCTCGCCGGTGGGTTTGCCATCTGCACCCATGATTGGCGCTTCGATGGAAAATATTTCGCGGTCGAAACGCCCCTCTGCCCACGCCTGCTTGGCGCGCAGCTGTGAGGTGTAGGCAAGTTGGTCGGCCATCTCGCGGGTGATGCCGCGGTTTTTGGCAATGCGCTGGGCACTGGCGAACTGATCGGGGCTGGAATCCCATGGCCAGTTTTCGGGAAGGAAATAGCCTGGTCCGCTATAGACATTGGCACCCAGGCCAACACGACTCATGGCCTCAACACCACAGGCAATACCGATATTGAAGGATCCGGAGGCGACCATGGAGGAAATCATGTGATTGGCGGTTTGGGCAGAACCGCACTGGTTATCCAGCGTGGTAGCGCCAGCGGTGTAGTCCTGGCCCAGCGTCAGCCAGGCATTGCGCGTGATATTACCCGCTTGTTCGCCAGCCTGGGTCACACAGCCGCCAGCCAAATAGTCTACGTCGCTGTATTGTAGTCCGGTGCGCTTGACGATTTCATTCAACGACAGGGCCAGCAATTCTGTGGCATGGAAGTCACACAAATCGCCTACACCGGGCTTGCCGCGGCCAATGGGTGTCCTGACGGCTTCTACAATAACGGCTTCACGCATGGTTGATCCTCATGGTTTGGAATGGCAAATGAACTGTGTGCCGGAGATAAAAAACAGCGTCTAATTGTACTGCATGGTGAGTGCATTTCAATGACGAATGGAGTCACTGTAATGGTCCTATTCTGACGGCTTTGTGCTGTTCGATACAGCGCCGAGAAGGCCTTAAAAGGCACATGGTATAGCTGATTGAGCCGTATTTGATTTGGTTTGGACTCCTGTAGCCCTGTAGTATGTGGTCTTTTTGACGAGCTCAAAAATAAGGGAGAGCAGAGCATGAAGCAATATGAGTACAGCGATGTCGAAGCGTTACAGGGACTGGTGTCAGATACGTTCGGCCCGTGGAGCGGCCAGGTTGATATTACGCAGGATCTGATTAATCAGTTCGCGGACCTGACAGGCGATGACTACTGGATTCACACCGATCCGGAAAAAGCCAAAACCGACAGTCCCTTTGGCACTACGATAGCGCACGGGTTCCTGACTCTGGTGTTGATGCCCAAGATGAAAGGTACGCCTACCTATGAGGTAACCGGCTACAATAATATTCTCAACTACGGCTCCGACAAGCTGCGTTTTACCGGCCCGGTACCGGTGGGTTGCTCGGTGCACAGTCGCAATAGGGTGAAAGAGGTTAGCGCCACGCCCAAAGGGACAAAAATGGTGCTGGAGCAGCATGTGCATGTGGTGGGGCAGGATGATAGGCCTGTGTTGATCTACGAATTAATCATGATCTATATGTAGAGTTGATTGCGAGTGACTGGCCAGAACAGGCATTGTTCGGGCCAGTGACGACTCGCTAACACACCCAATGAACGCAGCCTCCTATCGTGCAAAGATATCCGAACCCGCCGCATAGGTTTTGATCAGCGCCGCATCCTCCGGAATTAAAAACCCCTTGTCCACAGCGTCATCAGTAGTACTGTTTACGGCTTGTATATAGGCAGCGTTGTCCGCGTAGAGTGATCCCAGCGTGCTGGCATCAAACAGCACGGTGGTACCGGAGAGAAAGCAAAAGCCAGCGCCGTCACGGGGTTGGCCTTCGCCCGATAAAATGGCAATCGGGGCATCGACATAGGGTGTTCTAACGCCACCTTTCACATTTCCGAGTTCATCCAGTACAAAAGTGGCGGGCGATCCGGCAACATCGAACCGGTCTGCCATTTCTGGCGGCGTGCCCTCGACCAGCCAGGTGTTCAGCGCACGAACTGCCGCATTGGCAACAAAGTGCTGCGGCCCCGCGTTGACCGGCTTAGCGCAGTCGATGATACCCGGAATCGGATTCGCGTTCTCCACGACAGCCGCAATGTCAGGATTGTCGCCGACGTCCACACGGTTATCGAGAAAAGTATACAAATCAGCGTGGGCAGTGCCCGCGACTTCCCACAGACGAAAGTTGCTACTGTCGCTCTGGTTGCTTGGGTAGGAGCCCAGCACGAACAGGTCTGTTTCTGTTTGCAGCATTATTACGGGAGTGCCCAGATCGGCTCTGACGCGGACGACTTCAGGCATACTACGATCCGAGTCTTCCAGGAACTTGCCCGCCAGTCCCGCACTACTAGCGAGACGGCTGTGCACAAAGTAGCCTTCAAAGAGGGCGTGCATCGGTGCGAAGGCATTGACGTAAGTCATCAGGTAATGCGCTGATTGCGATTCGCCCGCTGCGATCAGACGCTGCGCGGTAAGGTTCAGCGGTGCTGCATCGCCAGGGGCCCTGATGGCCTGCGCTATTTGTGAGTAAATATCGAAGGCGTACTGATCGCCGGGATGATAGAGATCGGTATAGCGGTTGGCATCGCCACCGACAAGTGCCGCCGCACTGCCATCCAGCAGGGAATTAACACCCACTTTCTGCGCGGTCACGCCCACCCAGGCATAGCCCTGGCGTATCAATTCCGTGTGCAGCATGCCCCATTCGGGAGCGGAGTCGAAACCGGCACTGACGTTCAGCCATTCAACAAAGACCGTGCCATTGAAGTCTGCTGGATCGATAGGGCGATTCACCACGATACGGGTTTTGTAGTGTGCCTGATCGCTGGCCTGTACCTGCCATTGTCCATCTGAGTCAAATTCGTTCACGTTGGTATAGGCATTGGCGGTACCCGACACCAGATATTCAGCCTGTTCGTAACCTTGAGACGCCAGTGAAAAGAAGGTGCTGACCAGTACCGCTTTGCCTGCAAGCGGGCCGTCCAGGGTAGCAGGTGGTACCGCCACAGTATTGGCGTTGCCTGCGCCCGGCACCCCGAGCGTCGCCGTGGCGATGTTGTCATTGTTATTGTCATCGCTGTTACTGCAGCCGCCAAGCACGGCAGCAAGTAATAGTAGTAACAGGGCGTAGGGGCTAGCGGGGGCGTTGACGCAGGAGTTCACGGATAGCATGGCTGTAACTCTCAAGAAATCCTCACTTGCGGTGTTGGCAGTGAGGTTGATGGTGGATAGTTATTTGAGTCAGGACAAAACCGCGCAGGCCGCACTGTACTGCGAAAAGTTACTCGATCTAAAGCAGCGACGGGTCTCGGCCAGGCCAGAGTGGCGCTTTAGTTCATCTTGCCCAATATAGCGCCGCCAGTCGGTATGCCGACACCCGATGTTACCAGGGCGTGATTCACCGTTTTCGCCGGCTGGTTTACCGAAGTGCCTCGCACCAGGCGAGTGGCTTCAACAATGCCGTTAACGCCGTGAATATAGGCCTCACTTAGCTGGCCGCCGTGCGTATTTGTCGGCAGGCGTCCGTTCGTTCGCAGTGCACCGTCTTTCACAAAATCGCCGGACTCACCAAAGCCGCAAAAACCCCACGCCTCCAATTGCCACAGGACAATGGGCGAGAACGCGTCGTAGATAATAGCGGCGTCAATGTCTTCGGCCGACAAACCGCTCATTGCATAGACGTTTTTCGCCGCGGTTTCCATTTCTGGTATGGCGGCAAATTCCTCACGATAAAACGACGTCATCTGCTCCTGATTGTCTGCGGCGCACTGGGCTACTCCGCGCACACTCACACCGGGTTGCCGCAGATCGCGAGCGCGTTCGGGTGTTGTCACGATGACCGCCGAGCCACCATCGCTCTCCTGACAGCAGTCGAACAGTTGCAGGGGGTCGGCGATCATGCGCGCTGCATCATACTCGGCGCGGTCGAACTCTCTGCCATAGAAAAATGCGGCCGGGTTATTAGCGCCGTAGGTGCGTGTCGAATGTGCAACTTCAAACAGGGCGTCTTTGGTGACGCCGGTATTGTGCATCCAGCGCTGGGTGAACATGGCCACCCAGCTGGCGGGGGTCAACAAGCCGTAGGGCATATACCAGCCCCAGTGGATAGCATCTGCCGTGGTGATATCACCGGCCACACCGCCGGAAAATCGATGCCCGCTGCGGCCGTTCAGTGCGCGATACACCACTACAGTCTCCGCCATGCCGGTAGCAACGGCCATGGTTGCCTGGTGCAGGCAACTGGTAGCTGCGCCGCCGCCGTAGTGGGAGCGACCGTAGAACGTCAGTGCGCCGGCACCCAGCGCACGGGCGACTTCGATCTCATCGTTGGTATCCATGGTGAAGGTGGCCATACCATCGATATCGCCGGGCTTGAGGCCCGCATCATCGAGCGCTGCCTTGACCGCCTGTACCGCCAGTGACAGTTCCGAGACACCGGAGTCTTTACTGAATGTCGTATTGCCGATACCGACGATCACGGCTTTATCTTTTATGTTGGCAACCACGGCTCAGGCCTCCTGCGGTAGTGCGAGTTGAACAGAGCCCTGCATGTGCATGCCCCATATAGTGTTTTCCCCAAGTACGGAGATATCGACTATGCCGCTGTCTGAGTCAACCGCGGTCACTTCACCGGTAATAGTCATCACCATGCCGGGTACGTTCGGTGCGCCGAGGCGTAAGTCCAGGGATTTGACCACCGCTTCGGGGCCACTCCAGTCGGTGGCGAAGCGTGTCATCAGCCCCTGACTGGTGAGGATATTCATAAATACGTCGGGCAGGCCAGTGGCCACCGCAGCGGCTTTGCTGTGATGGACGGGCTCGAAGTCGCGCGTGGCCAGAGCACCACACACCACCAGGCCAGTGGTGATGTCGATGTCCAGAGAGGGCAGTTGGTCGCCAACCGATACGTCGGCGCTGGTCAGTGTCTTGTATTCACTCATTGTCATATTCCTGATTACGCCGGATAGAATTGCGGCAGCATGGTTTTTTCATCTACCTGCTCCATCGCGCCTTTCACTGTCATCCCGATACTGACATCCGCAGGTGCACAGCCGACGATATTCGCGACGATATTGGTACCTTCGGCGAGTTGTATCACGGCACATATCAGCGGGTATTGGTAGCCCGGTATCTTCGGGTGGTGTATTTGCGTGTAACTGAGGACCTCGCCGTCCAGCGTGGATTCTATGGAATCCCATTCCATCGACTGACACTCCCCACACATGGGCCGCGGTGGGTGGCGCAGTGTCTGGCAGTTCTTGCAGCGCTGAATCAGTATTTTTCCGGCGTCGCAGGCTTCCCACCACCATTTGTTGTCGTGGCCACGCGGCGAGGCGATGCGGGTTGGTAGCTGGAGTGTTTGCTCGCTGGCTGCAGCGGCGGGCTGTTCCTGCGGGATGAACTTCAGTACCTTGAAGCGCTGTGTGCCGATTGTCTCGCCATGCTGATTGGTGAACGTGGCCAGTGTCTCGAAGAAGTAGCCGGGGCCGCGGCCGGTGGTTTTGCGCTGGGAGATATTGTCGATAGTTAATGTAATAACCACGTTGTCGCCGGCACTGATTTCGCGGAAGTATTCCTGTTTCACGTTGGTACCCAGCACGCCGGTGTAGCCATGCTGATTGAATAAGTTGACGAGGTCGACCTGGGCGTCCGACGGACGACCCGTGGTGACAGCGAAACCCTCCTGTCCCCACACGTACATCATGGCCGGCGGCGCTATGGTCTTGCCGCGTGTGGTGCTCTTTGCCCACGCTTCATCCGTGTAGGCGGGGTTGGTATCGCCGATGATCTCAGTCCAGTGCCGGATCATGGTGGTATTGACGTTGTCTTTTGCCGGGGTGGGCGGGCAGACTTCCCGGCCCACAAAGGCGTAGATCTCGTCTTCAAAGGCCTTAAGGTCTTCAGCTGTCATCAGGGAATGCTCCTCCTACCAGGGGTGTGCTGCTCTATGCTACGTTTAACGGTGAGTGGGCATGCCCAGACCATGGGTGGCAACGAGTCCGCGCAGTACTTCCACTACGCCGCCGCCAAAGGTATTAATTGTGGCGCGACGGTATTCGTGTTCCAGGTTGCCTTGCAATACCGTGCCTTCGCTATCGGCAGCCACTAGTGCGTGCGGCCCCACCATGTCCATCAACAAACGACAGATTTCCAGCATTTTCTCGGTAGAATAGACCTTGATGGCAGAGGGAAATACCGGATTCATTTCCTGCTGGTCCAGCTGCCAGGACATGCGTGCGTTCATTACCCGCATTGCTTCCAAATGGGCGTAGACCTCTGCCAGATTGCGCTGCGCGTTGGGATCGTCGATCACCCGAAGACCCTGTGCATTTTTGGTATTGCGAGCCCAGTCGAGCGCAGCGCGAAAGACTTTCCAGCCCTGTATGCCCCAGGCCGCCAGGCCGACCCGCTCATGATTGAGCTGTTCGGTGATCAGACGCCAGCCGCCATTCTCTTCGCCAATGATCATATCGACTGGCACTTTGACATCGCTGTAATAGGTGACATTGGTGCGCACGCCACCCATGGTGTGGATAGGGCCGAAGGAAAACCCGGGATCCCTGGTGTCCGCTACGAGAATGGATATACCCTTGTGCTTGGGGACATCCGGATTGGTGCGAGCTGCCAGCCAAATATAGTCGGCGCCTTCCGCGCCGCTGGTGAACACCTTATTGCCGTTGACCAGATAGGTATCACCCTGCTTCACCGCAGTGGTGGCGACAGCAGCGAGATCTGTGCCAGCTCCGGGTTCGGTATAGCCGATGGAAAAGTGCAGTTCGCCGCCTGCTATCCCGGGCAGGAAGCGTGCTTTTTGCGCCTCCGTGCCCTTGCTGATAATGGCCGGGCCGACGGTGTTGAGCGTGACAAACGGCGTGGGTGCGCCCGCCAGCAAGGCCTCTTCATAACGGATCAGTTGCTCGCTTTGGGTCAGTCCGCGACCGCCATACTGCTCTGGCCAGGCCACCGCTAACATGCCGTCGAGGCCCTGCTGCCGGATTAGCGATTTGTACAATCCGCCGCTCTCGGCGTTGCGCAATTCCTCGCGGTGCTCCGGCTTTATCAGATTGGAAAAGTAGGCGCGAAACTCTCTGCGCAGTTCTTTCTGGCTTTCGGTGTAATTGACGAACATGGGTTGACCCCTCCAATTAATACTACACATAATATTGATTTTGAATTCAAATTCAACTATTTTATCGTCCTATGTCATCCGCCTCTATCAAAGCAGCAAAGACTACCCGGGCGCACAGTGCCCGTGGTGAGCGGGCGCGTGCGGGCCTGAAACAGGCCGCCCTTGCTGTGCTGGAGCGCGATGGCTATCACAAAATGCGTATCGCTGACGTCACCACGGAAGCGGGTGTTGCCCAGGGTCTTTTCTATCATTACTTCAGGGACCTGAAATCGCTGACGCTGGAGGTGTTGACGGATTTTGCCCTGGCCAGTAATGATCCGCTGCAGATTGAAAAGAATGTGCCGCGTGGTGACTGGTACGCGCGAATTTACGTGCACAACCTGGTGATTGTTCGCAGTTACGCCAAACAGCCCGGTGTGATGCGCTGCCTGTTTCAGATGGCCGATGAAGACGAGGTATTCTCCGGCATGCTGCGAGAAAACTATCGCAGCCAGCTGATGTGGTTGGTGGAACTCATGCCGAAGCTGTTTCCGCAGGTGCGTTTTCGCAAGCACCAGGCGCTGATGGTGGTGTACTCGCTGGCGGGCATTGGAGAGGGTTTGATGCGTGAATACTTTATCAATGAGAGCAAAACATTGCGGGCAGCGGATCTCAGCGTAGAACAGTTGGCTGAATTACTTACGACAATGTTTTATCGAGCACTGTTCGTGCAGCACCCGGATGAAAAACAGCTTAAATACACCCGTAACCTGACCGCGATGGTCAAGCTAAACTGAGGTAAAACGTCATGGATTTCAATTTTAGCGACGACCAGAATTCGATTCGTGAGCTGGCGTACCAGATATTTACAGACCGCTCGAGTGATGAGTTTCTACTGGCGTTTTCCCGCACCGGGGAGACCTACGATGACACGCTATGGCAGACGCTGGCAGCACAGGGTCTGCTGGGCGTCGCCATTCCCGAGTCAGCCGGTGGTACCGGCTTCGGTCTGATCGAGTTGTGCATGGTTCTGGAAGAGCAGGGGCGTCGGGTGGCGCCGGTTCCGCTGTATGCGTCTGTGGTGCTGGGTGGCCTGCCGATAGCTGAGTTTGGTTCCGAGGCGCAACAGCAGCGCTATCTGCCGGCGCTGGCCGCGGGGACAGCGAAATTCAGTGCGGCCATCGCCGAGTTGGGTATGAATGCGGCGGTAGCTACTGCCGTGACCGCCAAGCGAGAAAGCGATGGCTGGTGTCTGGATGGTCACAAAGCGGTCGTGCCGGATGGTGCAGTGGCGGATTTTATTCTGGTGCCCGCGGAGGATAGTGAGGGACAGCAAACCGTATTTATTATCGATACGAGTGCGCCAGGAGTGCAAGTGGTGCCGGTTGAGATAGGCTTGTCGGGAAAGTGTGCTGCTCATCTGAATCTGGAGCGGGTCAGCGTCGGCCAAGATGCGGTGCTGGGCAAGCCGGGGCAGGGCGCAGACATACTCGAGTGGCTTGAGCAGCGCGCTAATATCGGCCACTGCGCACTGCAGGTCGGTGTTACGGAAGAGGCGATGAAGCGCACGGCGGCCTTTCTCGGAGAGCGCAAGCAGTTTGGTGTGCCACTGGGAACCTTTCAGGCGTTGGCGATGCGCATGGCGGATTGCTATATCGATGTGGAGGGTATCCGCTCCACCTACTGGTTGGCGTTGTGGCGCTTGAGCGAAGGGCTGGACGCCCGCGCCGAAGTGCGCGCGGCCAAGTGGTGGGCCTGCGACGCAGCGCACCGTATTGTGTCGTCTACCCAGCATATGCATGGCGGGATCGGTGCGGATGTCGAGTATCCCATTCATCGCTTCTTTTTGATGGCCAAACTGATCAGTTATTCTCTCGGCAATGCCAGTCAGCAGCTGGTGCAGCTGGGCCGACTGCTGGCAGAAGACGATACCCTCGGCTTTCGCGCGCTGGAACTATAAGCGATGACTGCGCGCATAAAACCCCCTATGGGTCTGGACAATGCCTGGTGGTGGCAGATGGCCGACGAGGGCAAATTGGGTATCCAGCGCTGTCTCGGTTGCCAAACCCTGCGCCATCCCCCGCGACCGATGTGTGGCGATTGCCATTCAATGGAGTGGGATACGGTAGAGTCCAGTGGAAAAGGTGTTATCTGCAGTTACACGGTGCTGCGGCACCCGCAGTTTCCCGGGTATGAATACCCGCTGATTATAGTGTTGGTGGATCTTGCAGAGGGCACGCGCGTTACTTCGCAACTGGTTGGCTGTGCGCCGGAGGATGTGGATTTTGATCTGCCGGTGCAGATGTTGATTCAGGAGGACCCGGACGGCTTCAAGCTGCCGGTCTTCCAATTGGCAGGAGCTGCCTGATGCCTATTTCCCTGAAAAACGAGGCTGCCATCGCTGGCATCGGCCTGACTGAATTTTCCAAAGAGTCGGGCGTGTCAGAGCTGTCACTGGCCGCGCAATGTATCAAGGCGGCATGCGACGATGCCGGCGTCAGTCCCTCTGAAATCGATGGCCTGGTGACCTATACGCTGGATACTACCGATGAGATTGAGGTGGCTCGCGCGGTGGGCGCCGCTGATCTGTCCTTCTTCAGCCGTATCAATTACGGCGGTGGCGCGGCGGTGGGCACTATCGCCCAGGCCGCGATGGCCGTGGCGACGGGCCAGGCCACTACCGTGGTGTGCTATCGCGGCTTGAATGGACGCTCGGGCAAGCGTATGGGGCAGGGCGTATCCGGCGCAATATCGAGCAGCGACCTGATCCACTGGTCCTGGTATACACCCTACGGCATGCTGATACCGGGTTCCTGGATTGCGATCATAGCCAACAAATACATGCACAAATACGGTGTGACACGGGAGGACCTCGGGCGCGTCGCTATCTCCCAGCGCAACCATGCCCTGCGCAATCCGCGTGCTTACGGTTACGGTAAACCACTGACGATGGCGCACTATCTGGAGTCTAAACTGATTGCAGAGCCGTTGTGCCTCTACGATTTTTGCCAGGAAACGGATGGCGGCTGCGCCATTCTTGTGACCAGCGCCGAGCGCGCGCGTGATCTCAAACAGAAACCGGCCGTTATTCGTGGCGTGACACAAGCGTCGACGCGCGGCCAGGAACAGATGACCAGCTACTATCGCGATTCACTGGAAGCGTTGCCGGAAATGGAGATGGCCGCGAAACGCGTCTATGCGATGGCTGAGCTGGGACCCGACGACATTGACGCAGCCTGCTTATACGACGCGTTTAGTTCGGAAATTATTATGCAACTGGAGAGCTTTGGTTTCTGTGGTACCGGCGAGGGTAAGTATTTGGTGCGTGAGGGCGCACTGGATATCGATGGTCGTTTACCCAATAACACCCACGGCGGTTTGATGTCCGAGGGGTATATTCACGGTATGAACAATATTGCGGAGGGCGTGCGCCTCATTCGCGGATCGTCCACGGGCCAGCCCACTAAATCGGTGGAGCATGTGCTGGTGAGCAGCGGTGTGGGGGTGCCCACGGGCGCGATGATACTTGGACGGGACAAGTAGGGAGATATTTCATGACTGATCAGGCACTGCTGTCGCGCATTGACCGACTGGAGTCGCTGGATGAAATTCGCCAGTTGGTCGCCAAATATTCCCTGTCGCTGGATATGCGCGACATGGACGCCCATGTGAATCTGTTCATTGACGATATTCGGGTCAGCCGCGAGCAGGTGGGCCGGGCGCATCTTAAACATTGGCTGGACGATACACTGCGGCAGCAGTTCACCGGCACTTCACACCACATCGGCAACCACATCATCGAGTTTGAAGATCCCGATCGGGCACACGGCGTGGTGTATTCCAAGAACGAGCACGAAACGCCCTGTGCCGACGGTGGCAGTGAGTGGGTCATTATGCAGATGATCTACTGGGACAACTATGAGCGTCGCGACGGTCGCTGGTACTTCCGTCGGCGCCTGCCCTGCTACTGGTATGCCACCGATATCAACAAGCCGCCCGTGGGCGACAACAAGATGCGCTGGCCGGACCGTGAAGCCTATGAGGGCGCCTATCATGAATTGTGGCCCAGCTGGACTGAATTTTGGGCTAACCCGCCGGACCACAGTGAGCCCGATGTAGCGCGCCCCGCGCCGCTCGAGCAGTTTTTGAATCACATGCGCCGCGGCGCGCCCGACCCCAGAATTCGCGTCCGTTAGGAGAGCACTATGAACCTGTTTACCCCCGCGATATTCGGTGCCCTGCAGCTGCGCAACCGCGTTGTCATGGCGCCGATGACGCGCAGCCGCGCCGGCGCAGATGGTATGCCCACCGCTGTGATGGTGGACTACTATCGCCAGCGCGCCGGCGCAGGATTGATTATTTCTGAAGGTATTGCGCCCAGTGCCGACGGCTTGGGTTACTGCCGCACACCGGGTATTTACACTCAAGCCCAGGTGGATGCCTGGCGTGCCATCACGGACGCGGTACACGCGGAGGGCGGTTCCATCGTGGCGCAGATCATGCACGTAGGCCGGGTGGGCACCGCGCTTAACAAGCCAGCGGGCAGCCAGACAGTCGCGCCCTCGGCGATCCGCGCGCGCGGCGAAATGTACACCGACCAACAGGGTATGCAGCCCTTCGATGAGCCTCGTGCACTGACGGTGGACGACATCGCTATCGTTATAGAGGATTACCGCAAGGCCACAGAGAATGCGTTTGCCGCGGGCTTCGATGGCGTTGAGTTGCATTGCACCAGTGGCTATCTCCCGGCTCAGTTTCTGTGTACCGGCACCAATCAGCGCACAGACAACTACGGTGGCAGCGTCGAGAACAGGGCGCGCTTCGCACTCGAGGTGTTGGCTGCCATGATCAGCGTCGACGGTCCCGGGCGTGTCGGTATGCGCATTTGTCCGGACAATCCCTTCAATGACCTTAAAGATGAGAATCCACAACAGACCTTTGACTTCCTGCTACATGAAGTGCAGGCGCTGGAGCTGGCCTATCTTCATGTCATCCGTTTTGCCAAGGGTCGCGTGGACAATATTGCACTGGGACAGCGCTATATGGGCGAACGTTTGATTGGCAACGAAAGCTACGACCTCGATGAAGCGCAGCGGGCGGTTGTGGCGGGTGAATTCGCCGCGGTGTCTTTTGGGCGGCATTTTATCGCCAACCCCGATTTAGTTGAGCGTTGGAAAAAAGGCCAGGCCCTGGCGACATTTGATCTTGGAACGCTGTACACCCCGGGCGCCGAAGGCTATAGCAACTATCCACGTGCAAGCAACGAATGAAAATTAAGTATAATCAAGGAACAACCCCATGTCTGTGACCCCCGTCGATTTAGCCAATACCAAAATCCTGATCACCGGCCCCACCGGCCAGGTAGCGCTACCTGTGGTGGAACATTTTGCGAAAATCGCGGATGTGTACGCGCTGGCGCGCTTTCGCAAGGAGGAGGATCGTGAGCTGATGGAAGCAATGGGCGCGACCGTACTGCAGGCTGATCTCGCCGATGCCGACAGCCTTGCGCAAGTGCCAGAGGACTTCGATTATGTGCTGAACTTCGCCGTGGTGAAAAGTGGCGATTTCCAATACGATCTCGCGGCCAACGCCGAGGGTGTCGGGAATCTAATGACACGGTGTCGTAAGGCCAAGGCCTTCCTACATTTTTCATCGACTGCGGTGTATGAATATGTCGGGCAGGAGCCGCGGGCTGAGAATGCGCCACTGGGCGATAACCACCGCGTGATGTTTCCCACGTACAGCATTTCCAAGATCGCCGCCGAAACGGTGTGCCGATTTGTCGCCCACCAGCAAAAGATTCCCACCACAATAGCGCGCCTGAGTGTGCCCTATGGTGATAATGGCGGCTGGATGTATTTCCATATGCTGATGATGCAGCAGGGTATACCGATTGATCTCCATCCGGAAAAGCCCAATTACTACAATCCGCTGCACGTTGATGATTACATCGCGAAAATTCCCTACCTGCTTGGCGCCGCCACTACCGAGGTTACAACCACCAACTTTGGCGGTTCTCAGAAAGTCAGCATCGAAGAGTGGTGCGCCTACATCGGCGAGTTGACGGGCTTTGAGCCGACGTTCCAGGACAACCCCAAAGCCTTTGGCAGCCTGTGTATCGATACACAAAAAATGCACTCGCTGATTGGCGAGACCAAAGTGGACTGGCGCGATGGTATTCGGCAGCAGCTGCAGAATCTGGCGCCGGAACTGCTGAAATCCGCTTGAACAGCTGGCTCAGGATGGCGAGGGCCGTTTTTGCAACTTCCGTTGCAGAGTTCTTCGGTGCATGCCAAGCGCTCGCGCAGTCGCCGCGATATTGTGATCGTTTGCGACCAGTTGCCTTTGTATGTACTCCCATTCCACGCGCTGAACGCTCAGTGGATTATCTTCGATCGCGTTACTCGCACCGCTAGCCGCGCCGCGCTGTTTGTCATCGCTTTCAAACGCTGCCAATACTTCCTCTACGCTTGCCGGTTTGGACAAATAATTGACGGCACCTTGCTTAATCGCTTCCACGGTAGTGGCGACGCTGGCATAACCTGTTAATACGACCACTTGCAGTGCCGGATTTGTCGCCAGTAGTTGTGGCAATAGCTGTAAGCCATTGCTTTCCGCTAGTTTCAGGTCAAGAATGGCATGGGTAACAGGAGATTCAAGCAAGGTATCACGGAGTATGGCCAGAGCGGTGTCACCCTGGTTGGCGATAAGCGCATGATGGCCCTCCCTGGTGATGGAACGCGCCAGGACATAGGAGAATGTTTGGTCGTCATCAATGATAAGAAATGTTTTCATTGCACGCACGGCAGAGTAATTGTGGTGAGAGTGCCGCCATCGGTATGTGACTGCAGCATTACCCGGCCGCCGAGTCGCTCAATAGTTGCATTGGAGAGAAACAATCCGAGGCCACGACCTTGACCCCGTGTCGACACAAACGGTTGACCAAAGGTTGCGGCTTCTATATCGATGCCGGGACCAGAGTCTCGAATCTGCAGCGTCAGTGCGCTGGCATGATTATCGATCAGTACAGATAGTTCTATTCCGGCGGGGCTGGCTTCCGCGGCGTTGTTTAATAAGTTGATAATGGCTTGCTCGAAGGTGCCATCGACGCGAATAAAACCCTTATTCGGCAGCGTATTACCCTTCAGAGGAATGCCTGGCTTTAGCAAATGCCAATGGGTCAGTACCTTGCTCAGATAGTCACCTACCGCTACGCGCTGTAGCTGATTTGAGGCTTCTTCCGCCGCATGCGCGAGATTCTGTAGGCTCGATTTACAGCGCGCCAACTCCTGCGTGAGTAGATTTACATCGTCGACGATCTCTGGGCTGTGCGTTGCCGCGCTTTTTAGGTCTTGCGCGAGCAGCGTCATGGTCGCCAGCGGCGTACCCAGTTCATGCAGCGTCCCGGCGGCCAGGGTGGCGATACCCAGCAGTTGTTCATCGCGCAGTTGTCGCTCTCTGATGTCTACCAACTCGGCATTGCGGCGGCGTAGGGTGTTGGCCATACGTAAAACGAAATAGGTGATCAGCAGGGTGCTTAGGACGAAATTTAACCACATGCCAACGACGTGCCAATTGACCTGTCCATTCTCGCTCAGGGCCATGCTGTTGTGATCACTATGCAGCGTCGTCTCGTCCGTGGGGGATAACAGATTCATCGGCTGGTAATAGAACATCAAGAGTGAATAGGCCATCAGACAAAAAATTGCGAGAGAAAGTGTGAAACGGATAGATAGCGTAGCTGCAGATATCGCAATCGGCACCAGATAAAGCGAAACAAATGGATTGGTGGCGCCTCCCTGTAGATACAGTACCAGCGATAGTAGGGTACAGAGGCCAAAGAAGATGACATGCAGCTGAGTCACCGATAGCGCGTCCGTTTTCTTTTTGAGTAAACGTTTCATCACGGCATTTTCCCGGACTTGCCGACCCCACAACAGGAGGGCGTTAGCAACATAAGATAGCAATCACTACCCTCTGTGTGTTGGTACTATAATAAGGGACTGCGTTGCGTGTTTAAACTGTCTGCAGCGATATGAGACGGGTAAGATAGCAGATTTTGGAGGGGCAATGAAGGTAGGCGATTTTTTGACACGCGATGAGGTTGCATGCTTCACCGCCAAGAGTGATTGGCAGGCCTGGCGCATGGTACTGGGCACCTGGCTTTTTATAGCGGCCATTTTCGCGACAGTGGCGGTCTGGCCTAACCCGCTTACCCTGCTGGTGGCGGTAATTCTGTTGGCGGGGCGACAACTGGCCCTGTCCGTACTGATGCATGACTGTGGTCATCACACACTGTTTCGGTCTGCATGGCTTAACGATATCGTCGGTCAGTGGCTCTGCGCGCTGCCAGTTATGAATGATCAGCCGTCCTATGCGCGAGGACATCTGGATCATCACCGCAAGGCTGGAAGCCCTGCAGATCCGGATTTATCCAACTACCAGGATTACCCTGTGTCGCGCGCAAGCTTTCGCCGTAAGGCGATTCGCGATCTTAGCGGCCAGACTGGCTTCAAGTTGATGTCCTACATTTTTCGCGGTGCTTCCGGCGTAATCTCTAACGAAAAACGCAACTCAGCACTGCCTTTTGTGCAGCAGTTACTGGTGCAATTGGGTTTGTTTCTCGTTTTGGCGGCCTGTGGAATCGCCTGGACATTCTTGCTCTGGGTGGTGGCCTATATGACGATTTTTATGTTCATTATCCGTGTGCGACAGATTGCGGAGCACGCTGCCGTGCCCGACCTGTTTGATTCTGATTCGCGTCTGAACACTCGCACCGTCGAAGCACCCTGGTGGCAGCGTCTGGTATTTGCGCCCTGTGGCGTGAACTTTCATATGGAGCATCACTTCATGGCGAGTGTTCCCTGCTACAAGCTCAAAGCACTGCGTGAGCACCTGCGCACTCGGCACGCGCTTGATCAGGTGCCTGAGTTCCGCGGCTATGGACAGTTGTTGCGCCATGTCGTTACTGACTGAGCCGAAGGAATTTCATAATTCACCCGTCTCGGGTGTTGTTCCAATATCTATAGCTGATATGATTGGCCGAATTTTGGTCGGGGCCCACCGCATTCTATAGAGACCTCTACCAAAATCGCGCCTCTTTATCTGGCGTGCGTGCGTCGCAGAGCCTGGGAACCCTATTTTTACAAAGTGCGGCCAGCAAATAAAAAATTGAAAAGCAGGTGGTCATTGATCCGCTACACTCACAGAATAACCCTGGAAAACGAGGAGAGTACTGTAAAAAGGACGGTACTTGGGTTGTATGGCAGGGTGAGCGTAAGCTGCTCGCACCGGGTGTGTTGCACCGCAGGTGTCGAGAGCTGCATATTCAGCCAGAACGAAAGGTTCACCCCCCCGGAGATGCGTTTGCGTGCGCGAATGCGCAAGCCGCTGATTTCAAGAGAATCGTGATTGTTAAATGCTCTCTTTGTGACTGTTAGTAATGGAAGTCCTGATATGAAGTTAAAAATCGTAGTGCTGGTTTGCGCCCTGGTTCTGGCAGCCACTGCCTCGGCTGCGCCTGAAGCTGGCAAGTATGACGTACTGGAACTGCCCTCGGAGCCAAGTGAGCTGGCGTCGAAGACCCTGATCTACTCTATCAGCAAATTTGGTGACCGCTATTTCGCCACCGGGCAACACGGTCATATTCTGTACTCGGACGATGGCGGCGAAAGCTGGCAGCAAGCCCAGGTGCCGGTGCGCAGCAGTATCCTCGATGTCGACTTTTCAACGCCTCAACTGGGTTGGGCTGTGGGGCATGAGGGCGTCATTCTACACTCAACCGATGGCGGCAAAACCTGGGTTAAACAGTACGACGGTCTGCGCTACGGCAGCGAGGGATTGACCTACTATCAGGCTCTCGCGGACGCCAATCCCGACAACGAATCCTACCCCTTGCTAGTCGATGAAATGAAGTTCGCAATCTCTCAAGGCGCCGACAAGCCCCTGTTCAGAGTGGCTTTCCCCACCCGTACCCACGGCTATGCGCTGGGTGCCTATGGCATGATTCTTGAGACTGAGAACGGTGGCAAGGACTGGCTGCCAGTGCTGGAAAATGTTGAGAACCCCGGCTTCTATCACATCTTTGATTTTGCACCGCTGCCAGAGGAGGGCAAATTTTTTGCCAGTGGCGAGGCGGGGCTGCTGATCGAGGCCGATATCAACCAGGAAATTGGTCGAAAAGTAGAGACGATCCCCTGGGACGGGAGTTTCTTTACTATTATTGATACCGCCGATGGCGGCCTGGTGATGGGCGGGCTGCGTGGCAAGATGTTCCGTACCAGCGACGTCGGAGCCACCTGGGCAGAGGTGAAAAAGCCCATGACGAGTGCAATTGTCGATACGACACGGCTGTCAGATGGCCGTCTTATAGCGGTGGGTATTGGTGGCGAGGTACTGGAGAGCCGTGACAACGGGGCCAGTTTTAGCGCTGTTCCCATTTCTGGTGGTGGACAGATTTATACTAGCAGCGGCTATATATATGCTGTTGCAGAAGGGCCGGACAACACGATTTTGGTGGGTGGTCCCACCGGTATTCACAAAGTTAAGTTGCCAAAATAATAGCATTTGGAGAATAAGTAATGGCTCAAGCAACACAGTCAGATCTGCCGGTTATTGCGAATCTCCATGATTTTGATGATCAATCCGGTACCTTCCTTGAGAGACTCGTATTTAACCACCGTGGCGTGGTACTGGTGCTGTGTGCACTCACTACGTTGGTGCTCGGTTTCCAGGCAACCAAGATTCAGTTGCAGGCGGGCTTCGAGAAAACGCTGCCCAAGGCACACGAGTTTGTCATCAATTACCAAGCCAACCAGAACGACCTGAAAGGTCTGGGTAACAATCTGCGAATTGTGGTGGCTGTCAAGGAAGGTACCATATTCACACCGGACAACCTCAGATACCTTGAGAAGGTTAACGATGAGATATTTTTCGTTCCGGGGGTCGATCGCAACGGTATGAAGTCGCTGTTCACGCCCAATACTCGCTGGCGGGTGGTGACCGAGGAGGGGTTTGAAGGCGGGCCGGTCATTCCTGGCGATTACAATCCGGATTCACCCAAATCCATCGCCGAAATTCAGCTCAATATGGTGCGCGCCGGTATCCTGGGCGACCTGATTGCGAACAACCTGAAATCCATCACGATTATCGTGCCCCTGCTGGATAATAATCCAGAGACCGGCGAGCGTCTGGATTATGCCGATCTCAGTAATAAATTGGAGGAAGTGCGCGCCCGTTTTACCGCTGACGATCCGGATAAATCGATACACATCATCGGTTTTGCTAAACTCGTTGGAGATCTCATCGACGGTCTTTTTGCCGTCATGGGGTTCTTCGCCATCGCCGTGTTGATCGCGGGTATCCTGTTGTATTGGTACACGCGGTGTATTCGATCCACCGCAATGGTCATCCTCGTGACACTGGTTGCGGTGGTCTGGCAGCTGGGTATCCTGGCCACTTTAGGCTATGAACTGGATCCATTTTCCATTCTTGTGCCTTTTCTGGTTTTTGCCATTGGCGTGAGTCACGGCGCACAAAAGCTTAACGGCGTGATACAGGATATAGGGCGTGGTACGCATCGTTATATTGCGGCACGCTACACCTTCAGGCGCCTGTTTCTGGCGGGTGTAACGGCGCTGCTGTCCGATGGTGTCGGGTTTGCGGTGTTGATGATTATCCAGATCCAGGTGATACAGGATCTGGCCATCACTGCGAGCATTGGCGTGGTGGTACTGATTTTCACCAACCTGATCTTGATTCCTGTGACATTGTCCTATACGGGTGTTGGTAAGAATTGTGCTGAGCTTGCCAGCCGTGAAGTGAAAAGTGCCAAGGAGATGCATGTCCTGTGGCGCTTCCTGTTGTCCTTTACGCACAAAGGGCCTGCCGCTGCAGCGATTATTATCAGTTTGCTAATGGCGGCGGGTGGTATCTACGTGAGCAAGGATCTGGCTATTGGTGACCTCGATCCGGGCGCACCGGAGTTGCGAGCCAACTCCCGCTACAATCGCGACGTCGCCTTTATGAGTGAGAATTACTCGGTCAGTACCGACGTGTTTGCGGTGATAGTAAAAACACAAGAGAATGGCTGCATCGAACACGAAGGCTTGAGCCTCGCGAATGAGTTGGAATGGCGAATGCTTCAGCTCGACGGCGTGGAAGCTGTCGGCGGACTCAATATTCGTACGCGCGATATTATGATGGGACTTAACGAGGGTTTTCCGAAGTGGGAGGCACTTTTCCGCAATCAGGACACCATCAATTACGCGGTGACGGAGCTGGCTAACCTGGATTATGTCGATCCCGGTTGTTCGATTTGGCCTATGCCAATCTATCTCTCCGACCACAAGGCGGAGACCCTCAGCGGTGTGGTCGAAGCGCTGGAACAATTCAATGCCGAGTGGCCGAACGAGGATATTCAGTTCCTGGGAGCGGCTGGCAGCTCGGGCTTTGAGGCGGCCACCAATATCGTCGTGAAAAAAGCCAATACGGAAATGCTGTACTACGTTTATGGTGCGGTGATCCTGCTGTGCCTGATAACCTTCCGGTCGGTGCCGGGTGTCATCTGTGCCGTATTACCCCTAATGCTCACATCGATTCTTTGTGAAGCGCTGATGGTATGGCTGGGCATCGGCGTAAAAGTCGCGACACTACCGGTGATAGCGCTGGGCGTGGGTATTGGTGTCGACTACGCATTGTATGTGTTGACGGTAATCCTGGCGAAAACCCGGGAGGGCAAGGATCTCACTACCGCCTACTACGAAACACTGAACTTTACGGGGCGCGTGGTAGCGCTCATCGGTGTCACTCTGGCGGCAGGTGTTGTGACCTGGTCGCTGTCTCCGATCAAATTTCAAGCTGACATGGGTATCTTGCTCACCTTTATGTTTATCTGGAATATGTTTGGCGCCTTGATCCTGATGCCGGCGCTGGCAGTATTTTTGATCAAGCCCAGCGAAGCCCCCAAAACGGCCTGAGACCTACGGTTGAGGGAGGGCGTTTTGGGCAGTTAGATTTTGGGGGAGTTACTTATTAAACGGCCATCAGCGAATACTTTTGGCCGTTTTTTATATCTTGTATAGGTAGCGGCCGTCGTTGAAGAAGGAATGTCTGGATAATGCACCGATTGTATAACAAGCGTTTTACTGGATTCGTCGCAGCGTTTTCTGTGCTGCTGTGGGTTTCGACCCCGCAAGCGGCAGACGTCAAGGCAAGCCTCGATGTCGTCTCCAGCACAAACAGCAGCGCCGCTGCGTCACAGAAAAAAATTGATGAGCTGTCAGGCCAGAGCCGGGCGCTGCTGGAAGAGTACCGTCGCCTGCAGGACGGCGTCGAATATCAGGCGGCCTATACCCGGGAGCTGGAAGATCTGGAGCAGGCTCAGCAGATGCAAATAGAGGATTTGCAAACGCAGATAGCCCAGGCTGCGATCACACGTCAGAGAATTGTGCCATTAATGCGCAGTATGGCCGATGCGCTGGAAAAGTTTGTGGTGTTGGATCTGCCGTTTCATCATGAAGAACGCATCAACGGTGTATTGCAATTGAAGCGCCGCCTGAACCAGGCCGATTTGTCCGTGTCGGCAAAATTTCGCTTGCTGCTGGAAGCCTATCAACTGGAACAGGGGTATGGCAGCAATATTGAGGCGTGGCGTGGCCCGCTGCAATGGCAGGATGAAAAGCTTTCCGTGGAGTATTTGCGGGTGGGTAGGGTGGCGCTCTATTTTCAGTCTCTGGACGGCGCCAGCAGCGGCGTTTGGGACGCAGAACAGGAACAATGGCTGGCACTGGATTCCGGATTTGATCGAGAACTGGCACAGGCCTTGCGCGTCGCCAGAAACCAGGTTGCACCGCAACTGCTGCAGTTGCCGATGAAGGCGCCGGGAGATGCATCGTGAAGCGCGTGCTGAGTGTTTTATTGGCAACATCACTGTGGCTGAGTTTGTTGGCGCCCGGGTTGGTGTCTGCTCAGGAGGATGCGGTATCTGAGCAGCAGATTACCAATCTTGCGCAGTTGCTGGAGTCCGTGCGCAACGCGCAACGTCAGCAGCAGACGCGCAACGCAGAGCGAGAGCAGCGCTTCCTGCGCGACAAACAACAACAGCAGCAATTGTTGACCAAATCGCGGCAGGCGTTCGAGAGCAGCAAAAATGAAAATCAGCCTCTGCTGGCGGTCACAGAAGCCAATGCGGTAGAGATCGAGCGTTTGCAAGCGCAGTTAAAAGACGTGGTGCAGGACATGGGGGATCTGACCAGTACCTTCCGTGAGTTCTCGGGCGATTTTTCGGCTGTGTTGCAAGATTCCATGATCACCACACAGTTGCCAGAGCGCAAAGAACAGTTACAGGAACTGGCGTCAGCGACCAGGCATCCCAGTATCGACGAGATTCAGTTGCTCTGGTTGTTGCTGCAGGAGGAGATGACGCAGGCCGCGCGTATTGCCGTATTTGATACCGCCGTGGTGCAGGTAGATGGCACCACAAGCCAGCGACAGGTATTGCGAGTAGGGCCATTTTCAGCGTTCAGTGAAGGCGACTTTTTGCGCTTTGTGCCCGAGACTGGCGAGTTACTGGTCCTGAGTCGCCAACCCGCCACGCGGTTTCGCGACGCTGCAATCGCATTTACTGAGCAGCCCGGTCAGGTATCCTCGCTGACGGTTGATCCCAGTCGCGGCAGCTTATTGGGCATGCTCAGTTACACACCCAGCCTGCGTGAGCGTATCGACCAGGGCGGTATGATTGGTCTTATTATCATTGCCCTGGGTACTTTAGGTTTGTTGATGGCCTGTTGGCGGGGTGTCTATCTGGGCGTGGTGTACTTCCGAATTCGCCATCAGTTGCAGCACCTGCAAACGCCGAGCGCGTCAAATCCGCTGGGTCGGGTGCTGAAGTCGGTAGAGGGGATTAGCCTGCACGACGACGAATTGTTGCAGTTGAAACTGGACGAGGCAGTACTGGCAGAAATGCCGGCGCTGGAGCGCGGTAATGGTGTGATCAAGCTGTTGGCGGCCACGTCTCCACTGCTGGGTTTGTTGGGAACGGTGACCGGCATGATACTCACGTTTCAGGCTATCAGTTTGTTTGGTACCGGTGATCCTAAGTTGATGGCAGGCGGCATTTCGCAGGCGCTGGTTACCACCGTGTTGGGCCTGGTGGTAGCGATCCCGCTGCTGTTTAGCCACAGCATTATTGCCTACCTGTCACGCTCAATGGTTCAGCGCCTCGATGAACAGTGCGCGGGTGTGCTGGCGCGAAGTGCCGAGCAGCAGGAGCGTGGGCAGTGACTATACTGGTGTCGACAGCCAATGCCGTGCTGGATTTGATCGATCAGGGTGGCCCCGTGTTGTGGGTAATTTTTGCCACCTGCCTGCTGTTGTGGGTGCTGATTCTGGAGCGATTATGGTTTGTTCGCATCACCTGGCCATCGCGTGCAGCGCAGTGGGTGGAGCAGTGGAACAGCCGGGACGATCGCACGTCCTGGCGCGCGAAGAAGATCCGTGAGTCTATCGTGTCAGAGGTGCGCCTGGAATTGCACGCAATGTTGCCTTTCATTCAGTTGCTGGTGGCGCTGTGTCCACTGCTGGGGTTGCTGGGTACGGTGGTCGGTATGATTGGTGTCTTTGAAGTGATTGCCATCAGTGGCAATGACGATGCCCAGGCGATGGCGCGGGGTGTTTATCGCGCGACTATTCCCACCATGGCAGGCCTGGTGGTCGCGCTGACAGGCATTTATTTTACCGTGCGCCTGCGCCGCGTTGCCGATCATGAGGCCAGTCATCTGCAGGACAGACTCACATTGCAAGATGCGACAGCAGCAGGAGTACCGGCATGAGTGCGAGACGCCACATTCCGGCTCAGGAGGACACGGAGCTGGACATGACGCCGATGTTGGATATCGTCTTCATTATGCTGATTTTCTTTATCGTGACGACCTCCTTTGTGAAGGAGTCGGGGGTGACGGTGAATACACCGCAGGCGTCAACGGCAGCGAATCAGGAAAACGCCAATATTTTTATCGCCATTACCGCATCTGGCGAGGTGTGGATCGACCGCCGGCCAGTCGATCCCCGCTCTGTGCGCGCCATCGTGGCGCGGCTGCATGCGGACAACCCCGAGGGCTCTGTGATCATCCAATCGGACACTGATTCGTCTACCGGTGTGCTGGTGGATGTGATGGATCAGGTGCGCCTCGCCGGTGTCGAGGGCATCGCCATCGCCGCCGACAAACGCGTGGAGTAAGCGAGATTCGGGCGATGCGATTACTCCCCGCACTGGTTGGCGCACTGCTGATTACCCTGACGGTATTCCTGTTTATGCACAGCTTGATCCAGCGCGGTAAGGAGGAGAGCGTGCCGCTAATGGTTTATAACGATGTGCAAATTGTGCAGCGGGAGCCCGAAGAGCCGCCCGAGGAGGAGGCGCAGCCACAAGAGGAGTCCGAGGTCATGGAAGAGCCCACGATGGAGCCCCTGACGGTCACACCGGTCAGCCCGGCGGCACCTGTTCCCGCAGATACCCTGGAAATTCCCGCGCTCGACCTGGGTGTAGGGGATATCAATATCGCAGCGGCGGGTAAGCGCTGGAGTGCTCCAATTGGCGGCGGTGGTGGCGAGGTAGTTGTGGGCGGTAAAGATGCCCAGGGCTACATTGAGGTCGTGCCTTTTGATACCCGTAGACCGAATGTACCAGAAGTGGCCTGGCAGAATAAGATTGACGGTTGGGTGCTGGTGGCCTTTTCCGTGACAGCAGGCGGGCGAACACGGGATGTGCGAGTGCTGGATGCCAGCCCCCGCGGTGTCTTCGAGGAAAAGGTGATGGCGGCTGTTGAGGACTGGACCTACCGCGTCAGTTTTTCGGGAGCGCTAAAGGGCGATGTCATACTGACGCAAAAAGTTGAAGTGCAGTGGCAGAGCTATCCCCAGAACATACCCAATGTGGATTGATCAAATGCGTACAGGACTTTCCACGGTGCTTTGTATGATGTTCCTCTGGGCTGCTGGGGTGTCTGTCGGAAGTGTGGCCGCAGAAGGGCAGTACCGCAGCAAAGTATTGCTCACACCAAACGACGGCGACTGGGCCAAGGGCGCAGATCTTTCGATTGAGGAACTGGAACAGCAGCTGGGCAGTATTGAGGAGGCCTACGCTAAATCCAGTGCCGGTCGTCATCTGGCGCGTCACTACGTCGAGCGCAAGGAGTACGGCAAGGCCATCGAATTCTATCAGCAGGCACTGCAGGCAGAGGGACTGTCAGATGTGGCCAATCGCGAAATGTTGCGCGAACTGGCGCAGGTCTATTTATTGAACAAAGACTACACCGCGGCAGCCCGGACACTGCAGCAGGTGCTCGCCATTGATCTGGTGCCCGATATTGCGGATTTCCTGTTACTGGCGCGTGCGCAGCACCACCTGGGCAAATATGTGGATGTGGTGACGACCCTGGATGGTATTCAAAAAGCTGGATTGACGATGGACACGCCGCAAATGCAGCAGGCGCTGGCGCTGTATTATCACGCAGGTGCCTTTGCGCAGTGTGAGGTGTTGCTTCGTCGGCTGCTCGAAGTCGAGCCGGACGAGCCTCAGAACTGGCATTTGCTGGCCTCGGTATATTTACAACAGAACAAGAAAAAGCAGGCACTCGACCAGTTGACTCTGGCCCGCGACAAACTCGTGCCCTTCGCCGAGCGGGATATCCTGCTGCTGGCCAGCCTGCAGTCTGCCAACAACAACCCGTATGGCGCGGCCGAGGTGCTGGAGGAGGCGTTATCGTCGCAGCAAGTGTCCCCAAGTGCCGCGACCTATCGCAGGTTGTTTGAGTTCTGGTTGCAGGCCAGGGAACAGGAGAAAGCACGCAAGGCCTTGCAACAGGCTGCCAAATTAAGCGGTGATATCGAACTGTACCTGTATTTGGCACAGCTGCAGATGGAGGAGCAGGACTTTGACAATATGCACCAGACGATGTTGGCGGCCTGTGCCAAACAGCTGCCCGACAAATACGTGGGTCGGGCCAATTTACTGTTGGGCGTTAGCCAATTAAAACGGGGAGACGAGAGCGGCGCGCGCCGTTCTTTTATCAACGCCACGCTGATTGGTGGCGTCAACGCTCAGGCCGGGCAGTGGCTTCGGTTTATGAACGGTGCGCCTCCGACAGATGATGAGATCAGACGCATTGTCGGAATTTGTTACGGGGCGAACGACAAGCGGCTGGACGCCTCTACCCGGCTCACGCAGACCGCTGTTGAGACTTCCGCCGATGCGACTGCAGCGGAGGTGGTATCCAGCGCTTTTGAGATTAAAACCATTGCGCCAATGTCTTTATACTATATGCAGTCCAGTAAGCCGGTCGCAGAATTGTTGGGGTCTCTGCGAGGCACCGCAATAAGCTTGTACGTCAGTCTGGCCAAGTCCGGGGGTAATGCCGATGGCCCTCTACAGGTCATTTTATCCGGCGATTCCCAGGCGTTGGAGGGGGATGTCACTACACAAATTGGCGCGCCTTTTGCGGGGGCAGCGAGCGGCAGCGGTAAGTTCAGCGTCAGAACAACCGAGCCTTTCAAATGTGCCTCGCAGATGTTTGAAGGGGAGGGGGATGGGCTGGGCAAGGCGTTGGCGCAATTGGCCGAGTCAGTGCAGGGCGCGCAACACGAATTCACCGGTGAAATGCGCATTGTTATTCCGCTTGGCGATAGCGGGGACGCGCTAAAACTCGAGCTGCAGCTGGGAATCCACTGAATCGTAGCAGGGCCAGCGGTGGGTAGTTTACCCGGCGCCGACGTCAGGCGATTCGTTCACACAGACAGTACACATTTTTCGCATTGGACATAACAGGATAGTGCTGTAGTATTCTCTCCGAAAATAGCGGTTGAAGCAGTGTACTTTAGCCCGAAAGTCAGTGAAAGGGTCAAGGCGGTATCTCGTAATACCAGCCCTTTATAACTCTAAAATGGATGGTCATGAAAAATGAAGAAATTGCTCGCCGTTTCAGTTCTTGCAGCCGCTTGTGCAGTCAGCATGCAGGCTCAAGCGTTTAAGTTCGACACCCCCAATGACTGGGATATCCGTTGGGATAACACCCTCAAGGGTAATCTTATGATGCGGGTTCAGAATCAGGACCCGTCTGTTTACGACCCTAACCGGGCCAAGCCCGCCGCTGCGGCCGCTCTGGCGGATGACGCGGATTATTCTGTCGATCAGGGCAATTTTGTAAGTCAACGGTTTGACATATTGTCCGAGATGGATGTGGTTTGGAAAGACAAGTTGGGTTTTCGAATCAGTGGCGCAGGCTGGTATGATCACGCTTACGCCAATGACAGTGATGCGCCAACCAGTGGGCCGACCAAGGGCTATTCTGCTGCCAATTCTACCTGGGGTATGCTGACGGTTCAGCCTGGTGAATACAACGACGCGGCGAAAGACTTGCATTATCGCGGTGGTGAACTGCTGGACGCTTTTGTGTTCGGTAATTTCGATATATCTGACTCTACTTCCGCCAACGTCCGCGTTGGTCGTCATACGCTCTACTGGGGTCAGAGCCTGCTCTCCACTGGCGCTATCCACGGCTTTGCCGGCTCCATGGCAGCGCTCGATCTCGCCAAAGGTCTGGGTACACCGGGTAGTGAGGCCAAAGAGCTATTCATACCCAATAACAAGATATCCTCGACCGTGCAGTTTTCGGACGGCTGGAGTGTCAGCGCCTTTTACGCGATGGGTTTTGAGCCGCTGCGCTGGCCGGCGGCAGGTACGTATTTTAGTCTGAACGAGGCGCTGACGGAACACTCCGAGTGTTTGACCGCTGTCCCAGGCACTGCAACCACCAATCGTACGTGTCTCAGATCTACTGATTACAAGAGTAAGGATTCAGGCGACTGGGGTATCAACCTGAAGTACTGGATTGAGGCATGGGACATGGAAGCCTCGGCCATCTACATGAACAACACAGACCGGCTCACCAGTGGTCTCTACTCAGTGTTTGGTGATCAAACGGCAGGCGAAGTCGCCGAGGCAGCGAATACTAACGCTAGTCTGCTTGGGCACTATGGTTGGGTCTATAAAAACGACATCGACACTTTTGGTTTCTCCTTCTCCAAGCAATACTGGGATATCAGCTGGGGCGCTGACTTTGTCGTTCGGATGAACGATGCTCTGTCGCCTGAATTGTCCGCTACTTTGTTCGCACCTGTTGCCAGTATTGGCGCTGTCGACCCCGGTAAAAATTATCCCGGGCCTACCGGTGACACAGCACACATTGTGCTTAACGGCGTTGGTTTTCTCGACGGTGAGTGGGGCTTGTGGGATGGCGGTTCCTACATCGGCGAGCTGACGCTCTCGCAACTGCTCGATTTTGACGATTTTGAGAACAAAGCCAATGCTTATATCAAGGATGATAACCTGTGCTCCAATATCTCTGGCGTATTCAGGCCGACCTGGTATCAGATTCGCCCGGGCTGGGACCTCAGTGCTTTGGCCTCTGTCAACTACACAATGACCTGTAAGCAGGCGCCAAACTCCGCCGGCGGTAACGAGAAAGTGGGCAATGGCAGTGTCGGTGTCTCCGTTGATATCGAACAGGTATGGAATGTCGCGCTCAACTACAATATGTACTACGGTCCGCAGAAAAATGGCACCGCCGCTTTCATCAAAGATCGTGACAATCTTGCTCTGACCGTCAAGAGAACCTTCTAGCCAGCAGCGTTATCGCTGGTGTATTGCGACCGCTCTCCTCTGGAGGGCGGTCGACACCTCCCTCCTTCTTATCGAATTCCCGCTTTATACGTTTTCAACGCAGCTGCCGTTGTCGGCTCCCCAGTTTCGTAAAACAGCTTCATAGAATGCGCTACATCGCTGATGGTGGCCTGAACAAAGCCGGCCATTTTTCCGCCTAGCCACGCGCCAGCGCGACCCCAGGGCATCTCGTAAATGAGGCTGGTGGTGAGCCGGGTGTGTCCGTTGCCACCGTCCTCCAGCGCGTACCGAAACCAGGCATCCTTGAACGGAGGTGCCGGTTTGTCACCGCGATGGAGGTGGATTAAAAAGCCCTTTCCCGCGTCCCATTCTTTCACTGTTTCCTGGATGTAGCTTTTTTTGTTGCGGTACACGTAGCGACTGGCGCCTACACCCTCAACCTGCTCACTCACGATCTCAGTGTTAACGATGCCAGGCACATAATTGTGGGCCTGGGAAATGTCCCGAAGCTTCGCCCAGGCGTCGTTCAGAGGTATATCGATAAGTGTTTGTGCGCGGACTTCCTGGCTCATGGTTTACTTCCTCTGAGGCCCCACCACTGGCAGGGCAGGTAAAAAATTAAATACTACCCCGGTTTTGGTCACTGTTTGTAATTGAGCTGAAGAGCATTTGTGCAAGTGGACTAACGGTTGAGATTGTCTTCTTCCCTGAGTTTGACGGGGCTGAATTGGCCGCGAATTTTTCCGTGCATACCCGCGTAAAAATCACGGAAGTACTGCATGTCGTTTTGCACACTATCGGTTACGACAAGGGCCGGACCGAAACCGCCTCGTTTGCTGCCGTAGTCGAGAAATGAAGGTACGATGGGAACCACTGCCTGTCGCGCGATTTGATAAAAACCGGATTTCCAGTATTCGGATTTTTCCCGTGTACCCTCAGCAGGCACCATCAAAACCAGGTGGGGAACTGTCTCGAAGGTTTCAATCATGGCGGAGACGACATTCTGGTTTTTGTGTCGGATGATCGGCATGCCCCCCATCGCGCGCATGAACCAGCCGAACGGGGGATAGAACAGGCTATGCTTGGCCATCCAGGTCACTTTGATATCGAATGCGGCAGCGAATATCAACATCATCGGAAAATCCCAATTGGACGTATGGGGTGCCGCGATGAGAACGTAGTGATCACACTGTGGGCGCTCGCCCACCAGTTGCCAGCCGGTGAGGTGTAACAGGCATCGCGCAAGGCGTTTTTTCATGAGTAAGTCTTATCGGAAAGGAGGGTAGGCGTTACCGCAGCGCAGTACAGCGCAGCGCAGTATAGAACAGAACACAATCGGATTGGAGATACCTATAACCAAATTGATAGATCAGTGCGTGTATGCCAGGGCATACGCTGGTGTGAACGCAACGAATGCCTAGGTGGGCAGTGTCTGTTCAAGCGCATCGACCAGACGCGTGCGAAACAGGCGGTCGTTTTCGCAGTACCACTGCCTGGCGTTGTTGCCCAGTGTTTGCCTCGATGGCCCATCCATGGCAATGATCGCCTGGATTTTGCGCTCCAGATCAGCGGGGTCAACATAGTAGTTCATGCCCGATCGCTGCGCCGACGTCCTGTTGTAGTTCACCAGCACGCCGCGCTCGGGCGTGATCAGTTCGTTCATCGGCGGCGCGCTGGTGGTGAGGGTGAGGGCGCCGCAGCTCATCGCCTCGACAATGCAATGGCCAAACCCCTCGGCTTCAGAGGGATATAGGTGGATAGCACATCTGTTCTGAAGTTCTCGCAGCGCGGCATCGTCCAGGTGCACCAGCAGGTGCTGTATGTTGGGCGCTGCAATAGAGTTCACCTTTGATTGGCTGTACGTACTGGCATTTTGTACCACGGTCAGCGTTGGCCATTCGGGGTGGCGCAACCACAGTGCGAGCAATGGCTGTGTGCCTTTTTGCCAACTGCGCCCAGCCATGTGTAAAAAGTCGTTCGGCTGCTTTTGCGTGTTCGCATTGTGACTGCGATCCTCGCTGGTGAATCCTATAAAGCGGGTCTCACTGCCGAGGCGCGAAAACGTCTCCTGTGCATGCCGGGTCTTGCACAAGACGACATCAATACCCTGCAAATGACGCTGTTGGTTCGCTTTGAACCACTCCGGATTGGGAATGAACATATTGGCGCTGGCATATTGAAAAAATCCCGGCGTGAGATCCTCCAGGAATATATTGACGTCAAACTGTGCTGCAGCAAGTTGTTTGTGCTGCAGCCACAGATGTCGAAAATTGGATGCCCGATGCACAATTCGGCGGCGACGAATAGCGGACTGCTCGCGGGGCGCACCGTTCAGGCTCACCTCAAAACGGCTTGTCGGAAGTGCGTCGAACAGGGTATCTATGTCTCGACTGAGGCCGCCACCATTGTGCCAGGCGATGATGTTAATACGCTTCATAGTTATTTTTGGTCAGTCAGTGACAGCGTCGTGCTGATGTTCCCTTTGTTGTGCGAACCACAGGTCTGCATAATGCCCACGCTTGTCCAGTAGCTGCTCATGCGTACCCTGCTCAACCACGCGGCCCTGATCTAGGACGACAATTTTATCCGCGTCGATGATCGTGGAGAGGCGGTGTGCGATGACGAGGCTGGTGTGTCCTTTGGCAACCTCGCGCAGCGCTTTTAGTATCGCCTGTTCCGACTTGCTGTCCAGTGACGAGGTGGCCTCGTCGAACACCAGTATCGGCGAACGTTTAAGAATCGTGCGGGCAATCGCCACTCGTTGTTTCTCGCCGCCGGAGAGCTTCAGGCCGCGCTCGCCCACCTTCGTTTGATGTCCGTCGGGCAGTTGACTGATAAAAACGTCCAGATGGGCGAGATGGATGGCCTCGGCGACATGGGCATCATCGGACTCTGGGCTGCCATAGCGTACATTCTCAAAGATTGTATCGTTAAACAACACGGTATCCTGTGGCACGATACCGATAGCTTGGCGCAGCGAGTATTTGCTGACCTTGCTGATATCGACACCGCCAATCGTGATACTGCCACTGTCCAGATCGTAAAAGCGAAACAGAAGTTTTACCAGAGTGGATTTCCCCGCGCCGCTGGCACCGACGACAGCAACTTTGTGCCCGCTGTCTATGGTGAAAGAGACGCTGCGCAGAATCTCTCGGTCTGAGCGGTAGGCAAACGACACATCCCTGAATTCAATCGCACCGTTGTTGAGTGGCAGTGCCGGGGCTTGCGGCTGATCGTTGACGCTTGGGCGGACGTCCAGCAGTTGCAGCATTTTTTCGATATTGGCCATCGAGCCCTTGATCTCGCGGTATACGAAACCCAGGAAATTCAACGGCATAAACAGCTGGATCATAAACGCATTGATCAGCACGAAATCCCCGATGGTCATGGTGCCGGCGGCAACACGAACTGCGGCAAGCCACATCATGCCTGTCATAGCCGCTGCAATGATAAACGCCTGACCGGCATTGAGTGAAAATAGCGATAGACGGTTCTTGCGCCGCGCCTGCTCCCACTTGCCAAGTTCATGATCGTAGCGCTGTGCCTCGAACGCCTCGTTGGTGAAATATTTGACCGTTTCAAAATTGAGCAGGCTGTCTACCGCACGTGTATTGCTGGCCGAATCGGCCATATTGGCCTCGCGTACAAACTGGGTGCGCCATTCCGTTGCGGATACCGAAAACCAGGTATACAGGACGACGGCCACCAAGGTGATGAGCGCGAAGCCCCAGCCGTAGTTATACAGCAGTATCCCAACCACCATAAAAATCTCTATGAAGGTGGGCACAATATTGAATACCAGGAAACGCATCAGAAAGCTGATGCCGGTGGTGCCGCGCTCGATATCGCGCGACAGGCCGCCGGTGCGGCGATTGAGGTGAAAATCCAGGTCGAGTTTGTGCAGGTGGCGAAACACCTCCAACCCGATTTTGCGCATGGCCCGCTCGGTGACACGCCCGAAAACCGTATCGCGAATTTCGCCCAGCAGGACGTTGGCAAAGCGGGCCAGGCCGTAGGCGAGTACCAGTGCGATAGGGGCCGCGATGAGTTGGGATTTCTCCGAGTCCAGCGCGTCGACGATGTACTTGAGAATAAAGGGGCCGACCACGTTGCTCATCTTGGCGAGCACCAGACAGCCCAGGGCGAGGAGTACGCGGCTGCGGTACTCCATCAGATAGGGCCAGATTATGCGGACAATATGCCAGTTAATCTTCTGGTCGGGTTCGTTCTCGTAGTTGCCATGATTCATAGTGCTGCTTACACGCGCCGTCGGTTTCCCCCATCCTACACGAAGTCGCCCTCTACGGGTTGACGCGTATCTAGCCGAGCACGTCCTGTAGCTGGCGGTGCATGTTCTGTACCCCGGGCTCATTGCGCCCAATCAGTACGTTGCGCGGTATACCGGCCTTCAGGCCGCGGTTCACCTTGTCGACCAGTGAGTAGTCCTCGGCGACGGCCACATCGTTGATCATCTGAAAGTACGCTTCGTATTCCTGTAGTGCCTCCGGAGTCGCCGGTTCCTGTGGCAGGAACATGCCGTGGTAAACCACGCTGCGATCGGGCGCGATGGGGTAGACCCGCCACGTCTGGAAGTGGTCCGCCACCACGAAGATGACCGTGTTGGGGAAAATGTAGTTGACGTAGGAACTGTAATTCATGGGTTCCCATTCACTTTCCGGCCGCCCCTTTAACTCGTTGATGGCCAGCGCGGGTGACCCCATGGAGTGATTACGGCCGTATTGCTTATAAGTAGCCGTATTGCTATACGCCATGGTGGCGATAGAGTTCGGATGCAGGAACTCGAAGTGGTAATACTCGTGGAAAGTGTCCATGTTCAGCTTCCAGCTAAAATCAGTGAACACCTGTTTCGCGCCCAGGTAGTGGGAACTTTCAAAGCCGAAGCCGCACAGGCGCTCCTGTATGCCACCCAGCACGTCATCGATATCAAAAGTCTTGTCGGGGTTTGGCATCACAAAAATCATGCCGTGTTTTTCCTGCACGTCCAGTGGGCGCAGGCCGAGTGTGTCGCGGTCGATGCCGGTAAAGCCCTCGTTGGCGAAGGGGACGCCCACCAGCTTACCCTCAAGGTCATACGTCCAGCCGTGGTACGGACAGGAGAACATTCGGCCTTTCTTGGCCTTGCCGTGATCGTATTCGTTCAGTGGTGCGCCCCGGTGTGAGCAGATGTTCACGAATGCCTTGAGGCTATGGTCGGTCTGACGAACGATAAGGATGGGCACGCCGGTATCATCGAAAGCAAAATAATCGCCTGCCTCGGGCACCACACAACTGGGCCCGATAAACTGCGGATAATTGCGAAACAACTCAGTCTTTTCGCGCTGGAATTGCGCCGGGTTGGTGTATTCCTCGACATCGATCGCCATCACACTGTCGGCCAGCGTTGTGGTATTGCGTGCTACCAGATCCAGCAGGGCTTTGATTTCTTCAACCAGTTGTTGCCGTTGCATTGAAACTCTCCTACAAACCCAACACCATCTTGGCGATGATATTACGCTGTATTTCCTGTGACCCACCAAAAATGGAGGCGGCGCGATTATTCAGGTATCGGGGGACGACTGAGCTGGGGTAATCCGCCCGGACCGGGTTGCCATCGGCCACCGGGTTCAGGATGAAACCGGTATAGCCCAGTACATCCACCGACACTTCGTTGATCTCCTGCTCCAGCCGTGTGGCGGACAGTTTCATGATGGAGGACTCGGGCCCCGGGTTGCCGCCACCGCTGACCGCCGAGAGAATTCGCAGTTCGGTAATTTCCAGTGCCTTTAAGTCAATCGCCAGGCGCGCCACTTTGCGGTCGATATCACCGTGCAAATCAAAATCGGGGTTGTCACTTTTGGCGCTGTTGATCAGCCCCCGCAAGTTTTCCAGCTCATGTCGAATACGGTGCGCGCTGAAGCCGCCGCCCCGTTCAAATTCAAGCAAATACTTGGCGTAGCTCCAGCCTTTGTTTTCCTCGCCGATACGATTCGCCATTGGCACTCGCACGTTGTCGAAGAACACCTGATTCACTTCGTGATCGCCTGCCATGGTGATAATAGGCTCGACGGAGACCCCCGGGCTGTCCATGTCGATCAACAGGAAGCTGATACCGTGCTGCGGCTTGCCGCTGGTATCCGTGCGCACCAGGCAAAAAATGTGGTCGGCGAGGTGCGCGTGGGTCGTCCAGAGTTTTGAGCCATTGACGATGTAGTGATCGCCATCGCCATCGGCTTTCAGCTTCAGGCTGGCCAGATCAGAACCGGCACCGGGTTCTGAATACCCCTGGCACCAGTAGTGTTCACCGTGCAGGATTTTGGGCAAGTATTCGGTTTTTTGCTGCTCCGTGCCAAATGCCATGATCACCGGGGCCAGCATCAGCAGTCCCAGTGGGATCAGCATGGGTGCGCCGGCGTGGTAGCACTCTTTGGAGAAGATATATTTCTGCGCGGGAGTCCAATCGGTGCCGCCGTGTTCCACTGGCCACTGCGGTACGGCCCAACCCTGCATTACCAGTATTGCCTGCCACTCAAGCGCGATGTCTCGCTCGACAAATACGCTGCCGTTGTTGGCAGTGCCCTCGACAATGTGCGCCGGCAGCTTGTCGGACAGGAATTGGCGGACTTCACGTTGAAATTGCAGTTCTTCTTCGCTGAAATTGAGATTCATCGGATAGACTCTAGAGTAGGGGCTCCATTGCCCAGCGGATACCACGGCGCATCAGTTCGTAGAACTCTGCGGTTTTCCAGGCGCCATCTTCTGGCACCGGATACTCCTCGATATACGGTTGCATGTCGTATTTTCCGCGGCAGTGTCCCAGTGTCAGATACAGCACCTGCCCGGTGCCATGGGTATGAATGTACATCACGGGTTGCACGTCTGTGTCTTTCATCCAGTCGCTGCGCAAAAAGTTGTCCACCGGAGTAGACCAGTGCGTGTGCAGCAAGGTCTGGTGCTCGCCGTGAAATTTGCACAGGTAGAGTTCGTCGTCGACGGTAAAGGTGGGGATATTTTTTACCAGCGGGTGATCGGGCTGTGTGACATGCACCTCATACTCCTGAATGGGAGGGTGTGCCATGAATTGGCTGCCCAGTACCTCCATGAAGGGAATGTTTTCCTCGGGGCAATCGACCCGAGGGGAGCCATCTGCACCGGGCTCCATAAACCGCAGGATGGAATTGGTGCCGTGCAGCGCAAACCATTTTTTACCACTTCCCACGAACGCTACCAGCGCGCGGGTTTCTGCTGCCGTGGGAATAACATCGCAGGTATAGGTAATCAGAAAATCGCTCGCGCTGATCGCGTCAATGTCATTGAAGTCCGCGCCCACCAGCACCTTGATACGCGGCTGTTCCGCAAGGAGTTTGAGTATCTCTACCCTGGCATGGTCAATGTTGTGGAACTTGCCGCCGGCGACAAGGTAGACATCCATACGATCACTCTTGCTCATAGGGCTTTATTCTCGAGTGCCAAAAGGGGTTCGGGGGCACGTTATCAAACCTGTTTCTATAAAACAATCAGAATTGACTGTTTATTTTGTATCCGATACTGTGGGTGCTCTGAGAGATATCGCTCGCTTAAAAACCGACCAAAGGAATTCATCATGAAACTTTACTCTTCTGTAGGCCCCAACCCACGCGTGGTCAAAATGTTCATGGCAGAGCGCGGCATCATATTGCCGGAGCAGGAGGTGGATATCATCGGGGGTGAAAACATCGGCGACGATTTCAAGAACCTCAACACCTCCGCCCAAACGCCCTGCCTGGAGCTAGACGATGGTAGTGTGGTGGCAGAAGTCACTGTGATCTGTGCCTACCTGGATGAAATTACCGACGGCCCTTCACTGATTGGAGCGACGCCCAAAGAGCGAGCCGAAACCCGGATGTGGACCCGGCGGTTTGACGCGCGCATTCTGGAGCCTATGACGCTGGCGTTTCGCAGTGCAGAAGCCCTGGAACTGTTCCAGAGTCGGTACCATGTGATTCCCCATGCCGCGGATGACTTAAAGGAGACCGTGCGCAAATCCTGGGCCTGGCTTGAACCCCAAATGGCAGGTAAGACTTTTATCTGTGGCGAGCGTTTTACGCTGGCCGATATCCTGTTGTTTGTCTTTGCCGATTTTGGTGCCATGGTTGGCCAGCCCATTCCAGAAGGGCTCCCCAACGTTGCTGCCTGGTTCAAACGTGTCGCAGAGCGTCCCAGCGTCGCAGCAAGTGTGCATCCCTCGCAGGCGGCGTGATGAAGGCGGCAGTGTTTAAAGAGATCGGCCAGGCGTTGGCGGTAGAAACCGTGGCAGACCCGGTACCGGCGTCTACTGAACTGGTGATGAAGGTCAGCTTCTGTGGTATCTGTGGAACAGATCTGCACGCCACGCGCGAGGGTTTGACCACCGCCTGCTGCGGCCAGATTCTCGGTCATGAATACGTCGGGGAAATTGTTGAGGTCGGCAAGGATGCAGTGGGCGATTGGAGCATCGGAGACCGCGTGTGTGCGATGCCCTTTATTGCCTGTGGTCGCTGCCTGCCCTGTGCCGCCGGCCGTTTTTTTGAATGTGCCAATAAAAAAGTGTCCGGGGTTGATGATCAAGGTGGTTTTGCCGAGTTCGTTACCACGGGCTGCCGGGAGACCTTCCTGTTGCCCGATAGCCTCGACATGCAAAGTGCGGCGCTGGTGGAACCACTGGCAGTGGGTATCCATGCTGTCCGCGTGGCCGACGTCAAGGCGGGCAGTCGCGTGATGGTGATCGGCGCCGGTCCTATCGGTTTGACGGTGGCGTTGTGGTGCCGGTTTTTCGGAGCGAGGGAAGTAGTGGTCAGTGAAGTGGCACAAATGCGGGCCGATCTGGCGCTCAAGATGGGTGCCACCGCAGTGATTCATCCGGATCTAACCCAAGGCGCAGAAGATCTCCTGCAACAATTTGCCGATGTCGCCGGCGGCGCGCCGGATGTGATTTTTGAATGCGTAGGGGCGCCAGGATTGCTGCAGCAGTGCATCGAAATGGCACCGTATGGCGGCAAGATAATTCCGGTGGGCGTGTGTGAACAGCCCGATGCCATTATGCCGTTTTTCGGCCTGGTAAAGGAATTACAGATCCAATTTGCGATCGCCTACACGCGCGATGATTTTGATACCTGTGTGGCGATGCTGGGAGAGGGCCGCATTGATGTCTCGCCGATGGTGACGGATATTGTCAGCCTCGACGAGATGCCGGTGGCGTTTGAGGCGCTGCGCACGCCCAGTCATCAGTGTAAGGTTTTGCTGCAGCTTTAATGGCTTGATATCGTGAGTAGCGCTCGAATTACGCTAATCGCGATAGTAGTCCACGCCTACCAGTTCCTTCCAGCGGTCATTAAACGCCTCACCTTGCAGGCAGTTGGCTGCTAACCACTCATCGTCAGAGATTTTTGCGCGCGCGGCAATGGTTTCTTCGGCATCGGGCCCAATGGGGTAGCGGAAGTGGGGCTGGTCTGATTCTATAGCGTGCTCGATGGCGCCGGCGACGTCTGTTGGCATGGCCGGTCGGCGCAGGCCGAATTCAAAGAACCGCCCCAGTCGCTGCAAGGAATTCTGGTAGGGGGAGGGCTCTGTGGGCAGTGAGCCCTTGCCCCAGATGGGTGTCAGCACACAGCCCGGTTCAATGATGGCGACCTTCACCTTGAACTCGGCCATTTCCTGTGCCAGCGCCTCGCTGAGGCCCTCCATCGCCCATTTGGAAGCGGAGTAGTGGGCATGGCAGCCCATTACCACACGTCCCGCCAGCGAGCCGACTGTGACGATTCTGCCGGACTTTTGTTTGCGCATGATGGGTGTCACCTCAAGTAGTACATTGACGTTGCCGAAGTAGTTGGTCTCGAATATTTCACGGGCCTCCGCAACCGGTGTCTCCTCCACGGCGCGTCCGCCACCGATACCTGCATTGTTAACTAACGCGTCGATGCGGCCGCTGCGTTGCATGATTTCGGCCACGGCGGACTTTACGGAGGCGGGATCGACCAGATCCAGCCGGATGACGGTGACGGGTAAGTTCTCCGCGGTAATCTTCTCTTTTAACGCCACGGCGGTGTCGGGACTGCGCACGGCGGCGTAGACGTCGTGGCCTCTGCGCGCCATATGCAGTGAGGTTTCCTGGCCGATGCCAGTGCTGCTGCCGGTGACAAGAATTACGGACATGGTGGGCCTCTCTGAGTCGTTTAAGGTGTCGATGGTGAGTCTTTGGTGGCGGGCTCTGTTTGACAGAGCGCATCCTGGCGCTGTTTGAAATCGATGCGGTAGTCGCAGGTCACACAGCGCCGCATGCCCTCGCGCATACTGTCGTTCTGCGCGCGCAGTGTGGTGAGTTCATCACGCAACTGCGTAATTTCCCGCGCCTGTTGCCACAGGCGTTTTCGCGCGCAGAACATGTCTGACAGTTTTACCATGGCGACCGTCTGCGCTGCCTATTGGGCTTGCCAGCTCATTCTGACGGTACAGGATGTCTCTGGCAGATGCGGGTCAAACTCTATTTTCAAACCGCCGTCGGCGCCGTTAAACAGCGCTTCAAACGGCCCTTTGCAAATATTGAGACAACCTTCCTCGGGCAGCGTGTTGGGGTTGGGGCGTCTGTCCTTCGGCCCACAGGTATGCCAGCCGCAATCGGGAATTTCCAGTACTGTGAGACCATTGGCGGGGTCAAACTCGGCAACTTTCATCGGGCCGGTTAGCCAGTGGGCAGGGTTAAATGTCTCAAACATAAAGGTGCTCCAGCGCCCTGGTTTCGAGGGGGAGCCGTCTTTCGTCAGTTTGGTCTTTTTGTTTCTATTTTTATCCGACATGCTGTTCATCATCTTGAGGAATTCAGGCGAGGTCTCATGGGAGATGGCGACAGACGTTCCGATCACTATTTCCTCGTACTGTTTCTGGCTGTAGTACTTGCGTAACTCCAGCAGCGACCATTCAGCCTCGCGCACGAAATTACCGTAGCGTTTACGCCATTTCTCCCGGGGGGAATCGAATCTCGCAACGATTTCGCGCAGCGATTTGATGTCGGCATAGTCGCGGTCAACCTGCTCCCTGTCGCCGGATAAACGCAGAATCGGTACGAAGGTGTGGCTGATGAGGGGCATCGCCTTTTTCACTAGCATGGAGTTGGACATCCACATGTCAACCCAGGCCTGCGGCCCCCAGTTATAGTAAAAGCCCGTTTTCTGGGGAGCTATCACACGGCCGGTGCCTTGATCTGTCGAGATAATAGTCTCTTCTCTCATGCTACAGCCTCCTGTTTTTACGTGGATATTCGCGGTGCTACAACCGGGCGCGGGGGCCCCTAGTTGATAAAGCGCACCGTCACGCCGTAGATCGCACCGGGTGCGACGGCGCCAGCGAAGCCGCCCACGACCGGGATATCAATACCAAAATTATAGTACTTTTCATCCAGCAGGTTGCGGCCCCAAAGGGCGACTTCCCAGGAGTTGTCCATATCGCTGAGGGTAAACCGCAGATTGATCAAATCCACCGCATCGTTTTTCAGGTGCGAGTCCAGATCCTGATCCAGGTAGTAGCTGTCGGTATAGCTATGCTCCAGGCGTACCTTGCCCACCAGATGGTCAGTCAGATCCCTGTCGTACTGGATGTAGGAACTGACGGTCCATTCTGGCGCGTTATCAATAGGTTTTCCCTTGAGGTCCTGTATGCAAGCCTCTGCCAAGCCCGGGGGCAGACTTGTCGAGCCAAGGAATGTCGGCCCACCGGGCCTTTCGTAGTACTGCGTAACGGCCTGATCGACAGTGCACTGCGCATTCTCGAAATCCTTGTACTCGGCCTTGTTATAGCCCACGGCCGTACCGACCACCACATCGGCGACCGGCACAAAAATAAGATCCAGTTCAGAGCCGTAACTTTGCATTTGGCCAGCATTGGTTACGGTAAACGTAGAGCCGTCGAAAGACTGCGCCTGAAAATCGTCGTAATTGACCAGGTAAAATGTGCCGTTAAACTGCAGTCGCCTGTCGTCGGTAGAGCTTTTCCAACCCAGTTCATAGTTGGTGGCGGTTTCCGGGTCGAACTCGCCGTTATTGCCCTCCTGTTCCCGGCGTTGGTTGAAACCGCCGGACTTGAAACCACGACTGATGCTGGCGTAGGTCATGATCTCAGGGGTGAAAAAATAGCGTCCGATGAGTGTGGGAGAAAAATCGTTATCGCTACGGGTTTCGTCGTAGTAGACGTCGGGGCCTACAATCGGGGGGATGGTAATCGCCGATTCCGGGTCGGTTATCTGGGAGCCATTAAAGTCTTTTTGCTCATAGGTATAGCGCACCCCGAGTGTGGTACTGAATTTGTCGCTGATGTTCCACACCAACTGGCCAAACGCAGCGAAACTGGTCGTTTTATAGTTGTTATCGTCGGTATTGAGAGTCCCGTTCGGGAACAACGTACCTAAAAATGGTGTAATGGAAGTCAGAGTGGGTGATTGGGTAAACTTGCCCACGGAGTCGAGGTCAGAATAGAACGCGTAGAGGCCCCCCTGATAGTCCAATGTTGCTCCGCCGCGAGAGGTAATACGTAATTCAGAGGAATACTGGTTGAAGTTGTATTTTTGCGAACCGTGGATAGCGTCATACGCGGTGAAGTCCCCATCAAACGCACTGTCCGACTCGAAATGGCGCCAGGCATTAATAAATGTGAGGACGTTCTCGTTGAATATATCCTTGTTCCATTCCAGTGCAACGCCGCCCACTTCTACTTTGTTATACAGTGGCGCGTCAAACCAGTAATCGTCATCAAACGGGTCGGAATTGGCTGGGGGAGCAAGGCCGACCTCATCTTCGAAAGAGGTATATTGGAAAATTTGTTGGCCCTTATCGTTGAGGCCAAGCTGCTGCTGGTATGCCGCTGAGGGCGAATTGGTCGCTGGCACACCGATAGTAGAAAAGCCTGCATAGTCGATAACAGCCAGCGCGCAACAGTCTGTATCTTCCTTGTTGTAGTCTACGGTCAACAGGAATTCACCCAGGCCGTCGGTGTCTGTTTCGGCGCCGGTATCCAATAGTACACGCGACTTTACGCCCCATTTGTTGGCGTTATTCAGGTGGTCGCCATTGAATTCATTTTTGTATAGATGGTCGCCGTCTATCCCATAACCGGTCAATCGCATGGCGTGGCCGGTATCGCCCAACGGTACGTTCACCATCGCGTGGACTTCTGCCCGCTGTTCGGAGTTGTACATCAGTTCCACTTCGGATTCGAAGCCTTCAGCGGAGGGCGTTCTGGTGATGATGCTGATCGCCCCCGCAGCGGTATTCTTGCCGTAGAGCGTGCCCTGGGGGCCGCGAAGTATCTCGACCCGCTCTATATCGATCAGGTCGCCAATGCTCATCCCGGCGCGGCCCTGATAGACACCATCGATAAACATGCCCACACTGGGATCAATGCCGGCGTTTGTCCCCACTGAACCAATGCCGCGGATTCTGATAGATTGGCTGTTGGAGTCGGTGCCCTGGGTGATTTTGAGGCTGGGTGTGTATTGGTCCAGGCCCGCCAGATTAGTCACGCCTGAGTCCTTGAAGAATTGGCTGGTAAAGGCTGTGACCGACATGGGGACTTCCTGGATACTCTCCATTCGACGGTTCGCGGTGACGACAACCTCTTCCAGCGCCAGTGGATCGGGTCCGCTTGCCGGGATTGCAGCGTCCTGAGCATAGGACACTGCCGCCACCATAGGTGCCAGCACCAGTAAACCTAAACCAAAACGACAATTAGTCATGAATGTCACCCGTGAAAACGTATGATTATTGCGCGGCGCAAGGGCCGCAGCTGGCCGCCTGCGGAGGCTTTGCTCTTGTCGGGGGCCACAGTAGCAAATCGTAATTTTAAAAACAAACAGAATTGACTGATTTTAATTTAGGCGCTAGTGTAGGCCTCCAATAGCGAATACAGAAACGAGGATTCCCATGGCCGAACCGATGTCTGCAAGCAACCCTTTCCTGAACTTCCCCTTTGGTTCGATCCAGATGGAATGCGAGGCCCGCGATTTGATCGTGGAGGGCGAGGTGCCCCCTGATTTGTGTGGCAGCCTGTATCGCGCCGGTCCCAACCAGCGTTTCAAGCCGCGCGGGGACTACCACCTGTTCATGGGTGACGGCATGGTGCACGCATTTCACATTAAAAATGGCAAGGTGAACTACAACAATCGCTGGGTGCGCACCAACAAATGGAAGCTTGAGGACCGCGAAGCGCGCACGCTGATCAACCCCATGAATCCGTTTGAATGTGATCCGCAGTACACGGATTTTGTGTTCACGGACAAAGACGGCACCGCAAATACCGCAATCGTCTGGCACGGCGGGCGCCTGTTGGTGATGGAAGAGGGGCACCCGCCCTTTGAACTGGATCCTGATACCCTCGAATCGATTGGCAGCTGGAACTTCCGGGGCAGGCTGAATACAGCGATGACCGCACACCCCAAAGTTGATCCGGCAACCGGTGAAATGGTGTTCTTTGCCTACATGGCCACCGGGCCGTTTTCGGCAGACGTGATGGTGCACAAGGTGAATCCCGAGGGCATACTGACGGAAAGTACGCTCATCCCAACGCCTTACTCCGCGATGGTCCACGACTTTATCGTCACGGAAAATTATATTGTCATTCCGATCATGCCCCTTACAGGTAGTCTCGATCGGGCCATGGTCGGCGGCCCACCTTTTGCGTGGGAGCCTGAAAAGGGCGTGTTTCTGGGTGTATTGCCGCGCCACGGTGGCAAAACAGAGGACGTCCGTTGGATAGAGATGGACCTGAGCTTCGCGTTCCACTTTATGAATGGTTTCGATAAGGACGGTGTGATTTCCATAGACGCCTGCCAGTTTGAGTCTGCACCGTTGTTCCCGACCGTCGACGGTGTGTCGACGCCCAGATCACAGCCTCACCTGAATCGCTGGACCATCGATATGAACGCGCTAATTCCACGCGCAACCTTCAAGCAACTCGACGGATTCGAGGGGGAATTCCCTGAGTGTGATCCGCGCTATGAAGGCCGCGAATACCGCCACGGTTGGTACACCTCACCAGATGGCAAGTTGCGCAGTACCGCCAATGAAGAGGACAAATACTACAATGTGCTAGCCCACTTCGATCACAAGACGGGTGCCACAGATCGCTACTCCTGTGGTGAGGCAGTGGCCTCAGAGGCGGTGTTTGTGCCCGCGTCGAAAGATGCCGCGGAAGGCGAGGGTTATCTGTTGTCTGTGGTCACCAGTTTTGAAACCAGAACCAGTAGCCTGTATATCTTTAACGCCCTCAAGCTAGCCGATGGACCGGTTGCAAAAGTACACCTTTCGCACCGCGTGCCGGCCGGTTTTCACGGCGGCTGGCGCCCTGGCAATTGAGTCAGGCTTGGCGAAGAGCCAGCTATTTCACGCTGTCCAGCAAATCTGCATACTCCGCAGCGAAGCGATGCGCGTCGCCCGGCCAGCGTGCAGACAGGTAGTTGCCATCGCGTACCGTGAATCCCCATTCAGGGTTGGCGGGGCTGTCGCGCCGCAGTGCGAGTGGGCCCTTTTTGAAGTCTGAGCCGCGCGCCAGGGCGTGGGTGACCTCTGACTGCACGGTTTCAGAGTAGGTGCGGTAGTAGTTCCCCAGCCACGCTGCCGTAAGCGCCCAGGCAGTGAGTTCAAGGTTGCGGGTCAATGCGGTAGTTTTTCTGCCGTACAGTACCGATCGCCCGTCTTCGGTTTGCGCGCGCGCCGCCAGTACTACCCCGTGGCAGATCGCACCCACCGGGATATCGCGCTTGAAGGCGCGGGCCACCAGAACCTGTAGAGTGAGCGATTCGAGGTACTCGCGCATACCCCGTGCATGGCCGCCGGGCAGCAGCAGGCCATCGATAGTCTGACATGTCGCTTGGGTGTAATCCCAGGGCGACTTGAAGGCCGGATCCTCTACCATAGCCTCATAGGCGGCCATGGCATTTTTATCGGCTCGTAACAGCGATTTTAGCGGCCCAAGGCGTGTGCCGTGCACCATGCGTGGGTCGGCCTTGGCGATTCTGCCGTCTGGCGTGGCGAAGCGCACATGGTGGCCGCGGCGGGTCAGTTCCAGCCAGGGTACGCCCGTTTCGGTGGGGTCGAAGTCACGGCTGGGTAGCGGCATTAGTACAACAGTCAATGTATTCTCTCTGCGTTAAATACGTATGAAGTAGGGCAGTAGCAGCAGCGTAACCCCGGTGCCCACCAGGAGGTAAACATTGCTTACGAAGTAGGGGAACACACACAGGGCTATGCCAGCGACAAACGGCACCGCGACTCTTTGCTTTCTGCCGTACAGGAAGTAGCCAAAGCCGGCCGCTCCAAACAGCATTGCCCCTATAAGATGCGCTTCACTTGCCACGCGGTTGCTGCTCGTTCTTATGCGACATTGGCGCTTTCCTCCAGCCCTTCACGTGATGACATGCGCCTTTTCCAGACGTCCAAACTCAGTAGTGACATCTCCAGCGCGCTTTGCTTT
>TARA_B110000503_G_scaffold141407_1_pt1 | contig 68948 bp, 62 predicted proteins | sample TARA_B110000503 | Tara Oceans TARA_B110000503 (sample SAMEA4397472) | marine metagenome | biome: Polar Biome; feature: [SRF] surface water layer (ENVO:00010504); material: water (ENVO:00002006), including particulate matter (ENVO:01000060) such as... | depth 5 m | reverse complement strand
TTTCTTATTTCTTATAAATATACTTAATATTTTAACTTTTTTAAATGACTGAACTATTTTACTATTTTGTCTTTTTTTTCTTATCTATTGGTTTTTCATATTACCTAAACGGGTGGGTTTATAAGGGGTTTTCTAGAAACCAAATGGTTGACCCAATAACAGAGAGGTCTTCTCATAAATCTAGAGCAACAAGGTCTGGAGGAGCGTCTTTGCTTCTTTCCTTGACCTTGACCTGTGCTTTTTCAGTAAGCGCAGGGGTTTTGCAGCTCCCTTACGTGTCTGTTGTCATAGGTGTTCTTTTTATGGGGCTTACAGGTTTTGTTGATGACATATTTATTATTAGGTATAGAGAAAAGTTTTTTTTACAGATCTTCTCCGGAATACTTATAATTCAAGGAGGGTGGAGCATCGATTCTTTTCATGGTGTTTTTGGAGTTTATGACGTTCCTGAATGGGTGGGGTTTCTAACTTCTTTATTTGTTTTTATTATTGTAATTAATGCTTTAAATTTAATAGACGGGTTAGACGGATTAGCCTCTTTAGTCTCTATTAAGTTCTTTTTGATTGCTGGAGGAATTGTGTTAATCTCTAACAAAGAGTTCTTTGCTTTTTTTCCCATAATTGTTGGCTCTCTTTTAGGGTTTTTAGCTCATAATTTTAACGCTCCTAAAAAAGTCTTTTTAGGAGACGCCGGGTCTTTGCTTTTAGGTTCTCTTATCGCGTTTATAACTTTTTTTATCTTGGACTCCGACACTTATGTTGTTTCCGACGCTTATATTTCAAGGCCCCTTTTTTTAATTCTTGCGCTTTTTTACCCTTTAATCGACACGCTAAGGGTTGTAATCCTGCGTTCTTTTAAGGGGCAATCCCCTTTTGTTGCCGACAGAATTCACTTGCACCATAGGCTTGTTGACAAGGGTTATGAACACGCCTCTGCCTCACTTCTAATACTGTGTTTGTCTGTCTTTTTAACAGGACTCAATTTTTTGTTGTATTTAAAAATAGGCTTACTTCTTTGTGTTATAATGACACTTGCTTTGTGTTTAATTATATATAAATTTCTGTTTAAATGATTTCTTTTATTAGATTTTTTCTACTGTTTTTCTGCTTTTTATCCTTCTCGCAATGGATAGAAGAGGAGCCTTTGTTGGTTAAAAAAGACAGCCTTTCTTTTTATTCATTTACAAAAACAGGTGTTGCGGTTTTTCGTTTTGATGATCAAAATGAATTACTCAAAAGTTATGCTGACTACAAGGAGCCCATCCCCAAATCTTTAGAGAATGTGGATCTTGTCGCGCTTAGTGCGGTTTCTGACAAAGAAGTGGTTTATTTTTTATATCCTGGAGGTGGTATTTTATATAAATTTGAAAATAATGTAATTAAGAGAATCGACAACAGCTATGCTCATAGAAACCAGTTTTCAGGACATTTTTTTATGTACAATAAAACCCTTTACCTTTTAGGGGGTTATGGATATTGGAAGTCCAAAAGCACTTTAGTTAAGTTTGATTTTAAAAGTGGGAGCTGGGACATACAGCCCACATTTGGCTCGGTTCCAGAAAAAGGCATCAACAAGGGTGATTTTGTAATAAAAGACAATCTTCTTTCTGTTTTTAATTTTTTTGAGACTTCTTCTGAATTTAACGCGCTAAACCCCAATATTTTTGAGCTTGATCTGAATTCTTTTAGGTGGTTCAAAAAAGGGGTTTTAAATGCCTCTTTTAATAGTGACGTTACAAAAGCTGAGCTAGTAACAAAAATTCCTTATAAAGGCTCTGTTTTTCATAAAACTCCTATGTCGTTAATTGTTCAGAAAGTATCCCCTTTTTTAAACTCTATTGAGCTCTATAGGGTTGAAGAAGAAAACACCATTGGAAGGCGTTCTTCTTTGATTATAAAAGACAAGCTAATTTCTTATCTTATAAATGGAGACAGAATTGATCGCGAACTTGTTGTTCATGACCTTGAAAATATTCTTGTTTTTGATTCTATTTCCCCTCTTTATAATGATACTTCTGAACTTTTATATTACCTTGTTTTTGCTGTTTTCTTCCTTCTTTTTTTAATTACCCTTATTCTTTTTTATTTAAAAAAATCCGCACCAGTCTTTTCTGTTTCTTCCGAATCTGTTTTTAATCAAGACAAGGCTATTGCAATATCTAGTTCTGAATATGCTTTTTTGATGCTTCTAATAAGTTCTTCGAACAATCTGATTGAAAATAGTTTCTTGTTAGAGAGTTTTAAAAACAACGATATTTCGTTGGATGCTTCTATAAAACGAAAAAACAAAATGATAGAGGAGTTAGACAGTAAATTTTTCATGTGCTTTTCGATTAATTTGATTGAAAAAATTGTTGATCCAAAAGATTCTAGACAATTTATTTATCGCTTAAACTCTTCCGCAAAATTTTTTACAAAAATCCTTTAGCGTTTAACGATTAGATTTGTCATTTCAGAGACTATCTTTCTGTCATTTGACAATCTAGGGAGCTTGTTTTGCCCCCCGAGCTTTCCTTCTTTTTTCATATACGACTTAAACCCTCCTTTTTTAACAACCACTATTTCTAAAGGACGCAACACCCTGCCGTCAATAAGATCTTTATAGTAGATGTTTAGCTCCTGTAATTTGTGATCCAATATTTTTGCGAATTCTTTAAGCTTTTTTGCGTTTGGGGTTAATTCAAACTCTATCCACCATTGATGAAAAGGCAATCCTTTTTGTGGGCTTATCATTGGGGCAACGGTAAACTCGTTTACTGTTAGCTCCGTCTTATTGACCGCCTCTTTTAGTGACTTTTCTACTTCGCTTCCAATAACATGTTCTCCAAAAGCTGAAATAAAATGCTTGTATCTTCCTGTTACAATAATCCTGCAGGGTTTTAAAGAGACAAAAGAAATCGTGTCGCCAGTGTCGTAGCCCCACAAACCTGCTGTGCTAGAAACAATTAAGACATAATTTGTGTTAAGCTCTACTTCGCCAACAGTTAATCTTGTCGGGTTGTCTTTTATCATTTGATCCACTGCAATAAATTCATAAAATATTCCTGAGTTTAATTGCAAAAGAAGGCCTTCTTTGGTCTGAGAATCTTGATAAGCAAAGAAACCCTCTGACGCTGGATAGTACTCTATGCTATCAATTTCTTTTCCAATTAATTTTTTTAAAGACTGCCTGTAGGGTTCATAATTAACCCCTCCATAAACAAATAAATTAAAGTGAGGAAAAATCTCTTTTATGGTTTGTTTTTTTGATAGCTCTATGAGTTTTTCAAAATACATTTGAACCCATGGAGGAATTCCTCCAATAACAGACATCTCCTTGTTAATTGTTTCTTTGCTTATTTCGCGCACTTTTTCCTCCCAATCATTTATGCAATTTGTTTCCCAGCTTGGCATTATGTTTTTTTTTAAATACAACGGCGTGTAGTGAGCAATTATGCCTGACAATCTTCCTGTCTTGACTCCATTGGTGCTTTCTAAAAAAGGACTTCCTTGCAAGAAAATAACTTTTTTATTTAAAAAATCTGTTTTACCTGTTTCGTTAATATAATGCAGTGTAGCGTCTCTTGACCCCTTTACGTGGGTTGGCATTGAGTCTTTGGTTATGGGGATGTATTTCACGCCTGAAGTTGTTCCGGAGGTTTTTGCAAAATACAGGGGCTTTCCTGGCCATAGCACGCTCTTTTCTCCTTTTATAACCTTTTCAAAATACGGCCTTAAACCTTCGTAATCTCTAACAGGAACGTTGTTTATAAAGTCCTGATGAGTAAAAACACTTTTAAGATTATGATCTTTTCCAAAAGAAGTTTTTTTCCCTTTTTTAATCAGATTTTGAAAAACTTTTTTTTGTGTTTCAATCGGTTTTTCAGACCATTTTCGAGTTCTACGAACAACCACTTTGGCAAAGATTTTTGCAATATGTTCTTTAAGTGATTTCAAAATTTACTCAAAACTTATATAGTCTTCTGGGTTAATGGGGTTTCCTTCATTCCAAAGCTCAAAGTGTAGATGAGGCCCCGTTGTTAACTCGCCTGTGTTTCCTGAAAGAGCCAAAACCTGTCCCGCCTTCACAAGCTCTCCTTGAGATATTAGCCCTAATGAATTATGTTTGTATATACTAATAAGGTTAAAAGAATGCTCTACAATTATCACGTATCCTGTTTCTATTGTCCTCTCTGCAAAAACAACAATACCATCTGACACTGACTTAACGGGTGAATTGGTCGGTACGGCGATATCTACTCCAAGATGCTTTATCCCTGGATCAAAGCCTGATGTAATCTCTCCTGAAATCGGACTAAATAACACAAATTTAATTTTTGAAGCTCCCGACTCTATTGCGTTGAAGCGATCTTCTTTTTCAACGATTTTTCTAAGAATCGAGTCCTCTACATTAGTTTTGAAATCAAGTTCAGAAATGTCGACCCTACTGACTGACGTTTCTTTATTAGATTGTTTTTCTTTTATTTCTCCTAAAATCACAGAACCAATGGAATTAATAAATTCCTGGTTTTTACTTATAACTAGCGCTAAAGAATCCAGGGTTTCGATGTTTTTAACCGCTGTTGTTCTTAAAATAGTGGAGTCATATCCGGGGATGTATTCTTTTATTGAGGTAAAGGCAATTAGGCCTATTGTCGTTATAATTATAAAGAGTGCAACAAAGGCGCTGAGCAAAAAAAGATTAAGCTTGTTGAGCTTGTACGAAAGGCGTTCTTCATATGTCTCCTCGTTTAGAACAACTAGCCTATACTTGTTTAGCAGCCTGTCTTTTAAAGGTTTTTTTTCTTTTTCCTTCATTGACTGACAAATATAGTAATCGCTTTACAATAATCTTTGCTGTTTAATTTTATTGAATATCTATATGTATTTATATATTTCTGTTTACTTTTGTTTAAATACACTAAATTAGGGTTTGCTCTAATTTGGTTTTAGGAATTGGTCTTGGTTAAAATAGCTGTTGTGGCTTCTGGATTAATTTTGTGTGTTGTTTTATTTTTATTTAAATTTTTTTAATTATGATTTTATCTAGTTTGTTTTTAGTGATTGGGCCTGGTCAAATAGCCATCATTGTTGTTTGTGTTCTCTTGTTTTTTGGGGGCAAAAAAATTCCTGAGCTAATGAAAGGGCTGGGAACTGGAATAAAAGAGTTTAAAAAAGGTGTGAAAGAAGACGACTCTGAACAAGAGCCTGAAAAGGAATAACCTCTTGTTTAGTTTTTCTTATAGACTTTTAACGATCTGAAGATCGCCTCAAGCTCTACCATATATTGTCTTTTCTGAATTGAAGGTGAAAAAGCAAATCCATCCATTACTATAAGCCTTTGGTTTATTTTGTCTTGAACAATATAGTTTAAGAAAGGCCCTGCCATATAATCGTTTACAACCTCCCATGTCCCTCTTGTTTCTAGGGTTTTTAAGCCTTTTATTGTTGTTTTAAAGAAGTAGGGCTCATAGGCTTCTTCCGTTTTCATATAAGACGCTTCATTTCTTCCGGGAACAAATGCTTTTGAGACGGAATCTCTTATTTGAATTATTTTGTCTTTATTTAGCTTTTTTATTAGTTTGTCGTTTTCAATAAAATACACTAAAACATTCACGCTTCCTTTTTCTGTTTCTCTTTGAAGCCAAAGCTTGCTTTCTTTTTCTTTTTTAACAACTTTATATGCTGACGGCAAGGTTAGATTTATATAAAGACTCTTTAGTTCGTCCGTTTCTAATATTGATTTTTTTATTCTTCTTTGTTTCTCTTGTATTTCTCCTTGCTTAAAGGCTTTTATTGCTTTTGCCGCATGTAAGTTTATTTGATTTATAATCTCTTTATTGTTTTTGCCAAGAACCTCTACAACAACTTGGGGTGCCGCATATTTGTTTTTGCTTATCCTTAGCGTGTCTGTCTTTGTTTTTAAAACCATCAGCACATTTCTGCTGCTTCTTGTAAAGTCTGAAAAAATATCAGGGGAAATCTGTTTTAAAGAAAACAACGGCTCTTGCTGAGGAAGTCCCAAAAACTCAGAAGCAAAAACTTTTCTAACATGATCTCCCGTTTGTGAGTTCCAAAGCGCGTTTTCCATTACAACAGTAACCGTGTGAATGTTTCCGCTTGATCTCGGCTTATAACTGCTGGGGTTGTCACCGCACGAGACAATGATTAAAAAAAAGAAGATTGCTTTAGGTATTCTCATCGTTTTAATTAGTTTGTTAAAGCTTGTATTCCTGGAAGAGTTTTCCCTTCTAGGCTTTCTAGCATGGCCCCGCCTCCAGTTGAGACATAGCTAACACGGCCCTCGAAATTAAACTTTTTTACAGCAGCTACAGAGTCTCCTCCACCAACAAGTGAAAACGCTCCCTTTTTGGTGCTTCTAGCGATAGACTCTCCTATGGCTATTGTCCCTTTAGAAAATTTTTTTAACTCAAAAACTCCTACAGGCCCATTCCATAAAATAGTTTTACTTTGATTTATTATTTTGTCAAAAAGCACTCTTGACTTCGGGCCCACATCCATGCCTTCCCAGCCTTCCGGAATATTGTTTATATCTACTTCTATTGTGTTGGCCTCTTCGGAAAAATCATCTCCACAAACCACGTCTAAAGGAAGGTGTATTGAAACGTTTTTGTTTTTTGCCTTTTCTAAAATTGCGAGAGCAAGGTCCATTTTATCGTTTTCACATATAGATTTTCCTATGTTTCCTCCCAGCGCTTTAATAAACGTAAAGGCCATCCCTCCTCCAATGATAAGACTGTCCACTTTATCTATAATATTGTCTATAATTGTAATTTTAGAAGACACTTTTGCCCCCCCCAAAATTCCTAAAACCGGTTTTTCTCCACTATCCATAACTTTTTGAATTGAACTTACCTCTTTTAAAAGAAGGTGTCCGGCAAACTTTTTGTTTGGAAAATATTTTGCAATAACTGCCGTTGAGGCATGAGTCCTGTGAGCTGTCCCAAAAGCATCGTTGATATAACAGTCTGCAAATGAAGCTAGGGTTTTTGCAAAGCTTTCCTCGCCTGACGATTCTTCTGGATGAAACCTTAAGTTTTCTAATAAAATGATCTCTTTAGGCTGAATTTCTCTAGAGGCTTTTAGCGCTTGTTCTCCAATTACCTGAGGAACAAACGTGATTTTCAAGCCTAGTGTTTTTTCGATTTCTTTTACAATATGTCTTAAAGAAAACTCTTGGTCTTTCCCTTTGGGCCTGCCTAAGTGTGAAACTAATATACAACTTCCGCCATCATTAATAATTTTTAAAATAGTCGATTTTGCCGCTTCTATTCTAGAATTGTCTGTGACGTTTTTTTGGCTATCTAAAGGAACGTTAAAATCAACCCTTATTATGGCTTTTTCATTCTTAAAATTATGCTCGTCAATCGATTTCATTCTTTTTTTAATAATTTGTTTTCAAAGATATGGTTTTGTTGAACTTAAAAGAGCATAATATTTTATCTTTGTAATATGTTATTTAGAGATATTGTAGGCCAAGAAGCGGTTAAAGTAGAGTTGGTTAGAAGCTATAAAAAAGGTCGTGTTTCGCACTGTCAATTGTTTTGTGGAGCTAAGGGAAGCGGAAGCTTGCCTTTAGCAGTCGCTTATGCTAGAATGGTTTTGTGCGGGGAAGTGTCCGGCCCCGACCAGTCATGTGACCTAAAGGTAAGTGAGTTAAAGCACCCTGACCTTCATTTTATTTATCCCGTTGCCAATACCCTAGAGGTAAAGTCTAAAGCAATTTCAGTGAATTTTCTACAACAATGGCGTAAGTTCTTTCATTCTAATGCGTATGGGTCTTTATACGACTGGTATCTTTCTATTGGAATCGAAAACAAACAGGGTAAAATTGGAGCAGATGAGGTCTCGGATATTGTCAAAAAAATGTCTTTAAAGTCTTATGAAGGTGGGTGGAAAGTGACGATTGTTTGGATGGCTGAAAAAATGAATCTCAGTGCAACCAACAAGCTTTTAAAGCTAATTGAAGAGCCGCCTGACAAAACCTTGTTTTTGTTTGTTTGTGAAGACGCCTCTTTATTGGCAAAAACTCTGATTTCGCGCTGTCAAATCATTAGACTCAAAAACCTTTCTTTAGAAAAAGTGTCAGCGGAGCTGCTTTCAAGAGGTTATTCCAATGAAGAAGCTCGCGTAGCTTCAATTAAGTCTTTAGGGGACTTTAACGCGGCATTAAAGTTTCTTAACAATAGTCTAAACGAAAAGCTATTTGAAGAATGGTTTTTGTCTTGGGTTAGATCCGCTTTTAAAGTTAAAAAAAACAAAGAAGCTGTTCTTGAGCTTATTAGCTGGAGCAAGGCCCTTTCTAAAGAAGGCAGAGAAACTCAAAAAAGTTTTATTTCTTTTGCCTTGGAGCTGTTTCGGCAAGCTTTATTAAAAAATTATTTTTTAGACAGCTTAACGAATTTTTCTCCCTCAACTGATTTTAATTTTAACTCTTTTTCGGAATTTATAACAGGAAAAAATATTGAAGAGATTTCGTCAGAGCTAGAAAAGGCTTATTACAATATTCAATCAAACGGAAATTCACAAATGATTTTCATGGACCTTTCTTTAAAGCTTACTCGACTCATTCACAATTCCTAAACACATCGCTCTAATTCTTTAATAAGAACCGCTTATTGATTTTGTTTTTTTAATAACTTTTTCTTATCCAAGTCTGGTTAAAACAAACCTTGTCCGCCAACAAACTCTGTTTTATTGACACATATTATCCTTGGGGGTGTCAAAGCCCTTTAGGAGCTTTTTAAATAGTTTTTTTAAATATATATATCTGGGAAGAATAGTTTTTATAAAAAAAACCCCTAACGTTTGAGTATAGCCCAAAAAACAAGCCTTTAACAAACCAAAGCTTGCTTTTTAAGTTTTTTTCAGAAAGCATAGAGATGTACAGCGCATCGAAAAGAAGAGGGTGTTGACTAAGCTGCTTCATGCCCATAGGATCTAGTATTCTTTTTAATGATTCGGGCGCAAAGTGACGAAGGTGTCTTGGGACATCGTATGCCGCCCAAGCAGAGCCATAATATTTTGCGTCCCAAGAAGTATAGTTTGGGCAAGCAATCATTATAATTCCATTTTCTTCAAGTGCTTTAATCGATTTTTTTAAAGTCTCTTCCATTGAATACACGTGCTCTAATGAGTGCCAAAAAGTTATCAAACTATAGCTTAACGGACTTAAGTCCTTTAGGCTAGAAACGTGAGCAACGTTGTTTTTTTCAGCAAACTCTCTGGCTTTATTGCTTGGCTCATATCCTTTAACATTCCATTTTTTTTTTGACAAATGCCGAACAAAGCTCCCTGAGCCAGAGCCTATGTCTAAAGCTGATTTAGGCTTATGGAAGTGTTTTGAAATCAGCAAGCTTTTAGGCCACAATGCCAAGGCTCTTGCGAAAAAATATATTTTAGAAAAAAAGGTGTCGCTTGATTCTTGATGTGAAATATATTTAGAAGAAGCGTAATATTTTGAAAGATTCTTTTTTGAGGGCTTTGGACTTGTGTTTAACATCTTGGTGGGTAAATCTTTAACCAGCTCGAATTCTTCGTTGGTTAGAAAAAAGTCTTTAACAATTAGTTTTTTGTTTTCGATCATTCTTTTTATGTTACACGTGGAACGCTTTACCTTCCTATATAAACCATCAAAACACTAATGTCGTTTGGAGAAACTCCACTGACTCTAGCTGCTTGCGCAAGAGTGGTTGGTTTTATTTTGTCTAGTTTCTGGGTTGCCTCAGCAGACAGCGACTTTACTTTAGAATACATAAAGCTAGAGGGAATTTTTATGTTTTCTAAATGGTTTAGCTTTTCTGCATTCAGCCTTTCTTTTTCAATATAACCAGAGTATTTTACCTGTACTTCTGTTTGCTCGCAAACCCCTTTATCAAGCTTGTTTTTTTCAAAATATTCTTTAACAGATTCCACTTTCATCAAGTCTTTAAGAGAAATGTTTGGTCTAGAAAAAACCTTAAACAACTTGGTTGACTGTTTGATTTCTGAAGATTTTTTTTCAACTAGAATTGGATTAATTTCTTCTGGCCTAACGCTTGTTTTTCTAAAAAAAGAAACAAAGGAGTCGGTTTCGCTTTTTTTGTTTTCGACTTTGTTTAGCCTTTCTTTTGAAGCAAGCCCTAAGGCATGAGACAAAGGAGTTAGCCTTAGGTCGGCATTGTCTTGCCTTAATAACGTCCTGTACTCCGCTCTAGAAGTGAACATTCTATACGGCTCGTCGGTGCCTTTAGTGATAAGATCATCAATTAAAACCCCTATATAAGCTTCGTCTCTCTTAAGAACTAAAGGCTCTTTCTCTTTTGTTTTTAAATGAGCATTTAGCCCTGCCATTAAACCTTGAGCGGCGGCTTCTTCATAGCCAGTTGTTCCATTAATTTGACCCGCGAAAAACAAGCCTGAAATTGGTTTTGTTTCTAAACTGTTCTTAAGTTGAGTTGGGGGGAAATAATCATACTCAATAGCGTAACCTGGCCTAAAAAACTTAACCCTTTCAAAGCCTTTAACTGACGAAAGAGCCTTAAATTGAACGTCTTCTGGCAACGATGTTGAAAACCCATTAACATAAACCTCGACCGTGCTCCAGCCTTCTGGTTCTACAAAAATTTGATGTCTGTCCTTTTCAGAAAAACGATTAATTTTGTCCTCGATTGAAGGGCAATATCTGGGCCCTGTGCTGTTAATGGTTCCGTTAAACATCGGGGACCTTTCAAACCCCTCTTTTAACAAGTCATGAACTAAAGGGCTCGTGTAAGTCATGTGACAATCTAATTGCTTAGAGAGTGGCATGGTCGACTCTAAGTACGAAAACTTGCTTGGCTCAACATCCCCTGGCTGAACAATCATTTTTGAGTAATCTAAAGATCTTCCATCAACCCTAGGAGGAGTGCCCGTCTTCATTCTCCCCGATTCAAAACCGTAATCTTGAAGGGCTTCTGTAATTCCAAAAGACGCTTTTTCGCCTGCTCTTCCTCCGCCAAATTGCTTTTCTCCAATATGAATAAGGCCGTTAAGAAAAGTGCCATTTGTTAAAATAACCGATTTAGACTTTATTTCAAGCCCAAGAGAGGTTTTCACTCCAACAACCTTGTTTTTTTTGATTAACAAGCCTGTTACCATTTCTTGATAAAAATCAAGATTTTCTGTTTGCTCCAACATGCCTCTCCAGGCTTCCGCAAAGCGCATTCTGTCAGATTGGGCTCGGGGACTCCACATAGCAGGACCCTTTGACGTGTTTAACATTTTAAACTGAAGGGCAGAGTTGTCTGTAACAATTCCGCTATAACCGCCCAGCGCATCTATTTCTCTTACTATTTGGCCTTTAGCTATCCCGCCCATAGCTGGGTTACAAGACATCTGGGCGATGTTTTGAAGATTCATTGTAACCAAAAGAGTTTTACTGCCCATGTTGGCGGCGGCGGCGGCGGCTTCAGACCCGGCATGACCAGCTCCAACCACTATAACATCATATTCTTGTTTAAACATATTTTAAAGTTCCACGTGGAACATTTTAATTTTATCATTTTCTTTATTCCTCATAATCTCTTTTTCCGCTTCATTAGAGTCGTTATAGCCCATAAAATGAAGTACCCCATGAACCATTACCCTAAGAAGCTCGTCTTCAAAAGAAGAATTAAACGTTGCGGCATTATCCTTTACTCTATCAATAGAAATAGCGATGTTGCCGATTAGCAAATCTTCGGCAGAGTCATTAAAAGAAATTACATCCGTGTAATAATCGTGGCCTAAATGCTTGTTGTTCATCTCTTTAAGGTCTTTGTCGTCAAAAAAAGCATAAACCACATCTCCTATAGAAAAGCCCTCTGATTCTACAGCACTATTAAGCCATTTCGAAACTTTGTTTTCGTTGACTAAAGAGAACGAGGTGTTATAAACATACTCAATGCTCATTTATACTTTTTGTGCAAATATAGCTTCTTGTGCTATATATAAAAACTATAAGGAAGATTAGGTTGGCTAAATATTGCCGCTAACGCAAAAGTCTTAAAAAAAGAACCCGCTTAACGAATCGTTTTTGGGTCGTGTATATTGACGCACATACATCTTAGCGAGTGTTGGATTGGTTTTTTAAAAATTAAATGATTAAAAGAAGACTCTCTTTGATTTATTCGTTTTGTTTTTAATACCTTATTGTTTTATTATGAAAGACTTGAAATATTTGGCGGCTTACAGCGTTCCTTTGGCTACCACGCTTACACTAAGTCAAGAAGGGTGGGGGCTTTATTGTACCGTGGTTTATGTTTTTGTTATAATACCTGTAGCCGATTGGGGTTTTGGAGGGAGGGATAAAGCCCTTTCCATCAGGGATGTGGAAAAAAAAGAACATATGAGGGTTTTTGACTACATGCTATATTTTAATGTTCCTTTGGTTTTTACACTTCTTGGGTGGTCGTTTTGGAGCGTGAACACCATCAAGTATAGTGAGCTTGAGATGGTAGGGCTCGTTTTGTCTATGGGCATTTTACTGGCTACTAACGCAATTAATGTGGCTCATGAACTTGGACATAGAAAAAAATTGATAGAAAAAACTTTCAGCAAACTTCTTTACATGCCTTGTTTGTATATGCACTTTTATATAGAACACAATTACGGGCATCACATAAAGGTCGCTACACCTGAGGACGGGGCGACGGCAAAATACAATCAAACGGTTTATTCGTTTTGGATTTCTTCAGTGATAAAGCAATATTTTGATGCTTGGAAAAAACAAAAAGAACTGTTATCTAGATCTGGATCAGGGTTTTACTCTTTTAAAAACGACATGATCTGGTACTTAATAATACAATCTGCGTATCTTGCTAGTGTTTATGCCTTCTTTTCTTATAAAGTTTTGGTTTTTGCTGTTGTTGTTGGAGTAGTTTCGTTTTTGTTTCTAGAGACAATAAACTATATCGAACATTATGGTCTGCGACGTTTTAAAAATGCAGCTGGCAGGTATGAGCGCGTACAGAAACACCACTCTTGGAACTCCAACCATAGCGTTGGCAGAATTGTGCTATATGAGCTGACCCGACACAGCGATCACCACTATAATTCATCAAAAAAATATCAAACTTTAAATTCGTTTGAAGAAAGCCCCCAACTTCCTTTTGGGTATCCCTCTTCAATTCTTTTAAGCCTGTTTCCTCCTTTGTGGTTCAATATAATGAATCATAGAGTGCCAGAAAAAATGAAAAGCAATCAAAAACTATAAAAAGTCTTTCCAAGGCTGTATTTTAGCAAAAAAAAGATGTTAAAAAAAACTAGAGTTAGGTTCGCCCCAAGTCCAACAGGGCCTCTTCATATTGGGGGCTTAAGAACTGCTTTGTTTAACTATTTATACGCCAAACACTTTGGAGGTGATTTTATCTTGCGAATAGAAGATACTGACAAAAACCGATACGTGGCAGAAAGCGAAAAACACATTCTCGATTCTTTAAAATGGTGTGGGCTGACAACAGACGAGGGGCCTGAAAGCGGCGGCGATTATGGCCCGTACAGACAAAGCGAAAGGAAAGAACTGTATAATGTAAAAATACAAGAACTTTTAAAAAGTGGTCACGCGTATTATGCTTTTGACACAAAAGAAGAGTTAGATTTTCACAGAAAAAACCACGAAGAAAAAGGAAAAACATTTATATATAACGCACACAATAGGTTAAAATTAAAAAATTCTCTTTCCTTAAGTCAAACAGAAGTGGAACAAAATCTGAATAAAAAAAAGGAATTTGTCGTTAGGTTTAAAACGCCAGAGAATACCGAAGTGGTTTGTGAAGACTTGCTAAAAGGAACGGTTCGTATTTCTAGCAAGACAATGGATGACAAGGTTTTGTTTAAAGGGGACGGCATGCCCACGTATCATTTTGCAAATGTTGTAGACGACAATGCTATGGAAATAACTCACGTCATTAGAGGAGAGGAGTGGCTTCCTTCCCTCCCTTTACATTGCCTTCTTTACGATGCTTTTGGCTGGAAGGAAAGGCCTGAGTTTATTCACCTTCCTTTGATATTAAAACCAACAGGAAAAGGGAAGTTGTCCAAAAGAGATGGCGATCTTTTTGGGTTTCCTGTTTTTCCTGTCAAATGGAATACCGAGAAAGGAGAGGTCGCTGGCTACAAAGAAAGTGGTTATTTGCCAAGCGCAACAATAAACTTCTTGTCTCTTCTTGGATGGAATCCAGGGACTGAAAAGGAAATTTTTTCACTTACAGAATTAGTTTCTTTATTTTCTGTAAAAGGCTTAAACAACTCCGGATCAAGGTTTGATCCTGAAAAAAACGTTTGGTTTAACCACCAGCACTTACAGTTAACTAGCGACGTTGCCCTTGCCTTGTGTCTAGAAGAAGAACTTGCGAAAAAAGGGCTTGATTCAAAGGGAAAAGATTTAAATAAAATAATTCCTTTAATTAAAGCAAGGATAAACCTGCTGCCAGACCTTGTAAGCGTTTCCTTGTTTTTCTTTAAAGACCCCGAACTATATGCAGAAAAGGCTATTAAAAAATTTAAAACAGAAAACAGCCTGTTGCTTTTAAAAGATTTAAGCGACTGTGTTAAAAAGTTAAAAAGTTTTAATTCCAATGACCTTAAAAGTTCTTTTGAAGAAATTATTTCACAGAACCAGTGGTCTTTCGGAAAAGTGCTTGGCCTTTTGCGATTAGCTATGGTGGGAGAGCTCTCTGGGCCGGACCTATTTGCTTTAATGCAAGAGTTAAAAAAAGAAACCTGCGTGAAAAGAATAGATAATTTACTAAAAGCCCTAAGCGCTTAAAATGTATTCTAAAAAAGAGATGCCGTTATATTTAACTATCTTTAAATTTAATTAACCCAAACGCCTCTTTATGATTTTTTATATACCTTTTGTTTTTATCCTGTGTCTTTTGTTGGCTCTAGGAACTTTTTTTGTGGTCAAACAGCAAAGCGCAGCTATCATAGAGCGATTCGGAAAATTTATCGGGACAAGGCAGTCTGGTCTACAATTAAAAATCCCCTTAATTGATAAAGTTGCTGGAAGGTTAAGTTTAAAAATACGACAACTAGATGTGGTTATTGAAACCAAAACAAAAGATGATGTTTTTGTAAAACTAAAAGTGTCTGTACAGTACATGGTTATTCCAGAAAAAGTGTACGACGCGTTTTATAAATTAGACTATCCTCACGATCAGATAACGTCTTATGTTTTTGATGTGGTTAGGGCAGAAGTTCCTAAAATGAAATTAGATGATGTTTTTGAGAAAAAAAATGATATTGCGATAGCTGTAAAATCTGAATTAAACGAAGCCATGCTTAACTATGGGTATGATATTATAAAAACCTTAGTTACCGACATAGACCCTGATCAACAAGTAAAGGCAGCGATGAACAGAATTAACGCTTCAGAAAGGGAGAAAGTCGCTGCTCAGTTTGAGGGAGATGCCCAAAGGATCTTGATCGTTGAAAGGGCCAAAGCAGAGGCTGAAAGCAAAAGGCTTCAAGGAATGGGTATAGCAGATCAAAGAAGAGAAATTGCAAGAGGGCTGGAAGAATCGGTAGAGGTGTTAAACAAGGTGGGCATTAACTCTCAGGAAGCTTCCGCTTTAATTGTGGTTACACAACATTACGACACCCTGCAGTCTATTGGAAGCGAAACGAATAGTAATTTGATTTTACTCCCTAACTCTCCACAAGCGGGGTCAGAAATGCTTAACAATATGGTCGCTTCTTTTACGGCAAGCAATCAAATCGGAGAGGCCATGAAAAAAGCCGCGAACAAAAAAGACAAACAGATTAATTAGTTGGTTTTTTTGTCCAATTATCTCTAAGCCCTACGGTTTTGTTAAAAATTACTTTTCCAAGAGAGCTGTCTTGATCTGTTATGTAATAGCCTTTTCTTTGAAACTGATATTGAGCCCCTGTGGTTGCTGTTTTTAAAAAAGGTTCCGCGTAGCCTATTAGGGTCCGCATAGAGTCTTTGTTTAACATTTCTATCAATTCATCGTTGGATTTTGCTGTAGCAGGAGAGGGTTCTACAAAAAGCCTGTCGTATTCTCTAATTTCAATCTCAAAAGCTTCTGGCTTAGAAACCCAGTGAAGCGTTCCTTTGACCTTTCTTTGGCTTTCTATTGAGCCGCTTCCGCTCTTGCTTTTAGGATCATAAGTACACTGAACCTCTTTTATGGTTTGGTCGTCATTATAAACAACTTTATTGGCTAAAATAATGTAAGCGCCCTTAAGCCTCACCTCTTTACCAACTGTCAGTCTAAAAAATTTATTATTCGCCTCTTCTTTAAAGTCTTCTTTTTCAATTAAAATTTCATTACTAAACGGCACCTCTCTGTTTCCTGAGCTAGGATCTTCTGGATTGTTTTCTGTTTTTATAAACTCAGTTTTATTTTCGGGATAATTAGTAACAACTATTTTAATGGGGTCTGAGACAACCATTACTCTTTGGGTCGTTTTGTTTAGCTCTTCCCTGGCGCAAAACTCTAAAAGAGAGCTTTCTATTGTGTTTTCACGCTTTGCAACACCCGCCGCTTCCACAAACGCTACAAGTGCTTTTGCTGGATACCCTCTTCGTCTTAGCCCTGAAATTGTAGGCATTCTAGGGTCATCCCATCCCGAAACATACCCTCCTTCAACCAAAAGCATTAGCTTTCTTTTTGAAGTGATTGTATGGCTTAAGTTAAGTCTAGCAAATTCTCTTTGTTTTGGTTTTATTTTTTCTGGTTCTGCAATTTGTTTTAAAAACCAATTATAAAGCTCTCTGTGGGGCTTAAACTCTAAAGTACACAAGGAGTGTGATATTTGTTCAATGTAATCTGATTCGCCATGAGCCCAGTCATACATAGGGTAAATAACCCAATTAGACTTGGTTCTTGGGTGTTCTTTTTTTAAAATTCTATAAAGAACCGGATCTCTTAAAAGCATGTTGTTTGCGCTCATGCTTATTTTTGCTCTTAACACGTGTGTGCCTTCATTGTGAACACCCTGCTTCATTTCCCTAAAAAGCTCAAGATTTTCTTCAGTAGTTCGCTCTCTAAAAGGACTGTTTGATCCGGCGCTTGTAGGCGTCCCTTTTTGCTCAGCTATCAAAGAGGAGTTTTGAGAGTCAACATATGCCTTGTTGTTTGTTATTAATTTCTCTGCCCACAAGTATAATTGATCAAAATAATCAGAAGCAAACCTTTCTTCAGACCATTTAAAGCCAAGCCAGGAAATATCGTTTTTAATCGCGTCAATAAAAATCTGTTCTTCTTTTTCTGGGTTTGTGTCATCAAACCTCAAAACTATGGGGGCATTATATTGTTTGGCTAAATTAAAATTAACACATATCGCCTTAACGTGGCCAATGTGAAGAAAGCCATTTGGTTCAGGCGGAAATCTAAATTTTATTTTAGCTTTTGGGAAGCCGCTTAAAACATCTTCATCTATTATTTGTTCAATAAAATGTTTGTTTTCGTTCAAAATAAATGTTTAATTTAATGGGTAAAGTTAAATAATTCCCGCCTGATATTATTTGTTTCTTATATCTTTGTTTATATATTATGGTAGAAATTAAATTAAAAAACGTTCGTTGTTACTCATATCACGGATGTTTGAAAGAGGAGTCTTTAATTGGGAGCGAATACCTTGTTAACCTATGGGTAAAAACAACGCTCGGAAAAAGCCACTTAACAGACGCTTTAAAAGACGCGGTTGATTATGTGTTTTTAAATAATATTATAAAAGAAGAAATGAGCGTTCCTAGAAAACTTTTAGAAGTGGTCGCAAAAAAAATATGCACACGTATATTGGTTGAAGAAAAAAGGGTTTCTGAAGTGACTGTTCGTGTTGGCAAGTTGTGCCCGCCAATAAATGGAGATGCCGAAAGTGTTTCTGTAAAAATAACAGAAAAAAGAGGGAAGAAAATTTAAAAAAATGTATTTTTGGGCTCGAAAAGGCACTGTGGCCGAGTGGCTAGGCTGAGCTCTGCAAAAGCTCCTACAGCGGTTCGAATCCGCTCGGTGCCTCTTTTTTTTATACGACTCCTCTTGCGATTAAAAACACTCCACAAATTAATATAAAAAAATTCACCCCTAACTTTATTTTTTTTATAACTTTTTTGGTCAATTTAGATTTTAATTGCCGGGCTAGATAAATTTTACACAAGTCCACCAACAAGTACGTTGAAAGAATCAGTGAAAAAAAAACGATGATTTTATACTCTGACATTTCAAACTTAGGCCCAAAAACAATAATTACACCTACCCAAAAAAACAAAACAGAAAAATTTATTATGTTAAGCAAAAAGCCCTTCAGTGCAAGGGAGAAAAGGTTTGGGCTCTCTTTTTTGTCAGACGACAAGGTTGTTGTTGTGTCTTTTTCTTGTTTAGTATTTATTAAACTTATCCCTGCGTAAAAAAACAATAAGACGCCTCCTAACAAATACCATGAGGGGTTTTCTTTAATTGAAGACAAAAGGCTGTTGGTGCTTAAATAGGCTATTGTAAAAAAAACAACGTCCGAAATAGCAACCCCTATGTCTACAAAAATAGCAGCCTTAATTCCTTTAGAAATGCTGGTTTCTAAAATAGTAAAAAAAACAGGTCCAATAGTAAAAGACAGTAAAATTCCTATTGGAATTGCTGGAAAAAAATCACTCATTGCTTTGTTTTTCTATTATTTGACCCCCAAAAGAAGATGACTGGGTTAGTGCATTTGGTGAGCCATAAACATTAATAACTCCGCCAAAAGAAGCGGTTGCCTCAAAAACCTCTTTTCCAAAAGCATTGCAAAAACCCCCAGAAGACGTGTTTACTTTAGTTTGAGCGCTTATTACTTTTGATGCATTTATTATTCCGCCAGAAATTGCTTTTGCTTCGTGAGAGCTTGTGCTTCCTGTCAGCTTTATGACCCCTCCAGAAGTTGAGGTGCTTCTAACTTTTTTTACCTTAATCTGTGCGTTTATTTGACCTCCAGAAGATGTTTTGAAATATATTGTGGAGCTGTCTATTGTGTCTCTTACAATTATTTTAGAACCTTGTTGGCTTTCAATCAAAAAGACAGGCTCTTTATGTTCTATATTAACAACTGTATTTTCTCCTTGAAACTTTTTTAATAGATTCATTTTTAATTTAATTGTTCCGGATCTATTTATAACTACAACGTTTTGAGTGTTTTCGCCTGAAACTTCTAAAAAATTTCTGTTCGATTTTTTTAAAAAAACATTAATCCCATCATAAACCTTAATTTCATTAAAATCTCCTAAAACTCTTTTTTGTTCTGTTTGGCTAAAAGAAACCTGAAAAATTAATATTAAAATAATTACCCTTGTCATTTGTTTTTTTTATAAAATTACAATTTTTCTACTAGAGAAAAATCTATTTGTTTTTTATCTTCATTAACCCCTTCTACCTTGATTAAAACCTCGTCCCCAAGCCTGTATTCTTCCTTGGTTTTTCTTCCAAACAATAAAAACTCTTTTTCGTTAAAAACAAAATAATCGTTCGGAATGTCTTTGATTTTTATAAACCCTTCGCATTTGCTTTTTTTTGTTTCTACAAAAATTCCACGCTCCATAATTCCAGAAATTATTCCTACAAACCTTTTGTTAATTTGTTTAGACATATATTTTACTTGCATGTATTTGATAGATGTTCTTTCTGCTTTTGTAGCAATCTCTTCTCTTTTTGAACAATGCAGACAGTCTTCTTCTAGGTTTTTGTATTCTACAGATTGTTTTAATAAAATATTTTCTAACATCCTATGCACAATCACGTCTGGATACCTTCTTATAGGAGAGGTGAAGTGAGTGTATTTTTTAAAAGCCAAACCAAAGTGACCTATGTTGTTAGAAGAATATTTTGCCTTACTCATGCTTCTAATAACTAAAGTGTCTATTAAATTTTGTTCTGGAGTGTTTTGAACCTTTATTAATAGGTTGTTTATTTCTTTATGAATATTATTAGTATGTTTTAGTTGTTGATTATAACCTAAATTTTTCACCACCCTTTCTAATGTTGCAATTTTTTGATCGTCTGGGTAATCATGAATTCTATAAATTCCTTTTGATTTTTTGTTTTTATCAAACACTTCTGCAACCTTCCTGTTTGCTAGAAGCATAAATTCTTCTACCAACTTATTTGCGTCTAGTGATTCTTTTAAAATTGTGTTTATTGGTTCTTTTTCTTTGTTTAATATAAACTTAACTTCTTTTTTATTAAAAGTTATAGACCCTTCTTGGCTTCTTTTATTTCTTAAATAATTAGCTGTTTTATTTAATATTTCAATGGCGTTTTTTATTTCATTTTCTAATATTTCTTCTTTTTTTGATAAAGAAACTTCTTTAGGAATAATATTTGTTTTATTTTCTATAACATATTGAGTTTCTTCATATGTTAATCTTTTGTTAGAATTTATAACTGTTTTTCCAAACCACTCTTTTATTATTTTATAATTCTCATCGAAAGTAAACATAGCTGAAAAAGTAAATTTTTCTTCATTTGGTCGTAATGAACACAGTTTGTTTGATAAGGATTCCGGCAACATAGGAACAACCCTGTCTACTAAATAAACTGAAGTTGCTCTTTTAAAAGCTTCTTTATCTAGTTCGCTGTTTTTTTTTAAAAAAAAAGAAACGTCTGCAATATGAATTCCTATTTCTAATGATTTATTTTTATTTATTTTTACAGAAATAGCATCATCAAAATCTTTAGCATCTTCTGGGTCTATGGTAATTGTTGTTGTATTTCTTAAGTCTTTTCTGTTTTTAATTTCATTTTCATTCTGTAACGATTCTAGTTTGTGTGCTTCTTTATTTAACACTTCTGTAAATTCATATGGCAACTCATATTCTTCTAAAATTGCATGAATTTCATTATCTACTATTCCTTTTTCTCCTATAATTTTAATTATTTTTCCTTCTGGGAATTCTTTGTCCCATTTAAAAAATTTTATAACTACTAAATCTTTTTCTTTCGCTTTTTCTTTATTATTTATAATAAAAAATGTTTTTTCTTTTTGTGTTGAAACACTTACATATTTAGTGTTTTCATTTGTAATTACAGTACCTACAAAATTTATTTTTCTTCTTTCTAATATATTTACAATCTTAACTTCTCGGATTGATATTAATTCACACTCTACTAAGTCTCCATCAAAAGCTTTGTTTATATTTTTTTCTGAAATAAAAAAATCTTTCTCCACATCCTTTTGAATTAAATATCCTGAACCTTTTTTAGTTTTATCTAAAACACCTTTTACAGTTTTTTTATTTTTTAATAATATATAGCTCCCTGGATTTAATTCAATAATTTTTTTATCTTTTTTAAGTAAAAATAAAGTTTTTTTAAAATCGTTTGAATTAAGGTTTCTATTTAATTTAAATAATATTTGTTTATAATTAAATTTCCTTTTTTGATTTTTATTAAAAACAGAAAGAATTTCGTTATATAATAAATTCTCTTCTTTTTTGTACATTTTTTTTTTTACTAAGTTACTTTTATTTGAAATAAATTATTATTTAAAAATAATTAACAATTATTATATTATTATTTAAAATTTAATTAAATATTTTAAGACTATAATAGTGTGTTAACTTCATATATAAAAAATAATATTTAAAAAAAATATAAAGTAAATAAACATATAAGTAACAATTATTAAAATATAAACACTTAAAAATCAAGATATAATAATATTAATAAACACGCTGTTAATAACAAAAATGTTAATTGTTTAAAAAAATAAAAATGTTAATAAGTAAGAATATTTTGTTTGTATAATAATAACAATTAACAATAAAAGATTTTTATTTTTATTAAAAGCAAGAAAACAGTAAGTTGTTAGGTGTAACAAACAACTTATTAACCACTAATTAACAATATGAAAATAGCAATTGGCAACGATCACGCGGGTACAAAATATAAAAATGAAATTGAAAAATTTTTAAAAAAGAAACAGATTAATGTTGTTAATCACGGCACTAATAGTGGAAAAAGTGTAGATTATGCAGACTACATTCATCCTGTTGCAAAACAAATTGAGAACAACGAAGTAGATTTAGGTATTATTATTTGTGGGAGTGGAAACGGGGCTAATATGACAGCAAATAAACACCAAAAAATTAGATCCGCTTTATGTTGGAATAAAGAAATAGCAGGGCTAGCAAGAGCACATAACGACGCAAATGTATTAAGTATTCCGGCAAGATTTGTGTCTTTAAAAGAGTCTTTAGACATGGTAGAGGTTTTTTTAAACACAAAGTTTGAGGGAGGAAGACACCTTAATAGAATAAAGAAAATCCCAAACTATTAATTATTTTAAAAATGGAAAAAATTGTTTGGAAACATAAAAAATGGAAAAAATTAAAAAAAAATGACCTACATGAAATTCTTAGCCTTCGATCCAAGGTTTTTGTTGTAGAACAAAAGTGTGTTTATCAAGACATTGATAATAAAGATCCGCAAGCAATACATTTGTATGGAAAACTAAATAATAAAATAATATCCTATTCGAGAATATTTAAAGAAGGGGTTTATTATAAAGAAACTTCTTTTGGTAGAGCTTTAGTAAGTAAAAGCAAAAGAGGCCAAGGCGTTGGAGAGGAGCTGGTTAAAAAAAGTTTAGAAATAATAACAAAAAAGTGGCCTAATAAAAAAGTTAAAATTTCTGCTCAAGCCCATTTAAAAGCGTTTTATAAAAAACACGGATTTATAGAAAAAGGAAAAGAATATTTAGAGGATGGTATTCCACACGTATCAATGGAGCGCTTTTGTTAGCGCTTTTATTAAGGAAAGAGAAATAAGATCACTTTTATAAACAGAATTTTTTGTGTAAACCACAAACATTTTTCCAAAAGAATTGACAAAAAAAGACTCTGGGAGCTGCCTAAACTGCTCTTTAATCCTTCTTTTTATAAGGTTTCTTTTTACCGCCAAAGGAATTAGTTTTTTTGGAACAGAAAAACCAACCTTTAAAGCGGGGTTAGCTGGCTCAGACAAATAAAACACCTTAACAGGGCCAGAAGAAAAAGAGCTGCCTTCTTTAAAAACAAGGGCAATATCCCTCCTTTTTTTTAAAATAGAAGATTTGTTTAAAGCAAACACCTTAAAAAGAAATAGAGTTATTAGCCAAATCTACATCAGCCAGCAAACCTGAAGGATCTATCATAATAGAAGAAACAGAAACGCTGGAGTTAATTTTAAAACTATACAAAGGGTTTGCCCACCCCCAAACAGGAAGAATGGATGTTTTGACGTCCAGCCCTTCTTTTACTCCCCTCATTAAATCCAAAGGAACATAATAAAGTTTTTTATCTCCGTTTTCAAAAGAAACTTCAATTTCTAAAGGCATAGGAATAAGCCCTATTCTTTTTAAAACCACCTCGTTGTTATTATATTCAACAGAATAGTCAATCGTGTTTATAGTTTTAGTCCAGTCATTTAAATACCACTCCAACTCTAAGCCCGACACTTTTTCTGCGACTCTTTTAAAATCATTAGGAGTAGGGTGTTTAAACAAGAAATTTTTATAATATCTTTTTATTGTTTTGTCTAGTGCGGTTTCGCCAATCAAATAACCAAGTTGAGCCAAAAAAACAGCGCCCTTGCTATAAGCAGAAACACTATAAGCAACATTAAAGTTATATCGGTCAGAATGTGTTGTTTGGGGTTGTTCCATGCCAGAGTTCGCTAAACGCCTATAGCTTTGGTAAGAACCTATAAAAGGATTTTCTTTTTCTTTTTTTAAAACAACGCCACTCGCTAAAGCATCAACATAACTTGCAAAGCCCTCATCCATCCATGGGTGCTTCGCCTCGTTGTTTGCTAAAGCGTGCTGAAACCAGGCGTGACCCATTTCGTGAGCTGTAGTTCCAAACAAACTCCCATACCTTTCTCCGCCAGCGATTAAAGTACACATTGCATACTCCATGCCCCCGTCTCCACCCTGAATAATAGAGTATTGTTTCCAGGGATAATCGCCAATTTTATTGTTGTAAAAATCCATTAAATCCACACTGTGTTGTTGAAGCTTTTTCCAGTTTTCAGCATGAGTTTTATATAAGAAATGAAGAGTAACATTGTTAGGCCCCTCAACAGTGTCGTGAATAAAATCAGGATCTGCGGCCCAAGCAAAATCATGTACATTAGGCGCGAAAAACAGCCAGTTTAGCTTTTCGGCGTCAGGCTTTTTAAGGGGTTTTTCTTTGTTTTCGTAGCCATGCCCAATTTCTTGTGGATTCTGAAGGTATCCCGTTCCGCCGACAACATACTTTTTGTCAATAGAAATAGAAACCATATAGTTTCCCCAAACACCATGAAATTCTCTGGCTATATAAGGATTGGGGTGCCACCCTTCAAAATCATATTCAGCCAGTTTAGGGTACCATTGCGTCATAGACAAAGCGACTCCATCTTTATTGTCTCTTCCTGATCGACGAATCTGTTTAGGAACCCTCCCTTTAAAAGTCATTTGCAATTTAGTTTTTTTACCTGGCAATAACGGTTTTTTCAGCTTAGCAGAAAGAATAGTTTCTTGTTCTGTAAACTCAAGGGGTTCACCGTTTTGAGAAAGACTAAGAACGGTTATTTCTCCAAACTCCTCTTTTTTTAATAAGCTAATGCGGTCCTTAACCCTTCTGTCAGGGTCGGTAATATTTAAAGAACGAACGTCCATTTGGCTCCCTGGCCTAAAAGCATTAAAAAACAAATGATAATAAACCTTACCGATTGTATCCGGAGAGTTGTTTGTGTAAACAATCTCTTGAGAGCCGTCATACTCAAAAGTTTCTACATCAATATCGACATCCATGGTATACTCCACATGTTGTTGCCAGCGCTCTTGTGAAACACAAAAAAAAGGAAACAAAAGAAACAAAAAAAATGTAAAAAAGTTTTTCATAATAATAAATTTAAGAAAACAGTTCGCTAAAAGAGTAAGATTTGTTTAAACGAACCCCTTTTTCTGTGTGTTTTAAAGTTATAACCTCGTTATGCGCGTCGTGCTCCATAAAAAGATAGTAATTATTGTCGACAGCTTCTTTTAAAAACCGTTCTTTTTCGCTCATCGACACCAAAGGCTTTGTGTCATAGCCCATGATATAAGGAGTGGGAATATGACCAACAGTTGGAATTAAGTCAGCCGCAAAAACAAGGCTCCTTCCTTTGTAAGAAACCTTAGGAATCATTTGTTTTTCAGTATGGCCGTTTACAAATAAAATATCAAACCCTAAATCTTCATTGTATTCAAAGCCAGAAGAGTGAGTGGGCACAAACTTTAAGCTCCCAGAAGAAGAAATGGGCAAAAGATTTTCTTCTAAAAAAGAAGCCCTCTCTCTTGGGTTGGGGTTTATTGCCCACTCCCAGTGTTTTTTGTTGCTCCAGTATTGTGCGTTTTTAAACAGAGGTTTTAAAAGCGCTTTACTGTTATCCCAAATAACACCACCACCACAGTGGTCAAAATGTAAGTGTGTAAAAAACACATCCGTAATTTCATCACAAGAAAACCCAGCATTGTTTATTGATTTTTTTAAATCAAACCCCCCCCATTTATAGTAAAATTTAAAAAACTTTTCAGACTGCTTGTCTCCCATACCTGCATCAATTAAAATTAACCGCTCGGAGGTTTCTATTAACATACAACGAGAGCCCATCTCTATCATGTTGTTAGAGTCCGAAGGGTTGGTTTTTTGCCACAAAACCTTAGGAACAACGCCAAACATGGCTCCGCCATCTAGCTTAAAATTACCGGCCTCGATGGGGTGTATTTTCATTTTTAATAACAGCTAATTTAAACAATTAGTTTTTCATTGTGATTCTTAAAACAGAACAAGCAGAGCTTTCTGTAAACCTGTCTCTTCCCGTGCCCAAAAGCACATTAACCCAGCTGTCTTTTTCAGGAGCCCCCAAGATTAACAAATCATATTCAGAAGAGATAGAGGTTATAGAGTTTAAAGGATCATCACTTACAACAATTTTTAAATCATTTTTAATTTTTAAACTAGACAAAAGTGTGGTTGACTTTTCTTCCATTTTGTTTGTCGCTGTTTTAGAAAAAGAAGGTGGGACTATATGAAGAAGGGTTAATGAGGCCCCATAAAACCTACATAACCTTTCAGAAACGACAAGAAAGTTTTTATCTTTTCTGCCTGGACGAAGAGCAATTAGCACTTTGCTAATATTTTTAATGCCACTATCTTTAAACAAGGCAAAATTAGAATTAACATGGGTCAAAAGCCAGCCAATAGGGTTTCGAATTAAAAGTCCGCTGTGAGCCTTTCCATTCCAGGCCATTACAAGCCAATCGCAATTTGTTTGTCCGCTTAGCTGAGCAACGGTGTTTGAAACTTCATGAGTCACCACAGACTCAAAATCGACACTTAGGCCTCGCGAAGAAGAGAGTTTTTTAATTCTTCTAGCGATAGAAACAATCCTAGGGGTATCTTGCTTAAAAGCATCTAAAAAAGTCTGATTAGGAACCTCTGTGATATTAACTACCTGAACAGAATCTCTCGAGTTAATGGCAGAGGCTATTTCCACGAGCATTTCCGCAGAATTCTCATTACCAAGCAAAGGAACTACCGCGCCCGCTTTTGAGACAAGCTTTCCGTCGAGGGTTTTAGAAATAAACTTCCCTTCTTTTTTTAACAGCTTCCGGTTTTTTTTGTAAAACAAGAACAAGGCAGGAACGTGACCATAATTTCTTAAAACACCAGTTCTTGTAGCGTCTTTCCCTTTAATAAAATAAACAAAAGTTCCAATTATAGAGATAATTAAAATAGATAAAACAGGGAGGAACCCAAGAAAGACAAGCAAGATAAATCCACTAATAATGCCAAAGATTTGAAGTAATGGGTAAAAAGGAGACTTGTAGGAGGGGTTATACCACTGAGCGGAAGTTTCCCGTAAAATAATAACACAAAAATTAACTGAAATAAACATCATCACCATAAAAGCGCTAGCAAGTTTAGCGATTTTAACGACATCTAAAAAAACAATAACAAGAGCCATTAAAAGCCCGGTAAACAAAATCGCAGCTACTGGAGTTAGGTGTTTGTTGTGAATTTTAGAAAAAAATGAAGGCATTAGCAAGTCTCTTGACATTGCAAAAGGAAACCTAGAAGAGGCCAATACTCCAGAATTAGCCCCAGACATTAGTGTCAACACACCAATACCCGCAATAGCATACCCAAAATATTCGCCACCAAGAAGGTTAGATAAGGTATGAATAGGCTTAAGGTCTACTGACAATGAGCTAAGAGGAATGTTTCCAACCAAAACGAAAACAATAAAAACATAAACAGCGGAGATACAAAGTAGGGATAAAATCATCGCCAAAGGAAGGTTTTTATTTGGATTTTTTATTTCACCCGCTATAGCGGCTATTTTTATTACACCAGAATAAGAAATATAAACAAAAGCAATTGCAGAAATCAAACCCGTGTTTCCGTCAGAAAGAAAAGGAGACAAAAATTCTGTTTTAACTAAAGGAAAGCCGATAAAAAAAACAACACTTAAGGCAATTAAACTAAGACTAACAATATACAACTGAACCTTCCCAACTTTTTTAACCCCAAAAATGTTTAAAAGCAAGATAATCAACAAAAAACCTAAAGCCACAACTTTAGACAAGCCGTCGTCCACATTGATTAAAACTGACAAATAAGCCCCTAGCCCAATTAAGGCAAAAGAGCTTTTTAAAAGAAGCGAAAGCCATAGGCCAAGCCCAGAAATTGTGCCAAACAAAGGCCCAAAAGCTCTTTCTATGTATACATAGGTCCCCCCAGAATCAGGCATGGCGGTGGCTAATTCAGACTTAGAAAGCGCCGCCGGCAAAACGCAGATAGCGCCAATTAAATAAGCGAGCCAAACAGAAGATCCTGTTAGACTTGCGGCAAAGCCAGGAAGAACAAAAATCCCACTTCCAAGCATCCCGCCAACACTAATGGCAATCACATAAGGCAATGAAAGGCTTCGTTCTAATTTTTTCATTTATAATTTTATGTAATAAAAATAATGCTTTTTTAAATCAAAGAGAAGATAACTCATTTTTTAAAACCATCATGCCTTTAGCTAATTACTCAGAGTATCCAAATTTAATTAGAAATTTCTCGTTTTGAAAATTCATTACCCGCTAGTAGACTTTGGGTATAAACAAAAAACTAATCATTTAGCTTTAAAACAGCCATAAAAGCTTCTTGTGGAATTTCAACATTACCTATTTGACGCATTTTTTTCTTTCCTTTTTTTTGTTTTTCCAGAAGCTTTCTTTTCCTAGAAATATCACCACCATAACATTTGGCGGTTACATCTTTTCTAAGAGCTTTAATGGTCTCTCTAGAAATTATTTTAGCGCCAATTGCAGCCTGTATGGGAATATCGAACTGTTGGCGAGGAATTAGTTGGCGAAGTTTTTCACACATTTTTTTGCCAATATTCTGAGCGTTGTCAAAATGAATTAAAGAAGAGAGAGCGTCAACAGAACTCCCGTTTAAAAGAAGATCAACCTTCACTAGCCTGGACTTTCGCATGCCAATAGGAGAGTAATCAAAAGACGCGTAACCTTTAGAAACGGTTTTAAGGCGGTCGTAAAAATCAAAAACAATTTCAGCTAAAGGCATCTCAAAAGTAAGCTCCACCCTTTGGGTAGTTAAATACGTTTGATTTAATATTTGCCCTCGCTTTTCAATACATAAATTCATAACATTACCCACGTAATCCGATTTTGTTATAATAGTTGCTTTTATATAAGGCTCCTCTACCCTGTCAATACTGCTCGGGTCAGGAAGATCGGAGGGGTTGTTAACAAGAATGCCAGAGTCAGGACTTTTTCTAGTATAAGCTTTATACGAAACGTTAGGAACGGTTGTGATTACAGACATATTAAACTCTCTTTCTAGGCGCTCTTGAATTATTTCTAAATGAAGCATTCCTAAAAAACCACACCTAAAACCAAACCCTAAGGCGGAAGAGCTCTCTGGAACAAAAACTAAAGAAGCATCATTTAATTGAAGCTTCTCCATTGAAGAGCGTAATTCTTCAAATTCTTCTGTATCAACAGGGTAAATCCCCGCAAACACCATCGGCTTTACGTCTTCAAACCCCGCAATGCTAATTGTCTCCTTAGAGTCAACTTCAATAATTGTGTCCCCCACCTTTACCTCTTTAGCATTTTTAATCCCGGTTACTAAATATCCTACATCTCCAGCTTCAATCGATTTTTTTGGAGTTTGAGTTAAATTCAAGGTCCCAACCTCATCCGCGTGGTATGTTTTTTGAGTGGCCATGAATTTAATAGCCTGCCCTTTGGTGATTTTTCCTGAAAAAACTCTAAAATATGTTTCAACACCCCTAAACGGATTATAAACAGAGTCAAAAATCAGCGCTCTTAAAGGAGCTTTGCTGTCTGATTCAGGAGCGGGAACAATATTAATTATGGCGTTTAAAATTTCTTCAATTCCTAGGCCGGTTTTAGCAGAAGCAAAAATAATCTCTTCTTTTTTACAGCCCAGCAAATCAATAATATCATCACAAACCTCTTCAGGATTAGCTGACGGCAAATCCACCTTATTTAAAACAGGAATAATTACCAAATCATTCTCAAGCGCCAAGTATAAATTAGAAATCGTTTGAGCCTGTATGCTTTGAGCCGCATCAACAACAAGAAGAGCGCCTTCACAAGCAGCAATAGACCTAGAAACTTCATAAGAAAAATCTACATGTCCAGGAGTATCAATTAAATTGAAAACATAGTCTTCACCTCCTTTCGAATAATTCATTTGAATAGCATGAGACTTAATGGTGATTCCTCGCTCTCTTTCAAGATCCATGTTATCCAATAGTTGGTCCTGTTTTTCTCTAGAGCTAACGGCGCCAGTAAAATCTAAAAGCCTATCTGCAAGAGTGCTTTTTCCGTGGTCAATATGGGCAATAATACAGAAGTTTCTAATAGAGCTCATTTTAGCTTAAATTTAGCAGCAAATATAACTCAATTAATGTTCAGCCACTATATAGATTAATATTTTACTTTTGCAGTAAACAAGAATAGACGATTGGTTAAAATAGGCGACATAGAACTAGGGGATTTCCCACTTTTACTTGCTCCAATGGAAGACGTAAGCGATCCTCCTTTTAGAGCGCTATGTAAAGAGCAGGGTGCAGACGTGGTTTACACTGAGTTTATTTCAAGCGAAGGCCTTATAAGGAACGCTCAAAAAAGCGTTATGAAACTGGATATTTTTGAAAAAGAAAGACCGGTAGGAATTCAAATTTTTGGAGCAAACCTAGACTCAATGCTTCAGTCGGTTGAGATAGTCGAATCCGTTAAGCCAGATATTATTGACATTAACTTTGGGTGTCCTGTAAAAAAAGTAGTGTCTAAAGGCGCAGGCGCAGGGATACTAAAAGACATTGACTTAATGGTTAAGTTAACCAGCGAAATGTGTAAAAGAACCAACCTTCCTATAACTATCAAAACAAGATTAGGCTGGGACGAGAATTCAATTAAAATTGTTGAAGTTGCCGAAAGACTACAAGACGCAGGCGCAAAAGCGATAGCTATTCATGGCAGAACAAGAGCACAAATGTATAAAGGAAATGCAGACTGGACGCTAATAAAAGAAGTTAAGAACAATCAAAGAATGGTTATTCCTGTTTTTGGAAACGGAGACATAAACAGCCCAGAAAAAGCGAGAATTATGAGGGATGAATACGGCTTAGACGGTGCGATGATAGGAAGGGCAAGCATAGGAAACCCTTGGTTTTTTAAAGAGGTTAAACAATATTTAAAAAACGGAAAAACGCTTAGTCCTCCAACAATAAACGAAAGAATAGAAACAGCGAAAAGACACTTAGAAATGGCCATAAAATGGAAAGGAGAAAGGCTAGGCTTGTTAGAAACAAGAAGGCATTATTCTAATTATTTTAAGGGAATTGCCGACTTTAAGCCTTTTAGAACAATGCTGGTCACTTCAGACACATTAGAAGAAATAACGAAAGTATTCCAAGAACTAGAAACTAAAAAAGAATCTTTTAGCGTAACAGCTTAATCTTTTTACTTGCAAGCGCAGCCAAATAAGAGCCTGTTATCCCAACAAACAAAAGCCACCCCATCACTAACACAAAGTTCTTTGAGTCAAAAGAAACCGGGTAAGGAATATCGGTTCCGACAAGACGAATAAATCCAAAAACTTCTTGAATATAAACAACTCCACAGCCTAAAATCAAACCAGAGATTCCGCCAGAAAGAGACAGCAACAGCCCGTGTTTAAAAAACACATGTTGTATTTGTTGCTTTGTAGCCCCAATCTTGTAAAGCGTTTTAACGTTTTCTTGCTTTTCTATAATCATAATAATTACCGCCCCAATAGTGTTGAACATGGCGACAATTAAAATAAGCCCCATTAAAAGATTGAGAACAAGCCCCTCTGTTTTTAACATTTTATAATATGTTTCGTTAAGCTCTTCGCGGGTTTTTATTATAAATTCATCACCAACTATTGAAGAGATTTTTTGTGACAATTTAAATCTGTTAACTGCATCACTAGACCTAATTAAAACAGCCGAAACAACATTGTCCTTAAGAGACAAAAGGTTTTTAGCAGACTTCAAAGAGGTGAAAACGTTTTTTTGATCTACTTCATCTGCTGATTGAAAAAACCCAGTAGGCATGAAAAAATCAGACTTAAAAGAGTTTTTTAAAAAAGAACTGTTTGCTCCTAAAGAAGGAACAAGAATATTAAGTCCGCCGTTGTAATTAAACAGTCCTAAGCTCAAGTCTTCTGCTACCGTCACACTAACAACCACTTCGTTTAAATCTTGAGAAATCCACCTTCCAAAAGCAAGGGTGCTATCTATTTTTACTACCGAATTATAATGTTCGTCTACTCCGATTAAAGCCCCATAACTGTTTTGACCTTCATTGCTTAAAAGAACTTTTTCTTCAACAACCCTAGAGAGGCTGTTCACAGCTGAAAGTCCTAGAATTTCGATTAAAGGAAGCTTAGAAGTGTTAAAATGCTTCTCTTTGGAGTGGGTAATTTTAATGTCGGGATCGAAAGCCTTTGAATAATTTAATCCAAAGTCTTTTAAACCAGAAAAAACAGACAAGACAATAAAAAAAGAACAAGTTGCGATTACCAAAACAAATGAAGCAGTTTGGCTAATTATATTAACAATATTCCAGTTGCTTTTAGAAAAAAAAAATCTTTTTGATATAAAAGAAGAAACACTCACTTATAGGAATTTTCTTTTTTCCAAAAGATCCGTGTTTTTGATTGGATCTGCCCCACCCTTTAAGGCGCTGTCAATTTTGTCTATATACTCAAGAGAATCATCTAAAAAAAAAACAAGCTCAGGAACGCGCCTAACCTGGTTCTTCACTAAAATTCCTAAAGAATTTCTTATAGCCCCCTTGCCTTCTTTAATTAGCTCAAAAACCTCACCAGAAGATTTAACAGGAAAAACACTAACATAAACTTTTGCAACAGAAAGATCTGAAGAAATTTTTACTTTAGTTACAGAAGCAATAAGGCTATTTTTTAAAGAATCTTTTAATAAGCGCTGTAAAATAACTATAAGGTCTTTTTGCAGGATCCCGGCTATTTTTTTTTGACGTGTAGTTTCCATTTTTTATATTTTAGAAATACGAAGCGTATTTACTTCGCCCTTTTCAATAATAGGCATAGCAGAAAGATTAATAACAAGGTCTCCCTTTTTCACAAAACCCATAGATCTTGCCAGCTCATTAACCTCTTCAATCGTATTGTCGGTACTAACAAAATTATCGTAAAACATCCCCTTAACTCCCCAAAGCAAATTTAACTGAGAGAGAATTCTTGTATTTGAAGTAAAGACTAGAATCAGTGAACTTGGCCTCCAAGAAGAAATTTGCCAACCAGTATAGCCGCTATTTGTTAGTGTGCAGATTGCCGAAGCGTTGATTTCATTGGCAATACTGGCGGCATGAAAACAAATAGATTTTGTTAAAAGCCTTTTGGCTTTAACACTAGGCAGGTCAAAAGGAGTGTTTATTAATGAAGAATTTTCTACCCGTTTAATAATTTTTTCCACAGTATTAATAACTTCAACAGGAAATTGTCCAATAGAAGTTTCCCCAGAAAGCATAACCGCATCAGCTCCGTCCATAACAGAATTCGCGACATCATTTACCTCTGCTCTTGAAGGAGTCAAGCTATCAATCATAGATTCCATCATTTGTGTGGCAATAATAATCGGCTTCCTCGCTCGTTTCGCTTTTGACACTAAAAGCTTTTGGTATAAAGGAACATCTTCTGCGGGAATTTCAAGACCTAAATCACCCCTGGCTACCATTATCCCGTCGGAAGCAAGGATTATTTCATCCATATTAGAAATAGCCTCTGGCTTTTCTATTTTTGCTATTATTGGAATTTTATAAAGGGAATTGTCTTCTATTAGTTTTTGTAATTCAAAAACATCTTTTTTTGACCTCACAAAAGAAAGGGCAATCCAGTCAAATTTATTTTTGATGGCAAACAAAGCGTCTTCTATATCTTTTTTGGTTAACGCAGGCAAAGAAATGTTGGTGTTAGGCAGGTTAACTCCTTTTCTTGACTCTAAAACCCCTCCTTGTACGACTTTCGCCTGAACTGTATCTTTTTTGTTTGTTTTTAATACTTCAAGAATAAGCTTGCCATCGTTAACTAGAACTTTCTCTCCAGGATTAACATCTTTAGGGAAGCCCAAGTAGTTTATTGAAACGCGCTTTTGGTCACCCTCACCTACAGTCTTGGTCGTGATTTCAATAAAGTCACCTTTCTTTACAGAAACACCTTTCTTAACAAGGCCCAATCTAATTTTTGGACCCTGAAGATCTCCTAATATAGAAGGGTGAATGTTTAGCTCAGTACTGAGATCACGGATGATTTTTACAGTGGTGATAACTTCAGCGTGAGAAGCGTGAGAAAAATTAACTCTAAACACATCAACTCCAGCATTCATAAGTTTTTTTAACATAGGCTTCGCTGAAGAAGCGGGCCCTAATGTTGCAACAATTTTAGTTTTATTCAGTTTCATTAATCAACAATTAAATTATTTTTAGATTTTAATTTTTTTAAAGGAATCTTTTGAAAAGAAATCACCCCTTGAACAAGGCCGAATCTTTCTTTGTAATAATTAAGCAGACCCACTTCTCCAGAGTATTTTAAAAGGAAATTTGCTTTTGAAACCTCGGGCAGCAGAAACTCTTCTGTCGTTTCGGTTTTAAAAAGCAAAAGAGAAGCAGCGTTAAGACCCTCTTTTTTGTATAAATTGGAGTACAGCCACATGTTAAAAGCCCCTTCTTTATCTTCATGTTTATAAACCATAAAATGTGCCTCGGATTTTGTAAAACTTACATCGGAGTTAGCTCTTTTAAAAGAAAGTTTCAAGCTTTTGTTTAAAGAGAAGGCCAGCTCGAAGGCCTCGATAGGGCTATAGATAGCGTAAATTTCACTAAAATCTTCAAGTTCGCTATATGATAAAACATGATTAGACACGGTCAAATATACAATTAGTAAAACTGAAGAGAGAACATTAATTAAGAATTAACCTTCAAACCTTCTAAAAAGGACACAGGCATTGTGACCTCCAAAACCAAAAGTGTTGCTCATTGCTACGTTAACTTTTCTTTCTTGGGCTTTATTAAAGGTGAAATTGATTTTATCATCAATGGCGTCATCTTTAGTTTTATGGTTTATTGTTGGTGGAATAACTCCTTTTTGAATCGAGAGAACAGAAGAGATGGCCTCAACGGCGCCGGCAGCACCCAACAAATGACCTGTCATGGACTTTGTAGAGTTTATGTTCATCGAATAAAGGTGGTCATTAAAAACTTTGTGAAGAGCTTTCGACTCAGCAACATCTCCAAGAGGGGTTGATGTTCCGTGCATGTTAACCGTGTCAACATCGCTAAAAGCAAGCCCCGAATCTCTTAAGCAGTTTTGCATCACCTTTATAGCTCCAATCCCCTCAGGATGTGGTGCAGTCATGTGGTAGGCGTCAGCAGAAAGGCCTCCGCCAAGAAGTTCAGCATAAATTTTAGCTCCTCTTTTAACAGCGTGCTCAAGATCTTCTAAAATTAAACAACCCGAACCTTCTCCTAAAACAAACCCCTCCCTGTCTTTATCAAAGGGACGAGAAGCGGTCTTAGGGTCATCATTTCTTGTGGAAAGTGCATGAAGAGCATTGAACCCTCCTATTCCTGCGATAGTCACGCCAGCTTCTGAACCCCCCGAGACAATAACATCAGCATGTCCTAAGCGAATATAATTTAAGCCGTCAATTAATGCGTTTGCAGAAGATGCGCAAGCAGATACGGTAGCAAAATTAGGCCCTCTGAACCCGTATCTAATGGAAATAATTCCAGGAGCAATATCAGGAATCATCTTAGGAATCATAAAAGGATTAAACCTGGGGATTCCGTTTCCTGCAGCAAAATTAAGAACCTCGTTTTGTAAAGTTTCTAAGCCTCCAATGCCAGCTCCCCAAATCACACCTACACGATCTTTATCTATCGTTTCTAGGTTAATTTGAGAATCTTTAATCGCCTCGTCAGAAGAGACAATGGCGTATTGCGCGAACCGGTCCATTTTTCTTGAAAGTTTTCGATCCATGAATTGTTCTGGATCAAAACCTTTAAGTTCACACGCAAATTGCGTTTTGAAGTTAGAGGGATCAAAATAAGTTATGTCATCAGCTCCGCTTTGGCCAGAAACAAGTCCTTGCCAGAACTCAGAAACTGTATTGCCGATTGGGGTTAGTGCTCCTAGCCCAGTAACAACAACACGCCGCAATTTCATACTTGTTTATTTATTATCCTCAATGTATTTAACCGCTTGTCCTACGGTCGCAATTTTTTCAGCTTGATCATCAGGAATTTGAATATCAAACTCTCTTTCGAATTCCATTATTAATTCTACCGTGTCAAGAGAATCAGCACCTAAATCGTTAGTGAAACTTGCGGCAGAAACCACTTCATTTTCGTCGACTCCTAATTTGTCAACAATGATTGCATTGACTCGAGATGAAATATCAGACATAATTCTTTAGTTTTAAAGTTCCGACAAAAATAAAAAACTTTACAGTATATATCTCTTTTTTTCAAAAAATTAAACAAAAAGATCAGTCTATAAAATTGATTTAAGGTTTAGAATTGCGTTATTTTGTTTAATAATTAAGGTTTAGTGAGTCATAAAAATCACAAAAAAGTAGTTTTATTCGCGTCTGGGTCTGGGTCTAATGTTCAAAAAATCTGTGAATATTTCCAAAATCATTCGACCATAAAAGTGGTCCGGCTATATTGTAACAACCCAAAAGCATTGGTTTTAGAAAAAGCAAAGGCATTTGAAATAGACTACACTTTGTTTACTAAAAAAGAACTCTTAGACAGTGATGTGCTTTTAAAGGAGCTTGTGAATGTTGATCCAGACTTGATTGTTTTAGCTGGATTTCTTTTAAAAATTCCAAAAAAAATAACAAAGAAGTTTTATAATAAAATAATAAACATCCACCCCGCTCTTCTTCCTAAGTTTGGTGGAAAAGGGATGTATGGAATGAATATTCACGACGCGGTGATTAGTGAAAAAGAAAGTAAAACAGGCATAAGCATTCATTATGTAAACGAAAAATACGATGATGGAGTAAATATTTTTCAAAAAGAAATATCGGTTAAAAAATCAGACACTTCCGGAACCCTTTCAAGAAGAGTTTTAAAATTAGAACACGAATATTTTTCAAAAACAATTGAAAAAATTTTAAATCTTGGCAAATAAAGAAATACACATATTTACAGACGGATCTTCTAGAGGAAACCCTGGTCCAGGAGGCTATGGAATTGTCCTGGAACAAAAAGGCTCGAGTTATGTTAAAGAATATTCAGAAGGATTCAGAAAAACTACAAACAACCGCATGGAGCTTTTGGCGGTAATTGAGGCGTTAAAAAAACTTAAAACAAAGAACGCATCAGTAGTTGTTTTTACAGACTCAAAATATGTAGTAGACTCAGTTGAAAAAAAATGGGTTTTTACATGGGAAAAAAACAACTTTAAAAATAAAAAAAATATAGATTTGTGGATTAAATTTTTAAAAATATTCAGGAAACACACAGTCAAGTTTAAATGGATTAAAGGCCACAATAACCACCCTCAAAACGAGAGGTGTGACCATTTGGCTTATGAAGCTTCTAAAAAAGAAAATCTCCTTATAGACAAGGAATATGAAAATCAAGATGAAATAAAATTATTATGAAAAAAACACTAATAGTAGGAACGGTGGCATACGACGAGATTGAAACCCCAAAAGGAAGTTCTGGAAAAATTTTAGGAGGAGCAGGAACATATATTGCTCTTGCGACATCTCATTTTAATTCAAAATCTGCAATTGTTTCTATAGTCGGGGGAGATTTTGAAGAAAAATATTTTAACTTATTAGAAAGCAAAGGGATTGACATTAGCCCAATTGAAAAAATAGCTAAAGGAAAAACATTTTATTGGAAAGGAAAGTACCACAACGATTGGAATAAAAGAGACACACTTAGCACTCAGCTTAATGTATTGGCAGAGTTTAGCCCTGTTGTGCCTGAGGAGTTTAAAAACTCGGAAATAGTTGTTTTAGGAAACCTCCACCCTTTAGTCCAAACCTCTGTTTTGGATCAAATGGAAAACAAACCAGAGTGTATAATTTTAGACACAATGAATTTCTGGATGGACAATTCTTTATCAGAATTGAAGAAGGTGATCTCTAGAGTAGATGTTCTTGTGATTAACGACGAAGAGGCAAAACAGCTTTCAGAAGCAGAATCTCTTTTTACGGCCGCTGAAGAAATTTTAAAAATGGGCCCAAAGCATGTAGTGATTAAAAAAGGAGAACACGGAGCTATGCTTTTTGGAGAGTCTCAATTTTTTACTTCGCCCGCATTTCCAGTAAAAGAAGTAATCGATCCAACTGGAGCTGGAGACACTTTCGCGGGAGGGTTCGGAGGGTATCTTTCAGAATCAAAGAAAATAAACTTCGAAACATTAAAAACCGCAATAGTTTATGGGACGGTAATGGCTTCTTTTTGTGTAGAAAAATTTGGAACAGAGTCAATGGAAAATTTAAAAAAAGTCGAGATTTTAGAAAGGTTAGCGGCTTTTAAAAAGTATACAGCATTCTCTATTTAAAAAAAATGAGTTTTTAATGTAGGAGCTTTAAATAATTACTTATTTTTACTCACAACGCCAATTATACTTATGAGCGACCAAATTAAGCATGAGTGTGGAATAGCCCTTATAAGACTGCTTAAGCCCCTGGAATTTTATCAAAACAAATATGGTACCAAAAACTATGGTATTAACAAAATGTATTTGATGATGGAGAAGCAGCACAATAGAGGTCAGGACGGAGCTGGTGTGGCAAGCGTAAAATTAAATGCAAAACCAGGCGAAAAGTATATTTATAGAGAAAGATCTTCTGGGAAACAGCCAATCCAAGAGGTTTTTACATCAATAAATAAGAGCATTCAAAGCGCTTCCTTAAATAATCAAAAGGAAAACATTCCTTTTTTGGGAGAACTGCTTTTGGGGCATGTTAGGTACGGAACCTTTGGCAAAAACAACATTGAAAGCGTACATCCCTTTTTAAGACAAAACAATTGGATGCATAGAAACTTGATCGTTGCGGGAAACTTTAACATGACTAATAATCAAGAGCTTTTTGACAATCTTGTTAAGCTTGGCCAGCACCCAAAAAGCAGAGTTGACTCTGTCACAGTAATGGAAAAAATAGGGCACTTTTTAGATGACGCTGTGTTTAAAATATACAAAGACTTAAAGCGCGAGGGATATAGCAAAAGAGAGGCTTCTCCACTAATTGAAGAAAGACTAAATATTGCTAAGATTTTGAAAAAAGCTTCAAAAGACTGGGACGGAGGATATGCAATGGCTGGTCTTCTTGGTCATGGCGATGCGTTTGTTTTAAGAGACCCTTCTGCAATTAGACCTGCGTATTATTTTAAGAACGACGAAGTGGTGGTGGTTGCTTCAGAAAGACCAGTAATACAAACGGTTTTTAATGCGCCATATAACGAAATCAATGAGCTGGAAGCTGGAAGCAGTATTATAATTAAAAAATCAGGAGAATGCTTTACTTCTCCAGTTATTAAGCAAAGAGAGCGAAAGGCGTGCTCTTTTGAAAGAATTTATTTTTCAAGAGGAAGTGATCAAGAAATTTATTCGGAAAGAAAAAAATTGGGAGAACTTTTATTCCCAAAAATATTAGACAGCTTAAAGGGTGATCTGTTAAACACGGTTTTTTCTTACATTCCAAACACAGCAGAAACTTCTTTTTATGGCCTTGTTCAAGAGGTTCAGCAATACATGAATAATCAGGCAATTTCAGATGTTTTAAAAGAAAAGGGGGAGATTACAAGAGAAAAACTAGAAAAACTTTTTTCTAATAAACCGCGAATAGAAAAAGTAGCAATAAAGGACGCTAAACTAAGAACCTTTATTGCTGACGACGCAAACAGAGATGAGCTTGTGGCTCATGTGTATGATATAACTTACGGATCGATAAAACCTACAGACAATTTAGTGATTATAGATGACAGCATCGTTCGAGGAACTACTCTTCAGAAAAGTATTTTAAAAATTCTAGACAGGTTAAATCCTAAAAAAATCACCGTGGTTTCAAGCGCTCCTCAAATACGTTATCCAGATTGTTATGGAATAGACATGGCGAGAATGGAAGATTTTATTGCTTTTAGAGCGGCAGTGGAGTTGGTTAAAGAAGAAAAAGATGAAATTTTGCTAAATACATACAACGATTGCGTAAATGAGCTGAAGCTTCCTATAGGTAAAATGAGAAACAGAGTAAGCCGTATTTATTCTAACTATTCTGATGAGCAAATTTCACAAAAAATTTCTGAAATTTTAAAAAAAGAAGGAATTAAGGCAGAAGTGAATGTTATTTTTCAAACTGTAGAAAACCTACACATTGCTTGCCCAAAAAATTTAGGAGACTGGTATTTCACAGGAGATTATCCTACGCCAGGCGGAAATAAAGTAGTTAATCAGGCATTTGTAAACTACTATGAAGGCCTGAGCCAAAGAGCTTATTAAAAAAGGCTAACTTGCTTTAGCGAAGTTTTCGGAAACCACAGTCCAATCAATAACATTAAAAAATCCAGCGATATAATCAGGTCTTCTATTCTGATAGTTTAAATAGTAAGCATGCTCCCAAACATCAAGACCAATTAAAGGCGTCCCTCCACAACCAATACCTTTCATTAAAGGATTGTCTTGGTTGGCAGTTGAACAAACGCCCAATTCCCCGCTTGGCTGAAGACAAAGCCAAGCCCATCCAGAACCAAACCTAGTGGCTGCCGCTTTGGAAAAAGCAGACTTAAACTCCTCGAAGCTTCCGAAAGAAGTGTCAATTGCTTTTGCGAGGGCTCCAGAAGGAAAACCTCCACCGCCAGGACTCATAACGCTCCAAAACAAGCTGTGGTTATAAAACCCTCCGCCATTATTTCTAACAGCAGAGTTATTAAGATCAAGGCCTGAAAGAATTTCTTTTATTGACTTGCCTTCAAGCTCAGAGTCTTTAATCGCGTTATTTAAGTTGGTCGTATAACCCGCATGGTGTTTCCCGTGATGAATTTCCATTGTTCTAGCATCAATATGAGGCTCAAGCGAGTCGAAAGAGTAATTTAAGGCAGGCAGTTCAAAAGACATAGGAGATATATTTAATTCAAGTTATTTCTTCTACAAAAATAGGCAATAATCACGTACTTTTATACATATATAAAATTTTTTGGCAACCAACTTCGATATTTACAACGCTTCTGCGGGATCTGGAAAAACATTTACCCTTACAAGCAGGGTGTTGACCAGTATTATTAAATCAAAAGAGGAGGATTCTTTTAAAAGCATTTTAGCCCTTACTTTTACTAATAAAGCTGCCGAAGAAATGAAGAATCGGATTTTAACAGGCCTTAAAGAGTTTTCAGACTTTAAAAACACAACAAATCCTTCAGCCTTATTTAAGAAAGTGTTAGAAGAAACAGAATTATCTCCTAAAAAAATTTGTGAGATTTCGAAAAAGCGATTAAGCATTTTACTACATAATTTTTCTTTTTTTCAAATTTTAACCTTAGACAGTTTTAACCACAACATCATTAGAGCTTTTTCAAAAGAACTTAATTTGGCGTCGAATTTTAGCGTAATAATAGATTCAGAGGAGTTTATTAATGAGGCCGTAGAAAGGTTGTTAGCCCAAACAGGAAAGGATAAAAAAACATCAAACGCGTTAATTGACTTTGCAAACAAGAAAATTAACGAAGGCAAGTCTTGGGACATAAGTTTTGATTTAAGGGAGTTGGCAAAAACCTTAACTAACGAAAGTCATTATAATAAAGTAAAAATTTTAGGAGAGAAATCCTTAGAAGATTTTTTAATTCAAAAAAAAAAAATTAACGAAAGAATTTTCAAGATAGAAAAAACAAAAACAGAGCTTGTTAAGCAAATGGAATTATCTGTGAATTCGGCACAAATTGAGTTGGTTTTTTCAAGAAATTCGTTTCCAAATTTTTTAACAAAATTAAAAAGCGACAGAGATTCATTAGTTGATATAAACAGCATCTCTAATCTTTTTGAAAAAAGAACAATAATAACTAAAAAAAGCCTTAAAGATTCTCCGGAATTAGGAGGACAATTAATTAAAAGCCTGAATGAATTGTTTGTTAAAACAAAAGAGTTGTTGTTGGAAAAAATGGTTTTAAAATCATTTAGCCTTGCTATTATTCCTGCAGCTGTTTTGAGCCTAATTAAAAAGAACTCAAAAGAAATACAAAAAGAAAAAGGCGAGCTGCTATTGTCAGAATTTAATCAAAGAATAAGTGAAGAAATAAAAGATCATCCTGCGCCGTATATCTACGAAAAGATAGGCACAAAGTTCAAAGACTATATGATTGACGAGTTTCAAGACACGTCCTTGTTACAGTGGAGTAATTTAATCCCCCTTATATCACACGCCTTAGAGTCAGAAGACATTTCAGGCAAAAAAGGATCGTTGCTTCTGGTTGGAGACCCCAAGCAGTCAGTATATCGTTGGAGGGCTGCAAATCCAGACATCTTTATTTCTCTTATTCTTAAAGCAAATCCTTTTAGTGTCCTCAAATCAAACAAAATGCTTCCAAAAAATTACAGAAGCAATAAAGAAATTATAGAATTTAATAATAGTTTTTTTCAACATCTTTCGCAGATAATGGAAAACCCTGTAAACAAGCAGATTTATCAAGCAGGCACTAAACAAGAAATTAGCAAAACTAAAGAGGGGCACGTTTCTTTAGAGTTTTTAAAAAATAAAAACGACGAAGAGTATTTAGAAAAAACTTTTCAAAAAATAAAATCCTGTAAAAGCAGGGGATACTCTTATTTAGATTTTGGAATTTTAGTTAGAACAAAAAAGCAGGCAGCAGCTTTAGCCAGCTATTTAATTTCAAAAAAAATACCAGTTATTTCGTCAGAAACACTGCTTTTAAACAGTTCAAACAAAGTTAAATTTTTAATTGAGCTAATTAGATTTAGGACTGATCCATCAAACCAATTTTCTAGAAAAACAATTATTAATTTTTTAATACAAAAAGAAAATCCAAAGGACGAGTGCTTGTATTTCGAACAATTGATTAAAGAATCTCCAGAGAATATTTTTAAAAAACTAGGAATCATGTCATTTCAAGATTTTTTAAAAACACCTTTTATAAAAGCAATAGAAATTGCAGTCTTGTCTCTGAATTTAGACGAAAAAAATGACGGGTTTATTCATTTTTTAAAAGAAGAGCTTTTTGAGTTCGTTCTAAAAAATGGAATAGACGAAACGGAGTTCTTAGACTATTGGGAGAAGAACAAAGATAAAAGGAGCATTGTAATGGGCGGAAATCAAGAAGCTGTAACCATATTGACAATTCATAAAGCCAAAGGACTAGAGTTCCCAGTTGTAATTTATCCTTTTGCAGATTCTGCTACTTTTAGATCGTTTTCTGAAAAGACATGGCTGCCTGTTAGCGACAAGAAAAACAGTATTGAATTATTAATCCCTTTTACAAAAGCAATTCAAGCCTACGGAGAGAGCGGAAAAAAGATTTTTAATGAACGAAGGGATCAACAAGAATTAGACAACACAAACATTCTGTACGTCGCCTTAACTAGAGCAGTTGAAGAGCTTCATATAATTTCAAAATACCCCAAAAACAAGTCTATCAACTCACACAATGAGATGTTTAGATCTTTTTTGGAGAGCGAAAGATTTTGGGAAGAGGATAAGCTAGTTTATTTTTGGGGAAAAGAAAGCAATAAGCAACCTAAAACCCCTCTTTTAGAAGAAAAGACAAGCGTTAAATACCAGAAACAAGCTTACAAGTCAAAAGGGAAAAGAGAGTTTCAGGATGAGCACATTTTATTTGGAAAAACTTTTCATGAAATAATGTCTAAAATTCAATATTCGTATCAATTAGAAAGGGAAATTGCAGATTTCAGAAAGTCTAAAAACATTAAAGGAATAAATAAAGAGGAAATTATCAGGCTGGTTGAGCAGCTGTTAATCCATCCAGATTTAAAACAGTTGTTTGACGCAAAAAACACTGTAATTTGTGAAAAAGAAATTTTTGTTAATGAAAACAAGATAATTAGACCTGACAGAATAGTAATAAAAGGAATAAAAAACTGCACAATCGTAGACTATAAAACAGGAAACAAAAGAGCAAAAGACTTTAAACAAGCATTAGATTATTCAGATGTTTTACGAAAAATGGGCTATACGATAGAAAAGACTTTGATAGTGTATTTTAAACCTCAAATAGATGTTGTAGATGTTAAGTAGGGCAAAAAGCCTAAGAATAAACATTTTATATTCTATAAATTCATTAAGTTTGTAGTTATAGAATTTTTAAAAAAAATTATAATGAAAAAATTAGGAAAAATAATATTAGTTTTTGCGGTACTGTTTTATGTAAGCGCTACTGTGGCGCAAGATAAAAACAATCAGTGGGAGATAACTTTTGGGACTAACGCCGTGGACTTCCACCCAGTTGGAACAGATAGCGGAAACAACGCTACAGGACAGTGGTTCAGTGAATATTTTAACATTCAAGAGAACTGGAACACACAAACAGCAATAAACACTATTGCCTTGTCAAGGTATGGTACAGAAGCTGTTTCTTATGGGCTAAGAGGATCGTTAAACTCAATTTCTAGAATGGGCGATGACAGAATGTCTGGAAAAAGAATTGCAAGTTTAGACCTAGTTGTAGCGTATAATTTGCCAGAATTTTTTTCAATTTGCAATATAGATCCTTTTCTTGAAGCAGGAACAGGATATACTTGGTTTGGAAATCAAAAATCTATGACAATGAATGCAGGAATGGGAGTGAGTTTTCCAGTTAATGACAAGGTTTCGATAAAATTAAACTCAACATACAAGCATGCTTTTAATGACATGCAAGACTTAAGAGCTCACTTTCAGCACAACGTTGGGGTAGCGGTTAATTTTGGAGGAAAGGATTCAGACAGAGATGGAGTTTATGACCAATATGACGATTGCCCTAATCAGCCTGGTTTGCCAGCTTTTAATGGCTGTCCAGATAATGACGGTGATGGAATAGAAAACAGCAAAGATTCATGTCCTGATGTTGCTGGGTTATTAGAATTTAATGGCTGTCCTGATACGGATGGTGATGGAACCCCTGACGCAAAAGATGCTTGCGTAAATGAGGCTGGGTCAATAGAAATGGGAGGCTGTCCTGATTCTGATGGAGATGGAGTTTCTGACAATGTTGACCGATGTGCTGACGTAGCAGGACCAACCGAAAACAATGGTTGCCCGTGGCCAGACACTGACGGAGATACTGTTTTAGACAAGGATGATAAATGCCCTAACGTTGTAGGTTTAGCAAATAATTTTGGCTGCCCTCAACCTTCTGAAGAAATTATAGCAAAATTGAATGCAATTGGAGCGATGATCCCATTTGAATTAAACAAGGCTAAACTAGGACCGAAAGTAAAGGGTCTTCTGGATGAAGTTGCCTCAATAATGACAAACTATTCTCAAACTATATTTATTCTTGAAGGTCACACGGATAATTCAGGGCCTAAAACCTTTAATCAAAAACTTTCAGAAGAAAGAGCAAGCTCGGTTAAAGATTACCTAGGCAATTTAGGAATTAGCTCTGACAGAATGTCAACCATAGGTTTTGGTGAAGACAAGCCCAATGCCTCTAATGGCACTAGAAAAGGGAGAATCAACAATAGAAGAGTTGAATTCAAGGTAGTAGACTAATTAAGAAATAAAAATCATATTAAAAGCGTCTAATTTAAAATTAGACGCTTTTTTGTTTTAAATCTATGAAGCCTTTTTTAGACAAAGTTTTAGAAGACGTACAAAGAAAAGATATTAACATAGAAAAAGCTTGTTTCGTATTTCCTAATAAGCGCTCATCAATGGCGTTTAGAAGCCTTCTTTTAGCACAAACGAAACGTCCTTTTTTTGCTCCAAGAACCGAAAGCATAGATTCGTTTATTATTAGAATATCAGGATTAAAAGAAATAAAAAACTCAAGAGCTCAACTTAAGTTGTTCTCAGCATATTGCTCTACAAACAAACAAACAAACAAAAATATACAAACCTTCAGCGATTGGGGAGGAACATTTATTAACGACACAATTGAAATTGAACAAAATCTGCTAGACGCGCAAGTTGTGTTAAAAGAATTAGCAGAAATCAATAAAATAAAAAACTGGGGAGAAAACAATATAGAAACTGATCTTTTTTGGGAACAACTGCCTAAGCTTTATGAAGATTTTAAAAAAAAACTAATAGACAATCAAGAGGGAACAAAAGGAATTTGCTATAGTGAAGCTCAAAAAAATTTAGAACATTACAAAGAGACGAACAAAAACACTCAACATGTTTTCATAGGCTTAAATGCACTAAGTAAATCGGAAGAATTAATTATTAAAGAGCTGTTGAGCTTTAATCAAGGGGAGATTTATTGGGACATTGACCGGTCTTTTATGGACAACAAAAATCATGGAGCAGCACACTTCATTAAAAAATACAAAAACAGCTGGGATCATTACATTAGGAATCCGTTTAACTGGGTTTCAGAAGAGTTTAAGGGATCAAAGACAATTAGCATTATAGAAGCAACAAAGTCTATTGGACAAGCAAAGGAAATAGGAGAAATACTCTTTGTTCTTAACAAGGACAAATTAAAAAAAGTAGCTGTGATTCTGGGAGATGAAACTATAATTGAGCCTGTTTTGAATCACCTGCCCAGCAACATAAAAGACATTAGCATTGGTTCAGCAATCCCTTCTAGCATGCTAGAGCTAAAAAAACTTTTAAAGCTGACCCTAGAAAGACAGTTAAATAACTTAAAAATTAAAACAAACAAACAAACAGATTCAATACTTTCTTCTAGAATCATTAGAACCGCTTCCCAGGATTTAAACGCAGAAAACAAAAACATTCTTTTATCACTAATTTTAAAAAAATGGAAATCACCAGCAGAAGCCTTAGACAATCTTATTTGCTTTGTAGAAGAGTTGTCTCTTAATAAAAGTTTTAACGAAACAGATCTTAAAGAGTCAAAATTAATTTTAGAGATTCTATCAGAATCAAAGACATTAATAAAAGAAAACAAAAACATCAACAACATTAAGGCTTTAAAAGATGTTTTAGTTACATTTTTAGATGAAATACATCTCCCTTATGAATCTGACATCGCGGCCATGACTCAAATTATGGGACTTTTAGAAACCCGGGCGCTAGACTTTGAAACGGTTATTATAAGCTCCGTAAATGAAGGGTTTCTTCCGAAAAGCAAAAGCTTTGACTCATTAATCCCTTTTGATCTTAGAAAAAAATATAAATTATTAACCTTTAACGAAAGAGATAAAACGAATACGTACCACTTTTATAGGCTTCTTCAAAGAGCAAAAAACATATACTTGATATACAACGGGATTAATGAAGGAATTAAAGGAGGAGAAAAAAGCAGACTTATCCATCAGCTAGAAATGGAAGGGCTTGATAATCATCAGTTGATTTATAAAAGAACTACACCAAACTTGTCAGACAACAACGATGAAAGAGAAATTGCAAAATCACCTCGATGTTTAGAATTGCTAAAACAACTCGCTATTAGCGGATTCTCCCCATCTTCATTAGAAGCTTATTTAAAAGATCCTGAGGATTTTTACTACTCAAAGGTCCATAAATTAAATTCTAATAATGACGAAGAAGAATCGATTAGCTCAAGAATTGTTGGGCTTATTTTTCACGAATCCATTGAAGAGCTTTATAAGCCTCTGGTAAATAAAACAATCACCACTCAGTTGTTAGGCGTTGTGTTAAATAAAATAGAGGGCGCTGTTAAGTCGGGCTTTGTCAATAATCATGAACTAGAGTTTAATTCTGGAAAAAATCTTATTGCATTTGAAGTGATTAAAAATGCAATTAAAAAATTCGTCTTAATGGAGATGGAAGATTTAAAAAAAGGAAACACCATCAAGATCATGGCTCTAGAGCAAAGAATTAGTCAGTCCATAGAGATTAGCGAATTAAACTATCCAGTTAAGCTAAAAGGTGTTATAGACAGGGTTGATATTAGAAACGAAACCATCAGGATAATTGACTATAAAACAGGGCTAATGAATTCTGGGGATTTAAAAATAAAGCACCCATCTACTCTTTGCAACAACTCATCTCAAACTAAAGCAATGCAATTAATGTGTTACTCGAGCATGTATTTAAAGAGCAGTCCAAGCCTTAAAGGGCTAGAAGCAGGAATTATTTCTTTGAGAGATTTAAATAGCGGACTGATGAAATTGACAGTAAATAATACAACAGAGAAAACAAGCTTTATTAATGTTTCTCATATTGACGAATTTGAAAAGGGCTTAAAAAAACTAATACTAGAAATGATGAGTTCAGAAACGCCCTTTTCAACACCAAGCTCTAATTAGTCCCATAAACAACCTCAAGCAGAATTTCATTTCTTCTATTAAAAACCTTATAGGGAGCGTCATAGGAGAGTACAATGGGCGAGTCGCTAATCACTATTATATTTTCTTGTGTTAATTTTTCAATTAGCAACCGATAGTTTTTTGCGATCTTTTCTGAGTTAGAATATCCGCCATATGAAATAGCAGCAAACACCCCTTCTTTAGAGCGATAAACTTCAATACTATTGTCTTTAGGCAAAATAACGCTTGTATCCAAATACCTAGAAGGTAGAACAAACTCCATGGTGCTTAAGCCCCCTTTGTTAGTCATGTAAACAGGAGTAGTCATGGCAATTTTTGTGTTATCTAAATTATGTCCACTGATATATTTAAACAGCTTTGAAAAATTATTATTAGAAGTGACTTTTGCCTTCATCGACGGCGGATAATACCTTATATCAACACCGTCCATTGATTTTACAATAATGTATTGTTGGGTTTCGGGTTGTTGAGAAAACATAGTGATTGAAAATAAAAAAAACAAATATTTAGACATAAAATTTATACTCGAGCTAATTTAATTGGGTATGTTTTTCCAGAATTCCATTGAGGAACATAAAGATTCCAGTCGTTGTCAATACAAATATCGTGAGGGTTTCTAAAACTGACTTGATCATATTCAGGCTTCACAAGTGTTTTTTCATAATATAAAGGAGAGCTACCTCCTGGAAATGAAACAACTTTATTGTTTTTATCTAAAAGGGCAAGCATTCCATCATACACTCCCCAATCTTTAGTGACTATGACTGCAAACAACAGAAAGTCACCTTTAATTACTGGCCTACAAACGTAGCAGCCAGGAAGCTTAATAGTTTCTATCCATTTTCCGTCAAGAGAAAATCGTTTAAATTCATTTTTACTTCTTGAAGAGATTAATAGAGTAGGGTTAGAGCTGTCTCTACTGTCTATTGTTATTCCATGACAACAATCAAACAAATCATTTCCATCGCCGTGGCCTCCAAAATGACGAATATAATTCCCTTTACTATCGTATTGAATGACATAATCTAATCCATATCCATCTGCGACATAAAAATCACCATTTTCTGCAATGGCAATTTCTGTAGGCTTAAACTGTGAGGCATTAGCATAAGCTTTAACCTCTTTAGGATAGGATAATTCTATAAGTTTCTCGCCTTTAAGAGTTGTTTTGCAAAACCTATTAGAGTCTGGGTCGGTAATAAACAAGAATTCCTCTCCCCCTTGATCAATAATGGAAAGGCCATGAGCACCAGGATAATTTAAACCCCAAGAATCTAAAATTTTTCCAGAACGATCATATATTAAAATATTATTTTTAGGATGTGTGGTAGTTAAAAGAATCCTGTTTTTGGAATCCATAACCATTTCGTGACAGTGATTTACAGGATAAGCATTTGAGTTTTGAACCCCCCAACCTTTATTGACTATAAACTTAAAGTCACCATGTCCGATAGGGTCATCTAAAGTTAACTTGGAGAAGCCATAAAGAGAAGGTATGTATAAGGGGATAGAAGCCGCTAAAGAGGCTTTTTTAATAAAAGATCTACGAGAGTTTTTTTTAATCATTTAAACAGAGTTTATAAAATATCCTTTAAGTTAAATAATATAAAATAAAACTAACAAATAATGAGAGATACTTCCTCCAAGAACAAATAAATGCCAAATAGCATGTGAATATTTCATTTTGCCAAGACTATAAAAAACAGTGCCAAAAGAATAAAAAAGACCACTTAAAATCAACAACAATAAACCGTTAAACTCAAGAACATTAAAAACACTTTTAAAATCTAGAATAACCAGCCATCCCATTGCAAGATAAAGTGCCAGAGAAAGTTTTTCAAATTTTCCAGTAAAAAAAATTTTAAATACTGTTCCAATCAAGGCAATTGCCAGAACCGCAATAAAGATTTCAACCCCACTCCCATCATATAAAGTTATTAAACAAATTGGAGCATATGAACCCGCAATTAGATAGAAAATACTTACATGATCAAATATCCTAAGCTTGCTTTTTAGCCTTATATCGGCAGCATAATGATATAATGTTGACGCCGCATAGAGGCAAATCATACCAAACTCAAAAAACAAAATACTTTCAGTGCTAAAAACCTCAAGGTTTTGATTGTAAAAAAGCAAAATAGGCAGGCCAATTAAGCTAAGAACAAACCCAATAAAGTGAGTAAGTGTGTTCCAAAATTCTTCTTCTTTAGTTTCGTTCATTAATTAATTTTAAAAGATTTTTTTTAAGCTGTAAACGATTTATTTTTCCGTTAATTCTCTCGAATTTTTTTAAACAATAGATGTTTTTAGGTCTTTCAAACTTCTTCAAATTTTGAAAAGCATTAACCGCATCGCTAGGAATTTTTCCCTCAAAGACTAAAACAGATTTTTCTCCAAGAACTTTATCAGGCACCCCGCAAATCGCAAAACTTTCCAAGTAATAAAAGCTTAAGGTTCTTTCAACTTCTTCTGGCAAAATCTTAATGCCTCCAGAATTAATTATAAAGTCACCTCTGCCAATCCAAATAAACTTTGTCTTAGAAACAAGCTCGATTTTATCTTTTGTTATGATAGGGAGATTAGAAAGATAAGGAGCGTTAATTTCCAAATAGCCCTGTCTGGATTTAAAAGAAACACCAGGAATTGCCGTAAACCCATTTTCCCCCTTACTTAAACTCTTTATGGCTACGTGAGACAGGGTTTCGGACATTCCGTAAGTCTCAAAAACCCCTAAAGAGTTGTTGAAAAGCTGTTTTTGAAGCGCAGGTCTGGTAGGACTTCCCCCCACAATTAAACAATTAATTTTATTAATATAGGGAATGGATTTCTCTAGCTGGTAAGGAGTCATAGCAACAAATTCAAAGCTTTTAGACGAGTCTTTGATTGGGCTGTCATCAGGCTTTTGAACAAACAAATCCAAACCTAAAACTAAGGCTCTAGCCACCACCATTTTCCCTGCAATAAAACTAATGGGCAAACACAGCAAGGTCCTGTCTCCTTCTTTTAGTTTAAAAAATTTTCCAGTATTTATTGCTGACTGAATCATTGCATTTTTTTGAGCTAAAAAAACTTTTTTTTGCCCTGTCGAACCAGAAGACTGAATCTTAATGTTTAAGTCATCGCTTAACCAATCTAAAATAAAAACAAAAACTTCATTATCTTTAAATAATGACTTACTGCAATGTTCAATTAAAGAACGCTTGTTATATGAAACGCCATGTAATTTAAAACTCGGATGAATAAGAAAATTTATTTCGGCCATAGAGTTTAAAAAATCAAATTATTAAACAATTTTGTTTCCCACTTTTTTTTCGGATTGTATTTTAAGCGCCCTTTTTCAATATAATAAGGTGAATTTATGTTGTTTGAATAGAGTGTTCCAGTCCCAAGGCCCTGTTTCATTATAGAGCCCTTTTTAAACACCCATTGAGAAATAGCATTTAAGCCAACATTACTTTCAAGAGCACTGGTTGACCACCATTTTATTTTTTGTGAATTGGCAATTTCAATCCAAGAATCTGCTGCTTTTAGCCCCCCTATCAAACTTGGCTTTAAAACGACATAAGAAGGCCTTATTTCATCGAGCATTTTCTTCTGATCCTTAATCTTTGTAACCCCTATTAATTCTTCGTCTAATGCAATTGCTAAAGGAGATTTTTCACATAAAAAAGCCATTTCCTCATGCATTTTAGGCCTTATAGGTTGTTCTATAGAATGAAGGTCATATTCAGACAGTTTTTTTAACTTTTCAAGAGCAGAGACAGTGCTAAAAGCACCGTTAGCATCTACTCTAATTTCTATATCATTCAAAGAATATTCAAGTCTAAGAAATTTTAGAACCTCACATTCTAAATCAAAATTTAAAGCACCAACTTTAATTTTAATACAGTCGAACCCATTATCAATTTTCTCTTTTATCTGCTTTATCATAAAAGATTTTTCGCCCATCCAAATTAATCCGTTAATAGGAATTGAATCTTCTCCTTTAACAAAATCAGAATTTTGTAAAATAAATGGATCAGAACATTTTAAAGACAAAAAAGCTGTTTCAAGACCAAAAACAATGGAAGGATAGGGTTCAAGCTTAGATTTTAGTTTCTCAAAACCAAGAGAAATGTTACAACACACTTCAGATAATTTGTCTTCAAATGTAGATTGTGGATCTGGGCTAAGCCCGTTTATTAAACTGCATTCTCCAATGCCATAGCTATTATTATCAACGATTACCAGAAACCAACTTTCTTTAGAATTTAAGACCCCTCTTGAAGTTCCTCCAGGAGTTTTAAAGTTCAATAAATGTCTAAAATAATACGCTTTCATTAACTAGAAATATTCTAAGTAATGTAAGGATAAAACCATCGAGTAAAAAACAACAGCAAAGACAAGAGGTTTTAAAAAATCATCAAAGTTTTTAGGCTCAATAATATTAGATATTTGGATCAGATGCGCAATTAACCATAAAATAATTGATGCAAAAAGCCCTGTTAACAAAGAAGAGTTTGGGTTTAATTTAAACAAAAACACAACCATTAAAACAATGGAAACAGAAACTAAAAGATAGTGATATCGTCTAGAAAAGTGACCTCCAAGACAAACGGCCAGAGTTTTTTTTCCCATTAATTGATCATTTTCCAAATCTCTCATGTTGTTTAAATTTAACACACCAGCTCCTAAAAGCCCAACCGTACAGGCCGGATAAAAAAGCGAAAAATTTAAAGAGGATGTAAATAAAAAATTAGAGCCTAAAACGCTAACCAATCCAAAAAAAACAAATACAAAAAGATCTCCGTAGCCACTGTACCCATAAGCGTTTTTACCTACAGTATATTTTATTGCGGCAACAATTGCTAAAACTCCTAATCCAATAAACATGACAAAAGAGAAAAAATCTTTGCTAAAGCAGATGTAAACTAATAAAACTGTTAAAAAAAGAGATATAACAGACGTTGTTATTATTCCTCTTTTCATTTCTTGAGGGCCAATAATTCCCGACTGAAGAGCTCTTTCTGGCCCAATTCTGTCTTTGTCAGCCCCTTTTATTCCGTCACCATAGTCATTTGCAAAATTGGAAAGAACCTGATATGATATAGTGGTTGCTACAGCAAGTATAAAAATTAATAAGTTAAAATTGAGAGTGCTATAAGATGCAAAAGAGCCAATAAAAACCCCTGACACTGACAAAGGAAGCGTTCTTAGCCTGGCGGCAGAAACCCAAGCGTTAAATTTTAAAACAGTATTTTTTGACAACAATTTTTAATTATGATTAAGGAAATTTAGGAAATTTCTTAAAGTCGGGCGCTCGTTTTTCTAGAAAAGCATTTTTACCCTCTTGAGCCTCTTCTGTTAAATAGTACAATAAAGTAGCGTCTCCGGCAAGTTGCATTAGCCCGTGTTGGCCATCAAGCTCTGCATTAAGACTTCGCTTAATCATTCTAAGAGCCAGTGGACTTCTTTGTTGCATAATAGAGCACCATTCTAAAACCGTTTCTTCTAGTTTTTTTAAAGGAACAACTTTATTTACCATTCCCATTTCGAACGCTTCTGTTGCAGAGTATTGTTGACATAAAAACCAAATTTCTCTAGCTTTTTTTTGCCCTACATGGCGAGCTAAATATGATGCCCCAAACCCTCCGTCAAAGCTGCCGACTTTAGGTCCGGTTTGTCCAAAAACGGCATTTTCACTAGCAATGGTCAAGTCACAAACAACATGCAAAACATGCCCTCCCCCGATAGCATACCCATTAACCATAGCTATAACAGGTTTAGGGATTTCTCTTATTTTTTTATGTAAATCCAAAACATTTAATCTTGGGACACCATCATCCCCTATATAACCTCCAGACCCTTTTACATTTTGATCCCCTCCGCTACAAAAAGCTTTGTCGCCTGCACCAGTAAAAACAACAACATCAATATCGCTTCTTTCACGGCAAAGATCAATAGCTTCAAGCATTTGAATATTAGTTTCTGGCCTAAAAGCATTGTAAACTTTTGGTCTATTGATAGTTATTTTAGCAACCCCCATATAAAGCTCAAATTTTATATCAGAATATTTTTTAATATGTACCCACTTAGCTGTCATGAATTTTTTTTATAAAGATAAGATTTTCAAGAGAGAAATCAATCGTTAAGAATTAGACAAAAATTTAAAATAATTTTTTAAAGTTTCAGAACTAAGTTTAGAGGAAGTGGTTATTTCTAAAATTCTAGGAGCGCTTGATTTTCTAAAAAAACGCATTAAAGAAACCCTTAGCCCAAGCTTAGTTTTCTTGTTTTGATATATAAATCCATGCATTTTCGCAATTTGTTTAGCGCTCAAGTTGTGCTTAGTTTCAATAAAAGAAGAAAATAACTTATTTTCTTTATGGCCGGGCAATATCCTAAAGATTCCACCACCATGATTGTTGATTATAATAATTCTAAAATCTGAATTAACATAATTATTCCAAAGACCATTGGCGTCATAGAAAAAACTTAAATCTCCCGTTATTAATAGCGTTGGGACATTATTTACAACTGATGCCCCAACAGCAGTAGAAGTACTGCCGTCAATTCCGCTAGTACCTCTGTTGCAATAAACGGCATTAGGATTAGACATTTTAAAAAGCTGTAAATATCTTATAGGAGAACTATTAGCAATATGCACTTGATAATTAGCAGGAATTTTAGAAGACATAACAGAAAACACTATCAAATCTGAAAAGGGAGCCTGTTTAATAAAATCCTCGTGAAATAACTGGCGCCTATTAGATAATTCCGTCCATGAATTTCTGTATGTTAAATCTATATTAGTATGTAAAAGTATTTTTTCAAAAAATAAATTAGGATCTGATTTTATGTGTTTTACTCCAATAAAGTAAGTGTCATAGGGTGTGTCAAGTCCAACATGCAGATGATGTAGCGGAGAATAATCCCTCAGAAATTGTTTGATTTTTTTTGAAACAACCATTCCTCCTAGTGTAATTAATATTTGAGGCTTTAAATTTGAAAAGATAATTTTTTTATCTTTTAAAGCCTCAATAGGGGCGATTATTTGATCAATATTTCCAAAAAAAGCTTTGTGATTTAAATTGGAAGTAGACTCAGTTAGCACAACAATTCCAGTTTTTTCTGCTAACTTTTGTTGAGTTTTTTTCGACAAATAACTGGGTTTCGAACAGCCTACTAAAAGTAATGTCTTATATTTTTTTTCAAACAAAGCCTTAAGCTCCCCTAAATTTATTTCCTGATCAGAAGCGTCAAAAAGGATTGGTTTTTTAGAGATTTTAATAGACTCAATAGAATTAAAATCATACAAGGGTTCTTCAAAGGGGACGTTAAGATGTAGGGGCTTTTTTAATTGTATTGCCTTTAAAAAAGAAGAAGAAATAAGCTCTTCATTAAAATTTTGAATTTTTGATTGTTGTTTTTTTATCGAAGCTACACTGAAAGGAGTTTTAATTAAATTTTGAATATTGCTTTTTAGAATAGCGTCAGTGTGATGAGTTACATCTTGTAGTAGAGAACAGGAGGATAAAACATTGTTGCCAAAAACTTTATTTTGGTCAATTGTTTGACCATCTCCTATATTGACTTGGTATGTTGGCCTATCTGCAGAAAGAATTATTAAAGGGATGTTACTATAATACGCTTCGGCTATTGCAGGAGAATAGTTTAATAAAGCGGTTCCTGAAGTACACAACAATATTACTGGAACTTTTGTTTGTTGAGCCATGCCAAGAGCAAAAAATCCTGCAGATCTTTCGTCAACAATACTATAGCAATTAAACGCCTTATTAGAAGAGAATCCGATTGCCAAAGGAATATTCCTAGAGCCTGGAGAAATAACGACATCAGTTATGTTGAACTTCAAGCAGTAAAGCAAAATTGTTTGAGCAGAAGGAATTGTTGGATACATCATTAAGGATACAAATGTAGTAAATGAATTAATGAGCTACTTAAAAAGAGCATCTATCATCGTTTGAGACTTGTGTATTATTTCTTCCCACTCCTTTTCAGGAATACTATCCTTGGTTATTCCTCCTCCAACAAATAGCCTAGCGTTGTTGTCTTTTATTTGTAGACACCTAAGGTTTACAAAAAGGGCGCAGTTTTTAGAATCAATTTTACCTAAATAACCCGAATAAAAGGATCTGTCGTGCTTTTCTTTTTCAGCTATAATTGAAATGGCCTTGTTTTTTGGGACACCGGCAACTGCAGGAGTTGGGTGCAGAGCTGCTACTATTTCTTTAGGAGATTTACTTGTAAATCCTGTGATGAGAGTTTTTAAATGCTCAATTTTACCAGCCTTTGAGGTTTGGAGTTCTTGGGAAGTTAAATTTTGACAATGAGGATTCAATGTTTTTTTAATTTCGTCTTCAACTATTTTTTGTTCAAGGAGCTCTTTTTCGCTCCAATTGGAATCAGTTAGGATTTTTGTTCCCGCTAAAGCCATTGTTGAAATTTTATTGTCTTGAATCTCAACTAGAGTTTCAGGGCTTGCTCCGATCCAAAAACCCTCTTCAGGATGAAAAAACAAATAACAAAATGCAACTGGGTACAGATCTAAAATATTTTTAAAATATTCAATGGTGTTTTCAGATTTAAGAGGAAACTCAAAACAGTTAGAATAAACAACTTTTATTAAATCTGAGAAAGAAATTTGATCCACGATGCTTGTAACATCATCAATATATTGTTTTTTATTTTTTTTAAAATCTAAAGGAAATTTCTCTTCAAAAAAAGACAAGGCCCTTGATTCTTTGTTTTTTAAATAGTGAGTTGAAACAATATTGTTAGATGAAATAAGGTACCCTCCACTAGTAGGGTTAAACGGTTTTATAATAAATCCAGAACCAGACGGGTTTGCTTCTTTTTTTGGAATTTTATCTGAGCTTACATAACACTCTAGTAAATTTGATTCAGGATTTCGAAATGCTGCAAATGAGCGTTTCTCTTTTATTAAAAAACGTACTTGATGAAAAAAAGCGTTATTAGAAATCATTTATAATTAAAGAAAAATTATTTGAGAGCCACATAAATTGAAGTTGCTCCAAGCATTAAGGGTTTAATAGTAATGTTTTTAAACCCGCAGTCTTCAAGAACAGAAACAAACTTCTTGCCGCTAGGAAATTTCTCAGCGGATTTTTGAAGATATTCATATGCCCGTTTGTCTTTAGAGAATAGTGAGCCAACAAATGGAATGAAAGATCTGCTAAACAAAAAGTAAAAAAACCTAATTATAGCGTTTTCTGGAACAGAGGTTTCTAGAACGATTAAAACACCATCTTTTTTAAGAACGCGGCAACTTTCTTTTAACCCCTTTTCTAAATTCTGAAAATTTCTTACCCCAAAACCAATAGTTACCACATCAAAACATGAATCGGAAAAATTAAGATTTTCTGCATCACCAGATTTTAAAACAACATTGTCAGATAAGTTTTGATCAACAATTTTCTTCCTTCCTACTTCCAACATTTTTTTAGAAATGTCTACTCCGATGGTTTTCGCGTTTTTTATTTTTGCAAGCTCTAAGGCAATGTCAGCAGTTCCTGTAGCAATATCTAAAAGTTTTTTAGGATTATAGCTTTTTGCAATCGAACACATTTTCTTTTTCCATCTTAGATCATTTCCAAAAGTAATGATTCGGTTTAAAAAATCATATTCAACAGAAATGGAATCAAACATGTTTTCAATTTGAGTTTTTTTAGAAGAACTAAGCGATTGATTTGGTTTCATTGAATTTTATAAAACAGCACGATAAAGGTAATTAATTAGGAATACTATATAACAAAAAGAGCGTGAAGTTATTTTAACTTAAAAAGAGTCCCGTATCCACGCCTCGCCGGCAAGAGTCATTCCATTATTTGTGCCATTATGAAAGTTTTTACAAACAATATCATTAAATCCTTAACGTTAAAAAAAGCCTTTTATAAAATCAAATTTAAATCTTCCATCCAGACCTGTAATCTCTAGTTACAAATTGATTTGCCTCTTCTAGATTGGTTATTCTCATGTTTTCTCCATCCCAAAGAAGTTTTTTTCTACCAAAAAAGTCAAAGCCTCCATTTGCACTTTCTTTTCTTAGCATATAACTCCTAATAGCTAAATTTCCCATTAAGACAGTTTCTGTCATAGGCCCTGCGTAATCAAAAGAGGAGGTTAAATCAAGATGTTCGTTACTGTTAAACCCCGCTTTACATGCGTCAACCCATTTTCTTTGGTGCCCGTATTCAGGCTCAGACATTTCTTCTTTTTCTGGGCTAAACTCAGTGTCTCCATCATAAAGATATAGCTTAGGCGTAAGGGGTGAACTGTCATTTATATTGGTAGAAATAATACCTTTTTCTCCAATCATTAATACGCCATTTTCACCACCAGGTCCGCCAATATCGCTGTTTGGAGGAATTATGTCTGGATGTGGAGGCCTTATTCCTCCGTCCGTCCAAGTTAGTTGCATAGGGGAATCGTTCTTTTCTGTTGAATCAAAATTTAAAGTAATTAAAGATGAAGGCGGACACCCCTCTGGGTGATAGTCAGGATTCCACATTTTAGTAAAAACACTTCCAACACTACATTCAGCATCTTTAGGATACCTTAATCCCAATGTTCTAAAAGGAATGTCAATTAGATGACAGCCTACATCTCCAAGCGCTCCAGTTCCATACTCCCACCATCCCCTCCAATTGAAGGGATGTAGACTTGGAGTATAAGGTTTTTCTCTTGCAGGCCCTAGCCATAAATTCCAGTCTAAAGATTCTGGTTTAAGACTGGCATTGGGACTAGGCATTTCAACTCCTTGAGGCCACACAGGTCTATTAGTCCAAACTTTAACTTCAGAAATTTTGCCAACTCTTCCAGAGTCTATCCACGTTTGGACCATTTTCAGCAAAGGGTTAGACCCTCCTTGATTACCCATTTGTGTAACTACTTTTTGTTTTCTAGCAAGTTTAGTAAGAAGTCTTGCCTCTCTAATATTGTGAGTAATCGGTTTTTGAACATAAACATGCTTATCTCTTTCCATTGCATAAACAGCAGCAGGGCCGTGAACATGATCAGGTGTTGAAATCGTTACAGCGTCTATGTCCTTTTCATTATCTAGCATTATTCTAAAATCAGTATATAGTTTTGCTTTTGGAAATCTTTTGACAGAATTTGAGGCGCTGCCAGAAAAATCAACATCACATAGAGAAACTACTCTTTCTCTCCCATTTACTGAAGAATTATAAATATCACTAATTCCTTTTCCTCCAGATCCAATCGCCGCTAAGTTTAATTGATCACTGGGAGGGGTGTATCCTGGCCCACCTAAAACGTTTCTGGGAACAATAAAAACCCCAGCTCCAAAGACCGATGATTTTTTTATAAAAGTTCTTCTAGATTTTTTTGAATTCATAATTCACTCCTTTTGATTAGTTCTCTTAATTAAATGTAATATAATATCAGTAATTAACATAACCTCTAAGGAGAATTGTTAAAAAGGTTAATCTTTTTGCATTATAACTCGCGTAGGCGTATCATCTCCCTTAATAATAGAAAGAATTCCCATAGCTATAGCTTTAATGGTTTCTGAAACAGTAAAAAGATCAAGCGTATTGATTTCATCAGAAACCTTATGATAGTCAAGGTCTTTGTCCATTGGGCTTGTTGAAAAAGTGTGTGCTGGCACCCCAAGCCTCGCTAAAGAGGCATTATCAGATCTAAAAAACAAACGAAAATCTTTATAAGGATCCGGATAAAGACTGTAGTTAGAGTTGATGAGATTTTTTTGAACAATTTTTCCGAAATCTGAACGATCAAAACCTGTTAGCCATGCTGTTTTTGGACCAAAGGGGGATTCTTTACCAATCATTTCTACATTAATTCCAGCAATAATATTTTTTGAATTGATTTGTTTTCCGAAATAACTAGACCCGAGTAACCCAGCTTCTTCAGCTGTAAAAGCTACAAACAAAATGCTTCTTTCATTGACATCAAGAGCCTTGTAATGTTCCGCTAAAGCAAGAACAGCGCTCACTCCAGAAGCATTATCATTAGCCCCGTTAAAAACAAGGTCACCATTAAAGTCGTCTTTGCTTGAACTTATCCCAAGATGATCATAATGGGCAGAAATAACAACATATTCATCTGCTTTGCTTTTCCCCTTTAAAACACCAATTAGATTGCTAAGATGTATTTCTTTGTGTTTAAATTCTTGTCGATATGATTTTAGAGGTTCAAATTTACTTAGCCCAATCCGAATAAATTCAGATTCAATATATTGAGCAGCTTTTTCAATCCCTGTTGTTCCTATTCTTCTGCCCTCCATTAAGTCATCAGAAAGAGTAGCCAGGTGTTTTTCCACCAACTTTTCTGTTATTATTTGACAGTGAATTTGGGATAATGATAGCAGCATCAGGATTATTATAAAGTTTTTCATTTTTTTGAGTATATGGAGGATTCTTTTTTGTTAATCTTAGATATTTTAATAGAGGAGCCGCTACTATCAATAAAAACATAAGCATCAAACAACATAATACTTCCAGTAGACACGGTTATTTTGGATCGATCATACAGCCTAGAAGTTAAAGTTAATAAAGTAGAATCAGAGCAAGTAATGATCATTTTTTCCACATCAACTCGAAAAGATTTTTTATCGTTTCCCCAAAATCCTTCTATTTCCGAAATAGAAGAAATTTTTCTGTAATCCTCGCTGCAAGAGAAAAAGGTAAACAAAAAAAACACCAAGAAGACTGTTTTTGTCAAACTAGGAAGACTTACTTTTAATTGCTTTAAAAATGCCAGCACATGCATTATAATCTTCCATCCTTTCGTGTTTATAGAGTAATTCATATAGCTCATTAATTGTTGCTCCCTTATCTAGTTTTGAAATAGCTTTTTGATAGTGTTTCTCTGTGATATTCATAATTTAGGATATAATAAACAAAAGTATTTAAGCAAATAATATACCAAAAAATTAAGAACCGGTCAAGTTGTTAAAAAATAATTTTAAAAACTTAAACAAACTCAACTACAGCCATATTGTTAATGGGTTTAATAAACAAAACTTTAATCCTGTTAAAGTTTTAAATACCATAACTTTAAGTAAACTAACGCTATTAAAAATGAAAAACATTCTTTTAAACATCTGTACAGTATTTTTTTTGCTAATATTTAACTCGTGCAATTTAAACAATCAAGAGTCTCTTGATAAAAGTGATTACGAAAACGCAGCAAAACACTTTAGTGAAAATCTAAGACAACACGTAAACTCTGTTGTAAGTTATCAAAAATGGGACAACGAAGATTTTCTTTTGTATAAAATAAAAGAAAAAACAGGATTTAATAGCTACAGGATTAACTTGCTAAACGGGGAAGTTTTGAAATCAGAAAGCGAAAACGAGACTAACCAATATTCGTCAAGAAACAGAAAAGAGTTTCTTTCTCCAAACGGAAAGCTGGCCGCATATATAAAAAGTTATAATTTATGGATTAGAAATACAGAGACAAATGTAAAAACTCAATTAACTTTTGACGGGCAAAAAAACCATGGATATGCCACTAACAACGCAGGCTGGACAAAATCAGATGGGCCAGTACTGAAATGGAGTCCAAAATCTGACAAGATCGCTACCTTTAAACAAGACGCGAGAGGCGTTGGCGAAATGTACTTAACAACAACTAATGTTGGGCACCCAAAACTTCAAGCCTGGAAATATGCTTTGCCAGGAGATGATAAAATATTTGAAATAGAGCGATTAATTATAGACCTAAAGTCGAACAACAAAATCATTAAGTTTAAAATGAAAAACGATTTTCAACGCTCCACAACTACGGACCATATTGCAGGCAGAGGAGGGGAGTTGTTAGATGCCCAATGGAGTAAAGATGGGTCAAAGTTGGCTTTTGTTTCTTCTTCAAGAGATCATAAAGAGGCGCATTTACAAATGGCGGATGCAAAAACAGGTAAGATTTCATCAATTTACAAAGAGAGTGTAGAAACGTATTTTGAATCTGGATTGAGAAGTGAGAACTGGAAGGTTCTTTTTGATTCAAATGAATTTATTTGGTACTCTGAAAAAGAAAATTGGGGCCATTTATATCTTTATGATTTAATAACTAAGAAATTAAAAAATAAAATCACAAAGGGAAATTGGTTAGTTAGAAGCTTAAGGCACATTGACCTTGATTCAAGAGAGCTGTTTTTTACTGCTGGGGGAAAAGAGCAAGGCAATCCATATCATGTATACCTTTACAAAGTTAATTTTGACGGAACTGACTTAGTTTGTTTAACCCCCGAGAAGGGAACACACACAATTAACCCTTCGCCTGATTGGAACTATTTTGTAACAACCTATTCAACAACAACTAATCCTCCCGTTTCTATATTAAAAAGCAGAAATGGAGAAAAAATATCAGAACTTTCATCTGGAGATATATCAGATTTAATAACAAATGGGTGGCAAAAGCCAATAGAGTTTTCAGTAAAAGCAAGAGACAATAAAACAGATTTGTTTGGGATAATATACATTCCAAGCTATTATAATGAAAGAGATAAATATCCTGTATTAAATTATATCTATCCAGGGCCTCAATCAGGAAGTGTTGGAGACTATTCTTTTAATGTTGCAAGACGAGATCATCAGGCCTTAGCAGAGCTTGGGTTTGTTGTAGTTAGCGTTGATGCCATGGGAACTCCTGGAAGATCTAAATCTTTTCATGATGCTTATTATGGAAACATGGGCGATAACGGATTGCCAGATAACATCACAGCGATTAAGCAGCTGTCAGAAGAATATAAGGCGATGGATATTTCTAGGGTTGGAATTTGGGGTCATTCTGGAGGGGGATTTGCATCAACTGCAGCTTTGTTGCGTTATCCAGATTTTTACGACGTAGCTGTTTCTAGTTCAGGAAACCATGACAATAGAAATTATGAGGCAGATTGGGGCGAGAAGTGGCACGGATTGTTAACAACGTTGGACTTAGAAGTTCAAGACGGTAAAACAGAATATGACGTAAGCAAGACTAATTATGATATTCAAGCAAATCAACTATTAGTAGAAAACTTAAAAGGAAAGCTGTTAATTACTCACGGGATGCTAGACGACAATGTTCCTCCCTCAAACACAATGATCGTAGTAGACGCCTTGATTAAAGCCAACAAAGACTTTGATTTAATATTATTTCCAAATAAAAGACACGGATATGGAGATATGGCTAACTACATGACAAGAAGAAAATGGGATTATTTTGTAAAACATTTAAAAGGGCTAGAACCCCCAAAAAACTTTACATTTGACAAAGAATAAACATGAAAACAAAAAAAGAAATAGTCAAGGACTGGATAACAAGATATACAGGAGTACAGATAGATTCTTTTGGAGCCTTTATATTATTGACAAATTTTCAAAAATACGTTGAAGAGTTTGCCTTGCTTAATAACGTTGAAGTAGATGGCCCAGACAAAAACATGTCTTCCTCTACCCACGACAACATAACCATAATAAACTTTGGAATGGGCAGCCCTAATGCGGCGACAGTTATGGACTTGCTTATCGCAATAAAACCTAAAGCAGTCTTGTTTTTGGGAAAATGTGGAGGTCTAAAAAAGAGAATTGCTCTTGGAGATTTTGTTTTGCCAATTGGAGCCATTAGGGGGGAAGGAACTTCTAATGATTATTTTCCAATAGAAGTCCCTGCGATGCCTTCTTTTTCACTTCAAAGAGCGATTTCTTCTGCATTAAAATATCAAAAAATTGATTATTGGACCGGAACGGTGTTTACAACCAATAGAAGAGTTTGGGAGTTTGACACAAAATTTAAAAACTATTTAAAATTAGTTAGAGCTTACTCGATTGACATGGAAACCGCAACACTTTTTACAGTAGGGTTTCATAACAGAATTCCTATTGGAGCTTTGTTGCTGGTTACAGATCAGCCAATGATTCCTGAAGGAGTCAAGACGGGGCTAAAAGATGACATAAATTCTGCGTTATTTGATAAAAAACATTTGTTAATTGGTATAGAATCCTTGAAACAGATAATCAACAATGAAGACACGGTTAGGCATTTAAAGTTTTGATTTTTAAATAAAAGCGCTAGAAGCATTAGAGAGTCAATCTAGTTCTTAAGTTTTTCACGAATGCGAGCTGTAAAAAACTTTGAAATCAAATCAAGGTGAATGCTGCGTCTACTGTTCTTTTGGATCAGTTGCTTGTCGACCAATTCAAGATAAAAAAATGCTGTTAAAAATAAAATAATTTGCTAAACCTAATCACTCTATGCGTTAGTATATTTAGATTATGAATTATTGTTTAAGTTTTTATTCTTTTACTAAGCCATGATTTTTATGGACAATCAAGAAAGGAAATAAGGCAACAAAAAACAATATTAAAAAAACAAAAAACAATACAAAAATTAAACAATCAATTAGCAGAATGGTTGATAATTGAAGACAATACAGGCTATTTTACAGATGATAAAAGATCTTATACGGAGATGTCATCACAAGTATCAAGCTCTGATAAGGCAAGTAGCTTTATTAACAAGGATATGAACAGTTTCACCAAAAGAAGGTCTTTTAAAAATCTTAATGATTTGGAATCCAAATTTGGAAGTTATTTTTTAGAAAAAAAAATCATTCAAGCCGACCTTTTTCAAACGGATTTAAAAAACTTAGTAATTGAGATTATAGCAACTTGCAATAATGGCAATACTACAAAGTCAAAGCTATTTCTATACAGAAAAGAAGTGGAAGCAATTAGAAAAATTAATGATATTGACGATTTAGTAGCAGGAGAGTATAAAACCCCTTTTTTAGCAGAGCAAAAAATATCAAGCTCAATTAAGGCTCTGTGTTTTTAAAACTTAATGGTTGGCTGTTAAAAAAGCAAAGTTAATGCTACTTACTATAGATTCAGCCTCAATAAAAGAACTAGAAAGAGCTGTTTTCCACAAATTTATTTTTCAAAAATCTTTTAATAACAATACATTAACTATACATTAAAATTCTTTTTATAAAGCGCACTTTGAATGCCCTTGCTTAAACCCCCTCTTTTATTCAGCCTTTTATTCTTGCCTCTAACCCTATGTATAGTTTATTTATTTTTTTAATATTTTTTATTTATTGTAAAATGCAATTAAATAATTTTACAATTTAATAAATGAAAAAAATATTTTTATTACTAGTGTTTATTTCTATAACCTCTTGCTCTAAAGACCCCGTTATATACACATTATTTACGTCCTCTAACCCAATAAACGGCGGCTTAGTAAGCCCATCTATGGCAGAGTATGGCAATGGAGAATCAGCTGAAATTACAGCAACCGCTTCATCAGAATTTGTGTTTCAAAGCTGGACGGGTGCTTCAGGAATTGATTTTAATACTAGTGTTGTAATGGATAAGGATAAATTAGTTACCGCTAATTTTATTAAAAAAAAGTATACACTTAGCACTGAAGTTGAGGGAGAAGGGTCAATAAAAGAGACGGTAATCAAATCGGGAGCAATAACAGACTATAACAGCGGAACAGTAATTGAACTTGAAGCTATTCCTTCAGATGGCTGGAAATTTAACGAATGGAAAGGAGATATTTCAGGGAATAAAAACCCATATATAATTACTTTAAATTCAAATAAACTTGTTAAATCAATATTTAAAAAAGAAGACACGGGTGGAGGCGGAGGAAGTGGAACTGTTTCTAATAGTCCAATTGATTTTGAAGTTGGGGGTTATGGCGCTGATTGGACATGGAAGGTGTTTGAAAACGACTCAGATCCATCCTTAGAAATTGTGGCAAACCCTAATTCTTCTGGAATAAACACTTCTTCTAAAGTGGCAAAATTTACTGCTTTAAAAAATGGAGCACCGTATGCAGGATGTGAATCTCAACACGGGTCTGATATTGGTTCTTTTAAATTTGACGCAAACAACAGCATCGTTAAAATAATGGTTTATAAGACCGTGATTAGTGATGTAGGCTTAAAATTTTCTGAAGTAAATGGAGAGGCGCAGCCAGAAGTAAAAGTCGCTAACACAAAAATTAATGAATGGGAAGAATTAGCTTTTGATTTATCAGGGAGTATTGGCAAAGGAATTACAGGTATAATTGATCAAATAATTATTTTTCCTGATTTTAATGCTAGAACAATAGACAATGTGATTTACTTTGACAACATCACTTTTGGAAGTAATTGATTTCAAGCGTTTCATTTCTACAGCTATTTTAAAATCTCTTAGCATGAATTCGTAAAATGGCTATATTGATAGGCGGCTATATATAGAGTAATGAAAAACACATATCGCACTATTAATATAAAAGCAGAATTTTTATTTAAAGAAAAACAAAGTAAATTTTTTGGATATGCATTTCCTGTTTCAGAACACGAAGACATAAAAAAACAGATAGAGAAACTCAAGAAAAAACACCACTCAGCTAGGCACTTTTGTTATGCTTATCAAATTGGAGTAACAAACACAGTGTATCGGTTAAATGATGATGGAGAACCTCGAAATAGCGCAGGAATTCCAATATATGGCCAAATACAATCATTTGAGATTACAAATATTCTCATTGTTGTAGTTCGCTATTTTGGAGGAATTAAATTAGGAATCGGGGGATTGGCTTTTGCATATAAAGAATGTGCAAAACAGACTCTGGAAGCAAGCGAAATTATTACTAAAGAAATTATCATTCCAGTCCAAATAAAATTCGACTATCCTAGCATGAATAAAGTAATGCCTATCATAAAAAAATACAATCTAGAAATAGTAAGCCAAGAAATGCAGACAGATTGTGTTTTTAACATACTAACTACAAAGAAAAATAATGCAGAAGTATGCGGTAAATTCAAACGATATTCCGGAATAATATTACAAAAGTTATAAAGCGCTATAAATTTATTTTTTTTCTCCTTTTTTAGGCATAGGACCCCTCAAGTGAATGACCAGTCCGTTTAAAAAATTACGTAAAATTTGATCTCCGCATTCCATATATTTATCGTGCTCTTCGTTTCTAAATAATGCTCCTAATTCCCCTTTGCTAACCTTAAAATCTACTAAATCACAAATTTCTACAATATCCGTATCGCGAAGTTTGTGAGCTACACGTAGTTTTTTCAAAATATCATTGTTTGTTAATCTCATTCTACAAATGTAAGAGAACTTATTGCAATAGAAGCCTTTAAAAGAACAGGGTCATTTACCAAGCTACAAAAAGCTATGGGGCACTCAAATTTAAACGTGAGTTTAACCTACTTACGAGGATTTGAAGTTGCTGAATTGACTGTAGAAGAGATGTCTATGGTTTAGGGTGGTTTTTATCAATAAATATATTAATCCACAGCAATCTTGATAAGTAATAGTTTATTGGCGAAAAAATCAAAACACTAAAACCTATTATGGCAATTAGAATTGAAACGTCTTCTTTACCTAGAATGCCTATAAATAGAATTAAAAGAAAACATCCTAAGCCAATAGCTAAAGCATAACTAACATACATCGCTCCGTAAAAAAAGCCTGGTTCTAATTCGTATTTCAATTTACAAGAAGAACAATTTTTATGATGATTTCCTTTGTGAAATAAAATATTTAAGTATGGATTTCTATTAATAAAAAAATCACCATTTCCACATTTAGGACATTTGTTTTTTAAAAGACTATTTAATTTATTCACCCATCGAATTTAAGTATTCCTGAATTAAAAAAAATCTTATTAGGCAATTAACTATTAATAGCTTTATCTAAACCTTATTAATTTACATCCTTTATAGAAAACTATGTTGTTGTATAGTACAGCTTTAATGCTTTTTATCTAATCTTCTTGGTTGTTGTGAGAACCATCACAAAATCCATCAGGATTTTGAGTATTTCCACATCCACATTTAGGTTTATTTGACATAAGTATGATTTTAATGTAAATATAATATTAAGACACTTTAGAATGAAACTAGATTAAAAAAATTTGACACTCTATTTTAGCCTACTTACGTGGTTTGGAAGTTGCTGAATTGACAGCTATGGATATGCCATTAATATAAAAGATCTCCATAGGAGGGTGGTATTTTAATTGTTTAAGTGTGAGCCATCACAATATCCATTTGGGTCTAGTGTATTTCCGCATCCACACTTTGGACGGTCTTGTTTTTTGTAAATCATATTTATTATATTTTATTTAATATTATTTCTAGATTAATTTCATCATTTATCAAGTTATCACCTAAATTTTCAAAAAAGCTGCCTGAAGCAAATCGAATGTCATATTTTGACCTATTAAAAGTTAATTTACTTTCAATTCTGTCGTTAAAAACTAACAAAACAAAATTAACAGGATGGGTAATGCTTTTAATTGTTAAATCCCCTGTTAGTTCATATGAATTATTCTTTTTAGAAGTTACTTTTTTTATGACTAAAGTTGCTTCTTGATGTTTTTCAACAGAGAAAAAATCATCTGATTTTAAATGACCCTCAATTTTTTGTTTCCATTCACCTGATAAATCATCATTTTTTAAACTACTCATATCAACTTTAAATTCACCTGAAACATCGTATTTGTTTTTAATTTTTATATCTGCTTTTTTAAATTTTAGAGTCCCGGTATGAGATTGATTTGTGATTTTTGTGCCTTTCCATTGTATTTCGCTTGACTCTAAATTAAATTCAGACTGTGCAAAGGAAAGTGATGATAGAGTAAGTAGAAGTAGTGATAATAAAGTTTTTGTTTTCATATTTATTTTTTTGTTCAAGCAATATTACTACATTTGGTTATATAAAGTAACTTGTTACCTTTAAGTAACTTTAATTTTCTAGAAACTTACAGGTTACTAAAACAGTATTATGAAAGTAACTAATGATATATGTCCGGTTGTATCCTTTACAGAAATGCTAGGAGGCAGGTGGAAATTGATTATAATTAATACCTTAAGAAATAGGGGGGTTGTAAGGTTCGGTCAACTTGCATCATCTATTCCAAATATTTCTAGAAAGGTTTTAAC